>ERZ1673694.26-NODE-26-length-164805-cov-16.028449_pt1 | contig 164805 bp, 147 predicted proteins | sample MGYA00580224_ERZ1673694 | MGnify/ENA primary metagenome ERZ1673694 (study PRJEB41218, sample SAMN15661778) | gut metagenome | host: Homo sapiens | place: Canada: London | collected 2015-08-20/2019-03-30 | study: EMG produced TPA metagenomics assembly of...
GTGTCTATTCTTTCTCTGCCGTAGGACTTTTCTTTTCTCGGTCGGCCATTCGGAATGCCCCCCTGACAGGAGCGCACTTTTCTTTAAGGTATTGGTGCTGGTTCGGACATTCGATTGCCGATGCAGTTCCCGAAGAGTCGATTCCGAACCGAGAAGATAAGTTCATACACTCCGCATCGAAAACTCGGCATACTTTGTTTGTCTTCTTTCGGCCGCACCGTTCGGAAGCAATCTATTATCCCGAGAAGGCCGTGCTTTTCTTTAGGAAATTGATGTTGGTTCGGACGTTTGATTGCTGATGCAGTTTCCAAAGGGGCGATTCCGAACCGAGAAGATAAGTCCATACGCTTCGCATCGGAGACGTGGCGCGGGAGGCGTAGTTCCGGCAGCGACAGTGTCCGGAGTGTGAATTGAAGAATTTTGGGCTGCGTTCCACGCGCTGTTTCCTCCGTGCGGCCGGGGTGCAGGTTGTCGTTGGGAATGTGTGAAAAGAGGTGGAAACAATCGGCGTTCCCTTGTGGAATGCGCTTTGAAGTAGCTGTTAAGCCATCCGTTTCTCCGTATGAAGAGTGATTGGCTTTTTTTACGAAAAAAATCGAGTAAAAAATAGGATGGATGGCAATATATAATTATATTTGCAAGTAGTAAAACGGAATGAAAAGATTGCGGCGTTTTAAATAGTTAAAAAAATAACGCACAATATTTCGAGATAGAGATAAAGAAATATTTTTATTTTTGCGAATTCTGTTTTATATTTGCATCAGAGGTATTATACGTTTTTTAGCGGGAATACCGTTTGTATGATGGAGCAAACGGTGCGGCAGGATTGTCGGAAAGGCGGCCGCGACTGTATGCTCGGAAGTCCGGATAGACGGTAGGCGAGTTACCGAGCGGAGGTGCCGGAGAGTGGAAAAACGGAAAGACAGGAGAATCAGGATAAAGTGATAAGAGCTTAAAGCAGCCCGGCTTACAGGGCAAACAATAGTAATTGGTTTATATAATAGAAGATTGGTTAAAAGTTGTGGAAGAACGGCTTATCCGGGAGGATGCGGCCGTTCTTTTTTTGTGTGGAGGCCGGCAGTCTTTCGGGACGGTGACGACGAAGCACTCCCCGCCAGCGTTGCGCTGACAGGAGCTACCGGTGTCGGAGAAGTGGATATATAGTCAAAACGACGGGTCTGTGTGTATTTTTCTTCAACAAATATTGTTGCATATGTTATTTTATTATGCTATATTTGTTCTTAACAAGACTGCCATTAATTTCTAACGCATATTTATTCTATGAAAAAAATTTTGACTGTATTGGCCCTTGCGGCCGCCGTGCTGGGCGTGTCGTGCGATAGGCCGGAGGAGCCTCAGGTGAAACCGACGCTGACCGTTTCTCCCTCGGAACTTGCATTCGCAGCTTCCGGCAATTCCAGCAAAACCGTTACCGTAACCGCCGAAAATGTCGGGTGGGAGATTACCATGTCCGACGAATCCAAGGCGTGGATTACCGTGACGGAAAATTCCGACGGCAAGACGCTGACGGTCTCCGTTTCGGACAATGAGGCCGAGACGGCCCGCAACGGTTCGTTTACCCTCACGCCCGACAATGTTAAGGTAGACCCGAAGCGTGTCACCGTTTCGCAAGAAGGTGCCGAAGTAGGTGACCTCTCCTTCTCGCTTGACCCCACTGCTCTTACGTTCGACGGGGAGGGTGCTCCTGCGCAGGAGGTCGTCGTTGCCGTGAGCGATGCGAAGCTGACATGGACGGCGGCTCCAGAAGAGGCCGCCAAGGATTGGATTACGGTGACTGCCTCCGGCGACAAGATTTCCGTTTCGGTGGCCGACAATCCCGATACGACGGAACGGTCGGGAAACGTGATAGTTACTCCCGATACGAAGAGCGTGAACCCGAAAGCGGTTCGGGTGACGCAGAAGGGCAAGGTGCTTCCTCCGTCGCTCAGTACCAGCGTGGAGTCCGGCAAACTTGAATTCGACTACTCCGTTGTCGTAGGTACGACGGTCTATGTGACCGCCGTGGATGTGAACTGGGATGCCAAGGTTTCCGATACCCCCGATGTCGTGGGGAATCCGGTGGAGTGGCTGAAGGTCTCCGGCATCACCAAAGAGAATGTCGATACCCCCTATTTCAGTGTCCGTCCCGAAACGAATACCACGACCGAGGCGCGTAGCGCGTACGTAGTGGTTACGTCCGATAATCCGGAGGTACCCAATGTGACCATCGAGGTGGTACAGGCCGGAGGCAAGGAGTTCCTGACCAACCTGACGGCTCCCGTGGAGATAACCGATATGGGGACGGGCGTGGTGAACGACGTCTTTTTCTCTCCGAACCAGAAATGGCTGGACAGGCCGATAGCCATGTGGTCTCTTACGCTGTTGGCACCGGGCGTCGAGCGCAGCAAGGACTGGATGGGATATTGGCACTATACCGGGGTCGGTACGAGGTTGTACATTGAACTGTATTCGGAGAGAATTGTGTACAACGACGACGGGGAGTACTATCTGCCCGACGGCGATTACGCGGTGGCGGCCGATGAGATGGATGAGAATGACCATGCCGTTCTCGTGCCGTTTACCGTAAAGCCCGGCGAGGAGACCAACGGCAACATGTCGATAGTGGGCGGCAGTTGGTATCTGGAGGTCATCGGCGATGCGGAGGAGGATGTGTATGGAGACATGGCTCCCATATCGTCCGGTACCCTGCACGTGGCCCGCAGCGGTGAGGAGTACACCTTGACGATGGACTTCAAGGACGACGCCGGCTTCTCCATTACGGGAACCTGCGTGACCAAACTCGATAATATAAGAGTGAACTTTTTCGAACGTCCCGACCCGAGCGAACCGGAAGAACCGGAAGACCCGGACGAGGGCGGAGAGCTGCCGCCTTTCGGCCCGCCTACCGAGTGACGTCCGTATGGGATAGACAGCTCTATTTATGTCGGAAGCAACCTCGCACAGATATGGTGCGGGGTTGCTTTTTTCCGGAAAGCCGGTCGGTGCGCCCTCTTTTCCGACGGGATGTCCCTGTCGGCAGTTACGGAAATTTTATGGAGAAATGGGAAGCTTTTATCGGTATTGCGGATACTGAAATATTTATATGTTATTGATTGCTGTTTTAAAATATACTATATTTGTCAATGCTGTAATAAGCGTAACCGACAACCTTTAACTATTGTAGCAAATGAAAAAAATTTATTCTCTGTGGATGATGCTCCTTCCGCTTGCCGTTGCAGCGGTCTCCTGCGGAAAGGAGCCTGTGGATACGGCTGCATCGCTTTCGGTGCAGCCCACGTTGTTGGAGTTCGCCGCAACGGGCAATGGCAGCCAAAGCGTCGCCGTCACGGCAACGAATACCGAGTGGACGCACGAAGTGTCGGGGGCGGCGCAGGAGTGGCTCTCCGCCTCGCTGGGCGAGGACGGGAAATCGCTGCTCATCTCCGTGACCGATAACCCGACGGCCGAGAAACGTTCCGGTACGGTATCCGTCAAGGCGGTGGACCATATCGAAATCAAACCCATCGGCATCACCGTGCAGCAGGAGGCCGGTGAAGGAGTGCAGCCGGGCGGTTCCATCACGGTCAGTCCCGAATCCCTCACCTTTGCGGGAGAGGGTGCGGAGGCGCAGCGTGTCGCCGTTACGGTCAGCAATCCGGAACTGACATGGACGGCAGCTCCGGAAGATGCCGCCAAGGAGTGGATTACGGTGACTGCCGACGGCGACGGAATTTCCGTATCGGTGAGCGATAATCCGGAAACCGACCAGCGTTCGGGGAACATCATCATTACCCCCGGTCTGGACGATGTAAGACCGCGGGCCGTGCGTGTGGTGCAGGAGGGGAAGATATTGCCTCCCTCGCTCGATGCCGACCCGAAGGAGGTCCCTGTTTTTGCGTATGACGGCAGTGTCGAACGGATTATCACGGTAACGGCCGTGAACTGCGATTGGGCCGTTCGCGTGGATTATACCGAAGGCGATGCGGGCGGTTGGGTAAAGGCGCAGACGATAAAAACAGAGGCTCATTCGGCCCTCAGCATATCGGTCGGCAGGAACGAGACGCTCGAAGCGCGTTCGGCCTCGGTGACCGTCTATGCCCTGGGAGTGGAGAATATTCCGGATATCGTCATTCCTGTCAGCCAGGAGGCGGGCAAAGAGTTCTTCTCTACGCTGACCGGCCCGGTGGCGATATCCGATATGGAATCGCTGGGGGCGCTTCAGTACCATATCTCTCCGAGTCAGACGTGGGATACCACGAATCCCGGTACCTCTTGGATAATGGACATGTGGAGCAGCGGCGTTTCTCAGGAGAGCGATCTGTTTGGCAACCAATCGTTCCTCGGCAGCGGTACGCGCATTTATCTGAAGCTCTTTTCGGAGAATATTCCTTTCAATGACGACCAGGAGTTTACCCTGCCTGCCGGCGAGTATCGTGTGAAACAGTATGATGCCATCATCAATAAGGCGGACATAGTGCCCTATACCGTCGAAGCCGGAAGGGAAACGAAAGATTTGACCTATCCGTCCGGCAGTTGGTACATGAAAGTGGATGACGGCGGATTTGCGGAGGCCGGCCCGCTGACGGGAGGCAGCATGACCGTGGCGGTGGACGGTCCCGATACCTATACATTCACGTTCGATTTTGTGGACGACCGAGGCAATGCGATAACCGGTACAGCCAAAGGTACCGTAACCAAGGCGAGCTGTAACTTCTTCCCGGAAGAGCCGGGAGAGGACGTGGAGCCCGACCCTGACCCTGACCCCGACCCCCACCCCGGTTTCGGGCAGTAACGGTTGCCGGACCATCCGCCGGACGGCCGGAAACGGACAGCCTTGCGACATGCAGTCGCAGGGCTGTCTCCGTTTTTCCGGAGGCGCTTTTTCGCCCTGCGGTATCCGGGAGAAAAAAATATCGCCTGCAAGTTGCGATAAACATTCGGAATGTGTATATTTACCAAACGGTATGCACCGACAACACACAACCTTTAACTAAATTCTATTATGAGAAAATTCTTATTTTTTGCAGCATTCGCTGCCATGTTCCTCGTTGCATGTAAAGGAACGGAGACACCGCAGGAACAGCCTTCCTTAAAAGTAAATCCTTTGGCTCTGGAATTTGCCGCGAGCGGTAATGCGAGTCAAACTCTCACCGTGGAAGCCGTCGCCGTGGAGTGGACGCACGAGGTGTCCGGCGCTGCGAAGGAGTGGCTGACCGTTTCCAAGACCGATGCGGAAACGCTTACCGTGACCGTGAGCGACAACGAGACTGCCGAAAAGAGGAGCGGTACCGTCACCGTTTCGGCTACAGACCATCCGGAAATGAAGCCGATAGGCGTCACGGTTTCGCAGGAGGCCGGCGAGGTGACGGAGTATTCGATTTCGGTGAATCCCGTATCGCTCGAATTCGAGGCCGACAGCACCGAACCGCAGGAGGTTACGGTGACTGCCGTGGGTGAGGGGCTGACGTGGACGGCCGCCGCCGAGCAGGGGGCCTCGTGGCTTCATGTCGAGGCATCGGGCGATAAAATCTCCGTGACGGTGGATGCCTACGAGGATACGGAACTCCAGCGTGCCGCGAACATTATCGTCACTCCCGACCGGGAGGGTGTTGCGGCCAAGAGCGTAAGGGTGACCCAGCAGCCTGCCGAAGAGGTGCCTTCGCTGACGGTCTCTCCTACCGATGCCATGGAGTTCGCCTACAACGAGACTGCCAGCAGGATGCTGCGGGTGACAGCGGTGGCATGTACCTGGGTTGCCGAGGCGAAAGATGCCGAGGGCAATCCGGCCGAATGGATAGAACTGAGCGTCTCCAGGCTGCCCGAGGAGCTTTCGGGTAACGTCGTCGTGAGGGTACAGCCCAACTCCAGTCTGGAGGCGCGTTCGGGCGAGGTGGTCATCCGTACCAATACGGAGGGCATCGAGCCCATTACGATAGCCGTAACCCAGGGCCCCGGCAAAGAGTTCCTCTCCAGCCTGACCGACCACGTGACGCTGGAGGATATGAATCCGGCCGGCGGTTTCTACTATTATCTCTCGCCGGCTCAGAAATGGGATACCTCCACTCAGGCATCCAGTTGGCAATGCGAGCTGTGGGGTGCCGGGCTCACGCGTACGTTGGACGGCGGCACGTACGTCTATTCCGGAACGGGCGACGTACTCAAACTCGCTTTTTATACCTCCCGCATCAATTACAACGACGACGAACTCTTTTATATTCCGGACGGCGTGTATGATGTGCAGTGGTACGACTACTTTCCCAGCAAGGAGCAGTGGGTGCCTTTCACTGTCGTACAGGGAAGAGAGGCGAATAACCTGACCATCCGTATCTCGCATTCGTGGTACGTACATATCGAAGACGGGGAGATTACCGAGTCGGCCCCGATTTGGGAGGGTACCATGAATGTTGCCCTCGGCGCGGACGACACCTATACGATAGAGATGAACTTCAAGGACGATGCGGGATGGGATATCACCGGAACTGTCGTGTCCAAGGTCACCGAATCGAATGTCAATTTCTGGGAGAATCCGGCTCCGGAACCTGAAGAACCCGAGGAACCGGAAGACCCGGACCCCGGTTTCGGACAGTAATTTTACCCTGCGGCCCGGCCGGCGGTTGTTGCGTCCGGGGCGTGAGACAGCAGCGGTGCGTATCGTCGGGCATCCCCTTGCGGGATGCCTGTTTTTATGTCGGAACGGAGCGGCCTCCGGGCGTATGCCCGGTTCATGTCCGGTCGTTCGCCGTTCGGTGCCGGACATGCTTTCGGGTATTGCCGGATTCGTTCGCGGCCGTTTCGGACGCGCCGCCGGGATGGCTGTCGGCTGTGCCGGGTATCGTGACTGCCGGAAATCCGGCCGGCGGCCTCTTTTCGGCGGCGGCCGGCGGATTGGGTGCGGAACGCTTTTTTCAGACGCTTTCCGGCCGATGTGTGAAATCTACGCAGTCCGTGCTCTTTTCGGCCCGTCGGACGCCTGGTTCTGTAAGAAAATGGGGCTGCCGATTGCAAGAGTTTGTAAAATAATATATTTTTGTATCGAAGATATACGTTATATAGTGACGTATTTTAAACCCTTAATTGCAAACCTTATGAAAAAAATCGTTTCATTGGTTGCCGCAGCGTGCGCATTGGCGTTCGTGGCGTGCGACAAACCGACAGAGAGCGAACCAACACTGACGGTCGGTTCGACATCCCTGACGTTCGAAGCGGTCGGCAGTCCCGCACAGAACGTTGGGGTGACCTCCAATGTCGAGTGGAAATGTACCGTGGCGGAATCGGCGGCGGCATGGCTTACGGCCGTGAAGACGGATTCGGGCGACGGCATCACCGTCTCCGTGACGGACAACGGCCCCGAGCAGCGTGTGGGCAAGATAACCGTCGAGGCCGTTTCGGCGAAGGTCAAGGCGAAGGAGATAACCGTGACGCAGAAGGCCGGCGAGGCCGTGGCAGTGGAGTTCACCCTGACGCCCGACAAACTGGAATTCGTGGGTGAGAGCGCTCCCGCACAGGAGGTGACCGTCGTTCTGGACGGCGAAGGAATGACCTGGAAGGCAGCACCCGAGGCGGACGGTACCTGGGCTCATGTGGAGGCCGGCGACGGCAAGTTTACCGTGACGGTGGACGACAACCCCTCCACTTCGCCGCGTGCTACCCGCATCGTGGTGACGCCGAGCGACGAATCGGTGGCCGCCAAGAGTGTGACCGTAACCCAGAACGGCAAGGAAATCAAGCCTTCGCTGAGCGTTACGATGGACCCGCTGGAGTGTTCGTTCCGCTATAACGATATCAGCGTGTACCGGTGCAACGTAGAGGCCGTACTGACCGACTGGACGGCCGGAACGTCGGACGGAGCCGGCAATCTGGTGCCGTGGATTAACCTCACCGTAGTCAATAACGACGACGAGGCTTATATCGGCATCGGGGTAGATGCGAACGACGAACCGGGTGCCCCGGAGCGTACGGGGTATGTGGTCATCACGCCGACGGCCGAGGAACTCGAACCGATTACCATCACGGTGAAACAGGGCGGTCCGACCCTCTCGACGCTGACCGGGCCGGTCGAGATTACGGATATGACGAATGTGATTTGCAACGTGGATTTCTTCCCGAATACTCCCGAGGCAGACGGCGGAGATACCCGTCTTTCCGCGACGTGGGATATGTATATCTGGGGGACGGGACTCGAATACGACACTTCGGGATGGCCCTATGTGTACCGGGGAAGCGGCAACAGACTCAAGCTCTCCGTTTACTCGACGAAGATACCGCACAACGACGATAACGAATATTATCTGCCCGACGGCGAATATACGGTTGTAAGGAACAGCGACAACCAGCCGAATACCATTACGTACGGTCAGGACAATCTCGGTGTCGTAGACCCGATTTTCCCGATGGGAAGCTGGTATTTCGATACGCAGAACGATGCGGCGGTCGCACAGGCTCCGCTGGCAGGCGGCAAGATGACGGTACAGCGGAACGGTGAGGTGTACACGCTGACTTTCGACTTCACGGATGATGCCGGAAACGCCATCACGGGTACCTGCACCGCAACGTTCAATATGACCGTTACCTATAATCCGCCCGAACCTCCTCTGGGAGGCGGCGGTGAGGATGACGGCGGTGTGGTATAGCGCCGCTCCGCTCTTTGCCCGCCGCGGTGCGCGTCGTGCGTACCCGGCCGGAAAGGAACGCCGGATTTTCAGGGGAGAGGCTCTGCGAGCTTTTCCCCTGATTTTTCTGCGGCCGCCGGTCCTGTCCGATTGCGGCGGTTTGTCCCGGAAGGGGCGGGCCGCGGTGCGTTGCGGTTCCCGGCAGACACCCGTTCCGGCGGCCTTGCCGGTGGAATCCGTACCGGTTACCGTATCGGCTGGAACGATATTTTGTGGGATTCGTCGTATCGGATGATAGCGTATAGCCAAAAAATTATATATTTGCAGGCAGTAACGGTCGTCTGCATCCGTACGGAAGCGGCGCAGGAAGCTATTCTGCGGCCTGCGTCATACTAAACCGGCTTTCGGCCGCGTTAGTATTGTGAAGGCCGCCGTACCGTTTAAGGTCTTGCCGGACTGTGTTTTAAAGAAAAAAAGCGGGAGGAACGGCGGGAACGGGGATTCGCAGCCGCCGGAAATTAATGCGGTGCAGCGAATGATTTGCACCGACAAAATTGGGATTTTAAAAAAATGTAAATATATTTGTAATGTGAAGGAGGAGCCGGACAGCGTCGGGGTTCTCCGTGTTGCGGAACAAGTGAATTGAATTAACCCTTTTATAAACGGAAATACATGAAGTGTTTTTCCTAAAACAACTAAATATTCAAAGACAGATGAAAAAACTATTGATTCAACCGTGTGTTTTGATGGTCGCTTCCCTGGGTCTGCTGCTTACCGCGTGTGGCGGTGACGAGAACGCAGGAGGCGTAACAGTTATCGGCGAACCGACCGTGTCTATCGAATTCGTAGGTACTCCGGGCGTTTCCGACGTAACCGTTAAGTTCGTGCCTACCGAAGAGACTGCCAAGTTCAACTACGCTATCGGCTCGGAGCAGGACCGCGAGAACTTCGAGAACGGTGACATCGTAGGTATGCAGACCGAAACGAGCAACCAGGAGATTACTCACACCTGGAAAGACCTGGAGGCCGGCGAATATTATGTCGTATATGCGATGGCTTATGACGAAGACGGCGCAGCCGGTCCCGTGAGCGCTCACGGTTTCAAGACGGCTTCTTCCGATTTCGTTGTGGAAACCTACTATATAGGCGATAACAGCGCAGCGTTCCGTATCACCAATACGAACGACTACTACACCTACAAGTATGCGCTCGGTACAGCAGCCGACAAGGAGGCTTTCCTGAACGACGAACTGGCAAGCATCAAGACGCAGTCGGAGGTATTCGACTGGGCCGAGAACTATTTCGACCTTGAGCCCGCTACCGAGTATGTATTCTACTGCGTCGGTCAGGACCGCAGCGGCCGCGATACCCAGCTCTTCGAAATTCCGTTCACCACCTATGCAGAGGGCAGCGACGAGATACCGAACTTCGTATATACGGAGGGTGCCAAGGACTTCTACATGCAGAACTATACCGTAACTCCCAACGCGCTCTGCAAGCAGCTCGTTCTTTATCAGCAGACCGAAGGCGCTGCGGACGGAACGATGTTCGGCGTGAACAACTGGAAGGGTCTGACGCTCGACATGTTCGATGCTTGGAAGGACATCAACATCGGTGCCGTAGGGGCCGGGACGTATATCACGTCCGCTACCAATGAGGTGCTGGAGGCAGCAGCCACTACTACCGACCTCGAACTCGAGAATCCGCTGGATGTTTATGTAATAGCTTACGACGAAATGTACAAGCCGTTCCTCGTGAAGAAGTACGCCAACTCCACGCCGGCATTCAACGCGAATGCAGCGCTGCCCGATGCAAGCGACTTCACCATCACGGTGACCGACGTGACGATGGAAGGCTTTAACATCGCTATCAACTACACTTCGGATAACACGAGGGCTTACTTCTACGATATCGTCAGCGGCGACTATTGGGACAACCAGATAGAGCATGATATGGCTGCCCTGAAGAACAAGATGATTACGATCTATCTGAGCCTCGGATGGTGCTATAATAGGAAATCGATTGAGAACAACTATGTAATCGACCCGTCGATTCCCGATTTCGTAGCGGGTGCCAAGTTCTACATCGGTGTGCTGGCCATGAACGAGAACGGCCCGATAGAGGGCGGTTGGGCAGAGGAAGTTGCTCTGAGCGAACCGTTCTATCTCCCGGAATAATCCGAACAGGTATTGCATGAATCACGGGGCCGCTGTCAGCGGCCCCGTTTTTTCGTATGCTATGGTTGCCGCCGTGCCCGACACTTTATCCTTCCTTGCATACTATTCGGAGCGGTCACACCGTTTTATTTATACAAACCGCATTCGGATAAATATATAATATTGGTGGGTGTGTTATAAATATCTATTCATGTAAAAACCGTGCAATACTTCGCTAAAAATATTCTTATTCGGGCATAAGTGTTTTTAAATATTATTTTTTCTTATTACATTTGCGCCGTTCCTCTCCGTGAAGAGGCATCAGGTTAGAGCAGCAATTCCATTACACTAATATCAGACTATGAAAAACATCTTATCGAAAACAGTTTTGGCGCTTGGCATTACGGCCATGGTCATGGCAGGATGTACGGAGAACGGAACTTCCGAAAAACAGTACGTATATCTGAGCGATGCAGCATGTACTTTCCAGAGCGCTGGCAACGAACCTTTTACTATTACGGTAGAAACCTCTCCGGCGGAGTGGACGGTTACGCCCGGTGCCTCGTGGGTAACCGCCGAGAAATCGGGAAATGACCTCGTGCTTACCGTAGCGGACAATGCGGACGGTATGGAGAGAACCACCACGATATCCGTAACCGCAGGACAGGCGGAGCAGACCATTACGGTGATTCAGCTCAGCGACGACGACCTCCCCATGCGATTCCGTAAGTTGGCCGACCTGCACTCGTCGGTGATTTCCCCGAACGGCAAGTGGGTCGGCGGTTACTATTCGGTCGGTGACGAATCTGCCGGAGCGCTCTTTTATATCGTATTCATCAACCTCGAAACGGACGAACGTATCGAATTGGGCCCCTATCCCGAATCACTCGTATTCCTGACTTCGGTCGTTTGCATGACCGATACCGGAATTCTGTATGGAATAGAGGCTAACGGCGGCATAAAGGTATTCGATGTGAATGAAAAGGATTATTATGTCTTGGAAGTTCCCGGTATGAATACCGCTGCGATTGGTATTTCCAACATATCCGCCGACGGCAGTTTCTGGGTAGGATGGGACCAGGTGGACGGTTATTACAGGCCGTTCGTTGTCGAAAATGGAACGGCGACCATGCTGCCCCTGCCGGAGGAGAATTTCAGGGGGCCGTACGAAGACGGGGAAATCAACCTCATGGCCCGCGGCTTCTCCGAAGACCACTCCATCATTTACGGTACCACGTGGGATAACAAAGATTTCGGTATGATTTATTGGGATGCCGACCGGAACGTACATTTCGTGGGTGAGGATGTCCGCAAAGTGACCACCATCCAGCGCCCCGACGGTTACGGAGGAACTTACGACTATAATATCGTGGACGGTATGATTAGCTGGGCAGGCCAGTATCAGATAAGCCCCAACGGCAGGTGGATTGCAGGTACGTTCCGTACCGAAACCGCTGTGGATGACGGCAACAGTATTGAACAGGCTTTTTCTCCTGCATTCTATGATGTAGAGAACAACAAGACCTACATCATGAGCGAGTATGGCGACGGTTCGGGTATGGTAGTAACGGACGACGGCATCGGTTTCATCGGTACGCCGAGTCTGTACACGTCGAGCTGCCAGGTAGTGAAGATAGAGACCGGCGAGAGCCTCGGTACGCTCCAGCAGTATATTCTCGACCTGTACGGTATCTATATGCCTTCGGGATACCTCGTTTACCTGACGCCTGACAAGGAGATTTGGTGGGGCGCTACGTTCGAGACGGAGGGTATCGTAGCTTCTGCGCCGAACTGGTACCTCGCTCCGTCGTTGGCGAAATAGCGGCAGGCATACGATTGCAGCAAACCTTATATTGATGGGACGGCCGGAAGATGACAATCTTCCGGCCGTCCCTTTTGGCAGTGTCGGGCGGGGAGTGTGTCCGACGGCCGTTTTCCCGACAGAGCCTGCCGGGAGGGGGCTTTCTTCTCTTTCGGCGCCGGGTATGTTCCTGTGCTGCCCTCCGGGCACAGAGGGTATGGGCGGGCGGCCGTATTCATTGTGCCGGGATTCGTGCCAAGAAATGGAGTACCGTCGCCCTTTTACTCGAATTGCAGGAGGCGGCCGGCGGTGACTGTCTGAAGTTCATTCGCCGCGTCGGACTGCATGATTATGTATTTCGGAGGGGGATAGCCTCTGTCCTGCGTATATATTTTGTTATTTTCGGGTAGACATGCGGTTTGGTATAAATACGTTACTATTTAAACATAGCGTATTTATATACGATTCATTTCGTACCTTTGTATAAGTATGGTCGGAATGCGGAGACCGCCGACAATTGTTTATATTAACTGTTAACCTATCCAACAATGAAAAGAATTTTATCCAAAGGCCTTGCCGTCGTACTGGCCCTGGCGGCATGCACGGGCTGCAAATCTACGGAGGGAGAGACGTTCCACTATGTGAATCTCAGCCAGGTATTGTGTACTTTTCTCGGCGAAGAGAATCAGCCGCTCGAAATCACCGTCAAGGCTTCGCCTGCGGATTATGAGGTCGCTCCCGGTGCTTCGTGGCTGAAAGCAGAAAAGAGCGAAGACGGGAAAACGCTTACCCTGACCGTCGAAGACAACGAAACCGGTGCCGAACGGAGTACGACCGTTACCGTCGAGGCCGGACAGGCCGTGCAGCAGATTACGGTAAACCAGTTGGCGAAGGATAATGAGTTTGTCCGTTACCGTCGGCTGGAAACCTTCCAGTCCGGGGCTGCCATCTCTCCGAACGGCAAATATGTGGGCGGATTCGTGCCCTCCATCGCCCCGGACGATTCGTGGCAGTATTCCCCGACCATCATCGACATGGAGACGGGAGATGTTTACGAATTCGGCCCCTATCCGGAGGCGGTTTACTACATGACCGACAACATGTGCATTTCCGACCAGGGCGTGCTGTTCATCCATGACGGGTCCCATGGCGGAATGATTATCGTCGATACCGAAGGCAATGTCACCAAGCTCGATGCATACGAAGGCTACCGCGGCGCCCCCATCATATCGAGTGTCTCGGCAGATGGCAGGTATTGGGTAGGCTATGCGGTAAAAGGCAGGGTAGGCGAAGACAATGCCCCCTGCAAAGCCCTGCTGTGGATAGACGGCGTGCCGCACGAACTGCCGTGGCCGGAGCTCAACTACCGCGATGAAGCCACTTGGTACGGCGGCATGGCCCGCGGCATCTCCGCCAACGGCGAAATCATCTACGGGACCTCGTGGGAAAGCTTCGATTTCGGTATGCTTTACTGGGTGAACAACGGCGAGAACACTGCGGCACCGAAATGGGTAGGCCACGATGTGCGGGAGGTGGTTCCCGTCACCATGAAGATGGGCGACGGCACCGAATACGAAACGCATCTCGTCAAAGGTTGTAAATGTACTGCCGAAAATACGAAAGTGAGTCCCAACGGCAAATGGATAGCCACCAAATACTGTGAGGATTCGGTATCCGACGACGGTATCTCCATGTACACCTCCGAAACCCCCGCTTTCTACAATACCGAGACCGAAACGACCGTCATCGTGAACGATTACGGAAGCGGTTCCGGTACGCACGTGACCGACGACGGCATCGCCTTCATCGGACTCGGTTCGTTGGGCGTCACCGCATGTATGGTTTACGACCTGAATACGGGCACCGACCTCGGCAGCATGGTGGACTGGGTTTACGATACGTACGGTATCATCATTCCCGGCAGCGGTTTTATCAGTTATGTGACACCCGACGGGAAGTCCGTTATCGGTTCTTTCCCCATGGCATCGGCCGGAGGCGTCACGTATGTCAGCTGGTATATCGCGCCGCCCATCGGTAAATAGGCGAACAGACGGAAACAACGGTCCGGCATCCGCAGACGGGTGCCGGATTTTTTTGGGGGGGACAGACGTCGTTCAGGGCTGCGTGAGGAACGCTTTCGCCGCAGGGCCTTCGCAGAAGAGCAGGTCGATGACGGAGAGGTTCGGAACGAAGGGGAAGCGGTCGGCGAAGACCTGTTCGTATACGCCGCCTGCCGTGGTGCGCCCGTTGGCCCGGAGCGGTTCGAAGGCGGGGCGCAGGTCGCGGTCGTCCGTGTCGGCCTCGATGTAGGAGTCGCTGAAGCGGAGCGCCGGCGGAGTACCGAGTATTCCGGTGACGGTCTCCAGCAGGGCGATGTTCCAGTCGGCCAGGAAAGTGAACTCCCGGTTGTAAAAGGGTTCGAAACGGTCGCGGTAATGGTCGAAATAGGGGGAATTCCTGTAGGCGGAGAGAATGGACATCCAGTGCTGGTGCTGCCAGCGTTTGGAGTAGTCGATGCGCATGTCGCACACGGGCCGCTTGCGGATGCTGCCTCCCTTGACGACGTGGACGGTGAGCGACGCGGGGCCCCCGGCCGTCAGGATGTCGCAGCGGTTGCGGTAACTCTGTTTCACGTAGTGCTCGTAGAGGTCTATCACGCACGTTCCGTCGTAGAGGCAGCGGAAGTATTCCGTGCTGCCGAGGTATGTCAGCGGCAATATCGTCTTCATTCCTGCATGGGCTTGTCGGTTGCATGTGTTTCGTCCGGGACGGGCCGTATCGTCCCTTCGAGAAGGGAGCCGGGCGGCGGTCTCGGCTGCGGCCCGCGTCTGCGCTCCTATTCCGGTTCCGTCCAGCGGCCGTCCGACCGGAGCAGCGCGATGAGCGCGTCGAGCGCATCCTCCTGCGGAATGTTGCGCCGGACGGGCTCCTTGCCGCGGTAGAGGGTGATCCGGCCCGGTGCGGCTCCCACGTAACCGTAATCCGCGTCGGCCATCTCGCCGGGACCGTTCACGATGCAGCCCATGACGGCGATTTTCAGCCCCTTCAGATGCGAAAGGCGCTCTTTGACGACGGCGAGCGTATCCTGCAGGGCATAGAGCGTCCGGCCGCACCCGGGGCACGAGATAAATTCCGTTTTGCTCATCCGGGCCCGCGAAGCCTGGAGAATGTCGAGGGCTATGCTGTCGGTGTCGGCCTGCGGCGTTCCTGCCGCGCCTTCTATCCAGATGCCGTCGGCCAGTCCGTCGATGAACATAACGCCGAAGTCCGCTGCGGCCTGCATGGCGAGTTCCGTCCGGTCACAGGACGGATAGGTACGCTTGAGGATGACCGGACGGCGGTCGCCGGCGGCGTCCATGCGGACTATCGCCTCGCGCCACTCCTCGACGGGATGCGGTCCCACGGCCTCGATGACGGCAATGCGTCCGTCGTGCAGGGCGTCGGCTTCGTCGGCCAGCAGTTCCGACCGAAGCAGGGGGGGATTGTCCCCGCCTATCCGGCCGACGGATGCGGTAAGGCGGCGCGAATAGGCGAACGGTTCCCGCAGGGCCTCCTGTCCCCTGCGAAACGTGCCTTCGGAAGCCGTTGCGGCCGCGAAGTGGGCCGTAATGGCCTGTGCGGCGGGAATCTCGTTTTCAGGCGGTTCGGTCAGCGAAACGCGTATCGTGTCGCCCACGCCGTCGGCCAGCAGCGCCCCGATGCCGACGGCCGATTTGATGCGTCCTTCCAGTCCGCTGCCCGCTTCCGTCACCCCGAGGTGGAGGGGATAGTCCATCCCTTCGAGGTGCATTGCGGCCACGAGCATCCGGTAGGCGTGTACCATGACGCGGGTGTTGCTCGACTTCATGGAGATGACCACCCGGTCGAAACCCTCCCGCCGGCATATGCGCAGGTACTCCATGGCCGACTCCACCATGCCTTCCGGCGTATCGCCGTAGAGTCCTACCATCTTGGGCGAGAGCGAACCGTGGTTCACGCCGATGCGCAGGGCGGCACCGCTTCGGCGGCACTTCTCCAACAGCGCCTCGAAGCTGCCGCCGCGGTCGTTGTAGTTGCCGGGATTTATCCGCACTTTGTCCGCGAACGCTGCTACGGCGTCGGCCACCTGGGGAACGAAGTGCACGTCGGCCACCAGTGCGGTATCGGGCCACCGGCGGCGTACCTCGGCTGCAATGATACGCATGCTCTCCGCTTCCCGGAGCCCCTGCGTGGTGAGCCGCACGATACGGCCTCCGGCCTGCCGGATGCGTCCGGTCTGCGCGATGCAGGCTTCGGTATCGTTCGTATTGCGGTCGGTCATCGACTGTACGGCCACCGGATGGCCGGCGCCGATGGCGACGCTGCCTATCTTTACCTCCCGGCTCCGGCGCCTGTTTCCTGCTGTCGCTTCCGCCCAGGCCCGCCTGAGCCTCTCTTTCTTTCCGTCGTCCATTTTTCTCGATAGTATCGGGGCCTGCGGCCCGCACCTGCAAAAATAGTGTAAAAGCCGCAGATGTGCTCTCTTTTTCGCGACATAACGGGCGGACAGGAGACTGGGACGGCGCTCTCATGCCCCGGCGCCGGCGGTCGCAGGAGGGCGGATTGGCCGGTGCGGTCCGCCGCTGCCGGCCTCCCGGCGGAACGGTGGTGCGTTTTGCCGGAAATTCTTACTACTTTTGGTATCGGAAACAGGTTGCAGGCAGATGGCTACCGTACTCGATTACGATATAAAGTTCCTGCCCGGCGTGGGTGAGAAGCGCGCGGGGGTGCTCGCACGCGAGCTGGGTATCCGTACGTTCGGCGACCTGCTCTACTATTTCCCGTTCCGGTACGTCGACCGCACGAAACTTTTCCGCATAGGCGATATCGGGCCCGATGCGCCTGCCTATATTCAGGTGCGGGCCCGTGTGACCGGGATGGCTTACGAAGGGGAGGGGCGCAAACGGCGGTTGCGCGTCTTCGTTTCGGACGGTTCGGGCACAGCCGATTTGGTGTGGTTCAGCGGTACGAAGTGGATAGAGAAACGCATCGAGGCGGGGCGCGAATACATCGTTTTCGGGCGGCCAGCACTGTTCCGCGGCGAACTCTCCTTCGTCCATCCGGAAATCGACCTCGTCGAAGCGTTGGTGAACCGGCCGGGCGGTGGGTTGCAGGGAGTATACAGCACTACCGAGAAGCTCTCCGGTGTCCAGCTCGGTTCCAAGGGGATTTACAAGCTCGTCTGCAATCTGTGGGAACAGGTGCAGGGGCATATTACCGAGACGCTGCCGCCGGCGGTAGTCGCCGCCCACGGTCTGCTGCCGCTGGGGGAGGCGCTCCGCAATATCCATTTTCCGCAGTCGCAGGAGCTGCTCCGGCAGGCGGAGTACCGCCTTAAGTTCGAGGAGCTGCTGGGTATCCAGCTCGCTATTTTGTCGCGGCGCGTCACCCGTACCACTGCAGCCGATGGCTTCTTTTTTCCCCGCGTGGGGGAGTTTTTTAATGGGTTTTACCGGACGAAGCTCCCCTTCGAGCTGACCGGAGCCCAGAAACGGGTGGTAAAGGAGATACGAGCCGATACGGTCACGGGGCACCAGATGAACCGTCTCCTGCAGGGCGACGTGGGGAGCGGCAAGACGCTGGTGGCGCTTATGGCCATGCTGTTGGCTGCCGACAACGGTTTTCAGGCCTGCATGATGGTACCTACGGAGATACTGGCCCGCCAGCATTTCGTCTCGATAACGAAGATGGTCGAGGGGGTGGGCGTGCGGGTGGCGGTGCTGACCGGTTCGACGAAGAAACGGGAGCGCGACGGGATACTCGAAGAGCTCGCTTCCGGAGGACTCCACATTCTTATCGGTACCCATGCGCTTATCGAGGAGCGCGTGAAGTTCGACAACCTCGGGTTGGTGGTCATAGACGAACAGCACCGTTTCGGCGTGGAGCAGCGGGCACGGATGTGGACGAAGAACAGCCGACCGCCCCACGTACTCGTGATGACGGCGACACCCATTCCGCGCACGCTGGCGATGACACTCTATGGCGACCTCGACGTTTCGGTGATAGACGAGCTTCCGCCCGGCCGTAAGCCCATCCTTACCCGGCACCTGTACGATTCCCAGCGCATGAAGCTTTTCGGTTTCTTGCGCAGTGAGATAGCCCGCGGTCGGCAGGTCTATGTGGTCTATCCGCTCATTAAGGAGTCCGAGAAGATGGATTACAAGGATTTGTACGACGGGTTCGAGACGATGTCGCGGGAGTTTCCCCTACCGCAGTACCGGCTGTCGGTCGTTCACGGCAAACTGCCGGCCGAGGAGAAGGAGGAGGGCATGAGGGCGTTCCGCGAGGGGACGACGCAGATAATGGTCGCCACGTCGGTCATTGAGGTCGGCGTGGATGTGCCGAACGCCACGGTGATGGTGATAGAGAGTGCCGAGCGTTTCGGACTCTCCCAGTTGCACCAGCTTCGCGGTCGTGTCGGGCGCGGCGGAGAGCAGTCCTACTGCATCCTGATGAGCGGTGACCGGCTCTCGCGCGAGGCGCGGGCACGGCTCGACGCCATGGTGGAGACGAACGACGGTTTTCGTCTGTCCGAGCTTGACCTCAAACTCCGCGGTGCGGGTGACATAGGGGGGACCCAGCAGAGCGGCACGGCTTTTGAACTCAAAATCGCATCGCTGGCCAAAGATGCGGCGGTGGTGGAGTATGCGCGGCGTGCGGCGGAAGAGATATTGGCTGCCGACCCTTCGCTGACCCTGCCGGAGAATGCCCTGCTGGCCAGGCTGAAGGAACGGTACGTGAACCGGGGAGAGACGGATTTCGGGATGATTTCGTGATTTGTCGCTTCCGACGGTACGGATATATGCGGGAAAACGCTATCTTGTGTTTCGATTGAAGCCTGTTGCGCGAGAGGGCGGATGGCCGCGGCGGTTTGTCCGGCGGAACTTCTCCTGCGTAAACGGCAGATTGATTTATGATTACCGGAATGATAGGGAAAATAGCGATGTTTGCGGCGGTCGTCTTCTGTTGGATGACCGGCCGGGCGCAGGATGACCGGACGACTCCCGCCTTCGGCGGCGGGGAGCGGTTGGTCTATACGGTGAGTTACCGGGCCGCCATGTGGCCGAATACGGATATGGGTACCGTCGTATTGACCGTGGACGAGGATGAGGCGGACGGTGTACCCGCTTTGCGGATAAGTGCCCGTGCCACCGTCAAGGGCATGTTCAGTTGGTTCTATAAGCTCGACGACCGTTACCACAGTTGGCTGCGCAGTTCGGATATGCGGCCGGTGAAGGCTGAGGCCGAACTGTTGGAGGGGGATTACCGCTTTTCGAGCGCTTTCGTCTATGATTGGGACGAAGGTGTCTCCTACAACGCTTTCCGCGACCACCGGAACCCGGAGGCTACAGAGGTCGCCGTGGAGCTCGCGGGCGAGGCGATGGACGGCATATCGCTCTTTTATACGCTCCGGATGCATGATATAGCGGCGTACGAACCGGGGCAGTCGAAAACGCTCGCCCTGCTGCTGAAAGATACCGTACGATTCATCAAATATACCTATCATGGCCGGGAGGTCAGGGAAGTACGGGGGCTCGGCAGGGTCAATACGCTGAAATTCTCCTGCCAGCTTGTGAACGATGTGGCCGACAGTTTCGAGGAGGGCAGCGAGTTCTTCGTATGGATATCGGACGACGGCAACAAGGTACCGGTTTTCCTCGAATCGCCGCTGAGGGTGGGAAGTGTCCGGGCCCGTCTGGTAGAATACGGGGGACTGATGTACGATTCGGGGGCGCTTTGATGTTTTTGGTTGGCGCCGCTGAGGCGCGCCGGAACTGTGGGCCGGGTTACCGTCCCGCAACCGCTTTCGGTTTTCGGCGAATATATTTATTTTTGTTTCGGAAAATCGGCTTTGCCGCTGCGGGTTGGGCTTTTCCAATCGAATAATCGTTATATTTGTGCGGAAGCGCGGCGCCCGGAAAACCTGGAACTGCGAATATTAACCTTAAATATTTTATCTTATGGCAGAAGAATATAACAGTCAGGGAGACAATGCGCCCGAGCGTACCTCCAAGTCCATCAGGGGATACCAGATAGTGATTATCCTCCTTGTGGTAGTGCTGGGTGTATTGGCATTCATCTATTTCCGACAGGTGAAGAGCCTAAAGGCCGAAGCGAAGGCCGAGAAGGCGATACTTGAGGAGAATATCAATGACCTCATCGTGGACCTGGACAATCTCAAGGTCGATAACGATTCGATAAGCTATAATCTCGGTGTAGAACGGCAGCGGGCCGATTCGTTGATGGAGCGTCTCCAGAACGAACGCAACATCAACCGCGCTACCATCCGCAAGTACGAGAAGGAGCTCGGTACGATGCGCGACATCATGCGCCATTACGTCAAGCAGATAGATTCGCTCAACCAGCTTAACCGGAGCCTGACGCAGGAGAACGTGGCGTTCCGTCAGCAGGTGAACGACGAGCGTATCCGTGCGCAGGCGGCCGAAGAACGTGCTTCGGAACTCTCCAACCGGGTGAAGGTAGGAGCCATCGTTCGGGCGAGGGATATTGTCCTGACCGCGCTGAACTCCAATGACCGGGTCGTACCGCGTGCTTCCCGCGCCGAACGGCTCCGGGTGGATTTCATCCTGACAGCCAATGACCTGGCTACGCCGGGCGAACGGAATGTCTATGTGCGCATCACCGGCCCGGACGGCTATGTCCTTGCGAGCGACATCTCCTCGCTCTTCGACTACGAAGGCGACAAACTGACCTATTCGGCGGTACGCGAGATAGATTACCAGAACAAAGACCTTGAAGTAGGCCTCTATTATAACGGTGCCGGAATTACCAGCGGCACTTATCGGGTTGAGGTCTATATGGACGGTTACATGATAGGTACGACCGAAGCCTATCTGAAGTAATCTTTCGGTATCGGTAAGTGTGCGGCGGCCCCGAAAAGGGCCGCCGCAGTCGTTTCGGGGCCGTATTTGCAATGGCCGGCTTGCGGGTTCCGGATGCGGTCGGGTGGGATTGCTCCGGCCCACCGGAGCGAAATGGCGGGAACGGAGCCGTATGCCGGGTCTGGTACGTGTCTCAGGCTGGAGTCGGACGGAATGGATGTGCCTGCCGCGGGTCCGGACGGTATTGCCGGTGCAGTAGGGAGGGCCCGGAATGCACGGTGCTTTTTGTTGCCGTCTCCTTGGCGTTCGGTTCGGCACATTCCGTCCGTTGCTGCTCCCATGCGGCGTGGGCGTGTGCCGTAAGGGTGTCGTGTCCCGGTGATGATGCGGTGGACTCGGCAGGGAAAATAAGAGAAGGGGTACCGCGTGCGGTGCCCCTTCTCTTTCCGTTCGTCGGCCGGTATGCGTTACTCCAGCTTTTCCCAGACGAGGTCTCTGCCGAACATGGGCTTTCCGATATACCCCCTGACCCGGAGCTCCTGCGGACCATCGAATTCCGCCTGTACGTCGTACACTTTGCCATCGACGGGGTTGTATATCGTACCGCCCGTCCACCGCTCCTTTTTCGCATCGTAACGCAAACCGCGCACGAGTACAATGGCGTCGGCCCGGCCGCTCCGCAATGCCGGGTCGGGATTGAGCAGGTCGAGCCGGGGATTCCCCGCTTCGTCGTTGGGGTGTTCGAGCCAGATGATGCGTGCCTCGTAGGTGTCGCCCGTCTTGTATATCCGTACCTTGGAGAGTTCGTGCGTGGTCTCTCCCTCCACTTTGTAGATACCGAGAATTCTGTCGGCCTCCTGTGCCGAAACGCTTCCGGTTGTGGTGCATACTGCCGTAGCGAGCAGAAGCATTGTGATGAACCTGTTCATGGCTGTATTGTGACGTGTTTCTGCGAAGAGAGCTCCGGAGCGGGCTCCTGTCCTTATTTAAGGAAAAATTTGCGTTGAAAGAGAATGATATAGAATACCGCTACCGTGATGTAGCTGTCGGCTATGTTGAATACGGGACTGAAAAAGGTGAACTCCCTGCCGCCTATCAGCGGCATCCAGTCGGGCCAGGTGGAGTTGATGATGGGGAAATAGAGCATATCCACTACTTTGCCGTGCAGGAACGGTGCGTATCCCCCTCCTTCCGGAAAGAGTGTGGCGGCCGCATAAGGTGTTGATTCGGAGAAGATAAGGCCGTAAAAAGCACTGTCTATCATGTTGCCTATCGCCCCGGCGAGTATCAGGGCCCCGCCGACGAGTACTCCCGTGGGAGCCGACTTTTTGACGAGCCGGTGCAGATACCATGCGATGAGTACGATGGCCGCGATGCGTATGAGGCTCAACAGCAGCTTACCCCAGGTTCCGCCGAGCTGCATGCCGAATGCCGCCCCGGGATTTTCGATGAAGTGGATGATGAACCAGTTGCCGAAGACCGGAATGCTCTGATAGAGTTCCATGTTCAGTTTGACGGTGAATTTGACCGCCTGGTCTATGACGAGCAGCAGGACGATGAACAGGGTGAGCTTCGTGTTCGTGGATGGTTTGCAGCGCATGGTATGTTTCGTTTTCTGAGTAAGGCCGCCTACGGCATCCGCAAATATAGTAATATATTCGCTGAAAAGCATGGTACGGGTCGGTCGGCTGGCCGGTATGCGGCGGCGGAACCTGTATTTTGGCGAGATGGAGGGACCGGAACAGGAGATGCGAATCGGTCGGGAGGCTGCTTCTTTGTCCCGCACTTCGGTGTCTGGGCCGGTTCGCGTATGTTGAAGGCCGTACCGAATTGCATGAATGCAATTCGGTACGGCCTTTCATCGTGGGGGAGTATGCCGGCCGTTGTGTCAGATGCCGCAGCGCGACTTGATATAGTGGTGGTGCGGGCCGAAACGTTCGAAAGCGGCACGGTCGAGTTCTTCGCGGCTCGCCGGGTCGGCGATGCTTATCAGCAGACGGGCGCGTTCCTGGAGGCTCTTGCCGTAGAGGTTTACCGCTCCGTGTTCGGTCACTATCCAGTGTACGTGCGCACGGGTGGTCACCACGCCCGCCCCTTCGGCCAGAACGGGAACAATCTTGCTGATGCCCTTGTTCGTGACCGACGGCATGGCCACGATGGCTTTGCCGCCTTCCGAACGGGAGGCGCCGTAGATGAAATCCACCTGTCCGCCGACGCCGGAGTAGAAACGCGTACCGAGCGAATCGGCGCATATCTGTCCCGTAAGGTCGATTTGCAGTGCCGAGTTGATGGCCGTCACCTTGGGATTCTGGGCGATGACGAAGGGGTCGTTGGTGTATCCGACGTCTTTCATCAGTACGCCGGGATTGTTGTCAATGAAGTCATAAACGCGGTGCGAGCCCATCAGGAAGGTGGAGACCATCTTCCCTTTGTCTATCTTCTTGTTGGCACCGTTTATCACGCCCGATTCCACGAGGGGCAGTACGCCGTCGGCGAACATTTCGGTGTGTACGCCGAGGTTCTTGTGGCTGCCCAGCTGCGACAGCACCGCATTGGGGATGGCCCCGATGCCCATCTGGAGGCACGCTCCGTCTTCGATGAGCGCTGCGCAGTTGCGGCCTATGGCGCACTCCAGGTCGTTCGGTTCGGCGAAGTGCTCCTCGATGAGCGGCGTGTCGTCCTCGACGAAGAGGTCTATCTGCGAGGTGTGGATGAACGAATCGCCGAACGACCGCGGGACATGCCGGTTCACGACCGCGATGACCGTGTCGGCGCACTCCACGGCCGCCAGCGTGGCGTCTACCGAGGTGCCGAGGGAGACGTAGCCGTGTCTGTCGGGAGTCGAGACCTGTATCATGGCCACGTTGCACGGCAGGATGCCGTCCCGATAGAGGCGCTGCGTCTCGCTCAGGAAGACCGGTATGTAGTCGGCGAAACCCTGTTGGGTGATGTTCCGGACATTCCCTCCCACGAAGAACGAGTCGAGCTGGAAAATCCCTTCCATTTCGGGGACGGCGTAGAGGGCCTCGCCCTCGGTGTGGAGGTGATGGATATGGACGTGCTGCAACTCCCCGGCCTCGCCCCGTGCCGTCATCGCACGGACGAGTATCTGCGGTACGCTGGCGACGCTGCTCAGGTGGACGTGGTCACCGGATTTGATGACTTTCACCGCCTCTTCGGGTGTCGTGAATCTGATGGGATGGTTCATGGTTGCAATATGTTTTGTTGTATCGGTCGAAGGGGTGCGGAGGCTGCGGCTTTCTGTGCCGCAGAAGGTTTTTTCCGGCTTTTTGTTACGATTTGTAAACTTCGTCAGCCAAAGATAAATATTTTTTTCCTTATGGGTTGCTCCTACATTAGAATTCATTACATTTGCGGATGAATATTGGGCTTATTTACCGGATGCCGGGACATGGTGCTTGAAGCCGTGTTCCGCGTATTGTCACGTATGACGCAAGTTAAGTGAATTTGATATATAAATCAACTACTAATATTTAAAAAACCAGGGAACTTAAGGTACGTGGGCGTACGCTGAAGGTTCCCGTTGCTTTGAAGGCATTATGGAAAACACAAGCATTACGGAGAGGGATGACGTGGTTATCCGGTTCTCCGGGGACTCCGGGGACGGAATGCAGCTGACGGGCACTCTGTTCTCCGACACCGCGGCCCTGCAGGGCAACGGCATTTCGACTTTCCCGGATTATCCTGCCGAAATTCGCGCACCGCAGGGAACTGTGGCCGGTGTATCGGGATTTCAGGTACATTTCGGCGACCATCCGGTACAGACGCCGGGTGACTATTGCGACGTGCTGGTGACCATGAATCCGGCCGCCCTGAGGGCTAACGCCTGCTGGCTGAGGAAAGGCGCCACGGTAATCATCGACGGCGATACGCTCGACGAGAAGAGCGTGGCCCGTGCGGGATTCACGACGGGTGACCCGTTCGCCGAGCTGGGAATAGAGGATTACAACATCATCGTCGCCGACATCACGACCATGACCAAAGAGGCCCTCGCGGGGCTCGACCTGGATGTGAAGAGTGTCGTGAAGTGCAAGAACATGTTTGCGCTGGGCATGTGCCTCTTCATGTTCAATAAGCCGCTTGAGCATGCCGTGGAATATATCAACAACAAGTTCGGCAAACGCAATCCGGTCGTTGCCGAGGCGAATGTCCTCGCGCTCAAGGCCGGTCATAACTATGCCCACAATACGCATGCGTTCGCCAATACGTACGACGTGCAGCCTGCCGACCTGCCCAAGGGTCGTTACCGCAGCATCAACGGCAACCAGGCGACGGCATGGGGATTCATCGCCGCTTCCGAAAAGAGCGGCCGGCCGCTCTACTGCGGTTCGTATCCCATCACCCCCGCGACCGTCATTCTCGAAGAACTCGCCAAGCGCAAGGACCTCGGCGTGAAGACCGTACAGTGCGAGGATGAAATCGCCGGCATTTGTACGACCATCGGGGCTTCGTATGCGGGCCACTTCGCCGTGACCACCACCTCCGGTCCCGGCCTTTCGCTGAAGTCCGAGGCCATGGGTCTGGCGGTAATGACCGAGCTTCCGATTGTCGTCGTGGACGTACAGCGCGGCGGGCCTTCCACCGGCCTTCCGACCAAGACCGAACAGGGTGACCTGCTGCAGGCGCTCTGGGGCCGCAACGGAGAGTGTCCGATGATAGTCATTGCGGCAAGTACTCCGTCCGACTGTTTCCATTACGCCTTCATGGCCGGTAAGCTCGCCATGGAGCACATGACTCCGGTCGTGCTGCTTTCCGACGGCTTCATCGCCAACGGCAGTCAGCCGTGGAAGATACCATCCATGAAGGATTATCCGGAGATACATCCGCCGGTAATCAGGGAGTTGCCGGAGGGTGAAAAGACTTTCCTGCCTTACAAGCGCGACGGACTGCGGCTGGCTCGCCGTTGGGCATTCCCCGGTACGCCCGGTTTGGAGCACCGCATCGGCGGTCTGGAAAAGGATATCCTGAAGGGTTCGCCGTCGCACAATCCGCAGAACCACCAGCGGATGGTCGAGTTGCGTGCCGAGAAGGTGGCGCGTGTCGTGGACTTCATTCCCGAACAGGAAGTGCTGGGCGACCGGGAAGGCGACCTGCTCGTCGTTGGTTGGGGCGGTACCCGCGGCCATCTCGAATCGGCCGTAAAGGAGATGCGGGCGGCAGGAAAGAAGGTTTCCCTCTGCCACTTCAACTACATCAACCCCCTGCCGCACGGCGTGTACGAAATCTTTTCCGGGTTCAGGAAAATCGTGGTATGCGAGCTGAACGAAGGACAGTTCGCCAATTACATGCGTATGTCGTTCCCGCAGTTCCGGTACGAACAGTTCAACAAGGTACAGGGGCTTCCGTTCACGAAAGAGGAACTGGTCGATAAGTTTAACGAATTATTGGAAAAGTAGTCATGAGCGAACTCAAATATACGGTTGCGGACTTCAAGAGCGACCAGGAAGTTAAGTGGTGTCCCGGCTGTGGCGACTATGCCGTGCTGAGCGCCATTCAGAAGGCCATGCCGCAGATAGCCGCCAATGCCGATGTGGACCATTCGCGTTTTGCGGTGGTCTCCGGTATCGGCTGTTCGTCGCGTTTCCCCTATTACGTGAGCACATACGGTTTCCACGGCATACACGGCCGTGCCAACGCCATCGCTACGGGTCTCAAGACGGCCAACCCCGACCTGAGCGTCTTTGTGATGACGGGCGACGGCGACTCGCTCGCCATCGGCGGCAACCATTTCATCCACTCCATCCGCCGTAACATCGACCTGAACGTGGTGCTGTTCAATAACGAGATTTACGGTCTCACCAAAGGACAGTACTCGCCGACGTCGAAGCTCGGCAAGATTACCAAGACGTCGCCCTACGGTACGGTGGAGCGTCCGTTCAATCCCGGCGAACTGGTGATAGGTGCCCACGGCACTTTCTTCGCCCGTTCGATAGACGCCGAGGTGAACCTGACCACGGAGTGCATGGTGGCCGCTTCGAAGCACGACGGCCTGTCGGTCATCGAGGTGCTGGTGAACTGCATGATATTCAATAACGGTACCCACAAGGCGTTCGCCGGCGACAAGGAGGTGCGGGCGGAACACACCATCACCCTCCGTCAGGGCGAAAAGATGCTCTTCGGCAAGAACATGGACAAGGGGCTGATGCTCGACAACATGAAGCTGAAGGTGGTGACCGTCGGCGAAAACGGCGTGACGCTCGACGACATCCTCGTGCATGACGCCCACGAGAAGGATACGATGGTGCACGTGATGCTGGCCAGCATGAAGTATCCCGATTTTCCTGTCGCGCTGGGTATCATCCGTGACGTGGCGGAACCCACTTACGAACGCGAAGTGGCCCGGCAGATTGCCGAGGTTCAGGCTACGGCGAAGATTAAGAACGTGGACGACCTGCTGAACAGCGGGGAAACGTGGGAGGTCGAATAGCGTAGTGTATTCGGTCCGTTCGGAAAAGCAAGGTTCCGGGCGGCTTGTGAAATACTGGCCGGCGGGCAGGAGTTACTCCTGCCCGCCGCTTTTGGTGTCGGTTCGTTCCATGGCGGGGAAGACGGTACCGCTGCGCAAACATGTGTCGATGCTCGTCCGGTCACCGCATCTGTGCCTCGAGGCTATGGAAGATTTCCCGCATCCGGTCGGCGTCGCCGGAGATGGCGGGGGCGGAGATGGCGAAGGTTCCCCTGTCTATCGGCATGTTGATGCGGGGTGCTGCCAGCACGTTGCCTTCGTAAAGGAAGACGATGTGCCGTCCGACGGCCTTGCGGGTGGCGGCTGTCCATCGCTTCTGCTTTTCCGGTTTGACGGTGCCCGTTATCTGATAGATGAACGTACCCTCGCCGGAGGGTAGCGAGTCGAGATGCAGTGCGGCGAAGTCGCTGCATGTAACGATGGAGGGGCCGATGCGTGTATCCGGGCCTTCGCCGGAGGCCGTGTACCAGCCGTCCGGCAGGTTGTGCGGAGTGCATGCCGTCAGGATGAAAAGTGCGGCGGCCAAGGAAAGAATGCGGGTTATGGGGCGGTATTTCATGTAGGACATTCGGGCTGACTGGGGTTTTCGGGACGGGAAACGCTTGCTTGTCGGTCGGAAGAGGTGGAATGGTGGTGGGATTGTGTTCCCGCGGCGCCTGTTCCGATGAGGAGTTCCCGGTAGTCCCTCCATCGGCGCAGGACTGTTGCTTTCGGAACGCCGCATGGCGGTTGTCAGGAAAGTTGCTGCATTTCGATGAGTTTGGCGTAGGTGCCCTTGCGGCTGATGAGTTCTGTGTGCGTTCCTTCCTCGGTGATGCGGCCCTGTTCGATGACGATAATTTTATCCGCGTTGCGTATCGTGCTCAGCCGGTGGGCGATGACGATGGATGTGCGCCCTTCGAGCAGTGTGTTGAGGGCCTCCTGTACGAGTTTTTCGCTCTCGGTGTCGAGGGCGGATGTCGCCTCGTCGAGGATGAGGATTTCGGGGTTTTTGAGAACGGCGCGGGCGATGCTGAGGCGCTGACGCTGCCCGCCGGAGAGTTTCGCGCCGCGGTCGCCGATGTTCGTCTCCAGGCCGTAGGGGGTCTCTGCGATGAACTGTTCGGCGTTGGCGATGCGTGCCGCATCCATGACCTCTTCGCGCGTGGCTTCGGAGTTGCCCAGGCGGATGTTGTTCTCGATGGTGTCGTTAAAGAGTACGGTATCCTGCGCCACGATGCCCATCCGCTCGCGCAGGGAGTGCAGGTCGTACTGTCGGATGTCGCGGCCGTCGATGCGGATTTCGCCTGCCGTCACGTCGTAAAAGCGCGGAATGAGGTCTGAAATCGTCGATTTGCCGCCTCCCGAAGGGCCGACGAGCGCGACGGTCTGTCCCTTCTCTACCGTGAAGCTGATGCCGCAGATGACCTCCCGCTCCTCGTAGGCGAAACGGACGTCGCGGAATTCAATGCGTTCGCGGAAGTGGTCGAGCTGTACGGCGTCGGGCGCGTTCCGGACGGAGGTCTCCGTGTCGAGCAGACGCAGGACGCGGTCGCCGGCGGCGATGCCCTGATTGATGGTGGCGAAGGCATCCGTGAAGGAGCGCATGGGGCGGGTTATCTGGGTGAATATGGCGAGGTAGGTAAGGAAACCGCCCGCATCGAGCTTGCCGCCCGTGACGAGGATGCCGCCGAAGATGAGCAGTCCGGCTGCCGCCGCGATGCCGAGGAATTCGCTCATGGGCGAGGCCAGTTGCTGACGGTAGGCGATGCGCCGCGAGATGTCGGAGAATTTGCGGTTGATGTCGTTGAAGCGGCGGCCGAAAAAGGTTTCCGCATTGTATCCCTTTATCACTTTCATTCCCGAGAGCGATTCGTCGAGTACCGAAGTCAGTTCGCCGAACGACTCCTGTACCTCCTTGGCCGAACGGCGCAGGCGTTTCACTATCGTCCCAATCAGCAGCGCCACGACGGGCAGGTAGATGACCGAGAAGAGGGAGAGCTGGACGGAGATGGCCAGCATGGCGACCACGTAGAACAGAATGAGGAAGGGGTCGCGGAAGACCACCTGCAGCGTGTTGGTGATGCAGAACTGCACGACCTGTACGTCGGAGGTGATGCGGGCCATGATGTCGCCCTTGCGTTCGTTGCTGAAAAAACCGAGGTTCATGCTCAGGACGTGTTCGTATACCCGGTCGCGCAGGCGGCAGAGCGTCCGCACGCGCATGTTCTCGATAATCCGTTGGGCGAGGTAGCGGAAAAGGTTGCTCAGCAGCGAGGCGGTGACGACTACGCAGGCGAGCATTATCAGCACGTCCATGATGTCGTAGTCGCTGCCGAACAGGCGGTAGAGGAGATAGGAGAGCAGGGCGCTGATGTAGTCGGTCAGATGACGTATGCTGAAAACGGGCATCTCGGTAACGGCCTGCAGCGCTCCGTCGGGGGAGAACAGCGAATTGACGATGGGCATTATCAGCGTGAAGGTACAGACATTGAAGAATGCGTACAGCAGCGTGCAGAAAAAATAGGGTATGGCGTATTTCTCTATCGGTTTCGCGAAGCCGAGCAGTCTCCAGTATGTCTTCATCTCTTCCTTAATCTCCTGAACGGAGCAAAAGTAGGTAAAAATGGCTAATATATGGTTTTTTTACCTTACTTTTGTTCGGTTGTAGAACGTCGCCAAGACAGTAACGGAGAAGACATGGATATAGTACTCAGTGGCATCAGACCCACCGGACAGCTTCATTTGGGAAACTATTTCGGGGCGCTGCGCAATTTCGTCAGAATGCAGCACGATGCGAAATGCTACTTTTTCATCGCGGATTACCATGCGCTGACTACGCATGACGACCCGACGCGCCTGCACGAGAACGTCCGGACGGTGCTTGCCGAGTACCTCGCCGCGGGCATCGACCCCGACGTGGCTACCGTCTACGTGCAGAGCGACGTGCCGCAGGTGACCGAACTGTCGCTGCTGCTCGGCATGCACGCCTATGTGGGCGAGCTGGAGCGTACGGCCTCTTTCAAGGACAAGGTGCGCAAGAATCCCTCGAACGTCAATGCCGGCCTGCTCACCTATCCCGTGCTGATGGCGGCGGACATTCTCCTCCACCGCGCCACGCATGTGCCCGTGGGCAAGGACCAGGAGCAGCACCTCGAACTGACGCGCGTATTCGCCCGCCGTTTCAACAACATGTACGGCGTTGAGTATTTTCCGGAGAGCCAGCCCTACAATTTCGGGGCTGATTTGGTGAAGATACCGGGGCTGGACGGTACGGGCAAGATGGGCAAGAGCGAAAACAACGGCATCTTCCTGGCCGATTCCGACGAGGCGATACGCAAAAAGGTGATGCGGGCCGTGACCGACTCCGGTCCCACGGAGCCGGATTCTCCCCTGAGCGAGGGTGTCGCCAACATCTTCACCATCATGCAGGCGGTGTCCGCGCCCGATACCGTGGCCTTTTTCAGGGAGCAGTACGCCCGGTGCGAGATACGTTACGGCGACCTGAAGAAGCAGCTCGCCGAGGACATTATCAAGGCCATAGCCCCCATACGGGAGCGGATAGAGGCCATCAAGGGCGATGAGGCGTACCTGCGCAGGGTGGTGTCGGAAGGGGCCGAGAAGGCGCGGGCGAGTGCTTCGCAGACCGTTGCCGACGTGCGTGAAATCATGGGTATCCGCCCGTTCTGATACCTTGCATGCCTTAGCGACGCTGCTCCGGGCAGCGCTTACGGGGTGATATGGAGAGCTCGAAAAAGATACTTAACAGGGCTTACGTCCTGTTGATGAAGATAACGCGGCGCCTGTCGGGACAGCAACTGATGATAGTCCTGGCCATCGTCGTCGGTCTTGTGTCCGGTTTCGCCGCCTATGCGTTCGAATGGCTCCTGCATCTCATCCGCCACTCCCTCGTGAGCTGGATACCCGCCGATACGGCCGGTTATCTCTTTCTCGTCTATCCGGCTGTGGGCATCATCCTCGCTTCGCTGTTCGTGAAGCATATCGTGAAGGACAATATCTCGGAGGGTGTCACCCGCGTGCTGTACGCCATCAGCAAGACGGGGTCGCGCATCCGGGGACACAACTGCTATACCTCGATGGTGGGCGGAGCCGTGACCATCGGATTCGGCGGCTCGGTGGGGCCCGAGGCTCCCATCGTACTGACAGGGTCGGCCATCGGCTCCAATATCGCGCAGGTCTTCCGGCTCAATTACCGTGATACGACGCTGCTGCTGGGATGCGGTGCCGCGGGCGCCCTGGCGGCCATCTTCAAGGCTCCCGTTACGGGGCTCATCTTCGTGCTGGAGGTGCTGATGCTCGACATCTCCATGCGGGCCATCGTACCGCTGCTCATCTCCTCGGTCGTATCGACCACGCTCGTGCTCTTTCTCAAGGGATTCGACCCCATGCTGAACGTAAGCGTGGGGGGAACCTTCAACCTCCAGCACCTCCATATGTACGTCGTGCTCGCCGTGCTGTGCGGGCTCGTGTCGTTCTACTTCCTGACCGTGAACGGCAAGGTGCAGAAATTTTTCGGAAACATGCGCAAGCAGTCCACCCGCTGGATTGTCGGCGGGGTGGCGATAGGGCTGCTCATCTTTCTCTTCCCGCCCCTTTACGGCGAGGGGTACGAATCCTTCATCGACCTCATGCACGGACAGGTGGAGCCGCTTTTCAATAATTCGCTTTTCTATCAGTACCGGGACATTCCGTGGGTGGTGGTGCTCTTCCTGCTGGGGACGCTTTTCCTCAAGGTGGTCGCCATGGCCGTGACGAACGCCGCCGGAGGGGTGGGCGGTTCGTTCGCGCCGTCGCTCTTCACCGGAGCCTTCGTCGGCGGGACGCTCGCCTACATCTGCAATACCTTTTTCGGTATGGAGATGTCGGTGGTCAATTTCTCGCTCGTGGGCATGGCGGGTGTCATGACGGGTGTCATGAAGGCGCCCCTGACGTCGGTGTTCCTTATCGCGGAGCTCTCCAACGGTTACGGGCTCTTCGTTCCGCTGATGCTCGTGGCGTCGCTCTCTTTCGCCATATCCTACTACCTCGAACCCGATTCGATATACACCAAGAAGCTGCGGGCCAAGGGCGAACTCGTCACGCACAACAAGGACCGGGCGGTGATGGTCTTCCTCGACCTCGACAAGCTGATAGAGACGAACTTTTCGCCCGTCAGCAAGGAGGCTACCCTCGGCGACCTCGTACACATCATCTCCTCCTCCAAACGCAACGTCTTCCCGGTGATAAAGGAGGGCGGCGAGTTCGCCGGCATCATCCTGCTCGATGACATACGCACGGACATGTTCGACCAGGCCAAGTACCGGACCCCCGTCTCCAAGTATGTCGTACAGCCCCCGGACATCATCTTCAAGAACGAGATGATATCCGAAGTGGTGGAGAAGTTCGAAGAGTCCAGGGCGTGGAACCTGCCCGTGGTGGACAAGAACAACCGGTACCTCGGTTTCGTCTCCAAGTCGAGCATTCTCGAAGCCTATCGCCAGCAGCTCATCGAAATCACCGAGGAGTGACGTTTCCCTCCTCCCTGCGCGGTGTCGGGTGCTGTGTGACCGTTCTCCGGCAGTTGCCGGGTGTTTTCCGGTCCGGACTCCCTCGCCCGGTTTTGTCTGCGCGTCCTGTTCTCGGGCGCAGAGCCTTCTCCGGGGGTTCGGATTCGCTGCTCGGTCTTTCGTCGTCATCGTTTCCCCGTTTCTCATTCCGGTTTGCCGCCGTTCTTTTTCCGTATACCCGGACAAAGTCCCGCAGCGCGTCACAATCTCTGTTCCTGTCATAAAGGGAATTGAAAATAATACAATAATATATGTTGTTGTATTATTATTTGAAGTTTCTTATTATTGCATGTTCTCACTTCGCAGAACCGGTCGGACGGACGGCGAGTGAGTGTTGTGCTAACAAGTTAAAAGGAACTAATCGTTATGAGAAAAGATTTATTTGGAGTCCTCGCCTTGCTGGTGGGGTCGGCTCTGTTTGCCGGCTGTACGACCGGGCCGGAAGGAACCGAGGAGCATTACATCAAGCTGAGCGATGCGGTGTGCACCTTTACCGAGGACGGCGGGGAGACGCAGGTTATTGACGTCAGGGCCAATCCGGAATGGAGTTTCGAGAGCGGTGCATCGTGGCTGAAGGTCTCCGAAGGCGAAGGAAGCACGTTGGTGGTCTCCGCAGACCCCAATACCGACGGGGAGCGCAGTGCGGAAATCACGCTGCAGGCAGGCGAGGCGACCGCATCCATCCGGGTCTATCAGCTCGGTTTCGACCGGATGAATGCCCGATACCGCTATCTGGAAGACCTTAATCATGCGGTCATGTCGCCCAGCGGCAAGTATGTGGGCGGTTTCATAACCGGTCTGGAAGGAGAGAACGATTTTACGTTTACTGCTGTCATTATCGACCTTGAGAGCGACGAGCGGGTAGAGATAGGCCCATATCCGGAATCGCTGATGGGACTGGAAGAGGCCGAGGTGATGACCGACCAGGGTACCCTTTATATAAGCGATTACGTGAACGGAGGGTGCGTGGCCTTTGAATTGGACGGTACCTATTACCGGCCGGAGGCCGTTCCGGGCGGATACGGTCCGACGGTCATGCAGAGCGTTTCCGCCGACGGTTCCGTTTTCGTCGGTTATGCTGAGGGCGACCCCGTTACGGGATGTATGTATGCTCCTGTCAAGTATGTGGATGGTGTGGGAACGGCGCTTCCACTGCCTGAAAAGAGTTTTCGCGATGAGGAGTGGTGGGCCGGCGTGATGGTACGCGGCATGTCGGCCGACGGTTCGGTGGCGTATGGCAGTTCGTGGGAGAATTACGATTACGGCATGGTCTGGTGGGACCGCGACGGCAATGTGGACTGGGTAGGCAGCGACCTGCGCAAGGTGACCACCGTTCAGCGGGAAGATGCGCTCGGGAATCCGGTGGATTACAATCTCGTAGACGGGATGATATGCTGGGCGAACCAGACGCAGATAAGCCCCGACGGTACGTGGATAGCAGGTACCTACCGCACGGAAGAGTTCAATGCGGAGAGCAATACGGTGACGCAGGTCAATTATCCGGCCTTTTTCAATACCGAAACGCGTACCACGACCGTGTTCGACGAATATGTCGGTTATGTGGCACTCCACGTGACAGACGAAGGATTGGGTATGATAGGTCTTCAAGGGTTGGGTGTGACGAGCGGTTCGGTGGTGGACGTGAAGAGCAAGACTTTGCTCGGTTCGATGTCCGAATGGATACAGGAGCGTTACGGCATCTACGTTTCCGGCGGTGTCCTCACTTATGTGACTCCCGATGCGAAGTCGGTGTTCGGTTATACCCTTGAAATACAGGAGAATGGTCAACCCTATACGGTTTATTGGTATATAGCGCCTCCGTTGAATTGATGGAGGGGAGTCGGAAGGAGGTTTGCATGTTTGCGGTCGGTCTTGCCTGTACGGGCAGGACCGACCTGTTTTTTTGTAGGTCCGAAGGTTTGCGGATACTGTGCGCGCGTGTTATAGCTGCTGCCTGTTTTCGGCGAATTTATTAAAAATAATACAAAAAAGAGCAGTGCATTGGTGTGTAAAGTTATTGTAATGTTATTGGAATTATTCTATATTTGTACGATTTATGGTCGGATGCACTGTCTCTTGTGATATGTATTGACCTGCGTGAAGCCTATAAGTAACCAAATTATTAACATGAAAAGACATCTTTACACTATCTTGCTTCCGGTGGCGGCAGCCTTGGCGCTTTCCGGTTGCACGACCGGCTCGGAGGAAGCCGATGAGCATTACATCAAACTCAGCGATGCGGTATGCACCTTTACCGAAGATGGCGGGGAGGCGCAGATTATCGAAGTGAGGGCCAATCCGGAGTGGAGTTTCGAGAGCGGCGCATCGTGGCTGAAAGTCTCCGCAGGCGAGGGAAGTACGCTGGAGGTCTCCGTAGACCCCAATGCAGACGGGGAGCGCAATGCGGAAATCACGTTGCAGGCAGGCGAGGCGACCGCATCCATCCGGGTCTATCAGCTCGGTGCACGGGGATTGAGTGCCCGGTACAGGCTGCTCGAACAGTTGAACAGCGCCGTGATGTCGCCCAGCGGCAGGTATGTGGGCGGTTTTTATACGGATGTTCTCGGCGAGAACGGATTTCAGTACACCGCAGTGGTCATCGATCTCGAAACGGACAAGTGGCATGAGTTCGGTCCCTATCCGGAGACGCTGTTCGGTTTTACAGAGGCCGAGGTGGTGACCGACCAGGGCGTACTGTATATCTCCGATTCGACCAACGGGGGCTGTGTCGCGTTCGACCTCGACGGTACCTATACCGTTCCCAAGTCGATTGCGGGATACGGACCGTTGGTAATGCAGAGTTCCTCCGTCGACGGTTCGGTCATGGTCGGTTATACGGAGGGGACTCCCTACGGATGTATGTACGGGCCCGTCAAGGTGGTGGACGGCGAGGTGAAACCGCTGCCGCTGCCCGAGGAGGGCAATTTCCGGAACGAGGAGTGGTGGGCCGGTATCCTGGCCCGCGGTATGTCGGCCGACGGTTCGGTGGTGTACGGCACCTCGTGGGAGAACTACGACTACGGGATGGCCTATTGGGACAAGGACGGCAACGTGGACTGGGTGGGCAGTGACCTGCGCACGGTGACGACCGTACAGAGGCCCAATCCGCTCGACGGTACTCTCTACGACTACAATATCGTGAACGGCATGATATGCTGGGCGAACCAGACGCAGATAAGCCCCAACGGCACCTGGATAGCAGGTACCTACCGTACGGAGGAGTATGACAAGGAGAACGACGAGGTACTGCAGGCGAACTATCCCGCTTTCTTCAACACGGAGACCAAGACGACCACGGTGTTCGACGAATATGCCGGTTGTGTGGCCATGGGTGTCACCGACGACGGCCTCGGCCTTATCGGTATACAGGGGATGGGCGTGAACAGCGGTTTCATCGTGGACCTCGCATCGAAAACCAAGGTAGACGACATGCTGCCGTGGATAAGGAGTGAATTCGGCATCATCATTTCCGAGGGGGCGATACATTACCTCACGCCCGACCGGCAGAAGGTATTCGGTGCCAAACTTCGGTATGAGCAGAACGGTGCGGTGACCACGCTGTATTGGTATGTCGCTCCGGCACTGAACAATTGACGGCCCGTACGGCTTCGGCTGCACCGATTGACGAACCGCCGCATCCTGAAGATGCGGCGGTTTTTTCGTGTCGGGTGCGGAAAGGAGAGGCGGCGGTTGTCGCCGTGCAAGAGAGGCCGGTTATCCGTCCGGGGCGGTGCCCGTCGGCTGCCGTCCGGCGGTGTCATGGCACACCGGTACGGTCGGAAGAATTATGAATGATAATTTGCATAATTATGAATTTATCAAAACAGAGGAAAATTATTTTTAAATTCATCTATAATGTTGTGATATTATTTAAATGATATTATATTTGCTGTAAATTGGCTGTTGCACGGATAAGTATGCTGCGTGTGATGGCCGTGACGAATAGTTATTGCTAACTTAATTTTTAATTTTAACTAATCTATTATGAAAAAAAATGTAGCCGTCGTGTTGTCCGCAGTTGTAACGGCCGCGGTTCTGGGAAGCTGTACCGACCCGAAGGGGGCGGGAGAGGAGCACTTCATCAAGGTGGATGATGCGGAGCTTTCGTTCCTTGCCGACGACAGCAGGTCTGTGACCGTGGGCGTCAGGGCTTACCCGGCCGAGTGGAGCGTCGAGAGCGATGCATCGTGGATACGATACACCGAATCGGAGGGGGCGGTAGCCATTACCGTGGCGCCCAATACCGGCGATGCGGAGCGTAAGGGAGTCATTACCGTGACGGCCGGTCAGGCCCGGCAGGAAATCGGCGTTTGGCAGTTGGGTCAGAGCGGCTTCGACGGTGCCCGATACCGTTTGCTGGACGACCTGTACGGCAACTGTCTCATCTCTCCGAACGGACGGTATGCGGGAGGGTATTATCTGGATTACGATGAGAACGACCATACCATTTATTTTCCCGTGATTATCGACATAGCAACCGACGAACGGGTCGTTTTCGGACCCTTCCCGAAATCGATGTTCTCTTTCTCCGATGCGATGGCGATAACTTCGCAGGGGACGCTCTTCCTTGACGATGGCGTGGGCGGCGGCGTAGTGGGATTCACCCTCGACGGAGATTATTTCAGTACCGAGGTTGCGCCCGGTTTTAAGAGCAGGACGGTGATAACGGGCAGCTCGCTGGACGGCAGTGTGATGGTAGGTTACGGTACCGGTTCCCCGGAGGGGCATACCTACGGCCCGGTGAAGGTGGTGGACGGCGAGTACCGGCCGCTGCCCCTGCCCGAACTCAACTATCGCGACATGCCGCACGACCAAGGCATCCTTGCGTTCGGCATATCGGCTGACGGGACGGTGATATACGGAAGTACGTGGGATAACCTCGACGCAGGTATGGTCTATTGGGACAAGGAGGGCAACGTACACCATGTGGGCGAAGACGTGCGTGATGTCCGGGAAGTCACGATGGTCGATGCGCTGGGCGAGGAGTATCAGTACAATCTGTGCGACGGCGTGATGACGTGGGCCGGTGCGGGCAATGCAAGCCCCAGCGGCAGGTGGCTTGCCGGGACATTCTGTACCGAGACGCTCAGCGAGGACCGACGCGAGGTCTATACCTCCTATTGTCCCGCCTTCTTCAATACGGAAACCAAGACTACAGTGATATTCGATGAACTCGGCGGATTCGGCGGCAGCGCCGTCACGGACGACGGCATCGGTTTCGTGGGCAGTACGGACGGTATGGCGAGCTGCCGTGTAGTCGATGTGAATACGGGCGTCCAGCTCTACGGTTCATTGGCGGAGTGGGTGCGTGCCGAATTCGATATCGTCATCCCCGGCGGGGCGTTGATGTATATCTGCCCGGACGGCAGGTCCTTCATGGGAACCAGCCTGACGACGGGTATCGGCGGGGCCGAGAACATATTTTGGTACGTGGCCGACCCGAACGAGCAGTGACGTAAGCGAGTGCATGCGCCGGTGAGGCGCAGGGCGGTCAAGTCCGCCGGTCCCGAAAGGCCGGCGGACTTTTTTTGTCGGACGGGAACGTCGTTTCGGAAAGCCGTATCCGGGAGTCGGCTGAAAACGGGCGCCTGTCGGGAGGACGGTATCTCTTTTTGACCGGAAACGGCCGGAAATCCGGATTTTTTTCGTAATCGTCTTGATATATTATTGCAAAATATTCGGCGCGTTTTTATATTTGCAAAACGCGCCGGTGCACAGGCCGTTTTATGTTGAACCTAAATACGACAGATTATCAATCTCTATGAAAACTGACTTCAGAATCTTTGTTTGCCTGCTGCCGGCCGTTGTGCTGTCGGGCTGCAAGACCCTCGGAGAGGTCGAAACGCATTATGTCAAATTGGATTATGCGGAGTATTCGTTCCGGGCCGCCGGAAACCAGCCGCTGGTCGTCGAGGTGAGGACGAGTCCTGCCGAATGGAGTGCCGAGAGCGACGCTTCGTGGTGCAGGTATACCGAAGATGAGTTCGGTCTCACCATTACGGTCGACGACAACGTGGCGGAGGCGGAGCGCCGGGCGGTGATAACCGTTACCGCGGGCACGGCTTCGCAGGAGATAGAGGTGTGGCAGCTCGGCGCGGAGACGGGTGTTCCCTCCCGCTACCGCTACATGATTGACTATTTCGGCGGCGTTATTTCGCCTAACGGGAAGTGGTTCGGTGCCTTCTACAACGATTACGACGAGAACGACAATACCATCAACTATCCGGTTATCATCAATATAGAGACCGATAAACGCATCGTTCTCGGGCCCTATCCGGCTTCGATGTTCGGCCTGGCGGATGCGATGGCCATCACCGACCAGGGGACGCTCTACATAGATGACAGCGTCAATGGCGGCGTGGTCGGCTTCACGCCCGACGGCGACTACTTCCTTTCCCAAGCGGCGCCCGGTTTCAGCGGTGCCACCGTTATCGAAGGCAGCGCACTGGACGGGCGCGTCATGGTGGGCTGGGGTACCGGTTCGCCCGAAGGGTACACGTACGGTCCGGTGAAAATAGTGGACGGCGAGTACCAGCCGCTTCCGCTTCCCGAGCTCAATTACCGCGGCGACGAACACGACCAGGGTGCCATGGCCCGCGGTATCTCGGCCAACGGCGAAATCATCTACGGTTCGACCTGGGATAACGAGGATGCCGGCATGATTTGGTGGGATGCCGAAGGGACTGCCCGCTATGTGGGTGAGGATGTCCGCAATGAGCGGGAGGTGACGATGGTCGATTGGAGCGGCTCGGAGTACACCTATACGCTGGTGGACGGCGTGCAGACCTGGAGCGGAGCCGGACAGGCGAGTCCCGACGGCAAGTGGCTGGCCGGTACTTTTACGGTGGAGTCGTTGAACGAGACGCGCGACAGGATAAATTCCACTTACTATCCGGCCTATTTCAATACCGAGACCGGGCAGACGACCGTTTTGGAGGATTATGAGGGTTACGGCGGCTGCGGCGTGACCGACGAGGGGTTCGCATTCATGGCGGCGGTCGGCGGTATGGGCGGCAGCGGCCCGGTGGTGAATTTGGAGAACGGTGCTACGGTGGCTTATGCGTCGCTCGAAGAGTACGTGCAGGAGAGGTTCGGTATCAACGTTCCCTCGGGCGGGCAGTTCAAGTACATGGCGGCCGACGGTTCCGTATTGCTGGCCTCGACGGTGATTGCGGCGCCGTGGGGGGCCGATATCGCGACGTGGTACGTCGCGAAGAGAGGACAGGAAAGTGAATGAAGCAACGGCACATTACATAAGGTGCATTAATTATTCGTCGGCGTCGGTGCCCCTCAGGGGTGCCGACGTTTTTTGTCGTTGCTCCGTGTGCTCCTCCGCGGGCATGGGAGCGGTATCCGCTGCCGGCAGGAGGGCGGATACTACCGGCAGCCCATGCCGGCGGAAGTTCTCTCCGTTCCTCTCGGCATGGAGAAGTTGCGGGCGGAAATAGGCTGCAGGTGTCTCCGGAGGCACTCGCAGGCCGGTTCGGATGTTGTAAACCCCTTTCGGATGTGTCTTATTTGACTTTTGCCGGCGAAAGGATGTTGTTTTATATCGAGAAAGTCCGTGTGAAGTGCCAAAGTTCGTTAGTTGTTGTTTTTTTTTATAATGATATTTTATTATGTGAAATCTATTGCTATATTTGTAATCCGAGAAAATAGAGCGGAGAGTTTTATTGTGTGATGCCGGTAATTCCGGTGCCTGTATAACCTAATTAAATGACGTAATAAATTATGTTTAAACGTTTGCGCATCATCTTTGTAATTGTTGCTGCAGCTTTCGCATGGGCGTGCAACAACGGTGGGTCGACGGAGACCCATTACATCAAACTCAGTGATTCCGCCCTGACCTTCAACGGGGCGGGCAACGCTTCCCGGACGGTGACCGTGGCTTCCAGTCCGGCGGATTGGAAGGCGGAACCCGCCGTTTCGTGGATTAAGATAACGGAGACGGGAAAGAACAGCTTCGTCCTGACGGTGGATGACAGCAATGTCGCCGAAGAAAGGGAGGGCATTATCACCGTGACGGCCGGCCAGGCAACGGTGGAGGTGAAAGTTTCGCAGCTTCCGATGGATACGGAGTTCGCACGTTTCCGTACCATGTATGAATACGAGAACGGCATGGTGATGTCGCCGAGCGGCAAGTATGCCGGCGGCTTCTATGCTACGCTGGACGAGGACGGTTCGCTGTTTTATCATGCCGTCGTCACCGAGGTCGAGACGGACAGGAAATACGAATTCGGCCCGTACCCGATGTCGCTGTTCGAATTCGGATACCCGAACGCAATAACCGACCAGGGAACCATCGTTTTCAGCACCAAGACGGCCGGGAACTACGTCATCAATCTCGACGGTACCTATTATGAGCTTGCCACGCCGACAGGGATGAGTGCGCATCCGAGTGTGGCGAGTACCTCCGCGGACGGCAATGTTTGGGTCGGTTATGCCATGAAAAGCATGAACGACGGCCACGGTTCGCTCTACTGGCCGCTGAAATGGGTGGACGGTGAAGCGCAGGAGCTGAAGATGCCCGCCACGAGTTACAGGGGCGAAGAGTACACCAGCGCCCAGTTCCTGAACGGTGTGATGGCCCGCGGCATTTCGGCCAACGGCGAAATCATCTACGGTTCGACCTGGGATAACTTCGATTTCGGCATGGTTTATTGGGACAGGAGCGGGGAGCCTCATTTCGTGGGCGAAGATGTGCGTAAGGTAAAGCCTGTACAGCGGTCCGACGGTATGGGCGACTACTATGATTACAACCTCGTGGACGGTATCATCTGCTATGCGAGCGCGTCGCAGGTGAGCCCCAACGGCAAATGGCTCGCAGGTACCTATCGGAAGGAAGAGCTTGCTGACGATGAGATGTCCATTGAGGAGACCTATTATGCCGCTTTCTTCAATACCGAGACGGGGACTACTTATATTATAGATGAATACGGCCCTACGACAGCGTGCGGCGTTACGGATGACGGCGAAGGATTCGTCGGCATCGGCAGCTCGATGTGTACCAGCAGCATCGTGGTGGATGTAGAGACGGGCATCAAGCTCGGCACCGCTCAGGAATGGGTGTACGATACTTTCGGTATCTATGTTCCTGACTGCCGTCTCGAACTGTGCTGTGCAGGCAAGGAGGTGATAACGGGTGCGACGCCCCTTTCGGATGCCATATCGGGTTTAGTGGACGGTTATTTCTACGTAGCCCCGCCGGCCGGCAAGTAGGCGGCAGGGATGTGGGGCGTGTCGTCGTCCCGCAGCGGAGAGACAGTATCGGCGGTGCTTTTGCACCGCCGATACTGTCTTTATCCGTTCCGTATCCTGTTGCGGGACGTACCGGATGGCAGGTTGGGACCGCGGAAACATGCCCGCATGTCTGCGGTTGCGTCTGCGGGACTGCGGGGTTTGCTGCGATGCACGCCGTGCGGCCGGGCGTGGCGTCTCTCTGCTGGCGGGACAGCATCATGCGGCTCCTTTTTCTGCCGGTATCCCGTTCCGGTCGGCTGGCGACGGAAGGACGGACTGTGCGCAGGTAAGGAGGTTCGGTCGCTGAGGGCTGTCGTGCGGCGGGAAACGGCATCGGGTGTGCGGCTTTCATCTGTGTAATGGCATTAATACGAATTTTTTCTAAGGATAAAAACAAAATTCGTGATAATATATATTGTTGTTATAATAAAACATATGGCATATATTTGCAAAAACCGATGGGAAATGCGTCGGTTGCATACGGGACGAAAGACTTACCAATCTTACTGTATATTTTATAAACCGATTTTGTATTACTGCTAAATGTTTGCTTGAATTATGAAGAAGGGATTTTACATCCGGGCTGCTTTGCCTTTCGCGTGTGTAGCCCTGCTCGGGGGGTGTACGGCACCCGGCGGGACCGACACGCAGTACATCCGGCTGAGCGATGCCGCATGTTCTTTTCAGGGAACGGGCAACCGGCCCGTGACCATCGAGGTGCACACCAATCCGGCGACGTGGAAGGCCGAAGCGTCGGCCTCGTGGGTGAAGGTATCCGATGTGACGGCCACTTCGTTTACCATCGAGGTCGTCGATAACGATACCAACGAAATACGGGAGGCGGAGATAACCGTAACGGCCGGCCAGGCGGAAGAGGTCATCAAAGTGATGCAGATGGTCGGAGACCACTCCTTCCCGCGTTACCGGTCCAGACCGGAAGTTTTTCAAAATTTGGCGCCTATGTCGCCGAACGGAAAGTATGTCGGCAGTTTCTATTATGGTCAGGACGAATCGGGCACGACCGTATTCTATCCCGTGATAATCGATGTGGAAAAGGACGAATGGCACGAACTGGGGCCGTTCCCCAAAACGTTGTTCGAGCTGGGTGAGACCTCCTGCATGACCGATAACGGCGAGGTGATTATTGCGGCGCTGAACGATGCCAACATTCTGTTCGACCTCGACGGGAACTATACGAAGATAGAGCCTCCGGCAGGTTATACGAATTATCCGGAAATCAGCCAGGTGTCGGCGGACGGTACGATGGTCGGCTGGGCAAGCAAGGGAGGTGTCTCCTCTCCGTTCAAATGGGTGGACGGCGTGGCAGAGGAGCTTCCCAAGCCCGAACTGAACTACCGGGACGAGCCGATAGGCGATGTACAGGCCCGTGGCATTTCGGCTGACGGCCGCATCATTTACGGTACGACCTGGGACAACAGGGACTATGGTCTGGTATACTGGGACGAGAACGGTGAAGTGCATTACGTGGGTGAGGACGTGCGTTACTGCCGTCCGGTGGACAGGCCCGATGGCTATGGAGGCACCTATAAGTACAACCTGTGCGACGGCATGTGGACTTCGGCGACCAAAACCAACGTGAGTCCGAACGGGAAATACATCGCCGGAACATTCCGCCGGGAAGCTTTGGAGGAAGGAGCCGAATCGTTCGTCGTAGAGACGAATTACCCCGCATTCTTCAATACGGAGACCGGCAAGACGGTAATATTCGAGGAACTCGTCGGGGGCGGCGGCGTAGCTGCGACGAGCGACGGTCTGGGCTTTACGGTCGATGACACTTTCGGGTCTTCGTCGGGTAAGGTAGTGGATATCGAGAACGGCATTGTTCTTGGAGATGCTCTCGAATGGATACAGGAGAATTACGGCATCATTGTACCGTCGGGATATATCACCTATATGCCCGACAGCAAGGACCGGTTCCAGGGGGGGATGCTGTGGACGGGGGGAGCTGCCGTACAGGGCGTCAATTGGTACGTAGCTCCTCCGGCAAAATAGGACTTACAGTCATTTTCATAGGTTACATAGGTTTTCAGGTGGTGCGCCGGACAATTTTTGTCCGGCGCACTTTTTATGGTATTTGTAATAGGTATTATGTGACAAATATACTTGTATTGTGTTGATTTATTTTTAATAAAACGGTATAAAAGTGATTTTACATATGTTGTTGTTATAATCAAATATATTATGTAAATTTGCAAAAAGAAATGAACGGCCCGTTGAGAGGGCGGGCGGCAAAGAGCATTTACCAATCTTACCATTTGATAACCAACCAATCCAATTGTATTACTACTTAACAAGTTTGCTGAAATGATGAAAAACGGATTTTATGTACGGGCGGCCTTACCCTTCGTGTGTACGGCCCTGCTGCTGACGGGCTGTAAAACCGAGGGCGTGTCCGAAACGCAGTACGTGCGGCTGAGCGATGCTGCCTGCGCCTTTCGGGGCGAGGGGAACAGCCCCCTGACCATCGAGGTGCATGCCAACCCGGCGGAATGGAAGGCCGAGGCGCTGGCCTCGTGGGTAGAGGTGACCGAGGTCACGGCCACCTCTTTCACCGTTGCGGTCGCCGACAACGATTCGGCCGACACGCGCAAGGCGGAGATAGCCGTGAGGGCCGGTGCGGCCGAGCAGACCATCGCAGTGGTGCAATTGGCCAAAGACCATGTTTTCCCGCGTTACCGCTGTCATCCGGAGTTTCAGTACGGCACGGCCATGTCGCCGGGCGGACACTATGCCGGCGGTTTTTATTCGACGTATGACGAGGAGGGCAATGTCAATCAGCATCCCGTTATTATCGACGTGGCAACCGGTGCATGGACGGCTCTGGGCCCCTATCCGAACGGCCTGTTCCGTTTGCTCCAGACGATGTGTATCAGCGATGCCGGTGAACTGGTAATCGCCTGCAACGACGGTTGTGTGGTGATGACTCCCGATGGTAACTATTTTCGTCTGGAGGTGCCCGCCGATTTTACGGGTCTTCCGGAGGTGTCGCAGGTCTCCTCTGCGGGCACCTGGGTAGGATGGGCGCGTAAAAACGGGGCGTCGTGTCCGCTGAAGTGGGTGGACGGTGTGGCGGCAGAGCTTCCGAAACCCGCGCTGAATTACCGCGACGAGCCGATAGGCGACGTGCAGGCCCGCGGCATCTCGGCCGACGGCCGCATCGTTTACGGAACCACGTGGGATAACCTCGATTTCGGCATGGTCTATTGGGACGAAGCCGGCGAAGTACATTATGTGGGCGAGGATGTGCGTTACTGCCGTCCGGTGGAGCGTCCGGACGGTCACGGAGGAACTTTCACGTATAACCTGTGCGACGGGATGTGGACGACGGCCACCAATACCAATGTCAGTCCGAACGGGAAATACATCGCCGGAACGTACCGTATCGAGAGCCTGAGTGCCGACGGTTTCGAGAAAAACGAGCGAAACTATCCGGCCTTCTATAATACCGAAACGCAAAAAACCGTCGTTTTTGACGACCTACCTGGAGGAGGCGCCCTGAGTGCGACGAGCGACGGTCTGGGCTTTACGGCTGACAGTACCTTCGGACCCAGCTCCGGCAAGGTGGTGGATATCGAGAACGGCATCGTACTCGGGAGCGCCCTCGAATGGATAGAATCCACTTACGGTATCCGCATTCCGAGCGGTTATATCACCTACATGCCCGACAGCAGGGACAGGTTCCTCGGCGCCATGTTGTTTACCGGCGGTCCGGTGGTCGAGGGCATTAACTGGTATGTCGGGCCGGCGAGATAGGGAACGGGGCGGTTTTTCCGGAATGCCGGGTCATTTTTCATAGGTTACATAGGTTTTCAGGTGACAGGCCGGACGCTATACGCGTCCGGCCCGTTGTTTTCGTGCGTCCGGTGTGTCTTTCCGCACGCCATTCGGAGTGCGGCCCTTTTGTTTGAAAATTTCATCGGAATTGTGTAATATATATATTGTTGTTATAATGAATCCTGTTGCGTATATTTGTCAAAACAGGAGGCAGGGGATTCCGGTGCTCCTGCTGCCGCAGACGAAGGCTTACCAATCTTACATTATATTATATAACCAACCAATCTATTACTACACAAAAATGTTTGCTTCGATTATGAGAAAAGGAATTTATGTACGGGCTGCTTTGCCTTTCGCATGTGCGGCCATGCTGCTGACCGGGTGTACGACTCCCGGAGAAACCGACACGCAGTACATCCGGCTGAGCGATGCCGTATGCTCTTTCCAGGGAGCGGACAACCGGCCCGTGACCGTCGAGGTGCATGCCAACCCGGCGGAATGGAAGGCCGAGGCATCGGCTTCGTGGGTAACGATATCCGATGTGACGGCCACTTCGCTTACCGTCGAGGTCATCGACAATGACACCGAGGGTACGCGCGAGGCGGAGATAACCGTGACGTCCGGTGCGGCGGAGGCGGCCATCCGTATCGTGCAGGTGGCCAAAGACTACGTCTTTCCGCGTTACCGCTGCCATCCGGAATTCCAGTACGGCACGGCTATGTCGCCGAGCGGTCGGTATGCCGGCGGTTTCTATTGGGAGTATGACGACGAGAGCAATCTGAACTGCTATCCGGTGGTGATAGATGTCGCCACGGGTGAGTGGACCGAACTCGGACCATATCCCCGAACGCTTTTCAGCCTTTTCAGCACCTCCTGCATCAGCGATTACGGCGATTTGGTCATAGCGACCGAGAACGATGGGAACGTCATGTTTCGTCTCGACGGCAGTTACGAGGAGTTCAAGACTCCGGCGGGCTTCACGAGCAATCCGCAGATAAGCCAGGTTGCGGCCGACGGTACGTGGGTAGGCTGGTGTGGCAAAGACGGTACCTCGTATCCTGTCAAATGGGTGGACGGTGTGGCGGTAGAGCTCCCGAAGCCCGCGCTGAATTACCGTGACGAGCCGATAGGCGACGTGCAGGCCCGCGGCATCTCGGCCGACGGCCGCATCGTTTACGGAACCACGTGGGATAACCTCGATTTCGGCATGGTCTATTGGGACGAAGCCGGCGAAGTACATTATGTGGGCGAGGACGTGCGTTACGTCCGGACGGTGGACAGGCCCGACGGATACGGCGGTACCCGGAAATACAACCTCGCTGACGGGATGTGGACGACGGCCACCAACACCAACGTCAGCCCGAACGGGAAATACATCGCCGGTACGTTCCGGAGGGAGAGCATGGACGAAACCGGTCAGGTGAACGAAACGAACTACCCGGCCTTTTTCAACACCGAAACCGGTAAGACGGTGATATTCGAGGAGCTCGTCGGAGGCGGAGGCGTTTCGGCGACGAGCGACGGCCTGGGCTTTACGGTTGACAGCACGTTCGGGCCGAATTCCGGCAAGGTGGTGGATATCGAGAACGGCATCGTGCTCGGGAGCGCCCTCGAATGGATAGAGTCCACGTACGGTATTCTGGTTCCGGCCGGCTACATCACCTACATGCCCGACAGCAAGGACAGGTTCCTCGGCGCCATGCTGTATACCGGCGGTCCGGTGGTCGAGGGCATCAACTGGTACGTCGGACCGGCGAGATAGGACACGATTGTTTTCATAAAATTTTTCAGGCGGGTGCGCCGGGCGGTTTTCGTTCGGTGCACCTTTTTTTGTGCGTGCGTTTCGCTGCGCAGGTTTCCCGGAGGGGCAGCGACAAAGTAGGTATCGCCGGCCGATTCTTTTCACGTGTTTTAGGTATTGCCGGAGCCAGGCGGACACCCTACTTTTGTCTTCAGATAAAAAGATTTTTAGCCATTTCTTTAAAGTCGGTAAGGCCGGCCCCCGCGGCCGGCCTTTTGTCTATTTTGACGGAATGTTATCTTTGCAGAAAACAACATACGCCATGCAGAGAACAGGAAAATATACCAAGGACGACCCGATGAGCGACCTGGTCAGCGACAACTACAGGATATTACTGCTTATGAGCCGCTTCGGTATCGGGCTCGGTTTCGGGGAGAGTTCCATAGGCGAAGTGTGCCGTGCCAACGGCGTGGATACCTCCACCTTCCTCATCGTGACCAACATGATGCTTTACGATGAGATTCCGGCCGATGCCTACGACAAGGTCTCGATGGAGGGTCTCCTCTCCTACCTGCACAACTCGCACGACTACTTTCTCGGATTCCGCCTGCCGGCCATCCGGGAGAAACTCGCTGCGGCGGTGGGGACGGGCAGCGACCTTTCGCGGGCCATCATGAAATATTTCGACGACTATACGGCCGGTGTCCATACCCACATGGCCTACGAAGAGGAGGTGGTGTTCCCCTACGTACGCGCCCTGCTGGAGGGGCGCCGCCAGCAGGATTACAGCATCGACATCTTCAGCCGGCACCACGACCAGGTGGAGACGCTGCTCACGGAGTTCAAGAACATACTGATTAAATACTACCCGTCGGCCAGTACGAACGAAATCAACAACGTGCTGTTCGACATCTTCAACTGCGAGAACGACCTCGCTTCCCACAATGCCGTGGAGGACCTGCTGTTCGTCCCGGCAGTCGGAAGACTGGAGAAAAGAGTGGAGGAGGAAGGATGAGCGTTACGGTCAAGATAACGGTGGCGGAGCCTTCGGTCATCATACGCAGCGGCATCATCGCCGTGATAGGGAGTGCCGAGAACCTGAAGGCCGAGATTTACGAGGTGAGCGAAATCGACCAGTTGCGGAACGTGCTTTCGTGGCAGCATCCGGATATTCTGCTGGTGAATCCCGCATCGCTCGGCCTCTTTCCGCTGCAGCAGCTCAAGAAGGATACGGGCAATCCCGACATGAAATGCGTCGCACTGCAGTTTGCATTTACCGACCATGCCGCCCTGAAAAGTTACGACGATGCCATATCGGTGTACGACAGTGCCGAGACGGTGAACGACAAACTCGCCCGGCTGGTCAGCGAACCGGAGCGCGACAAGCGGCACGAATCGCTGAGCGGACGGGAAAAGGAGGTCATCGCCTGCGTGGTGCAGGGTATGACCAACAAGCAGATAGCCGACAAGCTCTTCATATCGACGCATACGGTCATCACCCACCGGCGCAACATATCCGCCAAACTCGGCATCCACAGTCCGGCCGGTCTGACGATTTACGCCATCGTAAACAAGCTGGTGGAGCTGGACGACATCAAGGACTCCGTAGAGGAGCAGCTCCCCGGAGATTAGGATTGCAGCCGGAACCGCGGGCCTGCCGCTGAGAGTCAGCGCTGGCGGTAACGGGCTACCGTACCCGCCTCCACGAACTCCGCTTTGGCTGCTGTCCATGCCCGGAAATGGGGCGAGGCGTTATGCGCGGCGACGGCCTCTTCGTCTGCCCACCGTTCGATGAAACAGAAGGCGCGGCTGTCGGCCACATCCTCGTAAAGGTCGTAAAAGACGTTGCCGCGTTCGGCACGGCTCGCTTCGATGAGAGGCTGTACCGCTTTCAGAAAATCCTCCTGTTTGCCCTCCCTTATCACATTTCTGGCTACTATCGTTATCATATCGTTCGTTGTTGGTGTCGTGTCGGTACCATCTCTGTCGCGTGCGGTCAGGCGATGTCGGCAGTCCAGTAGGAGAAGGTACGGCGCGAACCATCCTCCATGCCGACCTCCTGCGACCAGCGGTAGGGTTCTCCCAGCCGAAAGGCGACGGACTGCCGGAAGAGGGGCCCGCCGTAACAGAGCGTATGGTATTCGCCGTTCTCGCCGCAGAGGTCGATTCCGGCGGGGAAGTCCGCCACCGTCGCGCAGTTCAGTCTGCGGCCGATATACTCCCTGCCCAATCGCTCTGCCCAGGTCGTGGTGATGACCGCCTCCAGTCCCGAAGCGAGGAACGCTTCCATGGCCTCCTGCGGCGAGAGTTCCCAAAGCGGTTCCACCACCTCGATACCGTAGGGCCGTAGACGCTCTTCGCGGTAGGTGCGGACGTCGTGCAGAAAGATGTCGCCGAAGATGAAACGGGTGACTCCCTGCGCCCGGAACCGTTCGGCAGCCAGCCGCATGGCATGCGTATCGTGTTCCGGCTCCCCTCCCGGCGTTACGTTCACCGTGCAGAGCGGAATGCCGATGGATGCGGCCTGTGCCCGGAGCACCCGTTCGGGAATGGCGTGCATTGTGGAGCGGCCGTCGGCGCCGCTGACCGTCGTCAGAAGCGATACGACGTCGTATTTCTCCGAGCGCAGGGCTGTCAGCAGTGCGAGCGCCGAATCCTTGCCTCCGCTCCAGTTGAAGACGGCTTTCATGCGTGCGTCCATTCCGATTCCTCCGTCTTTTCTTTTGTGAACAGTCCGCCGACCAGCGTGAAGTAGGGGGGCAATACGGGGCCTTCGCTCCAGCGCAGCGGGAGACCGAGCAGTTCTTTCGCCGTGCGGGCTACGTCGAACCCGCAGGCTTCCAGCGAAGTGCGGGCCCGGTCGGGATAACGGCACGGTTTCCCCTCGGTACGCAGACAGCCGCCCCGGCCGCACAGCAAACAGCTGCCCGCAAAAAGGGCCCGGCTGCCGTGATGACGCTTTTCCGCTTCCAGCAGGCGGGCATCCATCGGTCGGCGGGCATCCTCTACGATGGCATAGGCGGCTGCGGCCGCTTCGGATACGTCGGCCGGCCGGTGCCGTTCCTTGGCGTCCAATGTTACGACCGCCCCGATGATGCGGATGTGGCCGTAGCCGGCAAGTCGTTCCAGCGGGTCGGTATCGAAAGGCGGACAACCCCATATCCGGCCGTAATTACCGCATGCCCGGCAATATTCCTCGATGCGGCGTGCGTCGCAGTAGCTGCGGAGGTAATCTCCGGCGGGCAGGCTGGCGGTTATGTAGCGGGTACAGGGCATCTCGGTGCCTGCAAAGATAGCGAACGCGCGGCGGATTGCCGCACTTTTTTCCGTCGGCTTCATTCCCTGTGGACATTTCTATTTTTTGTAAAGCGGCCGTAATGCTTTCGTAACGGGCTCCGGGTAGTTTTGCGGCGTCAAATAATTGTTCGGGATAAAGATATGAGATTGTACACACCGAGAATTCTGTCGTTTTTTCTTGCGCTGTGCCCCTTCCTTGCGGCGGAGGCGGCGCAGCCGCTTTACTCCGTGTCGGGAAGGGTGACCGATGCCGCCACGGGCGAACCGGTGACAGGCGCCGTAGTCATGGTCAAGGATACCTACAAGGGAACCGAAACCGATATGGAGGGCCGTTGGCGCCTCGACAACCTTGCCGCGGGGGATTATACGTTCGCCGTCAGTTTCATCTCCTACAAGAGCATCGAGGTGTCGTGCAGGGTGGCCGCCGATGTGGAGGGGGTGGATGTCTGCCTCGAAAGCGATTCGGAAGAGGTCGAAGAGGTGGTCGTGAAGGCCCGTATGCGGAGCGACACCGAGATAGCCATGCTCGGAACGATAAAGGCCGTTCCGCAGGTCACGAGCGGTGTTTCGGCGGCCCAGATATCGAAAAGCCCCGACCGGAACGCTTCGGAAGTCGTCCGTCGCGTCCCCGGCATCACCATCATAGACGACCGTTTCATCATCGTGCGCGGCCTGTCGCAGCGCTACAACAACGCATGGATAAACGGACTGGCCGTCCCGAGTACCGAGACAGACAGCCGTGCCTTCTCCTTCGACATGATACCCAGCAGTCAGATTGACAACCTGCTGGTCTATAAATCCCCCTCGCCGGAGATACCGGGCGACTTCTCCGGCGGTTTCGTCAAGATAGTGACCAAAGGTATCCCCGAAGAAAACAGCATCGAAGTCGGTTATTCGACCGGGTTCAATGTCAGGACGCAATTCAGGCAGTTCCGCATGAACCCCGGAAGCTGTACGGATTTCCTCGGTTTCGACCTCGGCAAGAGGCCGCTCGGCCGCTCGTTTCCGGCGCACATGGACCTCGTCACTTCGCCCGACGAGATAACGAGGCTGACGAGAGAAGGGTTCAACAACGACTGGCGCATCCGGAGTTTTATCCCCATGCCCGACCAGCGGCTCTCCTTCTCGATGGCCCGCCGCTGGGATACGAAGCGCGGCCGTACCGTGGGCAACATCACCGTCGTCACATACAGCAATACGTTTAAAGGAGTCGAAGGTATCAAGAACGCCCGGTACGGCATCTACTCCGCGGCCGCCGACACGCCCATCTATCTCGACGATTATTATGACAACCAATATTCGAACGATGTCCGGCTCGGAGCGATGCACAACTGGGCGTTCATCCTCGACGCCTCTAACCGTATCGAGTTCAAGAACCTGCTCAATATATTGGGGCGTAACCGTCTGACCGAACGCCGGGGCATCAAGGACATGAGCAGCATGTACTATCTCGAACAGACCGAGATGCAGTACTCTTCGCGCCTGACCTATACGGGGCAGTTCTCCGGCACGCACCACCTGGTCGGTACCGATGCGACGGTGACGTGGGATGCCGGTTACTCCTATGCCGACCGGAACGAACCCGACCGCCGCATCGTCTCCAATATGGCCGGTATCGGAAGTACGGATGACCTGGCGGATGTGGTGACGGGCAACGACAACATCAAACGCTACTTCCAGACCCTCGGCGACCACATCGCTTCGGCTTCCGGCAACTATGTGCAGCAGTTGGCCTGGGGGGGTATCCGACCCACGTTGAAAGCCGGCATCTACGGCGAGTACCGTTACCGCAGCTACGACCAGCGCGAGTTCATCTACCGTTACGACAACCTTTCCGCCGAGGAGCGGCAATATTATCTCAAGCTGCCTTTCCAGGAGATGCTGTCGCCCGAATGGCTGGGAGCGGACAAGGTCTATATCGACGAGATAACCCGCAAGACCAATGCCTACACCGCCGACATCTATTACGGAGCGGCTTATGCGGCGCTCGACATTCCGCTCGGAAAATTCGATATCTATGCCGGGGCACGTCTCGAAAGCTACACCACGAAGCTGACGCGAGACCGTTCGGATGCACCCGAACTTATCCTGATGACCACCAAGACGCACCACGACCTCAATCTGCTGCCTTCGGTCAATGTCACTTACCGGATAGACGACCGGCATCAGTTGCGGGCGGCTTACGGGCGTTCGCTCAACCGTCCGGAGCTGCGTGAGCTTTCCCCTACGGTCTATTACGATTTCGACCTCTTCAGCGAGATAGCCGGTAACGAGAACCTCAGGACGGCCGTCATCGACAACGTGGACCTGCGTTATGAATTCTATCCCGCACCGGGCGAGACGGTGAGCCTCGGTGCCTTCTACAAACATTTCCGCAATCCGATAGAGTGGACCTATATCGACATGGGCGGTTCGCTCCGCTATATGTATGAGAATGCCGACCGGGCCCAAAGCTGGGGTGTGGAGCTCGATGTGAGGAAAAACCTCGGCTTTATCGGTATGCCGAACCTTTCGCTGGTGCTCAATGCGGCGTGGATATACAGCAACGTGACCTTTGTGCCCGGCGAGGTGGTGTCCGAACCCGACCGGCCCATGCAGGGACAGTCGCCCTACGTGATAAACGCGGGACTCTATTACAGTTCCGAACGACTCGGACTCGACGTGGCGCTGCTCTACAACCGGATTGGCAAGCGGATAGTGGGGCTGGGCAAGTCCAACAGCGTCAATCCCGACCCCAATACGCTGATTCCCGATTCGTACGAAATGCCGCGCAACGTGCTCGATTTCTCCGTATCGAAAAGGATAGGGCGACGGGTGACGCTGAGCTGTTCGGTGAAGGACCTTCTCTCGGAGGACGTGGTGTACAAGCAGTTCCCGAAGTTCGAGAAGGACGGACAGATGTACCGGCGGGAACAGGTCACCCGGCGCTACAATCCCGGTCAGAGCGTATCGCTGACTGTCTCGGTAAAGCTGTGAACGATATTCGACAAGACAGACAATAGAGAAAACACCAATTTTTAATCGAACAGAAAAAGATGAAAAAGAACATCAAGATGGCCGCCGTGGCATGTATGCTCCTCTCGGCCTTTGTTACCGTAAGTTGCGACAAGAATACGGACAACGGCGGCGAGAATCCTCCGCAGGGCGAAACGTTCGAACTGGGCGACGGTTCGAAGGATAATTTCGAAATCGCTTCCGACATGACGCTGACCTATCCGAACGTCTATACGCTCAAAGGGTTCGTTTATGTGCCCGACGGTGTGACGCTGACCATCGAGCCCGGTGTGGTGATAAAGGGCGACAAGGCTACGCAGGGTACGCTCATTATCGAACGGGGCGGCAAAATCATGGCACAGGGTACGCCGGAGCGCCCGATTGTCTTCACTTCTGCCCAGGCTCCCGGCAGCCGCAAGCCTGGTGACTGGGGCGGTATCATCCTGCTCGGCAAGGCGCCCAACAACCTCGGCGAACAGACCATCGAGGGCGGCGTGCGTTCCAAACACGGCGGTAACGACCCGGCGGACAATTCCGGCGTGCTGAGCTATGTACGTGTGGAATTCCCCGGTATCGAATACTCTACGGACAATGAAATCAACGGAATTACCTTCGGTTCGGTCGGGAGCGGTACCAAAATCGACCACCTGCAGGTATCCTACTCGGGGGACGACTCCTATGAGTGGTTCGGCGGTACGGCGAATGCGAAATATCTCGTCGCCTATTCGGGTTGGGACGATGATTTCGATACCGACAACGGCTTCAGCGGCAAGGTACAGTTCGCCATGGGCGTGCGCAATCCGAGGATAGGGGACAAGTCGGCCTCCAACGGTTTCGAATCGGACAACAACGGCGACGGTGCGGCTACCGAACCCTACACCTCATGCGTGTTCGCCAACGTCAGCCTGTTCGGGCCGGTGTCCAATCCCGCATCCTATACTGAACAGGCCGGCGCCGAGGGTAGCCCGGTCGATGCGAGATTCCAGGCCGCGCTTCATCTGCGCCGCAATACCCAGCTCAGTATCTATAACTCCCTCATAGCGGCTTTCCCGGTAGGGCTGATTATCGAGAACGACAAAGGGTCTACCACACAGGATTGGGCTGAGCAGGGCAAACTCAACGTAACCAACTGCGTGATGGCCGGCATGGTGAAGAATTACCAGGATGCACAGTATTGGAAGGATGGTTCCCAGTTCGACGATGAGGATGCGGGTAGTTTCGCCGACGGTTATTTCAACCGTGCGGAGGGTGGAAACAGGGTGTTCGCAGCCCTCTCCGACCTCGGCCTCAGCGGCAATCCGCTCAGCCTTTCCGCTCCGGTGGTCTTCCCCGGCAGCGACAGTCCGCTTGCTTCGGGTGCTGCATGGACGGAGGAGAAGGTGGCTTCGGGCTTCGATAAAGTGGACTATATCGGTGCTTTCGGTCCGAATGAGACCGCTGTCGCCAACTGGACGAGCGGCTGGTGCAATTTCGACCCCCAGAATACGGTTTACTAAACGTCGGCAGGTTGGTCAATTTGTCGGTGGGCGGGCTGCTGCGGCGGTCCGCCCTTTTCCCGTTCCGCGGCGGAGCTTCCGGTGTGCCGGCAATGCATGCGGGGATTGCGTTCCGTGCAGGAATATTACAGCCCGAGGTCTTCGTCAATCAAGACCACCGTAATCCTCCCTTTCGGATGGCATTTGTGCAGAATGAGCCGTTCGTTGCATATCCGTCGGGGCGATGCACAATCCATGCACCGGCCCGTTTTCACGCACGGCGTGTCGAAATCCTCATGACGTGCCGCATTGCGTGGGGCGGCCGTTTCGCGGATACGCCTGAAGGCGGCATCGCCGTCCTCCACGATTTTGTTCCGACCGACGGTCAGGATGACGTGCCGCGGTCCGAAGGCTATCGGAGCGATGCGGTTGCCTATCATGTCCAGCCAATGCAGCTCCCCGTCGAGGGTGACGGCATTCGCGCCGGTCAGGAACAGGTCGCATAACAGCGCCTGCCGGCGTCTTTCTATCAGTTCCCTGAAAGGAACGCCCTGTTCGAAAGTGTCGATGAACGGATAGGTGCGCTGCGTCCGCAGCCACTCCACCGTCCCCGTCGCGTAGAGCGTCATCGAGTCGCCGAAGGAGATACTCGCCGGCGCGAGTTCGGCGATGCGGCTGCGGATGTATTCGCCGGCCTCGTGTGCGTCGGCTGCTGTCGCCACCTCAAAACCGTTGCGCCTCAGCTGCGAGGCGCAGGATTCCATTGTCGTGTGGTTCGCATCCATGTGATAATGTGTCTTGTGACAGGCCGGGCCGCTGGAAAGAGCCGGTCGGGATGTCGCGTTCCCGCCCTGTCTATGAACGGAATGTATAAAAAAATCTCCACGGAGTACGCGGAGACCAGGCCTGAGACCTTCGGCATATAGCCTTATTGTGGTAAGATGTAGAAATTCTTACATTGCAAATATAAGTAAATAAGGCGGAAATACCAAAATTTTTTTTACTTTTACCGGAAACGGAATCTTTATGGAAAAAAGACTGGGAATAGATATGGGCACCAACTCGCTCGGTTGGGCGCTCGTGGAGATGACCGAGGAGGGGTGCGTGTTGCTCGACCGGGGAGTGGATATTTTTCAGGAGGGTGTCGCGCACGGAAAGAGCGGCGAGCGGCCTGCCGTACAGGACCGGACCGATGCCCGTGCTCTACGCCGGCATTACTTCCGGCGCCGGCTGCGCAAAATCGCGTTGCTGCGGGTTCTGGTGCAGCATGACTTTTGTCCGCCTCTTTCGCAGGAGCAGTTGGATGCGTGGCGGAAACAGGGCGTTTATCCGGTGACCGACGAATTCATCCGCTGGCAGCGTACCGACGATGCTGCGGACAAGAATCCTTATCGCGACCGGTTCCGGGCGCTGACCGAAGAGCTCGATTTGACCCGCCGCGAAGACCGGCATGCGCTGGGCAGGGCGCTGTATCATCTGTGCCAGCGGCGCGGCTTTCTGAGCAACCGGAAGGATGCCGGAAACGAGACGGAGGACGGTACGGTCAAGACGGACATCAAAGCGCTGTCGGCCGACATGGAAGCTGCCGGGTGTACCTGGCTGGGCGAATACTTTTATCGGCTCTATCAGCGGAAAGAGAAAATTCGCAGCAAACATTATACGGCCCGCAACGAGCACTATTTGGCCGAGTTTCGTGCCATCTGTCGGAAGCAGCGGCTCGGGGAGGAGTTGCAGCAGGCGCTGGAGCGCGCCATTTTCTACCAGCGTCCCCTCAAGTCGCAGAAAGGACAGGTCGGCAGGTGCCGGTTCGAGAAGAAAAAGAGTCGCTGTCCGGTGTCGCATCCGCGGTTCGAGGAGTTCCGGATGTTGCAGTTCCTCAATAATGTACGGGTTACGGGTCCCGGCGATGCGGAGTCTCGTCCGCTTTCGCAGCAGGAGCTGGAGGCCGTCCGGCCGCTGTTCCTGCGCAAGAGCAAACCGCATTTCGATTTCGAAGACATTGCCAAAAAGATAGCGGGCAGGAACAATTATGCCTGTAAGGGCGACCGGACGGAGGCGGCCTGGAGGTTCAATTTCGCGCGGGGAGCGACCGTTACGGGATGCCCTATGTCGGCACTGCTGGAGGCGGTCTTCGGCAACGAATGGCGGCGGGAGCTGTGCAGGCTCTATACGCTCGGTGCAGGGAAGAGCGAGGAGCGGATAATCGACGACGTATGGCATGCGCTTTTCGCCTTCGAGCACGAAGAGCGGCTGCGGCAGTGGCTGCAAGAGAAACTGCAAATTTCGGCCGACGATGCGAAGACCCTCGCGGCCTTCCGTCTGCCGCAGGGGTATGCGTCGCTGAGCCTGAACGTTATCAACAAGATACTTCCCTACCTGCGGCGCGGATACCGCTACGACGAGGCGGTATTCTTTGCCAACCTCGGAAAGGTGCTTCCGGCGGAGGTGTATGCCGACCCGGCCAGGCGCCGCGAAGTGGAGCAAGGGATTTCCGCCCAGATGGATGATTTGGGCGACGGAGAGAAAACACGGAAGGAGGAACGCATCCGCGACTATCTGCGGCTTTACTGGGGTGTGGAAGAGGAGCGGTTGGACCGTCTTTATCATCCGTCGATGATTGAAGCCTATCCGCAGGCAAAGCCCGATGCGAACGGCATCCTGCGGCTGGGGTCGCCGCGTACTGCGGCCGTCCGGAATCCGATGGCCATGCGTGCGCTTTTCCGACTGCGTGCCTTGATAAACGAATTGTTGCGCGAAGGGAAAATCGACCGCGGTACGAGAATCAACATCGAATTTTCCCGAAAGTTGAACGATGCCAATATGAGGAAGGCCATCGAGCGGTATCAGCGGGAACGCGAGGCCGAGAACCGGAAATTTGCCGCAAAAATTCGCGAGGAGTATGCGGCTGCGACGGGGCACACCATCGAACCTACGGAAGAAGACCTATTGAAATACCGCCTGTGGGAAGAGCAGAACCATATTGATTTATATTCGGATACGGGTAGGATGATCGGAATCGCCGAGTTTCTCGGAGCTGGCCGGACATACGACATCGAGCATACCGTACCCCGTTCGCGCGGGGGCGAGGATGCGCAGTACAACAAGACGCTGTGCGAAGAGAGGTTCAACCGGGAGGTCAAGCGGAACAAGTTGCCGATGGAACTTGCCTGCGGTGAAGAGATATGGGCCCGTATCGAAGCACTTGGCTGGCCGGAGCTTATCGACTCATTGCAGGGACAGATTGAGGGCGCAACGCGCCGGGTTGACAATGCGGTGACCAAACCGGAGAAGGATGAGGCTATACAGTACCGTCATTATTTGAAGATGCGCCGCGACTACTGGCGCAGGAAGTGCGAGTCTTTCAAAATAACCGAAGTGCCGGAAGGGTTCAGCAACCGGCAGGGGGTCGATATCGGCATCATCGGCAAATATGCACGGCAGTACCTGCAAACGGTTTTCGACCGGGTTTATCCGGTCAAGGGGAGCGCCACGGCCGATTTCCGCACCATGTGGGGATTGCAGGAGGAACACACCCGGAAGGAACGTGTGAACCACGTCCATCACTGTATAGATGCCATTACCATCGCTTGTATCGGCAAGCGGGAGTATGACCGTTGGGCGCGGTACGTCTGTCAGGACGAGCGGTACCGGAGGGGCGAGGCGGATAGACCGCAGCCCGAAAAACCGTGGCCGACCTTTACCGAAGATGTCCGGGCGGTAGCCGAAGAACTGCTCGTTTCGCACCATACGCCCGACAACATGCCCAAGCAGAGCCGCAAACGGCTGCGCGTGCGGGGCAGGGTCCAGAAGAACGACAAGGGCGAAACCAAATACATGCAGGGGGATACCGCCCGCGGCGCCCTGCATGAGCAAACTTTCTACGGGGCTATCGAGCGCGAAGGCGAAATCCGATATGTGGTACGCAAATCGCTCGACCAGTTACTGCCGACCGATGTGGATAAAATCGTGGACGAAACGGTGAAGCGGAAAGTGCAGGAGGCTATCGAAGCATTCGGATTCAAGGAGGCAATGGACCCGCAGAAGCATACTGTCTGGATGAACAAGGATAAAAATGTACCGATTCGGAAGGTGCGGATATTGACCGGTGTGAAAAATCCGATTCTCCTGAAGCCTCATCGCGATGTATCCGTTAAGGAGTATAAGCGATATTACCATGTCGTCAACGACGGGAATTACTGCATGGCGATTTACGAAGGCAGAGACAGGCAGGGCAGGTTGAAACGGACGTTTGAAATCGTCAATAAACTGGAGGCGGCCCGTTATTTCAAACGGAGTGCGGACCGGGAATCCCGGCCCGATTTGGTACCGCTGTCGGATGTCAACGGTTATTCGCTCAAGTATCTCTTGAAAACGGGGACGATGGTGTTGTTTTATGAAAATTCCCCGGACGAGTTGTATGAATGTTCGGTCGGAGAGTTGGCTAAAAGGTTGTACAAGGTCGTGGGAATGGCGCAGGATGGTCGTGTCCAGTTTCTGTTTCATCAGGAGGCACGGGACCGGAAAGCCGTTACGGCGGAGTGTGGAATGGGAATTTCGGTTTTCGATGCACGCCATCCTGCTCCGAAGTTGAGGATAAGAGTTTCCAATTTTAAAATGTTCGTCGAAGGCTATGACTTCGAACTGACGGTTACGGGGGAAGTAAAATTCAAACGGTAATTGCTTCATGGTGAAACGCGCGCTGTTCTTTTCGACGCCTTATAGCCTGAGTCTTCGGGACAATCAGATGGTTATCCGTACGAAGGAGGCCCCCGACATGCAGCGGACCGTTCCGGTCGAGGATATCGGGGTGGTGGTGCTGGAGGACCGACAGACGTCCGTGACGCTGCCGCTGCTGAATGCGCTCTCGGATAACAATGCGGCCGTCATCTTCTGCGGCGACGACCGGATGCCGAACGCCATGCTGATGAATCTCGATTCCAACCGGACACAGGGCGAGAACTACCGGACGCAAATCGAGGCGAGCGAGCCGTTGAAAAAAGGGATATGGCGGCAAATCGTCGAGGCGAAAATCCGAAACCAGGCCGCCTTGCTGCAGAAGTTGGGCAAAGACGGGGAGCGGTTGAAGCCCTATTACCGGAATGTCCGCAGCGGCGATGCGGACAACCGGGAGGGGACTGCCGCCAGAATTTACTGGGCAGAGCTGTTCGGCCGGGATTTCGTTCGTATGCGGGAGGGAGATGTTCCCAATAACTTGCTGAATTACGGATATACGGTTCTGCGGGCGGCCGTCGCACGGTCGCTGATGGGGTCGGGGCTGTTTCCGGCGTTCGGCATTTTCCACCGTAACCGGTACAATGCCTTTCCGTTGGCCGACGATGTGATGGAACCTTATCGTCCTTTTGTGGACGAATTGGTGTACGGGCTCCGTATGCAGGGCGAGTCGCAACTGACGCAGGAGGTCAAGGGGACCCTGCTGCGGATACTGTTCGCCGATACGCGTTTCGAGAAGGTGATGCGTCCGCTGGATGTCGGCCTGACGTTTACGGCGGCATCGCTGGCGAAATGTTTCGCTGGAACGCAAAAGAAGATTGTTTACCCTTTGTTGGAGTGACAGGATGTCGGAAGTCCGTTTGAATGCATATCGTATCATGTGGCTGTTCGTGTTTTTCGATTTGCCGACCAATACCAAAACCGAGCGTCGTCATGCGACTCAGTTTCGCAAGGCCCTGGAGAAGGATGGCTTTTCGATGATGCAGTATTCGGTGTACGTGCGTCACTGCCCCTCTAAAGAGAATATGGAAGTACATCTCCGTCGGGTGCAGAAGTCGATGCCGCCTGCCGGATATACCAGTATCCTGAGCGTTACGGACAAACAGTACAGTGAGATTCGGAACTATTGGGGGAAAAGCGAACGGGCCCGGCCCGAGATGCCTCAGCAGCTGGAATTTTTTTGATATATTGCTCTTTGAAATACGAAATTACATCCGACCAACTTCCCCGGTGTGCGGCAGGACGTTTTATGCATCGGTGTCATATGTGTAACGTGCAGAATATGAATTACTGCCATGCGCGAGGTTGTGGTTTGATGTAGAATTGGAATGAGAAACAACTCCCATGCCTTTTTCTCGTCGGCATAATAGTTGTGGTTTGATGTAGAATTGGAATGAGAAACAACAGGACTGTTCGACAGCCATGACGATGTCCAGTTGTGGTTTGATGTAGAATTGGAATGAGAAACAACATGGAAGAATTCAAAGTGAAAGAGTTTGCGTTGTGGTTTGATGTAGAATTGGAATGAGAAACAACGTCTTTTCGCGCGAAAGCAGCCACATGTAGGTTGTGGTTTGATGTAGAATTGGAATGAGAAACAACGCCTTTGCCAGCGTCGTCTTGCCGTTTCCGTTGTGGTTTGATGTAGAATTGGAATGAGAAACAACATGAAACGATAGAAGTAGCCGGCAATACCAGTTGTGGTTTGATGTAGAATTGGAATGAGAAACAACTGTGCATTGCCGTACACCCGCGCATTGTCGGTTGTGGTTTGATGTAGAATTGGAATGAGAAACAACTACTGTTGTGCATTAGGAAAATGATATTTCGTTGTGGTTTGATGTAGAATTGGAATGAGAAACAACCGACCGGGCCGGGGTCTGCATCGCCTTCCGGTTGTGGTTTGATGTAGAATTGGAATGAGAAACAACTTACATCAGCGACGAGGGTGGCATGCGCCTGTTGTGGTTTGATGTAGAATTGGAATGAGAAACAACTCTACAAAGTGCTATACGTCCCGTTGTCTGTTGTGGTTTGATGTAGAATTGGAATGAGAAACAACGTAATGCTCGTAATCGCCGCCAGGCCAGAAGTTGTGGTTTGATGTAGAATTGGAATGAGAAACAACGCGCATTGCCGTACACCCACGCATTGCCGGTTGTGGTTTGATGTAGAATTGGAATGAGAAACAACGATGTCTTCGATATTTTCTCCTCCGTATAAGTTGTGGTTTGATGTAGAATTGGAATGAGAAACAACGAGAAGGGTTCTTGAGAGTTTGGTTGAGAAGTTGTGGTTTGATGTAGAATTGGAATGAGAAACAACTATGATGCTTTTTCTTCGTGGGGCGTTAAGTTGTGGTTTGATGTAGAATTGGAATGAGAAACAACCTGCGGACGACCGATACGGGCGTCTCTTCGGTTGTGGTTTGATGTAGAATTGGAATGAGAAACAACGTGTGGAGGCTCATCGCGATTCAAAAGCTTGTTGTGGTTTGATGTAGAATTGGAATGAGAAACAACTTTCCAAAAGCAGACCGGCCACATCGAAACGTTGTGGTTTGATGTAGAATTGGAATGAGAAACAACTAATGCTTCGGTACAGGGATTCATAGTATAGTTGTGGTTTGATGTAGAATTGGAATGAGAAACAACCAAAAAATCCTCTATAAACTGAAACTTGGAGTTGTGGTTTGATGTAGAATTGGAATGAGAAACAACGTCTAACGCTTGCTTCACGCTGGCGAATCTGTTGTGGTTTGATGTAGAATTGGAATGAGGAACAACAACCGGCGTTCGGCTGTTTTTAGGAAGAATTGACAGACCGGGCGTGCCCGGATGTCATGGGGGGGGACGGTTGAGGCTGCGGTCTGCCATTGCTGTTCAGGTTGGCGGGAGCATGTTGCCTGCGGAAGGAAAATGTGTGCCGGATATCTGTGTACAAGATGTATCGGAATATACCGGTACCTTCGGATTTTGCGGATAATCAATTAATCTTTATATTTGCACACCCTAACGACGCCCGGATGGCGGAATCGGTAGACGCGCTGGTCTCAAACACCAGTGGAGCAATCCGTGCCGGTTCGACCCCGGCTCCGGGTACATAGAGGACTGAATTTCAGTCCTCTATTCTTTTTGCAGAACCGCTTGCAGAACCAAATGAATCCGATACCCAAAATTTGAGCGGCCTTCAGCCCGACACCGAAGACCGCTCCGCGAACGATTTTCAAAGGTTCGTTATAATGCAAAGAGCAGAATTAAAATTGCAACGATTATTGCAATTACAATCAGAATCGCATTCCCTCTTTTTTTAGGTTCTACATAAACATCGGATTCCGAAAACCGATTTCCGCATCTCGGACAATAGGATGAACCTGAAACAGTAGATATTTTACCGCATCTGGAACACTTGTAGGTGGCTTTTTCATCATAACCAACGTATCCTTCAATTTTGGGAGGATTGAATGTCGTTGAATTAGATTCGCCTATCTTGAATGTATGCCCACACTTTAAGCAAGTCAGCACAATCTTGTCTTTGCCAATACTCCCGACTGCTGCACCAACGAATATCCCACCGACCATTGTACTGGCAATAGCCTTTCCTGTGCTGAATCCTTTTTTGTCAGCATGAATTTGGGTGGAGCCACAGTGCGGACATTTGATTAAATCTTCCTGCATGGTGATTTATTGTTGGTCGTACTTTTCTAATCTGTCTTTCAGTAAAGCTATCAGCCTATCAGAGTGGTTGAAAATATCATTGATGGATTGAATCTCTATTTTTTCCTCTCCATTTCCTTTGGGGAACACGATATATAGATACGTCCCGAAGTAGAACCTACAAATCCATTTCCACCTGCACTCATCAATAGATACAACAAAGTATGTCTTGTAATCCTTGTAGGTGATGCGCGAAATATCCACTTCTTTTGCAAGGATTCCACGAACGATATTATACCCATCTATTTCTTCTTGGGTGGTAACAATACTGTTGTCGGCCGGTGGTTGCACTTCTTCCTCTGGGGCCGAGGTGTCTTTTCCGGTATCTGTTTCCATTGCGGTTTTAAGCCGCTCGTTTATAATGTCATTGATATATGAACCGATAGCTTTCTTTACTATTGGGGTGAATTGGTCTATCACTTTGGCTGTAATCTGTCCGGGCATATCTATTTTACGACACAGATAGCGGACGAACTCGATGGACGGATTTGTCAGTTCTTGGGATATAACTGATTTTATCTCTGTGGTATTCTTGAGGTCGCTTGCGGAGGACAAAATAGAATCCACGTCGAAATACGACTTATGAAACCGTTTCAATTCCTCGATTTGATTATCCTTCAAATCAAGCATATTGACCTCTAAAAACGGTTTTTCGTCCATGATGTTGGATTCAGCCAAATCGGTATAGAACCGATAGACAATCCCGTTTGTAAGAACGCCAAAACGAGCTCTGGAAACTGTAAAATAGCGTAGCAGTTGGTTGTCGTGCAAATTGAGGTCTTGAGACCAATGTTTGCACTCGATTAAGATTACGGGTTTACCATCCTTGAAGATGGCATAGTCGATTTTCTCGCCCTTCTTCGTGCCGATGTCACACGTCATTTCAGGTAGCACCTCCAACGGGTTAAATACATCATAACCAAGAGCACTAATGAAGGGAAGAATCAACGCATTCTTCGTAGCCTCTTCTGTGGGCAGGCTATCCTTGAGCTTTTCGATTCGCTCCGGAATTTGCTTGATTGAATCTTTGAAATCCATATATAAAATAGTAACGTGGGCATCCCTTGTTGGTCAAGAGGCATCGCCAAACGCCCGAAATCTCAACAAGGAAACGCCCACGCAGAACGCAGGCGTTTCACTATTGTCATTGAGATTTCTTTTGAAATTGGCGATTTCCTTGACCTCAAACAATAGCAAACGCTATGTTACAAATATTTGCGTCAAAGGTAGTTAATTTTTCAAACTTTCACGAAAATATGGCACGGAAATACTATTGCCTACCTATATGAGACGGCGGGCCAGAGTAACGATATTCTTTCGGAAGACGAATACCACGACAACGATAAGCACCCAAAAACCTTTCATCTTTGTCTGTTGCCACCAAGTCAATTCACGTTCCACTTCGACTATTTCGGTATTCACTCGGTCGCGGTAAACAATGCTGTCACGGTATATCACCTCTTTTTCGGTTGGAATAGGTCGTTTCTGGGGCTTATTGGCGAGTGAGTGAGACAATGACCCGTCGGCATTGATTCGGGCATCGGAAACGGCAAAAGAGGTCTCCAGATGGCTCGTCGTGTCTCGCACAGTTTGCCGCTCGCTTTCTACCGGTACTTCCACAAGTACGGTATCGGGGATATACTCGGTTCGCACAATCGTCTCGACCCGCACGCTGTCAGCAGTAGAGGTCGTAAGGTGGCGGCACGGACAACATGCCGTAACCGCCGCCAGAATGAGAATGAGTAGTAGGTTTTTCATCACGCTTCAAATTTGATGTCGTTGATTCTGTTTTTCCATCCTTTGAGGAATCGAGCCTGCGTAGGGTCTCGCCTGACGATGTTTTCGACGAATTTCAGCCGAGCGGCATGAATATCGGCGAACAATGTCCGCTGGTCGGCCGAGTTGATGGCCGCAAGAGTTTTCGGGCCGACAATACCATCGGCGGCGACTTCGAGAACTCCCTGCACTTGCTTGACAGAGGTTCTCGGCCCGGATGCCCATGCCCAATCGACCACAATGTTTGCGATGGATTGGTTTACTATTTCGTCGGCTTTCCACGGATTCCAATAACCCGATTTGAAGATGTGAAGCCATTGTTCGTCCGTAATGTTCTTCAGTTGCTCCACGGTCGCATCCTTGCCATAGAACTGTCGAAATGTACCGATAGTAATACCTTTGTTGGTTGCGCCACCTCTATCGAGAGGGTCGTTTACGAATCCGCCCTCCCAGCGTAAGATGAAGGGCTGGAGTAGTTTTGCGTTAGCCATAAGTTACTGTTTTTCTTTGTTACTACTTTTTGCAGTTGCGGCGGCCCTCGCTTCGTCGAGGTTCCGCAAAAGATTGAGGATTTCTTTTGGGTCTTGCGTCTTGGCAAGTTCTGCAACTATGTCGGTTACTTTGGCCGCAGACGAATGTGCGGCCCGAAGGTTTTCTCGGACACTCCAACCTTCAATGCCGACAGCTATCACGGCTGATACGGCCGAGGCATAAGGCATTGACCAAATGCCGAACAATAGCCCCAATACGTCAATGCACATAAAGAGTCCCGTAACCTTCCCGTAGTCCCCGAATTTGGTGAATGTCCGGCGGAGACCGTGGGAATCAATAGGAATATTCAGAACCCTCGCTTTGCGGATTCCTGTTCGCATATCAATCATTACGGCGACAAGCATAACCGCCCAGATAATGATTTCCAGAAGCACGGCTCGACGCAATACCAACGCTTCCACGCCAAGTAATTCGTTAATCATTCGGAACATGGGCTATCAGAGAATATATGCCAGCAGAGCAACAATCCATATAGTTGCCCCTCCAGCAATGGTTACATAAACATCTTTTTTGTCGGCCTCTTCATCATGGATATAGTCTTTCCAGACGGCGCAGGCCACTACGGTAAAGATGGAAAGACCGAGAGCGAGCCAGAATACCCACGAAGTCGTGATGAGTACGAGAAACGGAGGTGATGCAAAGAAGATAGCCGCCGCGATAGCCGCGCCGAGTGCATAGTGCTGGTACTTGTCCTTTTCGATAGCGTTCAGCCACGACAAGGCTTCCTCCGCATTCTTACGAATGGAGGCAATGATGTCTCTCATCTTGCTTACAAAAGAGGTGATTAGATTCTTCATACAAACCGTTTATTAGATGTTATTTATTCCGTTGATTATTATTGCCATGTCTTTTCTAAAATATCGTCGCCCCAATTCAGTACAATCCAATGCGGTTTCCCAGTAGAATAAGGCACGCACAATAGTTCAACAACCCGTGCAAAAACTACTATTGCATAAGGGTCTACTTCGTCTGTTGTACCGGATTTCGGGCGTCCACCAATGCCGATATAACTCGATTTGGATGCCGCGGATACAAGTAGCACTGTTTTGGCGAAGGATGCTGGTGTTCTTGTGTATGGAGGGAATCTATTGTTTAAGATAGTTATTCGCGCCCCGATATACTTTTCATCGAATGGTAATTCTATCCAATCTTCGTAAGAATGATAGGTGTCTACAATACCGGACGAAACGATATTGAGGTTTTCCTTAATTTGAAATACATGCCTTGTTGTGTTCCAAACCGCATCCGAATCTTCAAGCGAAATAAAAGGCGTTTGTAAATATCCTGCGAAAACACCTTTTGAAGCATACATAGTTCCGTCATGGAGGACACGGAACGGGGATGTGTTTTTCTGCGCTTCCGATGCCCCGGCCCATATTCTGACATCTTTATCAGAGGTACCGACACCATTCAAACCGGCGTTTACTCCATTATTATTTCCTATACCGACGAGACCAGAAAGCAGGCCATCAATGAAATTGATACGACCCCCTATCTCTCCAAGTAAGAGGTCGAAATATGTTTTGCCGTCGGATGACACAATTTTATCGGTCGTGATGCGACCGGGCAGAATCTCCGAGAACCCATAGAGAGAAACATAACTGCGTTCGCCGTCATACTCGCTGTTTAGTACGCCCATAAGCAAATGATAATATCCGGCCACACCCTCCATTGCGATAGCCTGTTCGCTGATGTAGAATACGCCAGTCTGGTCAGTCTTGCTGACTTTGGCATAGAGGTAGTATTTCTTATCGCCGTCAGTCAGCGGTGGTGTCTCGAACGCAGGTATCGACCAGAATTTATACTCACCGGGCTTATGGCTTGAAGACATTGTTTTGATGCCAAGCGTCATGTGCTGGATAATACCCGCTGGCACGGTTAGCACTTTGGTTGCCTGATTGTATGCTACATTATGCACGACTGGTTGCGGATTTGTTTTGTCGGAAACAAATCGAAATTGAAGGCTTTCGTCGCCGATGAGCATTTCCATCGTTTGTACGGCGATGGGGCTGATAGCATCCGTGAAGTTTTCGAGCATCGCATCTTTGAGCATTTCGATTGTCTCCTGCGAATCCCTAAACCGTCGTTTCGTATATTGAATCGCCTCTCGGTGTTTGTTGTCGATGACAACCTCCGTCTCCTCGACTTTATTCATCGAACTTTGGAACGACGACGAAACCGGGGCGTTCGATAGCTCGATGGTCGGAGAGTGGGGATTATTGCAAAAATCCTTGACGCTGATGATACGCACAAGCGAACCTTTGGGGTGGAACTGCTCGTCGCTGAACAGCACATAACCGCCCGGCTTGATGCGTCCACCAATATTCAACCAATCTTTTTTTGCCCAAATGCCGTCAAGTTCACCTTTGAACGTGAACAACTCGCCCGTATTCTCGTAAAAGAACCGTGCAGCTTCTCTGAACATATCCCACGAGGCTCCAGACTTGTCCGAATTGTTGCAAACATAGGCATCTGGCAACGCGACATGGAAAACAGCGTATTTGTCGCCTACCGCCAACTTGTAAATGTCGTTCGGCATGGTCTCACCGTCAATGTCCTGCGGGACAATCTCGAACCTACGTTCGGCGTGTTTGTATTTCACGTCGAACTCTTTGCCAACGAGCATTCCAGATTGAGGAATGACGGTCATTGTTTCTCCCTCGATAAGGCAATCCGAGAAGTTTAACTCCTCCGGGATGGTATTGTCGATGAAGTCGTAAAAGTGCTTGCCTTTATCCACTTCGATTACGGATGTAACCGACCCGACACGTTTTGGGTATATGTCGCTACAATCAAGGCTGTCTTCTGCCTTGCTAACCAACTCCTTTCCCTTCTGGGTGATATATCGACCGTCAGCACTCGACAAGTAGCTTACTCCTTCATACACGAGTGTTTGGCTTTTGGGTAGAAGGAGCTCGGAATTACCATACTTGCCGGGAACAATGTTATCTGTTCCTCCCTGAACGTACAGAATCTCGAAATTGCGCGAGTCGCTTTTGTTCGACCGGGATATTTCCTTCTTAAACCCATTTCCTTTACCATAGGAAAGTGCCAGCGGATTGTCCTTGAAATATTCGACCTTGCGGAGGTGTATTGTTTTGCCTTCAACCTCCCACTCCGTATCGAAGGCATCGGCAATCTGGTTCAACGCATCGCTACAATATGCGTGATTGAATGAAATGACCTGCTCCACAGCATCAATACATTCTCCGACTTCCCAGCCGGATTCGCGCATATTCATATTGTCCACAATGAGCTGAATAAACTCATGCGGTTTGGCCGTGTACGGGAATTTCAGCCGACCGTCCACGGGATTCTTAACCTTGTACTTCTCGGCTCCGGCCCAACCGGATTCGAGGGTCAGGGTGTATGAAAAATTCCGAGTAGAGTTCTTTGTAAAGTTGCTCGCTTTGAACAATGAATATACTTGCCCTTCATACTCGACCCACGCACCCACGGGGATTTCCACATGGTGCGTGAGTGAGTAGTAAAGGACGAGTTTATCCTTTTCCTTGACGGCCCGACGGCGATAACTATTGTCATCAACCAGAACCTCAAGTTCCGTATCGTCGAAATGGATAATCATAGGTTAGGTGAACTGATACATTTTACCGCTACTGCCCAGCTTGGTACTCCGAATGGTCGTCAGGAATGGAAATTCGTCTTTCGGAATCTGGTCGAGCACACTTTTGATGGCCGACGAGTTGGTGAAAAACTTGCCTTCCTGACCGTCTTGGCGGAACTTCACGAGATACCGGTTGTCACCGTGCGTAGTCTTCATGTTCGGGATGAAGTCAAGGACTTCGATTTCGCAGTTGATGACATCCGAAATTGATACCTGCTGACAGTTGAAAATCTTTTTGTCATCGACCTGCTTGATTCCCAATTCGCTGAATCGTCTCATTGTTTACTGAATCTTGAGGGTGTCGCAATCGGAATCGACCTGTTCTTTGACGGCCTTTCGTTCCGTCAGGAAGGATTTGTAGGCCGCGATATACTTCTGGGCCACATCGCCAGAGACATCACCGAAAACGCCTTCTTTTGCGGCATTGTAATCGTTGATGAGCTTCTTTTCGCGGTCTCTGTCCCAAAGGGTCGTTACGACGGCTTCCGTTATCTTGTTGCGAGTAACCGTACCCCACACGATAACTTCGTCGCACTCCCACTTTACCGTGGTCGTTCTCTCTTCCGTTCCTTCTCCTGAAGGCATCTGAATTTGCCGGATATTCCACCGGTAGGTATAGGAACCGTTGTTGTTGGCCTCGAATACCGAGGGTTTAGCATCGTAAACTGCCATGATACTCTTCTTTTGTGATAGATTTCAACAAATGTTTTGAATTACTGTATTTTACCCAGCCAAGCCAGCTACATAAACCTTGCTTGTACTCCTTCTCGGAGATTTTGCTACGTTTGTTCAATCGTACGGCGGCACGGCATAGGTTTTTCTTGATACTCTTGCGAAGCCGCGTATGGCTATGCCGAAATACGAATCCGACATAATCAATTCCGCGGGCATCCACGGGGAAGACCTGATAATTGCCTTTCAGCGAGAGATTCAGCCGCGAATTAAGGTAGTCGTTGATTTGGACGAGCAACCCATGAAGGAAGGCTTTGTCTCGATGCAGAAAAACCATATCATCAGCATATCGGAAGTAATACTTCACTCCGACGACCTCCTTAATCCAATGGTCGAAATAAGAGAGGTAGAGATTGGCGAAATACTGCGACAAGTAATTACCGATGGGCACACCATCTGCGCTGTCGATAATCTGGTCGAGAAGTTCAAGGGTGTCCTTGCATTTTATCTTTCGGCGGACGACCTGTTTTAGTATTTCGTGGTCGATACTCGGATAGAATTTCTTTACATCAATCTTGAGACAATACCGCGTATTTTCAACGTCTTTGAGCGCAAGTTTGACTTTTCTCATCGCTCCGGTAATGCCTCGCTTCTTGATGCACGAGAACGAATCCGTCGTAAAGACCGAGACCAAAATCGGTTCGAGGATATTCATAATGGCATGGTGTACTATTCTGTCGGGATAGTACGGGAGCCGGAATATCAACCGTTCTTTGGGTTCGTAGATTGTAAAAGTTTCATACGGTGAAGTTCTGAACTTTTTACTCTTCAGCAATTCGTGAAGTTTGAGTATGTTTTCCTCACGGTTCTTGTCATGCACCCGCACGCCATAAGTTCGTCCCTTTCCGCGTCGGGCCTTTTGGTCGGCCAGATGCAGATTGTCCAGACTGATGATTTTATCGTACAAGTTGCCAATCCGTTTCATTTCATTCTTTGCTTTTCATAATAGGAGCTTTCGGCTTCCGCCTACCAGCACCGTTTTGAGGTTTGTAATCTTTTGCCAAGAGGCAAGGTCGTTGCTCCCATATTTTTAATTAACCTTTGAAAATCATAGGTGAGACCTGATGTTCGCATTCGTATTCGAGGGGGTGTTATTCGAGTTCGCATAGGCGAGGCCCGCATTCGCACCGTTATTCGCGTTACCGCTGAACAGGACACCGCAAGAGCAACCAACCTTTTATCGAATCCCAGACGGCTTATGCCGTCTGGGGGATAAAGCAAAGGCGAGACCCGACGTTCGCATTCGCACTCGAGGGGGCGTAATGCGAGTGCGCACAGGCGAGGCCCGCACCCGCACCGCTAAGCGCGTGACCGCCGAACAGGACACCGCGCAGGGACTTACCGGAGGCCGGAATGTTGGTATAGTGGTAGTCGCAGAAATACGTCGTTGTACCTGCTCCAACCTCTTCCGGCATGATTTCGCCAAACTCCCCGAAGATGAGAGCCTTTACATAACCTTCTTTCCGGGCTTCGAGTCCACGCATGGAGTAGCCGTCATAGTTGCTGTCGTTGTACTTGGACGGGTCGTCGCTGACATAGACCTTACTCGTACCTCCGTCGGCTTCCGACGAAATTTCGACGTTGATACCATCCGTCCATTTCCAGATATGGCCGAACGGATTTTCGATACCCCGGTAACGGTTCACCATGACAGTCGCATGGGTACTACCATCCTCTTTCTGCATTGTATAGGCTACTTCGCCAGAGGAATTGCCGAGTTCATCCGTATATCCGCACGGAACAAACGGATAGTAGCTGTTGAAGCCAGACCAATCAGATATGGTCGTCACTCCATTGCCAAGACCGCCCTGCGCGTATCCGCTGGCATCCTTCTGGGCATTGAACGCCGCCTGACTGTTGAAGTTGGCGTACTCGATGTAGTACAACCAAACCATCGTTTTGTAGAGGTTGTAATCGGCGCAGTTCCATTCCTTCGTGGCTGTGTTTCGATTGCGAGCGTAGGTTCTGAAATTGGTTCTCGAAATGGCCGTTGCAGGGCGTCCGAGCAAGGTGCGGTACGAACCATCCCATGCGGAATTGTTGCCGCCGCCTCGGTAGTCTGCATCCATGTTCACGACTGAGCACAATTTGTTCGTGCTACGTTGTACTGTCGCTTCGTATGCGCTTATGTACCCCTTCGGAACGAAGTGATAACCGGGGATAGGATAGAGGCTGATTTTCGCCCGCCGTTTCGTTCCATCCGTCTCGAACTTACGGTAGTGTGCCGGAATCTCAACCATCACCTGACCGATGGAACCATCGCGCAGATGTGCCAGCCAGTTCGTCGGGGTAAGATACTCGACAATCTTGCCGCTGTCGTTGAGAATACATCCCTTCATCATGTTCTGAATCGGGAGACTCTTGTGGAGAGCGACACTACCGATGCGAGTACATACCGGCGACGAAACAGCCGTGTCCCATTCGATACCGTAGGAACATTCGTCCTCGATGTACGGAAGCAGAGTCGCAAGCTGGGCCTGCTTACTCTCGCCGTCTGTATCAAGAACCTCGACGAGCAAATTGAACGGATTGGTCGTGCCGACGTGCGGCAATTCATTGAGACGTTTGCCGTTCTCAAACGCTTCGACAATTTGAAGCAATTTTGCTTCCTGTTCAGGAGTAAATGCCATAATTTTCTCTATTTGAATCGAATTACTGATTTTCCGTTCTGTGCCGAGAACCGAATCGAATCGGTCTTGACAAGTCTCATCGCTTGGGGCTTCCGTAGCGAGCCGACAACTCTGCGGAGCCTTCTGGATAGGCTGATAAATAGTGATATTATCATACCTCTACCGCGCTTCCGCAACCCCAATACACGTCGTAGTGCTCCAGAATGGAGCTGTCGGCTCCGATGGCTGAAACTGCGAGCGGACTCCAATCGTTGAGCACGAACGGGGAATCGGAGAAGACTTGCTCTTGCCAACACCGCACGTTCATTATTACGTCGATTTTTGCTGTTTCTGCCTTTGGTCGAATATAGACCGAGAAGGGCATGTTATCGGGAAGGGAGAAACCGTTGTCAAGGTTTTCCACCTTGCCGTGAGAAACAATCCTTCCGCCGTTGATAAATTCGCTGATGTAGCCTTTCTGTTTCATTTTCAGTATGTTTTAAGTGAAACGAATATTTCCGCTTCCGGTCAGACGGATTGACGAGGAGGCGACTTTTCTCATGTACGGTTCAACAACCTTGATTTCGACCGTTTGGTATATCTCCGTATTTTCAGTAGGGATGACATGCACCTTGCTGATACCTGCGGACTTGGGGATGATTTGGCCGCCCGGCAGGACGGACACGGCCCGGTCATCCGAAAGGAACAACACATTTCGACCGGTATTTGTCGGCAACAGTTCGTATGCAATCCGAAGAGAGGCTGGATTACGCAGAGTTATCACCTTCGGATAGGTAAGATTCATACCGGTAGGAATCATCTTATACTGACCGACCAAAGACTCTTCAAGTTCTTCCAGCCGAGCAATGGTAGCAAGTGCTTGCTCTTTGACCTCGGTAGTCTCCTGTGCGGCTTGCTCGGCCGCAGATGCTTGCATCCCGGCATTGGCGGCTTCATTAGAGGCAGTTCCGGCGGCTTGATTTGCCGCAGACGCGGCACTGTCAGCGGCCGCGGCCTTCTCGTCGGCCAACTTTGCCTTTTCGTCGCAATTATCGGCCGCGGTTTTGATGAACTCAAGACCTATCTTGACGCTCTTGTTATCTTTGTCCACTCCGATAGTGAACAATCCCGTAAAGGATGAAACAAGCGGCAACTTGCTTATTTTTATCTTCTTAATCATATTCTGACAAGTCTATTGCGGACTCTCCGTCCTCGGTTATAATCAGCATGTCATCTTCAGACGCAAGGAGGTATTCTTCACCTTCAACACGGAAGGATGTGAATACCAGAGTAAGGTCGAATACCCACCATATTTTACCATGTGTGAATAGGAACTGACTCGAAGAGCAACTTTTATAGTAGCACGGGTATTCATAGCCTGTGTATTCGACAAAAAGGAGCCGTTCATCGGGCCGCGTAAGGTCATAGAGCAATGCGTTGTAGTTACGCCAGAACTCGTCGAAAGTGTGTGCCCTCAATGAACATTTCAACTTAACCTCTTTGGTCTGGAATGCCACATATTCGCCATCATAGATTGCCCCATTCTCACGCTGTAAATTCTGCAATAGGTTTTGTTTTACTGCCGGAGATTTGAGCACTTCGGCGAGGCTCCCTTCCAAAATCGTTACTCCGTATTGGCCGAGGTCGCGCCCATCCAACTCATAACCGCTCGTTCTGGTTATCAAGGTCTCTGGGGCAACGTAAGAATATCCCCGGAGAGGGAAATCGTCGGAAAGTTGCAGGGTGAAGGCTTCTGCCCGCGGATAGTGAGTCATAGCCTGCTGACTGGAAAGCCTTAATCGAAATGTTCGAGCAATGGCAGGAACCTCGAAGTCGTGATAGCCGGTGTCCGACATGGCGGCAAAGAACGCACCGAATCGGTTTGCTTTGTGGGAGGCAAACTTCACTTGAACAGTCTTTGTGTCAAGGGTCGGTTCGGATAAATCGAACTCTTCTCCGTCCTCTTCCGGCCAATCATTGCTATCTACCTTTTTCAAGGGAGGATATTGCAATAAGCTGACGAGGCCGGCATCGGAAATGAAGACCCCGAACCGTTCGTATGCGTCAATACCGTCTATGTTGAACTTACCTATCATAGCACTTTCGCATGTTCCGATATTTCGATAGTGGCTTCGCCGCCACCGTCTTTGTTTACAAATACGACCGCCCAATTTGAGGCTTTAATATGCGCGGTAGCTCCGTGCATCAAGACTACTTGATACCGTTCTCCGGGGATGCTATACTCCAACTCGGCGCGACAATTACCAACGAGAATCACCAAAGGGCGGTTCTGAATCTTCACGTCTTCTTCGACATAAATACCGAGGTTTTCGGCCGTAGGGCCTTTGAATTTTCGGCACATTTCAATCGTCGGGAAAGAACGCTTCGTACAAAACTCGATGCCCTGCGGAGACGAAAACAGTTTAAGCACCTGTTCAAGGGTTTCCGTCCCCTTGAACATACTGCATACACGATATTTCTCCGCCATATTGAATAGCGAGCGATTTTCGCACTCCTTCTGCGCCTGTTGTTTGGCATCTTTCCATTGTGCGTATATGTCTCTAATAAGGGGCTGTTCCATTGCTATTTAACTCTTAATCCATCATCACCGATTTCGTCAAGTTTATTCCTCATGCTGGAAATTTGCTTGTCAATATTGTCGAGCCGCTTGCAATACTCGGTATTTGCGCGAATTATGTTTATGGCTTCCAGTATTTTATCACCCAAAAGGACTATCAATTTCACGTTTTCATTCATCGTGTAGGTGTGTCCTTGAATAACTGTTAGACGTCCGTTATTCTCATCAACACTCTCTTGACTTGCCGTTGCAATGCCCCGCTCGGAGGCTTCACGGGCATCATCGGTTACGGTAATCAAATTTTTGATGGAATCCGGAAGGCTGTCCCAAATGGTTTGGAACTCGTCTCCTACGGCATTGAGGTCATTGGCAAAACCGTTCATGGATTCCATGATGGCGTCGATACCCGCAAATTCACCGTCCTTGTACCACTTCGATTTGTATTTGTCGAAGATGTCGCCCAGCAGTTCTTCAAGGTATTTGCTCACCAACATTCTTTTGATGACGTTGGCTACGATGTCGTCTACCTTCTCGCCCCATGCTTCCGCGGCATCTTCTCCTGCTCTGAAGGCTTCGATAAAGGCATCACCGAGTTCGCTTGCAAGGTCAGCGGCACTACCGCCCATAATCTCCTCGACAATATCGTTGATGATTTTATTCGCCTCCTCGCCAAGTTCAATAATCTGACGTTCCCAATCTGCGATTTTGTCGTGGTCAGTCTTTTTCTTGGCATCCTCGTTCCGTATCTGTTCTTGTATAAGCAACTGTTGTTGAGCGATATTTGCCAACTGATTCTTTGCGTCGTCAAACCGCTTCTCTCCGAGGGCCTTATCTACCGTATATTCGAGGTTGGCATAGGTTTTTGCAATCTCTTGGGAAGTTTTCTTGAGTATTTCTTCCTTGTATATAACCTTACCAATAATCTGATAAAAGCTCCCCCATGTACTCATTCCTGCGGAATGCAGTTTCAACACTTCGGTAGTAACCTCGGCATAGGTGCTCTTAACCAACTTGAGAATATCAATATTCTCATTGAGACGAGAGGCTTCGGTATTCTCCAATTCCCATTGTAGCTGGTCGATGCGTTCCTGCAACCGCTCAATTTCTTCTTGGTATTCATCGTCTTTGTTGAATAGGTTGATGATTGCCATAGCAACCTGCATGGCCGCAGAGATAATCGTTAGGATGACGCTCGCTTTCTCGACAGTTTGAATCGCTTTGGCTGATGCTGTGGCCGCGGTTTGGATTCCCGTGGAGGAAGTCGTTGCCAAAGTGATAATGCTGTTAATCATGCTTAACGTCGAGGTCATAATCTGCCCCGCCGAGGAAATAATCTTTCCGGCGGTTCCTTCAACGGCGTCGCCAACACTTTCAAATTCCTTTTCTGCTTCCATCAAGGTCTTGTAGAGGTCTTCCCATTCCTTGATAGTGCGCTTGCCGGGTGTCAAATCATTATCGGCGTTTGCCTTCTCAACCTTCTTGCGAGCGGTGTTTACCTTTGCACGGGCAACAGCCATTTGGCTATCATCGGCATCGCCAGATTGTTCGAGCTCGGCCAACTCCTGTTCTGCCTTTGCAAGTACGGCCTCCAACTGCCGTAACGTCATGTTGGCGATAGCTTCCATCCATGACTGATAGGTCGCTTCTCGCTGGGCAAATTCCTCATCGACAGCTTTTAGAGCCTCGGTTTCGCTACGGTTCAACTCATCAACATTACCTTGTGATACGCCAGAACGGAAGGAGCCGTCTTCATTATAGAGGGACTGACGTTTTTTGTCGTATTCCTCTTTGATTTTGCTCCTTTTCTGTTCATAGGACATGTAGTCGGACAACATATCGTCCAACGCCTTTTTGTTGTCAGTAACAAGTCTATCATTGGCCGCTTTGGTAAGGGCGTCAAATTGGCTGGCGACATCTTTGGGCAGTTCGGTAGTAGTCGGAGTGAAGGTCAGCCCCTTTTTCTTCCAATCAGGATTTTCGGACTCCCAAATGGTTTTCTCCCGCTCTTGAATTTTCCGTAAGGTATCTTCCTTCTGGCGTTCAATAGCCTCCAACTCTGCTTTATGATTCAACTCGTTTTCGGCGAGCACTTTTTCGAGACCTTCATCCATCGCGTCGATTCGTGCTCGTTGGATGGACAGCTCCATGTCCTTATAGAGCCGTTCAAGTTCACGCCCTTCATTGGCTATCTTGGTCTTATAGTCGGTGGTCGATGATGTGCTGGCCTTCTTACTTTTGGGGTCAATACCTCGCAAGGTGTCGTATGCGTCTTCGGCAGCTTTCAGTTCCTTGCGCTTGTCCTCAATAGCCTTCACGAAACTTTCCTCATTTCCCTTTCCGGCAAGCAGGTCTTTCAATTCTGCTTTGAGAGTCGTAACCTTATTCTTTGCGGCTTCAAGTTGCTCCGAAAAGGTCTTGAACTGTTTGGTGCTACCGTTAGTTTCGGTAGATGTGGTGGCAATCTCGGAATTGAGACTTGCGATAGTCTGGTTTACTTTGGTCAGACGTGCATCAACATCGTTGAATCGAGCCTCTGCCTTCTGAAGGTCTCTTTGCCCAAACATGCCGGCAACGTCGATAATCGGTTTATCGTAATATGCAGAATTGGTGCGCTTGAGGGAAAGGTCTTCACGAGCAGAATCCCACTCTCTCTGAAGTTCGCGCTGTTCCTTATATGCCTCTTCCAGTTCTTCTTGCGCGGCCTTCAACTTGATTTGCTTTTCAAGCTGAACGAGATAATCCTTAATTGCGTCGGTGTTATTGTTCACCAACTCCCCCTCTTTTGAAAGAGAAGCATTGTATTCCGGTACAATCTCACGCAATTTATCCAATGCTTTCTTGCGCTCATCATAAGCGACATTCGCGTTGGCAACTACATCTTGAAGCGACTTGATTTTTGCGGCCTCTTTATCAAATTCCTCTGAAGCCTTCTTGTTGGCGTTCTCAAGCCTTGAAACAGATTCTTCCGCTTCGTCTGACTTATCGCAGAACATTGCCAAAGCGGTGATAACGGTAGTGAGGGCCGAGAATGCGAGTACATACGGATTCGCTTTCACAGCCTGATTGAATAAGATTTGCGCTTGAGTCGCACGAGTCAGCATTTGAGTTTGCGCGAGGAGTGCCCTTGTTGCCGCAACCGTAGCTGACACTTTCTGAATAGCGTTGATGGCGATAAGCGCCGCCTTGTATGACCCGTAGGCCGTAACGAGTGTGCCGAGAATTTTCAATACGGTATCGTAGTGCTCAACGAGATACGTTAAGCCTTCGATTCCTGTATAGATGAAACCTTCGCTCGATTCTCCCATCTTATCGAGGGCGGCATCCCACGCATCGCCGAGATTGGAGATTTTACCGATGACGGACGTACTTTGTTTCTCCATCAGGTTGAAAAACATTCCGCCTTCCTCGGTCAAGCTACTGATGACCGCTTGCACTTCGGGGAACCCGACCTTGCCGGCCTCTACAAGCCCTCTGACCTCACTTTCTGCCACACCGAAATACTCGGCCAACTCCTTAATCATCGGAATACCTCGGCCGACAAATTGATTAAAATCCTGTGTGTAGAGACGGCCTTGCGTCATCGTTGTTCCATATAGGTACACAAGGTCGCCGAGCGGTTGCGAAAGGCCCGCGGCAATGTTTCCCAACTTTATTAGGGTCTCATTGACTGTCGCGGCATCTTCACCATAGGCAAGGAGCTGTTTTGCACCATTGGCAATACCCTTCATGTCGAAGGGGGTTTTGGCGGCAGTCTCCCGGAGTTGATTCATAAGCGTCGCGGCTTCCCGCTCGTTACCCAGAATCGTTTCAAGAGCTATTTCGATTTGCTGAAATTCTCCGTGAACGGTCGCCATTGACTTTACGAAACTGGTAGCCTGCGCCGCCGAGAAAAACGCGAAAACGCTGGAAGTCGCACGCTTGAACATTTGCTCAATCTTTGCTCCTTCCTTCTCCGCTGTGTCGCCACTCGCAATGATGGCCGAGCGAGAGGACGAAAGTGCTCTCAAAAGGTCGGTCTCATCGCCGGTAACAACAAAATGGATAGCTCCCTGTACTCCGTTCATTATTCTCCGAGTTGTCCGAATTGTCTCAAAATTGCCGCGGCATTTGCCGGGTCGTCCGCATTAAGCACTTCTGGCTTGTCCTCTTCATTAAAAGAGGTCAGAACCGAGATGGCGTCGGAAGTCATCATGTTCAAATTGAGATAGCTGATACCCCAAAGGACATAATCAAGCGTCCATCCGTATTTGGAACACGCGACATCCAACATTCCACCCCAAAGAGAGCGTCCACCAACTACTCTACTCGATTTGCCCTCTTTGTTGCGATAGGCGCGTTTTGCCTTAATATCTTCGTTAATCGAATAGAGGTCATAAAATTTTCGTAATCGACTTGTGTGAGGATTGCGAGAAGGCATGTCCCGAAGTCGGGCGGCAGGCAGTTCCACTTGAAAAATTCAGCTCGTTCGCATATCTTGTCGTTGTCGAGCAAATCTTCTTTCTGGTCAAAGGTTGCGACTGCCATAATCTCACAGACTATATCTGTTTTGCTATCGCATATCCTCATGGCTTCCAAATGTGGATTTTCGCTCAAAGCCTCCTCGTCGATTTCGAGTTGCAGGTAGAGTTTCGATAGAATTTGCATCTTGCCGAGGGTCGGCGGATGAACATCGAATTTCTTTCCTTTCAACTCGAAGGAGATAGGCCGGCCAATCATCGCATCCGATACCGCCGATTCTATAAACCGTTCTTTATCCATATCCGAAAAAACTTGAGCGGATTGAAGGGGTCGAACCTCCGTTTTCAGTCTGGTAGACTGACGCTCTACCGTTGAGCTAAATCCGCATGAGGGATGGGCCGGCAGATAGCCCACCCCAGAGACCAGCAATTCTATTTGCCAGTCGATTGTGAAGAGGCTTGGGCCGCCGCCTTTTTCACGTAGAGGGTTGCCGGAGCTACCGATTCGCTTTCCGGCTCCATCGTCGTAACCTCAAATTCAATCGTCCATCCTTCCGCCGTAGCGAATTTGGGCGTAATCGAGGTGTAGCAATACGGAAGTTCTGCACCGATTGCACCGACAAGAAGAGGGTCTACGGTGTATGACCTCGGTTCCGAAACGATGGTTGTTTTCATAGCCAACTTATCGGTGGACACCGAAAGGCCAAAGAATTTGGCAATCTTGTCCAAAGAGGCTTTGATTACCGTGAACTTCAGAGTCCACGTACCTTCAAGCTCCATCTTGTCCACCAACTCGTGACCTTCACCGAAAAGTTCGTTCACGTTGCCTTTAACAAGTTCAAGGGAGGTGGTGTTCTCCTTAATCTTGCCGACATCTTCGAGGGTAGTGCCGAGCGCACCGCTTTCGCCAGACGCACCGGATTTAATTGTAGGCTTACCCCATGCCGTTACTGCGGATGCTGTTGCCATAATGGTCTACTTTAAGTGAGTAAATGATAATCTGTTGTTTATGCAATGCTCGTCGGCTCCATTCACTTTGTAAACCTTCTGTTTTTCGATGGAGAACCGATAATCACTGACTGTATATTCCTCCAAGAGGTTGATAGCGAGCCGAGATAAAATGCGGACTCTCGGTTTGTCAATAATCATCTGATTGTCGCGCGGAGTGTCCGGGACATAGATATTGATATTGACAACATTCTCTTGCGAGTCTCCACCGACAAGGTTGTCGAGGACGAGAATCGTTATATCCTCTTTGCCGGAGTTCTTCGGTCGTTCGTCGGTGTATAACTTACCGCCGCGCGACAAAACTTCTCGGTGTAAATCCGACCCTTTCAGAATCGAATAGAGAATGTCCGTTATTTCCGCGTCAGACTTCATTATGCCGCTATTTGAGTTTTGAGTTGCCGCATCATTCCGGGGAGTTCTCGGCGAGCCAAAAGCTCCGCGGAGGTTAGTACGACCTTATTATCCATAGCTTCGACGTAGGCCGCATAGTGCATACCTGCGACAACAATGAGTGCGAATCCTGTCTTGTAGTTGCTCGCGAGCTTCTTTGCGAGGGCTTTTCCCTCTACCGGGCCTTGTGTGCCATTTTTGACTTGTTTGAAATCACTCATGGACACAATGCGACCTTCCATCACGATTACATAGCCGATTGAACTGCGAAGATTTCCGGTTTGGTCGTACCAGCTTTCTTCTTGCGACCTATCCCGTGCTTCGATGATGCACTTCTCACCTAAAAAGGCCAGCGTCCGAACAACTTTTCGCTTGGCTTCCTGCATCGCTTGTGCAAGAGCCCTATCAATTACGCTGATAGGGGTAGTCATCTTCATAGCCATAGTTTCGTATCGAGCTGTCCTTTGTGGGGGCGAGTAATGGGCTGTTCGCTTTGCAGGTTCCCGGCTTTGTCGTATAGGCGAACCATGTCGCCATGCCGATAGATTCGGTCATCAGGGTCGAGATAAACCACGTAGGAAAAGGTGTAGAATGTTCCGTCGTCGAGCTTGATTTGCTGGCCCGTTCCGTTTGCTACATAGCGGCAGGGTATCGGGTCGCTCCATGACTCGGTATCGGCAATCCAATCTCCGGTTGCGTCGTCCCGATGACCGGTTGTACTACGAATCCTTAACCTATGTGGTCTAAACTCTACCATCTGACTACTCGCATAGATTCTCTACGGTCGGTTGCAGGGAAACACCGATAAGAGGCTCATCGTATTTCGCATAGACGGAATTTGCCGTGTTGATAAGAATATCCTTATCGTTCACGCTAATACTCACGTCTCCCTCGCTCACATTGGCTACCGTTACCAGATATTTCATAATATCTGCCTCGCAGAGGGCGAAGGCTTTACTTCCCATCACTTGAGTATTGATTTCCTCTTGTAATGAATCGTAAATGCCTCGCCGTACCGCGATGGTTTCGATAGTGTCTTTCGGAACGGGATAACCGACACACGACTTCAGGGCCTCCAATACGGTCTTCATATCCCTATGCCTCGATACCGAGAGCCTTCTTGAGTGCTACCTTCTGTTCCTCGTCCAGAGCCTCGATTTTGGATTCGAGATTGGTGGCCGTGATGTTCGGATTGGTCGTTGCACCAATCGACTTCATGGCGGCCAAAACGGTCTCCTTGTCGAAAGTCGAATCGAACACGTTTACCGTGTTGTCTGCACCTGAACTGTTGGCGGGAGCTGATGCGGGAGCCGCAATGCTTCGCCTGTCTTCGAGGCTCATTTCATCCGTGGACTGGCCGTCGGCCCATTCGGTATTTGCGATGTTTGCAAATACGAGCGACCCACGATTGATGAGAGCGGGCTGAACATACGCTTCAATCATCGTAACCTCAAGCAGGGGGTTCACCTGCGAGTACACGGTGGTTTTGGCGTACTTGCCCTGTGCCTGAATCGCGGCTGTACCTTTCACGAAAGGAACCGGCTTATAGTACGTCCAGCCAAGCTGGGCGACAGGCGACAAGGCAACGACGTTCTTGTTCCACGGCTTGATGGTCGTCCGGGAGCCGTCTTTGTGCTCGATGGTTGCGTAGCTGTCCAGAACTATGATACGCGGATAGCCGTGCTTGTTCTGATAGGCGTTGATGTTGTCGAGAGACAACACCTCGGACGAGACAAGGCCCGTTACGTTGAGCAGGACGGAAGCGACACGCTTCATTGTTTTTTCCTGCGAAAGCAGAAGCTCGAATGTGGCCTTTTCGAGGAAAGCGAACATCGGCTTCTTCTTGCCCTGCGAGGCTATCATGTCCTGCCACTTGGCGAGGTCGCCAAGACCGTCAGCACCGGATTGACCCCACGGAATATCGGAGGCAACGAAGTTTTCCTTCGGTACGTTGAAGTTGATGACGTCCTCGGTTGCCATATCTCCTTCGATTTCCTTCGGGAAAGTCTGGATGCCTCGCGACCCGAGACGGCATGCGTCGATTTCGATTTTGTAGTCTGCACCGTCATTGCAGGCTTTCACGTCGTCGTAGACCATATCTACGAGGTAGCGAGCAGTCTGCTTGTCTTCGGTGTTAGCGGCCGCAATGGTCTTCAGGTCTTCGTACTCACCGATTTCCAGCTCCGTCTTTTCCTTTGACATCGAAATCTTGGAGAGCTGTCCACTCCACGAACCAACCGTCTTGCGGCTTTTCAGCGGTGCTTTCGTATTGAAGGCGACACGGTCTGCCGATACGGGAATACCGTCCTCACCTTCGATACCCTTCAGGTCGAATTTGGGAGTGTACTTCAGCGGGAACAGTACCGGCCAGATAAGGCCGTTGCCAGGCTTATAGGAATCGACCTCTGCCTGCAATCCCGGCTGGTCGAGGTCGAAAAGGGGTTTATTCATGTGTCCCATAGCTTACACGAGTGAAATGTTTTTCATCATCGCTACTACCTCCTCGGAGATAGGAGCAGTTTCCTTACGCAGATTTGCGCCGTTGATAAGGCGAACCTCTTGGTCTCCCTCTCCTGCGTATGCGGGAGAACCGAGGATATACGCCGGCTGATAGATGGGTTCGGCTGAATCGGCACTTGCGGCTTTGGCCTGATAGAGAACCGTGCCGATGGCGATTTCGACACCCATCGTTACCGTTACGATGTCGTAGTTCGGATTGCTGGTGTCTACCTTCGTCGAAGCAACAGCCTTCTTGCCATGTCCGATGATGTCGCCAGATGCGATACCGCTTCCCTTTTCGATTTGAATGGTGGTGTCGCTACTGCCGACAGCTTTTGTCAGACGGTATGCCTTAATAGGCTTGCCACTTGCGTCGAGAGCTGTTCCCGGCATGATGTCATGGGCCGGATTAGGAATGACACCTCCGGCAGGCTTTTCTGCGAACACCTGCTCGAAAACTACGGGCATGGGTTTCGCCGGAGCTGTGTAATGGAATTTCCTTTCCATGTTTCTTACTGATTGGTTGGCAGCCCTGCGATGGCCGGGGCTGCGGTTTCGGCCTTACGTTCGCTGATTCGCTCCTGAAGCGCGGGGTCGAGAGTTTTGTTTCCTTCACTCGAACCACCTTTCGGCTTGGGGGAGTTTTTCAGCCCTTCGTTGGAGTTCTCTTGCACATAGGAATCGACATCGGCTGTAATTTCGGTCAGATATTCAGCGAAGTCATCGTCGCTCTCGAAGGTCATACGGCCAAAGTTTTTGAGGAGCGTTTTTTCGTATGACCCGCCAGCCTTTTTCGCGATTTCTTTAACCTGCGAAAGCCGCGTGTCTGCGATTTTGCTACCTTCAATAGCTTCCAACCGTTTGGCGATAGGGGAAAGGGTTTCGCTCACGATACCGCCGAGGAGCTTCTTGAGGTCATCCATGTTTTTGAGATTGATTGCACCCGTCGATTCCTCTTTTTCGTTGGCCTGCTCGCCTTCCTTGTCGGACGGCTTTTCAGTCTTTTTCGACTCGCCGGTTGCGGTAGTGGATTTGTTGCCATCCCCGTCCTTCGACTTGTTGATGATTCGACTGGCCGAGGTCTGGGCTAATTCGAGATAGGGCATCACCGCGTCGATTTCAGCGTCAATGTCCTCTTCTGTGGCATCATCACCGAGGTTGTTTGCAATCCGGGATGCAACACCCTCGATTTCCATTCGGTTGAACCCCAACGACGCCACTTTGGGTTTCAACTTTACGATTACTTGTGCGACCTTACTCATCGTGTTGGTAATTAGTTAAATAAAAGTCTGCTGACACGTATGCCAGCAGACTCCCCACGTTACTAAAAACCAAGAGCAAGTGTGTTGTTTCGTGCAGTAATCCGTGGCGTACATCGTCATACGCTTGATGCAAATATATACAAAAATAGGGACATTATCCCTACTTTTGAAGAAAAAAATACACTTTTCTAAAACCAGCTACACAATAGCTTGAATAATAGCTACTTATTAAAATCTCAATAAATGCCATTCTCTCGTTGGAATGTGATATGTTCTTCTATGCTCAACGGCTTGTAAACTGCCTTCGCGTTCGGGTTAGGTCGGTATATCTCAACCTCGTGCTCCGTTGTCCTGAAATAACCGTCCACCACGCTACCGTTGCTTAACAACTTTATCGGGGTGCATCCGGCAGGTACATCTTCAAGTTTCCAAAAACCTTTGGTCTCACGGAAATTGTGCGACATCGAATATTCCCTGTATCCCGGCCTCTCTTGCATCAGAGTGTAGGATATTCCGAGGGTCTTGCAGAATCGGTCGAGTTGCTCCATCGTCCAGAAGGATGCAATATTTCCGAACCCTCCAAGTTCCTTCACCGAAATCGGATATTGCTTTTCATTAGGTTCGTCTATCACACCTACATAGGTTTTAGACCTCCATTTATAGGGAATCCTCCACCTCCGTACAGGTGCAATGAAATTAACTGCTCCATCCTTGCAGGCTCCGCAATTCCCCCAGTCGCAAAACATCGCCTCGTCATTCTCTTCGACCAGAACAAGTTCTTCTGCCTTGTGGTTGCCGAACGGCCCGCCGCTGACACTCATTCCGATGAATCCATCTTTTTTGAGCCAGATGAAAGGAATATACGGTTGATAGCATATACTTAAACTCCCGTCTTCGTGTATCTTTTCGATAATACCGTTTGAGTAGGGAAATTTTCCATCGTAGTATGCACCTTCGACAACATCTCCTGCTTGGGGCGTTTTACATCTTTCGTGATTGTGTTCGATGGCAGCAATGTAATTCTCTGCCATTTCAAAATCGGTCTCTTTGAGTACATGCGAAGACAAGAACCGACCGTTGATGCTAATAAATCGTTCTCTTTCCATTTTGCTCTTTATTTATTGGTTTTCAGAATATCAACTTTGTAGCACTTCATCATTTTATCAGTCTCTATACCCATATTCCACCACTTACCAATGTAGTAATCACGGGCGTCTTTTTCCGAAAGGTTTATCGGAGTAATGAAGCTATCGAGGTCTCCGTCTTTGCCTCTCAAATAAACTTTGACTATCGTGCGAGCCATGACTACTTTCTTTGGGATAACCATAAATCACGTTTGGCCCGACAGCTATCAAGCGAAGCTCCAACACAGGAGAAGAGTTCTCCATCCTCGGTGCGGTAATCATATTGCCACCGTGTCACCTCCTTGCGACCGATTCGTGTCCTGTAAGAGGTGTAGTTTTCTTGTCCGGGCCGGCAGGCAGAGCACCCGTTTACGTTGATTGAGTTTTCCATATTGCTTTTAATTATAGCGTAGAACAAGCCACGCGAGTTATACATATTTATCCAACTCTTTTTCAAGTTCCACTCGGTCTATTTCCGGAAATAATTCCAAAACAAGCCCTAAAGCTCGGCAATAATCACAACCGAATTCCTCTGTATCCATAAGGCGTAGCACCATAGTACATGGGATGCTCTTCATAAATCCACCAGAAATTATTTTGAAACGCAGTAAGTCACGTTCGTTGAGTAGTATTGAATGCTCGTTCATATTGTCATTATTTTTGTGTTTAGATTTCATCTGCCTATGATTCTTGAAAGTCTGAATCAATTTCGTATTCAGGATTTCCCATTTCCTTAACTGCAAATCCTGTAAAATCCACATACAGGCAAAAATCATCGACTTCTACGATATTCCAGCCGTCGTTATAGCGGACATACCCATCTTGTGCTATCGTGGCTATGAGTGTGCGGCCATCCTCCATTACCGAACTTGCAAGGTCGTTGGGATTAGATATTGTTCCGTTGTCGAAACCTTGCAGGTTTGACATTGCCTTCAGAGCCATATTTGCTTTTTGTCGATTAGTCTTTCCTTCGGTGTATTTGTGGGTTGCTTTCATAACTTGTTGATTATCTTTTATTTGTATTGTAAAACTACAAAGTTTATGACTTTTTACAAAACGTATAACCTATTATTTTTCAGTGAGTTGCAATTATTTTTTTCGCGCACGGGCTTATAAAAAAGTGCTGGGAAATACCCAGCACTTTACACAAGACGAAGACCGTTCTCAAGACGCCCTTTTTTGAAGTTATCGCGTACCCAATAGGGAACGGAAGAGGATTCCTTTGCCCGTGTCATATTATCGGAGCACCACTTTTTGAAGCCGGGCGGAACGTCTTTAACCTCATTGACGCTCGTTTTTGATTCGGCCCAGAACTCCGAGTCTTTCATCAAAATCGGAATGACGTAACACCGACAGTTTGGATGCCAACTCGTAAACTTGAACCATTTTGGATACTTACCTGCAAAGGCTTCGCATACCGAACATGAGTATTTGCGGCCAGACCGTTTGACCTCAAAGCCTACCACAAAATCGAGCTGCTGCCAACGCTCATAGTCTGCCGTTTTATAAGCCATGTTTATCTCGGTTCGGGCAAGACGTAGCGCGTTCTTATAGCTACTACGATATTGCCCAGAACCGGGCGTATATGATTTAGCCGCTTTCGACAGGACGAGACTTCCGTATTGATTTCTGACACGGCGGAACAATCTTTGCGGCTCATTTAGATATTCGCGAATATCTCGGCTCAACTCTGCCGCACTTCTGCCTTCCGATAAACCAACAGACAATGCAAGTTCAAGGTTTGACCGATATTCTTTTGTCATATTCCAAATACGGGCAGATAGATTCATGCCGCTATCTTTCCGTTCTATAAAGGCTTTGAGCGCACCATCGTTACCTTGAAAATACTTTTGATATTCTTTGCCGGCAATTTGTCGGTCTGAAAGTTTCTTGCCGAGAATACTTTTCGTCAAATTGTCATTCTTAACATTGCTTTCGTCCCATTCTGCCGTTACTCCGTTGATAATGACCGTCTGAATATCCGACGCCATCGTGTCCATCAATTCATCAAAACGTGTTTTCAGCTTGGGATAATTACTGAATGCGAACAGTTTGGAACCATCATATTTGACGGACTTTGCAAGTTTGACCGAATCCTTGTTTACCTGCTCGAATATGGCATCTATCAATGCGATATACCGCTCAATACGGGTGTAGTGAGCGGTATATTCTTCCCGTTGATTTATGCGTTTTGTCGGCATAGCTATCGAGCACCCTCAAATACGTCTACAACACGCGAGGACTCTGTTTCGGCCCGCTGTTCCTCTTTGAGTCGTTTCATTTCTGCGTCTACGTCTTTGACCTCTCCGAGACGTTCTACCGCAGTCTGTTGAGACATAACCGGCTTTCCCCCGGTTGCTTCTGTCAGTTCGGAAATTCTCGCGGCCCGGTCGTTCTGAACGAACGGGGTGATGTGGTGTGATACTTTGAGTCGTTTAATGCCGTCTCGCCATTCATTCTTGGCTTCGGCGAGGAAGGCTTTGATGATGTTGCACTCTCTGTCGAACGCCCAAATGATGTCGTCTTTCTCTTCGCCAACTTTCATGTGGGCATCGGCAAGAAGGGTCTTTCTGGCATCTGCACCAATATTGCCGAGGCTCTTCACATTCGTCATGGACAAATTCGGCATCTGGGTATCTTCTTCGATGTTCTCTTTGAGTTGGCTGATGTAGTATTGGATTGCATCGTGCGATACGGCAGGCGACACCAATCCGACGTCTCCACCCTGTTTGAGTTTATAAACCTCGCGGGCTTCTCCGCCGTCCGGCTTATCTCCGATGAGGTCGCCGACGACCTTGACAATCGGAGCGGAGTTTTTGCGTATTACGTCGCTGGTTCGTGAAAGCGTAAGTTCAATGTCGCTACGGTTGTTCGCAATACCGTCGTAAATAGGAGCCGGACGCCACAGGTACACCGCCGGAATTTTACCGATGGGGATAGGTCTGGTTTCGATTTCTGCATCCGTATAAAGGCCGTTTTTGCTGGAATAGCTCTTGAACGTGTCCTTCGTATAGCAGTCGAAATAATACGTTGTCTGTTTCTTTTTTGTGATGGTGTACTCGATGCACATTGCCACCATATCATCATACTCGTCGAAAACCGGCCACAATTTCGCTTCGCTGATTTTCGACATTTTGGTCGGCATGGGAGAATAGCTCCGGCATTTGAACTTATACTTGCACTTGAAACCATAGTCTTCGTTCTCCTCTTCAACTGCATACCATACAGTACATACCTCGCAGGCCCCGAAATATGCACGCATCCGGTTTTTGTTCACGCCGTTGATTCTGACCTTCTCGTAGATAGCTTCGATGGCATTGGCGATTTCCTTCAAAGTCTCATCGTCCTCCGTTTCATACTTGCGTTCGACCGGAATGGTGAAACACATCTGGTTCATCCGACGAGTAACTATTTTCTCGGCAGGGTATAAAATGCGGGCGGCACGGTCTATCTGGCCGTTCTTTTTCCGTTTATCTCTTGGCCGGAGGGCAGGATTGGTAATGATTTCGTGCTTTTTAGGGTCGTAATATTCCTCCAACTCCTCCCACAAAGGTACAGGGGTGGTTTTGTCTTTCAGGTCTGCGATGATTTGAGCAATAGGTCTGTCTTCGCTAATAATCTCGTTGATGTCCATTTCGTTCCGTATGTGTGCCGTGCGCCTTTACACGGCGAATTGTCTAAAATCTTTTTATCGGTACATGACAGAAGATAACTTCCGAACATTCACCGTTCAAATAATCTGCGGCAAGAGCGGCAATCGCCCTTGCTCTGGTCGTTGAGAGTTTTTCGATGCCTGTATAGTCTTTCTGTCGGCGCCGGAGCATTTCGACCGCCATCGTGTAACCTTCTTTGACTGACCGATTGGCGGCCCTATTCATAACCTTTTCAGCCAAACGAGCCTCTATCTTGGTGATTACGGTCTCGATTTGGTCTTCATTCGGAACCTCCGTTGATAGGTTGAGATTCTTGGCTGTTTTGAAATAATCTTTGCTGTCCATATCCAAATGTCGGGCTAAATATACAACAAAAATAGGGATATTATACCTACTTTGCTATGAAAAATCATCTTCAATATCCGCATCGGACACACTTTCGATAGCGTTGCTCGGATAGAAAGTATTGGCAAGAGCATCGAAATCGTCAGGAGACCGGCCGATACGCTTCTTGATGTCGTCTTTGGGTTCGATGATGATTTTGCCATCACTTACGAACTTCCAATGAATTTCGGTTGCCTCTTCTGCAAACTTGTCATTGGGAGGGAGTGCCGGGTTCATCTTGTTCTTGGGGTTGAGCCAATCCCGCACGCACCAGAATAAGAAAGCTCTCATGTTGGCAAATTCGTGCTGGCCGGTAATGTCGTGCAGGTCGCGTGCCCCTTCGGAGTATTTGCACGAAACGGCATTTTTATATCCCAGCTCGCAAAGACGGGAGAATACACCAGCACCCTCTCCGATGGTGTCAATGTATGCCTCTGCATTGTCATCTTGGAGGATTCTGGCTACCATGCCTGCGACGTGCATGTGGTCTGCTTTTCCTGCGGACTGATGCCGCTCGAATTGGGGAACGTAGCTCCCGTATCGTTTGCATACGACACTTTCGTCGCGTCCCATGCCGGCTACATCGACTCCGGCACGGCAGGAGCCGATTGGTTCAAATCCTTCTTCTTGCAGTTTGCACCAACGCTGGTTGGCGAGTTCAATCCACTCGTAGGGGATAAGGATGTCTTCTGCAACTTTCGGGAACATTCCGAGCACCTTAATTCGGAAAAGGTCGTTTGGACGATACAATCCTTCCTCGAATTTGAAATCACCCTCTCCTTCATTGAAGTCCTGCTCACTTACGGGAGATGCCCAACTTTTCACTTTGTCTTTCACCCACTCGTAGTCCACTTGTCCGGGTATGATGACTTGTTTTTTAACTACGTTCTCGGCGTTCAGCGAATTGAGCCGGAATTTGGCGAATCGTTCGGACTTCATAGCGCGTGCCGCATATCCGGTGGTAACATTCGGGTTGAATACTATCAAGAGCCGCGAATTACCTTGCAAGTTACCTTCGATGGCCGCAAAGGTCGCTTCGGAGATACCTGATGCCTCGGTTACAACAAACATGGTATTGACCGCATGGAATCCCGACCATGCCTCGGTCGCGTCATCTCCAGCTTTGAAACCGGTAAGAAACCACTCCTCGTAATCGGTACGAATATCGAACGCCACCAATCTACCCGGCAGGAATTGTGCAGCCTTGAACAAACGGCGAACTTCCGGTGACATGATATTGCCGACCTGTCGCGCAGTAGGGGCCGTCATTGCAACCTTCGTATTGCCGACGAGCCTGCCGCGTTCGTCAAATGTCGGAGTCAGGTACATGAAGCATAGCGAGCCGCAGGCGGCAACAAAGTCCTTACCACGAGCTGTCCCACTCGCAACAGCCGTCATCGGATTGGTCTGGATGGATGTGATGATAGCCTGTTGCTCACGGTCAAGTCTGGCGTGCAAAACGTCGCGGACAAACTTGTTCCAGTCTGCCCGCCACGAATTGAAGAGGTCGATATGTTTCTGCTCAATAACCATCAACAAACACCCAGCACTATACTCGCGTCGATATTCAGTTTTCGGCTGATGTCCTGTGCTACTTTGTACGTTGGCTCTGTCTTTCCCGACACAATGGCGCTGACACGCGACGGACTGATATTAAGCATTGCCGCAAGACCTCGCTGGGTCAAGTGCATTTCATACATTCGCAATTTCATCACATCGGCAAGCGACGGAGTGCCAATAGCGAAGTGTTCTTCGGAGTAGTCTGCCACGAGGTTCGACAACAGCTCAAGTTCGATGAGATTTGCGTCATCTTTCGGCGTATTGTCGTCTACCAGCGGAAGCAACTCTTCAACTCGATTAACCGCCCAATCGTATTGGGTTTTGTTCTCAATCTTTGTCATACTTGCTCTACTTTTATATGTTCCGACAATCAATTCTATCGTATTCCTTATGCGTCCCTATGAATCGGATATATACAAACCGAATTGTAAACTTAATCACGGCCACCAGACGGAAATCATTTCCTTTGATATTGAATACATAACGCTGATTGCCTACATTATCAACGCTATTGAAGGTCTTTTTTATATCCGCGAAGCAACTCCATTCGCTTTTCTTGACCTTCTGTACCCAATCCTGCAAAGCAACCTTTGATTCTGGGTGCTTCTCGGCGTATTCCTTGATAGCCTGTTCGGTGAAAATCCTCATGTCTATTTGGGTTGTGCATCAATTATAGTGCAAATATACACAAAGAATTTCATTTTACAAAATATAATTCTGTTTTATGAAACGCAGCTCGCTTTTTTTCTGTCTTTGCGAAGTGCAACTATTGCCACGTCCATTGCTTTGCCGATAATGAACGGATGAGGTTGTTTGCACTTCGCGCCTCGTCTCCACCTCTGGTAATGGTGTAGGATGCGTTCTGCATGGTATCTCGTCATTCGGTAGAATCCGAACTCGCATTTGTCTCGACAACTACGCTCGCGGTCGGATATTTCGCAGTAGCCGAAGCCGCAAATATCTTCATTTTTGAGGAATGAGCATTCCCCACAATAACATGGTGTTGGTTTCATCTTATGGATTCAGTTGTAAACATTTCTTCTGCAATACGGTCTGCGTCTTTGGCAAGGCCGGCTATGCAAACTCGCTCTCTTGCTGTGTTGGCGGACTTTGCCAACATAGAGATTACATGAGGTTCGGGCAAACTTTTGTCTGCCCATACTTGCTGGGCGAGGCTTACGCCATCGACATCCTTTCCAAGTTTGTGGGCGGTGAGAATAATTACCGCATTGCACAAATAGCTGGGTGCTTCAGTCATTATCTTACTTTTCTAAAAATTACATCTATACCGTCAGACCGCTCTTCTCCGAGACATGGGCCAAAGTATTTGATAAGCGTGTTATATCGCTCTTCCTTACACGGTGTCGCGTGGCACATTGAACATCTGTTTGCCACTTTGGTAGTTCTGACTTGATAGGTCGAACCTTTGTACTTAAAAACCGAGTATAACAATCGTCCTTCCATAGTTCTATTTGTTTTCGTGAATCGGACGCCAGCCGATGATTTCGCAGTCAGCGGCGCACCAACCTCCACCGGGAGCCTTTTGCCACCACCCATGCAGGTCATGCCGCATGACGTCGTAGGTGTTGAATTGTCGATGAACCATTACCAGCACCTCTTCGTCTGTGTACGGAGTAATTATCTTTGGATTATGCCATTTGGTCAGTTCTTCGCGCTCTGACTTGGCTCCGGAGCTAAATGAGATAAACCTTGTCAACGAAGAGCAGTTATCTGTATCGCAATTCAACTCTGTGCCGTATTTACAAAACTCTGTTCCTGCATATTTGCATCCAGCATATTCTTCCGCTCTTTCTTTAATCGTCTTCATATTCAATTCATCCGTATTACGATGTTCCCCAAATTTTCCAGCCTACTGACGACACGTTCCATTTCGCCTCTGCTTTCAAAGTTTGCATACGTTAACCAAATGCCCATAAAAGTTCGTTTTTGGATTGTGTACCACTCGTCGCCGAGTATATTTTCCATTCGTCCGCATCGGTAAGTTTTCATAATTATTTCGAGATTTTGCGATAATCACGCTATTTTTTCAGAACGGAGGGTCGCAGTCTTTGCAAACCCCTCGGAATCTAAAGAACTCGTAATAACGCCCCAATATGCACACGGACAAATATCTTCGATACATATTGCGTCCGCAGTTATTACATCCGCATCCCTGTATGCGTACTTTCAAGATTTTCATTGTAGCGCAGTTTTCAAGGTTTCGTAAAGAGTGTTTATCATTGCCTCTGCCGCTTCCATATCGCTTACAATGTCCTTGATATGATACGGAGCACCGTTCTTGCCGTGGCCGTCCGTGCCTATCCACAGATAGGCTTCATAGTCGGGGTCATAACACTCGTAATATTGTTCGATTTCTTTCAAGAGGGTGTCGGGGTCGTTATCTTTCATTTCTGCACAGAAATCCAAGTCATGTCCTTCCGGCGTATATTGGGAAAACTCGAACTCAACAACGTTCGGAACGGAGGTATCGGACGTAACCTGCCATCCCAAAGAAGTGGCAACGGTTGTAATCTGTTCAATCAAGTCCATGTTCTACGATTGTTTCAGGGTGAATATCGAACTCCCAATCGACTTCATCATCTGGAAGTGAGGAATGAATATTGCCTCCGAGTACGAGACCACAATGCTCTTGAACATATTTCTCGGCTTGCTCTTGGCTTTCCGCTTTGATTCTGAATGTTCCGCTGAACACAAACTTTGTAGGCACAGCGTAGAATCGTTTCTTGCTCATGGTTCTATTGCATTGATTTGACAAACTCTATCGTTCGTTGAATCTTGTCAAGGGTTCCACTCAAGTTTCGGATGCGCTCTTTGATTCTGTCCGACTTTGAAGAGGAAAAGTTCAACTTGCTATGCCTCATACCGTAACCCCAACCCATCCTTGCGACTCTTTCAGTCTCCGAGCGGTTGGCGTCAATAAGACGGTCTTCTGCTTTCGAAATACTCGCCTTAATGCTGGCAGCACGAGATTCGAGATATTCAATCACACGGTCCATGTCTCAAAAATGCGGGTCGATGTAATGTCTCTGGTAATGGAGCGCAAGCCGAACACCATCGCGGCTATATTGACCTTCTTGTATCCATTTGCCGTTCGAACGCTTGGTGAATATCTTGGTACCTCCTTCAAGTTCCGGCAAGATGTTATATCTGCCTGCGTAATAATCAAGGCACTTTGTAGCGTTGAACCTAACGGCTACCTTCCGCGCTGTAATCACTTCTGTAACAGTAGCGGCCCGATAGTCCGAATAGTAGCAGATTGTGCATTTCAAGCCAACCTCCGGAACAAGGTCTTTAATGGCCTGCTCTCGCTCTTTTTCCATCTCATCCCTTTCTTCAAGGGTTTCCCAGTTCTTCAGTCGAGCTTCAATCTCGTGAAGTTCGTCAAAACTCTCTTTACTCGTCATTGCTCTTGGTGTATTTGGTTCTTATCAACTCTTTGGCTTTGCATACCTCGGCATTCGTATCTATTCCGATACTCCGGTAAAATCCGGCGTGCCCTCCGAGACTCTCCGAGGCGATTTGGAGCGTTCTAATCTCTTCTCTGGTAAATCCCATCCGGAAGGTAGAGAAAATCGAAAATGCGCCGCGAAAATCACCTTCACGGAACATTAACAAGGCTCGCTCTGTTTTAGTCGACATCGGACATCATTTGCTTAATCTCGTCGTAGGCCTCTTTCGTGGGATAAACAAACCAGTCGGTTCCGCCGTCGATGCACAGGCTGGGGTGGCCAAAAGCATTCGCAAGCGGCCAACCAGAAGCAACACGGTCTTTCTCCATTTCGTTCCCTCTGAAATTTCGAATCACATACAAACATCCGTTTTCAACCTCAAACTGGTAGGTGTTTTTGTCGTCCTTGTCTCCGAAAAACTTTACAGTGCCTCGTACCATAACTATCTGTCTTTTAGTTGTTTATTGTTCTTTTATTGATATGTAAATCTACAAAGAATGTAACTTTTGACCAAACAGATAACTATTTATTTTTCAGCGAATTGCAAGTTTTTTTTCACTCAGTCCGAAGTGCTATTCGGAATAGCTTTCTGGTACACATTAGCGGCCTCTTTCTCCGTATCATAATAACCAAGAAACTTTCGTTTGCCGCAAATCTGAATTTGCGCCATCCACTTCTTTTTGCGCTTATCAAAATGCACTCCGGCATATTTACTGGTCTTCCCTTGTAAATATCTATGGCAACTGCTATTGTACCGATGGGTGACAACTTCAAGGTTTTCTACCGAGTTATTCATCTTATTATGATTGATATGATTTACAACAAGTCCAGATGTCGAATCATAATTCAAAAATGCTGAAGCGACAATATGATGAACCATTCTTGTCTTGCACAACCCATTGATACATAATTGTACGACACAATATCCACTACTATTTACGGCTTGTCTCAGAATGCGACTTCGGAAGTGTTGCGGGTTTCCGTCTATACGGGTGATGGTTCTGTCGGCACTCTTGATTTGGCCAAGATTACTGACAAAATAATACCCTTCATAACCTTTGACGGGAATCCATATTTCGTTACTCTTTGTCATCTGATGTTGCTTTTTTCATCAATTCGAGGAAAGGATTAACCGTCAAGTCGGTCTCTGTCTTCTCAACATACCCACGGTGCTTCATCTTGGTCTTCGACAGCCAAATGAGCATCGTGGTATCTTTGTCGATGGTGGCTTTGGAGAACATGGCCGTTTCGATATTGTCGTAGAACTCTTCGGCCACGTTATCCCAATCTTTTTTGAAGGTGTCATCTTCGTCCCTCCAACGATACACAGTATTGCGAGATATGCCCACGACTTTACAGGCCGCCGAAACATTCAACAGCCTTTTAGAGAGTGCTTCAAGAAACAGTTTCTTCTTCCGTTTGGTGGTAAGAGACTTTTTCGCTTCTGCTTTCTCTACATTACTCGGTCGCGTTGTTTTCTCGTCCGCCATCCAACAAATTGTCTACAAGTTCAACCATTTTGCATACACTCAATGCCTGTGCTTTGATTTTGAATCGGCTCGATACCTTCGCTGTAACCTCGTTCAGCCGCTTCATGTAGTTCTTGTCCATGATGATTGTATTCTCCAGCTCCGCTGGAGTATAGGCTTCCAGTTCTTCCAAAAGGCGGTCGAGTGCGGCCTTGCTGGTGTCTACGAACATAAGGGTTACGGGCACGACTTCGTTGTTGGGCATTTCCACGGTGTAGTCGATGTCTTTTACTCCTTCCAGAATTTCATTACTGATGTGGGCGTACTCCTTCAGCGCAACATCCTGAATCTCGTCAAGAAGCTGTTTTAGGATTTCTGCATCATCTTGACCTACGATGCTATTGTGAGATAGCTGGGTTGCAAGGAGCCAATCGCGTGTTGTCTCGGCCTCCTCGACATACATGACATGAATCGAGACCAATCCGGCTTGTTTAGCCGCTTGGGTACGATGGTTGCCGGAAACGACAGTATAGGTTCCGTCTTCGTGCCGAACGCAAAACGGAACCGACGACAGTTGCCCGTCTCGCTTGATGTTGTTCACGAGAGCTGTGAATGTGTCATTGCTCATAAAATGAGCGTTCTTCTCGACAAGTTTGATGTCGGAAAGTTGTACTTCTGCTATTTTGAATCGTCCCATGTTATTTTGAAAGTTTTTGAGCTGTCCTTACAAGACTGTTCATGTCATTACCTACGTCCGTTCCGTTACCGTTGCAGAACTTGTCCCACGTCTTGTCGTCGCATCCGTTGAGTGCTTTTACTCCAAGAATGGAATAGACGCGATTGGCGAACACCCGAAGGCGTGTATGGCAGGATTCATAACCAGCGATGTAGCCATCGTATCGCTCCCGCATGACACAACAGGAATCTTTGCACGAGGTTGAGCACGATATGCCAGCATCGGGGCATCCGCAGAATTGGCGGGCATTCTTTCTGATTGTCTTTTTGTTCATTGCTCTATGGTTAATGAATCTCAAATGCTTATCTTCTTTCAGACCCTATTGTGTAATGCACCAATCCGGCACGTTTGGAGGCGCACATTGCCGCACTCGCCTTTATCATGGCGCGTTGGTCGGCGTTCAGGAGGTCGGAAAATTCCGTCCATCGTATTGCTCCGCTTTCTTTGTCTATTACAGCGTATTCGGGTAAGTCGGACGTCATAGGGTTATCTACGCCACTTTCGATGCTTTCAGCCCATACCAGCGCACACGGAAAGTCAAGGCAAACTATTTCATTTGCTTTCCCCTTGAGAGCCTTTGCTACACACTCCTTTGCCGCATTGATTGTCATTTCTCGCTCATCCATAACTACTTGCTCTTGTAAAATCGTTTCAGAAATTCCTTCATTATCGAATCAAGTGTACCGAGCTTGCCAGCCACTTGATTGTAGTAGAGCTTACCGATGCCACGTTCGTCGAGGTCGAAGACCCCGCGGTATTTCATCGACACCGGCTTATCGGTGAAAACAGAGGTGCAGATGCGGCCTACCTCCGTTTTGAAGCGGATGCACAACTCGTCGCGGTATTCGGTTGAGAGAACCCCCATGATGAGCAGTTTGCTCAATTTCTGGAGTGGATGGTCTATCACGAAGTCGCTCTTCATGGACACGGCGTCCGTGCCGTACTTATCGACCTTCATAAAGTCAAACATGCTCGCTCCGAACACATAGTCGTCGATGAACCAGAGATAGCAGAACGGAGCCGAACCGAGGATGATGTCTTTCTTCAGGTAAATCATTCGGAGGTAGTCGATTTCACTCATGCTGGCCCGCATGAACCGAATCCGGCTTTTGTCCGAGAATTGGTAATCATCCGGCAGACGACGATATTTGAGAGGTACGATGGTACGCTTGCTGAAACTGTTATCACCACTTTCAGTAGCGTTGGAATAGATACAAGTGCGGCCATCGCGAAAAACCTTCTTGCGGCCCATGTATTGATGTTGAGTAATCGCAAGATAGCTAACGCGCTCCTCGTCGATGGATGCGTAATGTGTTCGTTTCCTTTCTTGGATGCCGAAATCCTCGGTAAGGGCTTTTTCCATCGCGTTACTGGCCGCCCGAAGGGATGCAAGAAACTCCGATTGATAAATCACAAGGTCGTCGCTTCCACAGTCCAGAATCGCGTCTTCAAGGTCTGAGCAATACTTGACCGAAATGTTCTTGGCCGATAGATTATCAACGAGTTTCTGGTATTTCTCGCTATATTTCTTGGTGTAGTATTCCAACTTACCTACAAAGTCCCGGTACAGCCCTTGATGGTATATGTCGTCAGACTTCTTGTGCTTTTTGATGGCATTGAACAAATGCAGGGTCGCAACAATCTCACTCGGTTTATCAGATTGGATGTTGAGGAAGCTATATTCTTCGTCGAATGTAAGCTCTTTTATTTCACCCTTGATAGCCTTAAATAGCAGGTAAATGAAATACTCCTTCGTATAGACAACGATTTCTCGCGGGTTGATGACCTGTTCAATGTCGAAATAATAGGAGTTCACCACGCGCACAACATCGAATTTCGAGGACGCCTTTTTGATGTAAGACAGCATCCGGTTCGACTTCTTGAACATCTCGCCAACGACCGTGGTGTTGTCAGAGTGCTCCGCTGCCCAAAGGAGGGGCTTATGTCTGCGAGGAATCTTCTCCGGGTCAATATGAAATGCCGATAGGCACTTTTCGACCGTGGTGAGCGTCTTATACTCTTCCATGTCCTCATGGAGGTAGGCGTACTCGACGAAAGAGAACATGAACTTGATGGTCTCAAGCGTTTCCTCGAAATTCCATGAAGAGTTGAAGATGCGAAACTCAACAGTGCCAATTTTCTCAATGGAAACACAATTAAGCCAATAGCGGATGTGCCCGCGGTCGGAACCATTGCTAAATACCTTGAGGAAGTTTTCAAGAGAATCTGCCGCAAGTGCTCGCTTCACCACGTCCGCAGTCGGGGTCGGGGCAAGATATTTTGTATCCCACCATTCCGGAAAGTCGAAAATCTTTTTCACGGGAACCGCGGTATAATAGGATAACGCGAACAGCCTCTTGATGACGTCAAGGTCAAAATCTTTGACGTAGAAGTGAGCATCGAAACCTTCATTCCACATTAGGTAGCCGCCGGCGTCTCGGAGCGATTGAATGAAGTCGCGCAATTCGGCAAGGTCTTCTTCGGTGTAATGATACGGGCGGGTGTTGATTTCTCCGCCGTATTGACCGTGGTGGGTAACCGCCGAACCGTCCGAATTATTCATCATCGTCAGCTTGTTGTCCGTCCACTTATAACCAGCCGGCAACGAAAGCAACAGCTTGTCCGCATCAGCAAATTCCAGCTCGAATCCGAATGTCCTATTTCGTATATTCTCGTGCCACATTTTGAAGTTTCACTAATGATTTATAGTTAGGTACGACCTCCACCTTGTCACCTCGTTTGTAGCGCAGGAAGGGGTCGTTGTAGATGGTGTACTCGCTCGAAATATCCGAGAAAGAGAGGCCGCCGGACAACAGCGTGCATTGGTCGGTGTCGATTTCGGAGTAGCCGCCGCGGACTACTATCTGCCGGCGTTCGGGGTACACTCCGATAACCTCCGATTCTACGGTGATGGCATTGCGGCCAAACAAGTGCTTTTTATCGCAGAAGGGTATCGTGCCAAATAAGGCGTATTCCCCGATGCGGACGTCCGTGATGAAAATCGGAGGCTGGGAACTCCGATGCCGCTCCGTCTCTCTCATGTATGAATCCAACTCGGCAAGATAGAAGCTACCGCCGACGCTTACTCCGTCGAAAAGATAGTAAGCCCATAACACCCACTCATTTTCGATTCGAGGCAGTCCGGGGTGATGGTCATTCAAGCATCCAGACGTAATCATCATGTAAAGTTTCACGTCGCTGGCGTATTTGCGGATTCGGCTGGCCAGACGTTCGATACGACGAATGCCAAGACCCTCGCGGTCATCATCTGCATTGAGCGGTATGTAGAACTCACGAATGTCGCAAACATGGTAACACTCTCGGAAATCGTCGAAGTCTGCTACCACGGCTCCGGAGTGCCGAGAACCCGCCGAATGGAGTGCGTAGCATACGGTGTTTGCGAGACCTTGCGAGTAGAGTTTCAGCGTCTTCACGCACTCAATATCAGCTATATACTCATAGAACTTTTTGAGCATGATGGAGACAGGGATGCCGCCTGCAATCTTTTCTGCCTTATTGATATTGAAGGCTATCGCCTTTCTGTCAATCTTAATTACCATTTCTCAAAATCAATCGTTTGTAACCCTCAATTTCAGTTTTGCCAACGACCTCGAATCCTCGTGCTTTGAAGTTTCGGAGGCTCCACGGGTTGTTCGGCGATGTCAGCGCATAGGCGGCGATGATGCCTCGATTCATCATTGCGGCCATATTCATCATCAGTAGTGTAGACTGAAGGCCGCGACCTCGGTAGGATGGATGGACGAAACACTTTTCGACGAACCCGATGCAATACTCATTGCCGTAGCAGAGATTGTAAGCAATCGGCACGTCGTTCAAAAACGCTCCGAAACTCATACCCGAATGGAGACTCTTTACGACGTCCTCCTTGACCGACCGCAGACAAATATTGGGTTCGGTCAAGTGCTCCTGCTCGGATGAGAGGATTCCCGAAAGGTCGTCCGTCCGAAGCTCTCTGAATTTCAGTTGCGCTGTCATTTCCATCGTTAGAAAAGGCTTTGTTGTTCAGGTTTCAGGGTTTCTTGCCTCGACTCGGCTACTCCGAACTCCGAAACCTCAATGCCGGTCTGTTCGTTGAGCCACTTGGCGAGGATGTGTCGGTGGCAGAAGTCACCCGGCTTCTCGAAACAGCACAGAGCGACGTCCATTCCTCGGCTCGCCCGTTCAAGGTCTTGGATGAAAGACCGAGCGTCTACCAATCGTAGTACATCGTTACGATACATCCTGATATATTCTTCGTCGGTCAGACGGTCGTCGAGCATATAGCGTCGCGGGGCCACCTGCTTCATGGAAATACCTCGGAAAAAGCGTGGCGGCCAGAGTGCTACACCGATAGGTACAATGCCAGCTTTTCGGAGTATGGCCGCCTTTGCGAAGTATGAAGTATAAATCTTCATAAGATATTGATTTATTGTGTAAAGTTACAAAATAATAGGGATATTATCCCTACATATTCAGGTATTTTTTTACCTCTTCAGAAAAGGTTTCAACATCTCGACAGATGATGTACTTATTACCAGCCATTTCTGCCTTCCGCTGCCATTCCTTCTGGGCCGAAGATTGTCTACCAACCGGCGTTTTCAGTTCAACGCAAAGCGCACCGAATCCTCCGCGAGGAACAAGTAGGATTAAATCGGATACGCCGGCAACCATTCCTTCCGCCTTTTTCCTGCTTCCGCCAACACAAATGGTTTTATAACCAGTCCTTGAGCGGACCATTTTCATAGTTCGCCGGCCGTCGTTTGGGACTGCGAACAACAGGCCAGAAAGAGACGGATATTGCGAGTTAAACCACGCAACGCACGCCTGCTGGGTATATGATTCTGCGAAACTCATTGCTACCGGCATTTTACAAATCTACCTCGTGCGTCGCGAGCCGGGAGTTTTTTGATTTTCTTTGATTGGGTTTGTTGAGGAATCTCCGGGGCATTTGCGGCATCACAACCATCGAAGGTGATACTCCATTTGGAGAGCCTGACGAAAACGTAACTCGCTAAACCCAATACAATCAGAACGGCTGCGATAATGATACAAATTGCTTTCATAGTTTATTGATATTTAGGTTGATTTTACTACCAAACTTATAGGACTGTAATACTTATACCCGAAACTTCCATCAGATTGCCAATAGTGGCCTATTTTCTTGCCGCTCTTGTGGACATAACCATATATCAGATTATGATGAAGTCCTGCAGACGTGGTTACAATCTCGACCTTATGGCCTTCACGAGTGTAGACGGAATCCGGGTGTCTGGAAACAAGAAGTCGAATATCGCTCATAACTAATCATCTCTTGTCGCCGTCTCCTACGATGACGCCTCGCTCTTTTCGAGATTGCAGCTTGGATAGGTTCATCTGGGCAACGTCCTCAAGTTTCCAGCCCATTACAGAACAGAACCCGCACAGTAGCCAAAGAACATCTCCAGCCTCAGACATCAACCCGTCTTCGTATTCCAAAGTCTCTTCAAGCGGACTGCCTTTGTAATACAGTCTGTTTCCGTCTATTACACACTTCTCTTTCCGTATGCCCTTCGCTACCTTTGCGAGAAGTTCACCGACCTCCGCAGACAGGTTGAGGAGCATATAAGACTCGTTTCTGCTGGACTGCGTGCAGGTAGTCATTGCCTGCTTCTGGTATTCGTTCAATTCCATTGATATGATTGATTTAGAAAGTCTATCTACTTCACTTTATTCCAATTCTCGAAGCAAGGCTGTCGCCCTCGTACTGCTCCGCCTCTTTGAAACTCACATAAAATTCATTCGGTTTCAACACACCAACCGAACGGAGGAACTTGCGCTCCGAGTCAACATTCGAGTTGTGGAAGTACCACAACGGTTTGCCGTAAGTGTCTTTATAAGTCAGGTCCTCTACATCAGGGTTCGTCTCCAGCCATCTGAACATCTGCCGTCTAAAAAACGAGGGGTGAAGAAGAGGGTAAGAAACCTTCAACGGATTGATTTTGCTCCTGTGGTCTTTAACAACCACGGCACAAATTGATTTCTGTTTATCGGTACAAAAGGCAGCTGCTACTGAAAGAGATACTCTATACCCTTTTTTCTCAAGCTGAATGATTAAGCTTAACAGATGCGCGCCGGCCACAACGAATCTATTTGCTTTAACACCACTACTATCGCACGCATTATAAAGAATCGAAATCACCTTGGATGGAATAGTTATTCTCTTGCTGTTTATCATGCTTTTAGGAACACCAATCAAAGCGTTAGGGACAATCGGAGCAAACCCAACTACGTCTACCGTTTGGATGTTCTTATAATCGTTGGAAGTCCGGGTATTGACGGCGCCAATCATAGTATCGTCAAGTTTATTCATTCCGTCAACGTACCCTTTCCTCATCAACTCTAAAGATTCTTCATACGACTCTGTTCCGGAAAACGATTTGTTGTTATTCTTTGAATCGCAAGCCCCGGACCCGAAGAACATATAATTCTCCACTCTCGAACCGATGGTATTCAGGAAAACATCTATGTTACCGAATGATTCAAAAACAACTCCTTTCATACACATGAGCTCTTTATTGCGATACCTATAATCTTTAGATACTCTTCAGTGCTTCCACGTATTCATTTTTGCTGCTTGACGTGATATTCATCGCTATCAACTTAACATCGTCACTGCTCATACCTTGAATTACGGACGTTTTTATAGCTTCCTTTACATCAAGCACTCCCTTCAATTTACGGAGCCTTTCAATAGCTCGATATGATACGATGAACTTCAGTCCGGACTTCTTAATGGAGCTCCTCAATAGGCCGACAAACTCGACAAGTTCCTTGTCCCCTCCGGAGATGGCTTGCTCAATCGCTTTATCGTAGCTGACTTCGACAATTGCAAATCTATCCAAGCTGGAGGCGTCAAGCTGAAATCTGCCAGTATACTCTACATCGGCTCCTGTTCCAAATGTATTTCCGGCAGCAACCACGCGAAAATTCTCGTGAGCGGAAATCCTTCCGGTAGGAAAGTCGAAATACTTATTAGCAATCGCGGCGTTCAATATCACCAACACCTCAGGAGAACTTGCGTCTATTTCATCAAGCATAAACACACCTCCATTTACAAACGCCTTGTAAAACTGGGTCTCATGATACCTTCCATTGGCGTCTATAAACCCGGTCAATTTATACTCCTGCGTAACCGCATTGGTGAAGTAAAAATCAATCCCCAATGAATCTGCAACCTGCTTGCATATAACATTTTTACCACAACCCGCTGGGCCAGACAAGAAAACCGGAATGTTAAGATTTACCAGAGAGAGGATTGTGCTAAACTTCTCATGGGTAATGCCGTCCACCCGCCTCGTTCCGCTCTCTGATTTAACTTCAATAACCTTAGGAATCATTCCGTATGTATCGGCTATATATTTGTCAATGAAGGGGCGAGCAACCTTCATGACCTCAGAAACCGATAATTCAGCCACGCTTTTTGCAATAAGCTTTTCCAGCGTGTATGATGGTTGCGGGACTCTCTCACGTTCTTTCGCCTCCATGTTCGCCGCATCACCGCTTGAGCCTTCATTGGGACGTTCTACATCATGCTTTTGAGGCTCCTGTGCACTCTGTTTTTTGATGCTTTCCCAGACCTCGTTTGCCTGAGCAATCATTTCATTGGCCTTGGGGATAAGCTCTGGATTCAGTGCCCTCTGCTTGTACCTCGGTTTAACCGGACGGAAGCCTGTTCGAGGATTGAAAAGCTCGCAATTCCGCATCACATACGGGCGAAACTCATTGTTTCCTCTTTCGACGACAATACATATATTCTCATCGCTAATCAGGATTTCGTAAACAACACGACTGCTACTCATACTTGCTTGGTTTTCAATTATTTATAGTGTAAAACTATCAATAGTTTGACTTTTTACCAAACGGATAACACATTATTTTTCAGTAAGTTGCAATTATTTTCGATAGCTCTTTCCCTCGAATTTCACCATCTTGCTCAACCTCACGAGACGGTCGATAGTACGCACATCATAGCGGGCGAGCATCTGTTCTGGGGTAAGGTTCGTGGAAACAAACACCGGCTTTAACCTTTGCTCGGCAATATTCAACACGCGGTTGAATCCTTCGTATTTTTCTCCGAAATCGTTAATGAGAGGTTCGATACCGATTTCGTCGATTATCGGGAAGTAGGTGTTACAGAGGTAGTCGATATTCTTTGGCTCTTTTCCTGCGTTCGGCCATGATGCGGCGCAAGGTCGCTCGAATTGTTCCGAGTGAACAGGCCGGACGACAAGCCCTGTTGCTTGGTATAGCAAGACCGGAACAACACCCGTAAGAATCGTACTCTTTCCGCGTCCGCAGTCTCCGGTAAGCAATAAACCCATCCCGCGAGTATTCGTCATCCAGTCGATTATGGCATTATATTCCGGAAGGAACTCGAAGTTTGTGGCCGTTTTATCAACGGATTGGAATATCTCGATAAACAACCGCTGACATGTGTTGCGGTCGCCCCAGCTATACACCCTGCGGCTCCTTACGGGGTCATGGCCGCTGTTTTTCATTTGAGCAATAATTGACTGAATATCCATATCATCCGTTGTTTTCAAGTCGTTCCAATAATGTCGTCTTTTCCGATTCGCTTTTGGGTGTCAGTTTGCGACCGTCAGCAAAATCGCCATCTTGTTCGCGCTTTGCCCAATTCCGAAAAGTCAGATTGGCGCTTTGATACTTTTTCAGCAAAGGTTTGTAATTGTGCATCTGCAAAATCAAGAATTGCATGTACTTGACGCCGAAATCGGCTTTAAGACGCACAAATTCGTCCTCTGTGAATGGGTAACGCATTTGGGCTACGTTCGGAGCGTTCTTTTCAATCCACTTCTGAAATTTCACAAAATCAGGAGACGGAGAGAGAGGGGCCGAGTCGCCAGACTCGCTATTCTCTATTTTTCCCTTATTGTCTTTATTTCCTTTATTATTCTTTGTCCCGGCGTTGTCCCGCTGTTGTCCCAAAACTGTCCCAATCTTGTCCCGTTTTTGTCCCACTTCTTCGTTTGTCGGATTGTAATCGTCGTAATTACATAGCTTTATAATCGTCTGGCTTGTCCCGCTTGCTGTCCTCGTGGTTATCATATTTTCGGCGACGAGCAGTTTCAAAAATCTATCTACACGGTTCTTGTTCCATCCCCAGCGTTTAGCGAGGAATCGGATAGTCGCAGGGAACTCCCCGCGTCCTACCTCGATGACCTTACACCCGACTAACATCTTGGTCGAACTCGCCTCAAACCGGGCTGACTGAATCATGTCAAGCCACGCTTCGGCCTTACTGAATTCTCGCTCTTCGAGCCACCAAAGGCTCTCAAACAGCTTACGGCTAATCGGTATGTAACCTTCTTTCATTGCGTTAATATCCCCGTCTTGTTAAACTCATTTGCTCCTTTGCAAATGAAATCTGGGTTCTGATGTTGTCCGACTGATGCGTGCAGGTACGGTTGATTCTGTCAAGCCAGTTCACGAGGTAATTTTCTGTTACCGTTTGTGATGCAATAAATTTCATTGCTATCGTTGCCGGCATCTTGAGAATGGCTTTCGAGTGCTCTGCATAGGCCGCGGAAATTGCAGAATCTTGCATCTGTTTCGCGTCAGCAAGCATTTTCCCGCTACGGGCCATATAGTTGTTCAGGTACGTCAGCCGTATTGCCAACTCATTAGGGTCTTCGTTGTTATCTGGTACGCTTTCGAGAAAATCTTGTATCTCTTGAGCCTCCTGCAAAAGGTCGTCGATATTCATAATTTGAGCGGTTTATAAACCACCTCCCGCAGTCGGGGAGGTGGTGATAGTTGCTACACTTCGAGGATGGCGATGTCGCCGGCCACCTCACGGATGGATTCGAGCACCGAGTCAATGATACTGTCGCGTACCTCCTTTTCGTGGTCGTTGGCATCGGGTGATACGAGTGTACAAGTCAGGTCGTCGGGGTTGAAGTAGGTCTCAACCGCGAAGGTCTGCTTATTCTGGCCCTTGAAAACCGGAACGCACACATTGAATGAAGGAGGAAGGTTACTGTCTACCTTTTGAGCGATAAGCAGCCGTTTATCGCCCTTGTTCGGATTGAATTCGGCTTCCACCTCTTTGTCGATGCGCCCCTTGAATGCACGGAGAAGGGAAACCAACTCCATCGCAGTCTGGCGATTCTCGAAGAGGCTCCGATTCATTTTGATAAGTTCTGCCATCTGAATCGGGGTGATATAGTTGCCTTGATTGATACCAAGTGCGAGGAAATCGGGGTGATATTCCAATTTCCCGGAGACCTCCGCGCGATAGTGGTTCGTCTCGTCGATGATGAGAGCAATAACCATTTTATCACGGTTCACGATGATATGACTCGTCTTCTGGTTGATTTCAGCCACCCGCTTTTCCAACCATTTGAACGGGGTGTCTATCACACCGTCGATTCTGACCTTGACGGGTTCGTGAAGAGGAAGGGCATCTCCCTCGCGGATTTCGAGCGTTTTCACACCGCTCTCGACTTTTACTTCGATGTTTTCCATGTTGTTTACGAGATTAGTTGTCTGTTCCTGTTTTCCTACCAAGACTCATAATAGTCTTCTGGCGTTCGTCTTGACGGATGGGCCGTGATTCAACGAGGAATCCATCCTTCGAGTAGTACCCGACATATCCGGCTTCTTGGTCTACGAACTTGAAGCACTTTTCTTTGGTGTGCTCGGCCTTATTCCTGATGTTATCGAGGAGCTTTCCACGCTCCTCGGTGAGCGGCTTCAACTGTGCCTTGAAGAGTTCTGCCGAAGCCTTCTTCTCAATCTCAATGTCGTTGATTTCGATGGAAAGGTCGGACAGCCGGTCTTTCATTTCGAGAAGCTGTTCTCCGGTAAAAGGCTTCATGTAGCCAACCTCTTCAATTCGGTCGCAGTTGTCTTCGAGCATTTGCCGCCTGACGTCTTCAGGATATTCCTGAAATAATGCTTTGTCCATTTCTTCTGGGTTATGAGTGCCCCGGACGAGCCGGGGCGCTCTGGTGATACTTATTTGCGGACTCTCGCAATGAAGTCCTTGCAGGGTTTGAAAACCGGCTTCTTGGTTTCCGGCAACGTGATAGTTTCTCCACGGCTGATGTCGCGGGCCTTCTTTGCTCGACGAACGACCGTTTTGAAGGTTCCGAAGCCACGCAAAGTAACTTCGTTGCCACCACACACGGCCTCTGTGATGACTTCCATGACGGTTTCAACCACTTTCACGGCCTGATGTTGGCCGATGTTCGTTTTCTCTGCCACCTTTGCGGCAACTTCCTGTTTAGTCATTGTTGCAAGATTTTGAATGTTTTACGATTATTTGAACATGAGGTAGTCTTCGTAGAGTTCCTTGAAGGTCTCAGCGGCGTAGTCGGCCAACGCTTCGCTCTTAAAGCAAAGGCGAGACCCGACGGACGCACCCGTATGCGAGGGGGCGTTAGGCGAGCTCGCAGAGGCGAGGCCCGCATTACCATTCGTCCACCACCAATTAAACCACTTGGGCTGGTTGGTGTTCGACCAGTCAGGCCGCCAGCCTTCGTTGAGTGCGCGGGTGATAACTACGAGCTTGTGGAAAGCGACGTAGGCTTTTCGGTCTTCTTTCGGACAGTCGGATGTGTCCGGCATGGAGGTATGCGGGTCGATACCGAGGATAGCGCAGGCGTCTTCGTAACTCTTTACCCGGTCGGTGATTTTGCGTTTGAAAAATTCCTTTCCGAAGGAATCCTCAAGCATCTGTTTGAACTCTGGCGTCGCTGTCTGGTAGAGGTCGAACGCCTTGTTTTCGTCGATTTGAAGTGACTTTTTCATACTCTATCTGTTTAGATTTGGTTAATTTCTTGATAATGACTACTGCCCGCCGTTTTTTATTGATGGTTCGCAAGTCCTTCCCCGGCAGGTCTTTTAGGGAGTCGAGCAATTCAAGGATTTCCTCGAAATTCTTGTTGGAGATTGCGTACATAACCGTCGCTATTTCACCTCTTCATAAGGAGTGAATGCACCGTCGCGGTCGAACTTGTCAGGGCGTCCGGCGGCCTCCTGCTCCTGTTGCTTTTTCCATTCCTCAAAGTCGTCATTATCCATCTTTGTCTCGGTCTCGATAACCTTGAGGATATGTTCGGAAATGCCTGTCTTCGGAAGTGAGCCGAACCCCCAATTAAGGATGGTTTTGCGAGCCATCATTTCAAAATCCGTGTCCCACGGACTTCCTTTACCGCTCTTCACGGCCTCCGAGCGGGACATGATTTCTTGGATTCGCGAGAGGGGCATGACATCGAAAACGACGTTGCCGTTCGGAAGACATGCAACCCAATATCCTCCTTTGATTTTGTCTTTCGTGCGGTTGTTTCCAAAATAATCCGGCTTGTGGATAATCTCGGAGGTTGAACCCTTCCGCACCTCGAACTCATCGCCTTCGTAGACGAGATTTGCTTCTACCCATTGAACGATACCGGCCCGCATGAGAATTTCCCGTTTCCCCATATAGGACGAGGAGAAGTAGATTTTACCTTTTCGGGGAACGAGATACGCGAGTTTTAATTCTGGATTGAGCGATAGCTTCGTAAGGCCGACAGCTTTGATAGCCTCAATGAGGTAATCGGGATTGCTCTTTGCACAAGTGATGAGATAGTCGTTTTTCATCATCAGAGAAATCGCGAAATTCACCTCACGGGCAAACTCTTCGTCTGTGCCTCCAGCCGCAATGAATGCTTTGCGTGGAGCCGAGAAGCAAGCCTGAAGGCCGGCATCAACGAGAATTTGAGGAATAGCAGGCGGTGCTGGGGGAGCTACCGGTGCAGGAGCTTGCGTCTGGGCCGTCTTGCCAGAAGCCTGTTGTCCGTTGGAACTTTCCGCCGTTCCGTTGGAGGTCGGTTGTGCAGATGCGTCGAACATCGTCGCTGTCTGCGGTTTCTTTGGTTCTGCCATTGTTATTTACTATAAAAGGTTCTGATGTTGTTTCGCTTATACGTCGGTACGTTCAAGTTCATCACACGCCGACCTTTCAGGTTGGGCTGAATGAACACTTCTGCGCCGGGATAATATCCGCTCTTACTGCACTTGATATATTGCTCAAGAGCGTTTTCAAATTCGATGGCCGAGGCTCCTTTGTAAACCGGAGATTCGTCGTCAAGTTTGCAGTACGCCCATGCGTCTGCTGATACGATAACAGCATCGTAAGGCGGTTCTTTCTGTTGGAACACCCAATAAAACTCGGCCCATTCACCTGTTGTCAGATGATTGAAAAATTGATAGAAAGCCGCCGAAAAACCGTAGTTCATCTTGTTGATTTGGGACGTGATGGTCTCTTCGTGCAAATCTTTGGAAGATATTGTTTTCCAATCCACGATTTTGCGGCTGGTCTTGAGGTCTGTACGAAACTTGAATCCGAGACCTTCGTATTCGACGAAGTGCGAGATTTCTGCGGTTCCCCATTCAAGGAGCTGGCTGATTGACTCCGAAGTGTTCCCGCAATGATGGAGCAAGGCTTCAACCATCGTATTCGCTAAATCTACTTCCGCTTGACTTGTAGCTTCCATACCGGGATGTTCGGCGAGAGCCTGTTGATAGGCAATTTGATACTTCTGCGAGGAAATCCCGTAGGCCGCGCCTGTCGTCGGGTTAATAGGAGGCTCGAATACAAAATATTCAGACTCAAACTCGTCGAGGCATCCGGTGTTGGCAATCGAGGCCAAAATAGCATGATAAACGCTTCCTTTCATCGAAGCCTCAAGGCTGATTTCCACGCCTCCAATTCGACGTAAATAATCAAACGCTTTCGGCGAAATGAGCAGATTTTTAAGCTGTGTGGAGCTGACGAAATCCCGACTCCACTCGCCTCGATGATATTCCTCATTAGGCATATCGAGGATAATAGCCGGTAGATTTTTAGGCTTTTGTGTCATATTGCTATTGGTTTTTAATAGTAATCATGTCCGCCGGGCATCGAGTCCCAATCCGGTTCATCATCATATTCGATTTCTCCGCTTCCATCACATTCAGCACAACTATCACATTCCCGTTGGTCGGCAGGTAATTTGTCGTATTCCTCTTTAGTGATGCGTTCTCCATCGCTGTTGTAGTAGATTTCACCTGTTCCTTTGCAGGCTGGGCATGTTACAGTTTGCGGCTCTGGAGAACAACATGGGCATCCGGGATAACCATAACAGACGGCGCAACTCATCGTTTCGGCATATAGGCTTCAATTCGATTATCCGCGCAGTAATTGACTGCCTGCGACACCGAGTAGAACTTCTTTGAGTGCCGCTTCCCTTTCTTGGTCGTAACGATGACCATTGAACCGTCGTCATTAAAAATTGCTTGTGCTCTTCGTTTCATAGCGTATTGTATATTAGCTTTTTAGATTTCCTTCGCAACTCATCGAAATCCAGCGTAAGTCCGTCGGACGCACGTATTAGAATTTTCCCATTGGTGCTATTGGGGTGCTTGGGAATGAGGCCGCAGTTGATATACTTTCTAACCGTATTCGGGTGAACATCGTGCAGGTATGCAACCATTTCAACCGTCATGGTTTTCGCGTAAAATTTGTCGATATTGACACCATGTGCTCGGAGATATTCATTCTCCTCTTCGAGTTTCTTGTTTGAGTAATCCATATCCTGAATGACTCCTATAATCTGCATAGTGCTCAACCTTTCTGCGGACTTTTTCTTCACCATTGTTACTCCTCCTTGAATAGATTGTGTTTGTGGGCGTATGCAATGAGTTCCGATTCCTTGTGGACGCCAATGCGGACACTCGCGTTCCGAATATGGTTATGGACGGTGTGCGGGGATAAGCACAGCTCTTCTGCAATTTGCGGTCTTGGAATACCTCTGGACAGAAGTTCCAACACTCGCATTTCGGCATCAGATACTTTACTATTGAAGCGAGGATGGCAAATAACATTTTCGTATTTGCATTCGCCTCGTAATGGGCATGGAACATGCTCGAAATGGAAACAGCCACTTGCATCTACGTCCGAAATGTTAGTATCTATAACACCGAAGTTGCATTTGCATAACCGCAACACAACTCGATATTGGTAATGAGGGAGATTCGCTTGGCATCGTTTGTATTCATTGAGACTTGCTTCGAGAGCTTCGGGATAAAACTCGCGGAACTTCTCAATGATAAACCGAATGGCATCACGGTCGGATTCGGTCAGATGGTGTTGATTCCCATCCTCCGTGCGATACCATATTTGGTCTTCAAACGTATAAAACTCAATGTTTTTCATCGAGACTTCGGTTAAAGAGATTTTCGGCCGGAATGCCGCTTTCCTTTGCCAGAATATCAATGTATTCCGGGCGAGAAGGCTTGCAGTCTCCAAATACCCATTTCAGGACTGCATTGCTCGAAATGTCACATTGGGAGGCAACCTTTCTCACAAATTTCGTCTTGTAGCTCCTACCCAATGATTGATAGTAGGAGATGAGATTTTGGCCTTTTCGTGTCATTTTATTCACATTTTCGCAGTTTGTTGATGATAAATCAGCACTTTATACTACCTTTGTGGTTGTTGAGGTGGTATTGTTACTTTTATTTCGGTGTAAAACTAACAATAAAATAACATTTGACCAAACGAAACTCACATTATTTTGTCGCAAAAACTCACATTTTTCTGTATATGGCTGAAAATGAAAGATTACGAAATGTTATTTCGTGGCTCAAAGAGCAGGGGATAATTGACAATCAGGAAGATTTAGCCTCTAAAATCGACAGTAACAGAACCTATATCTCTCACATTATCAAAGGGAGACAGGCTTTAACACGTAAATTCGCCGAAAAAATATGTTCGCTGTCTGACAAACTGAATATCAACTATCTATTTGATGAACAAGATACAGCTATGGTATTGAATGATAGCCGTCATCGGATAGTGCATGATTTCGTTGTGGGGCAAGGCAAGGAGCTGGAAAGCACAAAAAACAAACTTCAAGCGATACAAGATAGTCTCGACGGATACCGACTTGTACCCGTATATAACTTTGATGCAGTCGGGGGAATGTCGGCCTGCAATGATATAACTGACGCTCCGGCTTATATCGAAAAATATGTCCCTTTTGCTGGTGCTCACCTTGAGGATATTTGTGTGCATGTAACAGGAAATAGCATGATACCCACATATAGCCCCGGAACACTCTTATTGATACGAAAGGTCGAAGGGTGGAGGGAATATTTCGGTTATGGACACACTTTTGTACTTTTCTTAAATGACGGTCGGCGCATTTTGAAAGAGGTGCGCAAGTTTGCTGAAAACTCAAAGGATTTCGTGCTCTGCGTATCACACAACAAAGAGTATGAACCGGAAGAGCTACCAAAGGCGATGATAGTATCCGTTTACAAGGTTATAATGGCTCTGACAAACGACGGCTTCTGATATGGTTTCCCTTGAAGGTCAGAAAATAACACGGCGATTCTTTGAAGCAATCGAGACTTTGATTGCCCTCAAGGCGATACGTGGGCAAAAGACTATTTCGACAGCATTGGGCGTTGAAAACTCGTCGATGTATAAAATTAAGAATCACCCTGAAACATACACCTTGAAGCCAGAATATATACTTTTCCTTGTAACAAAATATAACATATCGGCCGATTGGATTATAACAGGGCGCGGGCGAATGTTCTCAAAAATGTAAGTATGGTAACTTTTTTCTTATTGAATCCAGAGCGAGAAGTTTCAACCATAGCAATTCTTGTTTCATTCAACGGTAAAAAGTACCGTCGGTCTATCCATGAATCAATACCTGTAAATCTTTGGAACAACGATAAAAAGAGAGTTCGAGTCTCTGCGAAATATCAGCAAGGTAATATAATCAATGACACCTTGTCCAAATGGGAGGTCGCCGCTCTCCGCACGCTATCACATTTCAAAGAATACTATAACGCACCGAGTAAAGATGAATTTTTCGAGGTTCTTGACCGGGAATTTTACAAAGATGAAGTCGGAGAACCTACCCAAAAGGAGATGTTATTCCTTGATTATCTTCAAATCTACATCGACAGGTATGATAAGGTCAGAGACCCCAAGACCATTCAGAAATATGTTACAGCGAGGAACAAACTTGCCGAATATGAGAAGCAATGCAGAAAGAAGCTGAAATTCAAAGATATAAACATTGATTTTTACAATGACTTTCAATCGTGGTTCTATTCCATGCAATATGCTAATAACTACTTTGGAAGCGTCGTGAAAGTCGTAAAACAAGCATATAAAGAAGCTCGGTTTGTAGATAAACTGCATGGGTTTGAGGATATAGGGCACAAAGACTTCGTTACTGTTAGTGCAGAATCAGATAATGTTTACCTCGATGAGAGCGAGTTAAATGCAATCTATCGTCTTGAAATAACCCAAGAACGTATCAAAACGGAATACCCAAACTTAACGTCAGGGCAGGTGCGGAGGAAATACGAGAGTTTGCTTGTCGTTCGAGACCGATTCTTGATAGGGGCCTACACCGGATTGCGAGTATCTGACTTTTCACGCATCGGAGAAATGAATATTGATGAAAACTATATTCGCATCACTACTGATAAAGGGAAGTCAAGCGTCATTATTCCGTTGCATCCGATTGTAAAGGAAATCACCTCGCGGTTCGACCCGAACATAAGTGTTTCAGACCAGAAATTGAATAAACACATCAAAGAGATTGCTCGACTTGCTGGGATAACAAAAAAAGTGCTTCTAAATAAACATATAGGGGGAAAGGTCTCTCAACTATATATTGAAAAATGCGACGCTATTAGCACTCATACCGCTCGACGTTCATTCGCTACAAACGCATATAAGGCCGGGGTTCCAACTATTGCCATTATGAAGGTTACAGGGCACAAAAAGGAATCTAACTTTATGAAGTATATCAAGGTCTCGGCAGAAGAGAACGCGGAAATGTTGAAGTCTCATCCTTTCTTTATCGGAAAGTCGGATGCAGAACCAAATGCAGAACCAAAAGTTTATGAATAGGGCATACTTTTGGTAACAAGCCATGATAAGTAAATTGCAGAGACATTGAAATTTGTTACCATACCGGAACGGTCGTAATAGATAGGGCTGTCCGGCTCCGGGTACGCTTGATGATACAACCCAGCTGATATTCAGTTGGGTCGTATCGTTTAAGAGGAGATGTAGAACGGTTTTTCTTTGCGGTACCATTGCCTCGACCGTTTGGCAATCTCTGTGGGTGCCGGATTGTACAATGTTGCTAAAACGGAAACTCCGGTTCCCCGCGGACAAATATGGCGAGGAGCCGGAGTTTCCCGACGATATTACTGGATTAGAATCCGGCCGTGAAATAGATTCCGGCGGGGAAGTGCGTGTAGTTCTGGTAGTCTGCAACCATTGCGGGCGTATCCGAATTGAGGTCGTATACCGAGATATCGTTCGTGAGGAAACTCCAGCCGTAGCCCAGAATTGTATTGTAGTAGTACTCGCCCGTGACGGGGTGTACGGCCGGCATGTTGTAAATTATACCCCAGTTCACGACGTTCGGCTTCACATCGCCCAGCGTTTCGGTCGTATTCGTGGAGAACGTGTGGCGGTAGATTGTCGAGGTATTGTTGCAGAAATAGATTTCGTCGCCTTTGGCGGAAATAGCCGGTGTCGCACCCCAGCCTGCCGAGACGCCGCCTTCGGTCAGGGTGTGTTTCTCCATCGTGTAGTCGGTGGCTGACAATTTGATGATTTGGGCCGGACTGGTCGAACAGGAAACCCATACGTAGCCCTCTTCGTCGGACTTGATGACGCCGGTCACCGTACCCTCCATTGCTATCGTTTCGGCGATGTTGCCGTTTTCGAGTATCAGTACCTTGCTGTTCGCCGGAACGAACACCTTGTCTCCGACGACCGCCATCCGGTTTTTCAGGGCGCCGGCCGTACCCTCTATCTGTTTGAGGCTCCTCGAATCGAGGTCGAGGGTCCATACGCCGGCATTGTCGCGGATGTAGGCCGTGCGACTGACCACAGCCACATGGGAAGGCCACGAGAGCGACGAGCAATCGTCCTTGCTGAAATTGTCCGTGCGTTTGAGCGTTCTGGCATCGGCTTCGACCAGCATACCGTCGTTACCTCCGTTCTGCGATACGATATACAGTTTGTCGTCCGCTATGAACAGGTCCTGAGCCGCGTTGCCGAGCTCGGTACCGTTCATGCGCCAGTAGGCGTAGTTGATGAGGCGTCCGTCGGATGTGATGTAAATGACCGACCCGTTGTCCGACGACGGATTGCCTTCGTTGAGAACGAATGTTCCCTCCGGGTCGGAGTAATCCACTGCCGCGATACGTGCCGATGCCAGCGTCGTCCGCTCTGCACGGTCGATGGCGATGAGTGAAAGGATGCCTTCCGTATAGTAGGAGCTGCCGGCCGCTGGGGCCGTTACCGTTACCGTTTTGGCATGCGGGTCGAGTTTGGCCGACCATCCCTGCGGGACGTGCATCAGGTCGACCGTCGCTACATCGCCCGTAAACGGAAGTTCGCGTTCTTCACCGAATGCGAATAGGTAGTAATTGTCCACATTGGTGCCGCCCCTGGGCAGGGTCTCGGGAAAGACGAATGCGAACCCAGCCGTCGAAGTTTTCGGTATGACAATGGTCGTCTTCCCGTCAGAGAGCGTGAAAACCACTTCCGTATCGCCGTCCTCCACCTTCGAGAACAACGAGTCGCCGTCCTGCCCTTCGGCTGTGACGCCCATCGGCGTCCAGGTCGTGCCGTCGAGCGACATCTCCCACTCTTTCGTATCGGAATTGATGCGTAGCTGCGGGGTGATGCCGTCGGAACCTTCGGCCTTTATTTTCCGCCCGTCGATTTCGATGATTCGGCCGTCGAGCGCCCAGTAGTACAGCCCGTCTTCGTCTTTTATGACCGATATGGACGGAGCATTGGTTCCGTTGGTAATCGTTGCCGTCGTGCCGTCGGAAAAGTTGATGGTATAACCGTTTTCGGTCTCGATTACCGAAGTGACTGTCATATTCTTTTGCAGTGCCTCCACCAGTTTCCGAAGGGTTTCGATGCCCGAATTGGCATTCCTGACCGCCTCTTCCATGGCTTCCACGCGGTCGTTCAGGTCATCGACCGCTTCCCGCAGCTCCTCGTCGTCGTATGGGGAACAGCTCCACATTGCGGCGCCGAACAGGACAACCGCCAGACAGGTAAACAGTTTTTTCATGTCGTTTATGTTTAATTGAAAGATTGAATGAGTTTCAAAGACGAAAAAAGGCCGATAGGCGGATGCTGGTTTACGGCAGGTGTACAACGAACCGAAGCCGGAAAAGGAGAGGGACGCAGGAACGGAGACCCTTTCCCGGAACGAACGTCGATAGGGTATGTAAGATTTCCTCGCCATTCGGATTACGCAGGTGACTGCATGGCGGGAGGGGATGAAAATCAAATCGGAAAAGTGTGCCAGAGGCCCGACCGAGCCATTCGATTCCTACCCGAAACCCGCGGGTGCAAATCCAATGTCGTTAAGGCAGGTCTTCTGACTCGTCCCGTTCACCGCGCCTTCCCGGTATCGAAACCAGTGGCAAAGAGTGCGGTAAACGACTTCTCCCGAAGGAGGGGACATACAGCAGCGAGTACTGTTCCGGATTCTCACCGGATTCCCTTTTCATCCGGTGCGGAAGCCCGAACCGGAACCATAACTGCGCAAAGGTAGCAATCTTTTTTGCGAGTTGAGATATGAAACGATAAAAATCATATAAGCCCTCTTCGAAAGGGAAAGGAGGATTCATGAAACGATGGCCGACCGCAATCGTAGGGGCGGCAGGGGAGGATGGTGCGGAACCGTTGTCGTGTCTGTATTCGAACGGACGGGCGAGGCTTCTCCTGCTTGTCGTCGGACTCCGGCGCAGCATCGGGAACGGACTTTCTCTTTGTCCGTACTGCGGATGGTCGGGGGGCCGGACTGCCGGGAAAGTCGTCGGGATGGTTCAGGCTTTTTCTCTGCCGGCGGCTTTCCGGATAGCTGTCAGGATACCTTCCGTGTCGTAGCCGCAAATCCGTTTCAGTTCGGCTATCGTGCCGTGGTGGATGAAAGTATCGGGGATGCCGAGCCGCACGACCTCTGCGGTATAGCCGTTGGCGGAGATGAATTCGGCGACGGCGCTTCCCACGCCTCCCTCCACGGTACCGTCCTCGACGGTGATTATCCGCCGGAACCGCCGCCCGACGTCGTGCAGAATAGCCGTGTCGAGCGGTTTGGCGAACCGCAGGCTCACCACTTCGGCGGAGATTCCCTCCTTCTCGGCCTGTACTGCGGCCTTCAGGGCATCGTTGGTTACGGTACCTATCGCCAGAACGGCGACATCCTTCCCGCCGCGCAGGGTTATCCCGCGGCCTATCTCCATCCGTCGGAATCCGCCGCTCCAGTCGGCTCCTATCCCCCGGCCGCGCGGATAACGGATGGCGAACGGTACGCCCGACAGGAGCGCCGTGTACATCATCTCCTTGAGTTCCGCCTCGTTGGCCGGTGCGGCTATCGTCATGTTGGGCACGGAGCGCATGAAGGCGAGGTCGAACACACCGTGGTGCGTCACTCCGTCTTCGCCGACAAGGCCCGCACGGTCGAGGCAGAATATGACCGGAAGCCGCTGGATGGCCACGTCGTGAATCATGTGGTCGTAGGCCCGCTGCATGAACGACGAGTAGATATTGCAGAAAGGTATCAGGCCGCCGGCCGCCAGTCCTGCCGAGAAAGTGACCGCATGGCCTTCGGCGATGCCGACGTCGAAGCATCGGTGGGGCATCTCCCGTTGCAGGATATCCATGGAGCTGCCCGTGAGCATGGCCGGTGTGACGCCTACGACGCGTTCGTCGAGGCGGGCGAGTTCGAGGAGCGTATAACCGAATACGTCCTGGTAGCGGTCGGGCTGGTTGTCGCCCGGATTGACGAGCAGTTCGCCGGTGACGGGATTGAACCTGCCGGGGGCGTGCCATATCGGCGGGTTGCTTTCGGCAGGTTTGTAACCCTTGCCCTTTTTGGTAACGACGTGGAGCAGTTTCGGGCCCGGAATGCTCCGCATGTCGCCCAGTACCCGTACCAGCGACTTCAGGTCGTGGCCGTCCACGGGGCCGAAATAGCGGAAGTTGAGGCTCTCGAACAGGTTGCTCTGCTTGAGAATGCTCTGTTTGACGACGTTGCCGAAATTCTGTATCGCGCGCCGCATCCGGGGGACTCCCGACATGGCGTTCCATACCCGGTTTTTCAGCCGGTTGTAGTGTTTTGACGTGGTGATGCCGAGCAGATACTCCTTCAGCGCTCCGACGTTGGGACTGATGGACATGTTGTTGTCGTTCAGAATGACCAGCATGTCCGCATTGGATGCTCCGGCGTTGTTCAGCCCCTCGTAGGCAAGGCCGCCCGTCATGGCGCCGTCGCCTATTACGGCGATGACGTTGCGGTGGATGCCCTGCAGTTTGTTGGCCTGGGCCATGCCCAGTGCGGCCGAGATGGAGACGGAAGCGTGGCCCGCCCCGAAAGCGTCGTAGGGGCTCTCCTCCATGCGCGGAAATCCGCTGATGCCGCCTAACTTCCGGTTCGTGTGGAACTGTTCCCGACGGCCGGTGAGTATCTTGTGGGCATAGGCCTGATGGCCGACGTCCCAGACCACCTTGTCGTCCGGCGTGTCATAGACGTAATGGAGCGCTATGGCGAGTTCCACGGCTCCGAGACTCGATGCGAGGTGTCCCGGATTCACGCAGAGTTCCGATACCATGAAGTCTCTGAGTTCTGCAGCGAGCGTTTCCAGTTCGGGGACGGAGAGTCTGCGCAGGTCTTTCGGAGAGTTTATGTCGTCGAGGTATTTATAGCCCGTCTTTACCATGAGAGGAGTGTACGTATCGGGGTACAAAGATACCCAATTATAACTATTTCTGAAAAAAATCGTATCTTCGTGTCGTATAACATCCGAGGTAGGCTGTAAGATGAAATATAAGAGAATATTGCTGAAACTGAGCGGCGAGTCGCTGGCCGGCGATGGAGAGTACGGACTTTCGGCCGGGGTACTCGGTTCGTATGCGTCGCAGATACGGGAAATCGCCGGGGCCGGCGTGGAGGTCGGCATAGTTATTGGAGGAGGAAACATATTCCGCGGCATGCAGGGTGCGGAGAGGGGATTCGACCGTGTGAAGGGCGACCAGATGGGAATGCTCGCGACGGTCATCAACTCGCTGGCTCTGGAATCCGCGCTGCGGGCGGAGGGGATGCAGGCGAAGGTGCTGACTTCCATATGCATGGAACCGGTCGGGGAGTATTACTCCAAGGACAAGGCGGTGGATTACCTGAGCAGGGGATACGTCGTGATAATCGGCGGCGGAACATCCAATCCCTATTTTACGACCGACAGTGCCGCAGCGCTCCGCGGCATAGAGATAGAGGCCGACGTGCTGCTGAAAGGGACGCGGGTGGACGGCATTTACGATGCCGACCCGGAGAAGCATCCGGAGGCACGGAAATTCGGCGAGATAACTTTCGGGGAGGTGTATGCCCGCGGGCTTCGGATTATGGACCTGACGGCTTTCACGCTCTGCCGGGAGAACGGCCTGCCGATAGTCGTCTTCGACATGGATACGCCCGGAAACCTGCGCAGGGTAGTCCGGGGCGAAGCGATAGGAACGTTGGTGAGGGAATAGCCCTGCCCGGCCGAGAGGAAGGATATCACTTTACAAAAATACGATTGTTTATGAAGAGAATATTGTCAATGCTTTTTGCGGTGTTGTTCTGTTGCGGTATCGCGTCCGCGCAGGGCGACGTGGAGCGGACCACCCTGTTGAAGAAGGGGATGGATGTACCCGAATTTTCCGTACGGATGCTGGACGGTACGACGCTGACTTCTGCCGAGCTGGAGGGAAAGGTGGTGCTGGTGAATTTCTGGGCTACGTGGTGTCCCCCGTGCCGCAAGGAGTTCACACGGCTGCAAAAGGATATCGTGGACCGTTTCGAGGGGAAGGATTTCGTACTTCTGCCGGTATCGATAGATGACGGCGAGGAGGCCGTCAGGGAGTTCATGCGGAAGAACGGGTACGAATTTCCGGTAGCTTTCGACGGGGACAAGAAACTTTACGGGATGTTTGCGGAGAAATACGTGCCGCGCAACTTCATCATCGGCAAGGACGGGAAGATAGCTTTCCAGACGGTCGGTTATACGCCCGACGAATTCGACGAAATGGTCAGGGGCATCGAGGCCCTGTTGAAATAGAAAACGGGACAATTTTTGATTCAAGCTACATAAAACCTTAACGTTTATGACTGAAGAAGCAACCCTGATATTGGACATTGCCGAGGAGAAGATGAACAAGGCGCTTGAGCATCTTGTCGAGGCGCTGCTCGGAATAAGGGCGGGAAAGGCCAGCCCCAATGTATTGAAAGGAATCATGGTGGATTACTACGGTTCGCAGACGCCCGTTTCGCAGGTGGCGAGTGTTACCGTGCCTGATGCCAAAACGATACTCATCCAGCCGTGGGAGAAAGGGATGATACCCGTAATAGAGAAGGCGATACTCGTGTCGAACATCGGATTGACGCCTTCCAATAATGGTGAGCATATCCGGCTTTCGATTCCTGCGCTGACCGAAGAGCGCCGCAGGGAGCTCGTGAAACAGGTGAAAGGCGAAGGGGAGACGGCGCGTGTGAGTGTCCGCAATGCTCGCCGCGAAGCGGTCGAGGCTTTCAAGGCAGCCCAGAAGAACGGTATGCCCGAAGATATGGCGAAGGACGGTGAGGCGGAAGCCCAGAAGCTGACCGACCGGTTCAGCAAGCAGATAGAGGAGGCGTTGGCCGAGAAGGAGAAAGAGATAATGACCGTATAGCTGCGGTCGGCAGCTCCGTGAAAAGCAATGGTCGCGTGCGGGAATCTCCTGCTTTCCGATGTCTGTCGCTGGAAGAGGCCGGGTTATGGATTTTCTATCTTTATCCGGTATTTGGCAAGCAGGCCCGGCAGGGAGGCCTGAGAGAAACGCGCACCGTTGAGCCGGTTGGTTTCCGGGTCGATAGTAAAACCGGAAGAAGTCAGGAAATCCGCACTTCTCAGGTCGTTGTCGGTAAAGGAGGAGCCCTGCATGTCGCAAGCGTCGAAGAGAACGCCTTTCAAGATGCACGATTCGAATACGGTAGCGTGCATCCGGCATTGCCGGAAAACGGAGTCGGCGGTGATGTGCAGAAATACCGCATCGTCGAAGATACACTCCGTGAAGGATGCCGACAGTCTGTGTGAGCTGTTTCTCTCTCCGAATGATGTTCCGGACATCTTGCATCCGGAGAACGTCACCCCGTCCATTACCGTATTCGCGAATGCGGAGAGGCTGAAATCGCAGCCGGTGAAACGACAGTCGAGCAGGATAATGCCATGCAGGAGCAGTGCCGTGAAGGTGCCGCCTCTGAATATGCATTTGTCGAATACGGTACCCTCCGTAAAAAGGGCCTCCGCATCGTTTTTTCCGAACGTTCGTCCGGTTATAATCCTGGCTTCCATACGGCCGTTCAGAGCGTGATGGGGATGCCCCGGTAGAAGTCGAGGATTTTGGTCTTGAAGAGGTAGCTGTATTTGGCCTGGGCAAGCTGCGAGCGGGCGTTCACGAGATTGTAGAGCGCAATGCTGTAATCCACCGGCGAAGCCGCGCCGAGGTTGTATTTTTCCTCCAGCATGCGAAACGCCTCCTCTGTCGTGGTGACGTTTTTAGCCGCCGCTTCGTACTGTTCGTAAGCTCCTACTGCGTCGATATAGGCCTGCCTTATCTCTTTGTTAAGGTTCTTCTGCATTATCATATAATCGTATTCGGCCCTGTGGCGGGCGATGCGATAACTCTTGACGTTGTTGCGGGCCGAGAGGGAGTTGAAGATGGGAATGCTGAGACTGAGTGATATATGATAGCTCGCGTTGTCGCGTATCTGGTCCTTGAACGGATACTGGATGTAGGTGGCGGGGTTGTTGATGTCGGGTTTCTGCCGGCCGTTGGAGAAGGAGGAACCGTAGCCTGCCGAGAGACTCAGGGTGGGGTAGAGGCCTGATTTGGCGATGCTGATATCACGGTCTGCCATATCCATGGCCAGTCCGGCCGATTTGACCTGCGGCAGCTCCTGCGCCATTTCGTAAATCTCTCCCGGGCCCACCGCCACGCCGTCGCGGGAGACGGGCATCGATTCCGGGATGAGGATGCGAAACGTCTCGTAGTCGTCTATCTCCAGCAATTGGCAGAGCGTAAAGTAAGCGAGGGTTCGGTTGTTTTTCGCTTCGATATCCTGAAACTGTGCATCGGCCAGGTCGGCCTGCAATTGCAGCAGGTCGCCCATGGTTTTGCGTCCCGATTCCACCAGCATTTGCGTCTGTTCGACCTGCAACGTGAGCGTTCGGGTACGCTGTGAGGCGATGGTGACCTTCTCTTCGGCGAACAGCACGTCGAGGTAAGCCGCGGTGATATTGAGCGAGAGGTCGTTGCGGGCCTTGTCCACTTGTAGCAGCATATCCTGCAGGGCCAGGTCGGATTTCTTGAGCTGGTGATATTTGCGCATTCCCGCAAACACTTCCGTGCCGAGCGAGAGGGAGGCGCTGAGGTCGGTATTGCTGGAGTTCTCGCGGAATTCATAGGTGGTCGGGTCGAGGACGCGGCCGAACGAAGTTCCGGAGCCGACCGATGCGCTTACCGACGGTATGTAGTTGAGCCGGGTCTGCTTTCGGGCCAGCTCGGCATCTTCGATGGAGAGCTCCTGCCGCTGTATCTCTATGTTGTTTTCCTGAGCATACCGGATACACTCCTGCAGCGTCCACGGGGCGGCTGCCGGGAGGCCGGTTTCTTCTGCCGCATACCGGGCTGTCGGTGAGGACGACCGGGCGAGGGTCTCCTGCTGCTGTCCTTCGGCTTTTCCGCCGGATAGCAGCAGGGCGGTCAGGGTGAAGAAGACGGTAACTATCGTTTTGCGTTTCATGGCGGTGAGGTTTTACGTTACGGGTAGGCTATTTCTTGGTGCGCGGCATCGCCATGCCCCGCAGCCGGTCGGTTTCGGAGAGTCCCTCCTTGATTTCCATGTTCATGCCGTCCGAGAGTCCCGTCGTGACCTCCCTTTTCTCGAACGTCTGTTCTTCGGCCCCTTCGGGACTTGTCAGCACGTAGGCGTAGGTTTTGTCCTCCTCGAATTCGAGTACGCTCTCCGGCACGGCCAGCACGTTCTCGCGGTTCTCTATCATGATGCTTGCATTGGCACTGTAACCCGAACGGACGAAGATGTTATCGTCCACGTCCACGGCAGCTTTTACTTCGAACATGATGACGTTGTTGTCCGTCGTCGCCTTCGGGGAGATATATTCCAGCCGTGCGTTCAGTTTCGAGTCCTGTACGGCGCCGATGGTGAGCGTGACGGGCATCCCTTCGTGGAGCTTGCCCACATCGGTCTCGTCGACCTTCCCGCGGAATATCATGTCGTTCATGTCGGCCACGACGGCTATTGTCGTGCCGTCGTTGAACGTATTGGACTGGATGACCGAGTTGCCCACCTTGACGGGAATGTCCAGTATCATGCCGTCTATCGTGGAACGTATCTGGGTATTGCTTATTTCGGCGTTGCGGGAGACGATGCCGTCGCGTACGATTTCCAGGTTGTCGCGTGCGCTCTGGAGGTTCTCTTCCGCAATCCGGAGCTGTGTCTCCGCCTTCTCGAACTCGTCGAGGGTGATGACGTTCTTCCGGTAGAGTTTTTCGGTGCGTTCGTATTCGCGCCTGGTCTGTTCCAGATTTATTTCCGCCTGCTTGACTCCCGATTCGGCGTTGTTGAGGGAACTCATCTCCGGAATGACCTTCACGGTAGCGATTACGTCGCCCTGCCGCACCATGTTGCCTGCCTCCTTGTGCAGGGCGGAGATGATGCCCGAAATCTGGGGCTTGATGAGTACTTCGTCGCGCGGTTCGACCTGTCCGGTGGCTACCACGAATTGGGAGATGGTGTCGCGGACGGGCGTCACTATCCCGTAGACGGTCTTGACCGGCCGCGTCTTGTTCCACAGGAAGACGAACGTCCCGACGAACAGTCCCGCGAGCAGGACGATGAGCAGGATTCTAAATACTTTCTTCATAACTGCTATATTTTAAATTTTCATTCCCAGTCTGTCGTTGCGTCCTGTCCGGTTTGGCAGTTGCACGGCTGCATCCGGCGCTACTCCTCCCTAATCGCATCCACCGCCTTTATCTTCATGGCACGGCTGGCCGGGATGATGCCGGCCAGCAAGCTTCCGGCGATGATGATGAGGGTGGCCGTGATGCCGAGCCCGAAAGATATCTGCAGCGGCTGCATGTCGCTCCCCAGCTCCGTCGTGGCCGCTATCAGCTTCTCGAATACCGACAGTGCTCCGACTCCGGCCGCAAGGCCGAGGATACCGGCGATGAAGGTCAGCAGGAAACTTTCGGAGAGAATCTGCGATATGATGGACCACGGCCGGGCGCCTATCGCCCGGCGGACGCCTATCTCCTGCGTCCGCTCCCGTACGATGACGAGCATGATGTTGCTGACGCCTACGATGCCGGCCAGCAGCGTCCCCAGACCCACTATCCATGTCAGCAGGCTGATGCCGTTCAGCAGTCCGTTCACCTTTTCGAACTGTTCGCCGAGGTTGAAGCCGCTGATGGCTTTCTTGTCGTCGGGCGAAATGATGTGGTTGGCTGCGATGATGCGCTTGCACTTTTCCTCGATGTCCTGGATGCGGACGTCGTCTTCCGCCATGATGGTTATCATATCCACCGAAGAACCTTCGTTCCAGAGCTGCTGTACGAGCGAGTTGGGTACGGCGATGGTGGTTTCCGGATTGCTCCCGATGTTTATCGAGGTGCTGCCCCGCTCCATGACGCCCACGACGGTCAGGTAGAGGTCGTTCATCTTGATGACTTCGCCCACGGGGTTTTCGCCGCCGGGGAAGAGCTCCTTCCATATCTGTCCGCCGATGACACACACCTTGCGCTTGCCCTCCATGTCCGGCTGGTTGATGAAGCGGCCGAATTTCAGGGGCTGCGGATTGATTTTCTGGAAATCCGGCGTATAGCCCATCAGGTAGTATTCGCCCTTGCGTTCGTTGTGCGACACCTTCTGCGAACCTCCCCAGTTCATGGCTGCCGCATACTTGATGTCGGAAACCTGCTGCCGGATGGCTTCCAGGTCGTGCATGTCGAAGTTCCACCATCGGCCCGAAGGCATACCCTGATAGGGGATGCTCGTCTGGTCGGTGAAAAAATAGGTCGTATTGGTGGAGTAGCTGCCCAGCGAGGAGAGGGCGGTGCGTCCCAGCCACATGCCGAATCCCATCATCACGGTGAACATGAAGATGCCCCAGAAGACCCCCAGTCCCGTCATGATGCTCCTTTTGCGGTTGCGGGCGATGGTTTCCCAGATTTCTTTCCAGCGGTCGAGGTCGAACATGGCTTGCCTTGTGTGTTATTTGTTGTAGCGCAGCGCGTCTATTGTTTTGAGCCGGGCGGCTTTCCGGGCGGGGACATACCCGGCCACCAGCCCCGCTATTATCAGTACGACGGTCGCCGAGACGGCTGCCCGCAGGTCGAGCGTCGGGTTGCGGAATACGGCGAACGAGTCGGGTACCGCCGTTGCCGTCGCCTCCAGAACATGGTTGACGACTTCCATGACCGCCACCCCGAGGACGAGTCCGACGTAGCCGAAGAAGGCGGTTATCACCACCGATTCGATGAGGATGAGCCGGATGATGGAGGCGGGCCGGGCACCGAGCGCCTTGCGGATACCGAACTCGAAGGTGCGTTCCCTGACCGTGACGAGCATGATGTTGCTGACGCCCACGATACCGGCCAGCAGCGTTCCGAGACCGATAATCCAGATGAACATGTCGAGCCCGCGGAATATTCTGTTCATCCCTTTGAATTGGTTGAAGTTATTGTAGAGATAGATGGCGTTCTTGTCGGTCGGGGCGTAGTTGTGCTCGAACGAGAGGCGGCGCAGCACGTCATCCTCGAATGCGGCCATCTCTTCGTCCGTATTGATGTCCTGGAGCGTGAAGACGATGTAGCCTATCCACGGGTCGTTCTGCATGTAGATGAGCCGGCCTGTGGTGTAGGGAATGAAGACGCTGTTCTGGTTGCCGTAGGCGTAATCCTTGTAGACACCCGCGACGGTCCATACCACGCCGTTCTGTATCACCTCTTTCCCTATTGGCGATTCGTTGCCGAAAAGTACTTCTCTGACGGGCTGGCTGATGACGCATACCTTTCGCTGTCGGTCGATGTCCTGCCGGTTGATGAAGCGTCCCTCCAGTATCTCAATCTTGAATACTTCGGTATGTTCGGGGCGGACACCGTGCATGGAGACGTTGATATAATTTTTGCCGCGGGTCATGGTGCCGCCCGAATACCAGGCGCTCGATGTCACCTTGTCTACATTCGGAAACTCCTCTTCGAGTATCTCGATATCCTTGCCGGAGAGGTAGATGCTTCTGCCTTCGGCGTACCCCGCATAGGGCATCGAAGTGCGGCTGCTGTAGAGCTCGATGGAGTTGGTGGCCATGTAGTCGAAGTTGGACATCATGCCGTTCTGGAGTCCATTGCCGGAGCTGAGCAGGATGATGAGCATGAGGATGCCCCATGCCACGGAGAATCCCGTGAGGAAGGTGCGCAGCTTGTTTTTGCGCATCGAAGACCATATCTCGGTGAAAATCTCCCGCATGGCTTATCTTCCCGTGTCGGTTATGGATTCGATGATGCCGTCCCTGAGATAGATGATTTTGTCCGTCCGCTGGGCAATGTCGCGTTCGTGGGTGACGCACACGATGGTCATCCCTTCGTCGTTCACCTGCCGCAGCAGGTCCATCACCTCCTGCGAGGTCTTGCTGTCGAGGGCGCCGGTAGGTTCGTCGGCGAGGATTATCTGCGGCCTGTTGATGAGAGCGCGTGCGATGGCTACCCGCTGCTTCTGGCCTCCGGACATCTCGTTGGGCATGTGCGTGCCCCACTCCCGGATGCCCAGTTTGTCGAGCAGTTCGAGTGCGACGGCGTTGCGTTTGCGCCGCGGGACTCCCTGGTAGTAGAGGGGCAGCGCCACGTTCTCCATGGCATTCTTGTAGTTGATGAGATTGAACGACTGGAAGATGAAGCCTATCATGCGGTTCCGCGCAGCGGCGGCCTGCGTTTCGTTGAGTCCCCGGATGAGCCGGCCGTCGAGGTAGTATTCGCCTTCGTCGTAGTCGTCGAGGATGCCCATGATGTTCAGCAGAGTCGATTTGCCCGAACCGGACGCCCCCATGATGGAGACGAATTCGCCTTTCTCTATTTCGAGGTTGATGCCTTTGAGCACATGCAAGGGGGAGCCTGCGTGGTAGGTTTTGTGTATGTTCTTGAGGAGGAGCATCTCTTACGTCTTTATGTCGCGGGTATTTCCGTATTTCCGGACGGTGTGCGTCGTCCGGTTCCCGGTGGCTTCAGCAATATTGACGCCTAAGGTAGATGCAATATAACAATTCGGCAACAATATATTGTTGCCGAACCGGTATTTATTCTGTTTTTAATCTTTTCGGGGAAGCATCTATTGGGCGGACGCTCCGAATTCCATAAGATAAGCCTTGATGAAATCGTCTATCTCGCCGTCCATGACACGCTCCACATCGGAGGTCTGGTGGCCGGTGCGGTGGTCCTTGACACGGCGGTCGTCGAATACGTAACTGCGTATCTGTGAACCCCATTCGATTTTCTTCTTCTGTCCCTCCAGTTGAGCCTGTATGGCCTGCCGCTTTTCGAGTTCGCGCTGGTAGAGTTTCGATTTGAGGATGCGCATGGCATTCTCGCGGTTCATGAGCTGCGAACGCGTCTCGGTGTTTTCGATGAGGAACTCCACGGGTTCGCCCGTGTCGGGGTCTTTCGAACTGTATCGCAGGCGCACGCCCGTCTCCACCTTGTTGACGTTCTGTCCGCCGGCTCCGCTGCTACGATAGGTATCCCAGGTGATGTCCGCGGGATTGATGTTGATTTCTATCGTGTCGTCCACCGCCGGCGATACGAAGACCGACGCGAAGGTCGTCTGCCGTTTGTTGTTGGCGTTGAATGGCGAGAGGCGGACGAGCCGGTGTACGCCGTTCTCGCTTTTGAGGAAACCGTAGGCGTAGTCTCCCTCGAATTCGATGGTAGCCGATTTGATTCCCACCTCCTCGCCCGGTTGCAGGTCGGCGATACGTACCTTGTAGCCGTTCAGTTCGCCCCAGCGGGTGTACATTCTCAGCAGCATGGAGGCCCAGTCGAGACTCTCCGTGCCGCCGGCCCCCGAGTTGATATCCATGATGGCGCCCATCCTGTCCTCCGGGCCGCGGAGCATGTTGCGCATCTCCAGCGCTTCGATTTTGGCGAGGGTCTCCGCATAGAGCGCATCGAGCTCCTCCTCCGATGCCCCGCCTTCGCGGACGAAGTCGGGCATCAGCTCCAGGTCGTCGCACAGCCGTTCTATCGCCCGGAAGTCGTCTATCCAGCTCTTTATCCCGGCCACCTTGCGCAGCTGCTTCTCGGCCTCTTCCGGCCTGTCCCAGAAGTCGGGGGCAAGCGTACGCGCCTGCTCCTCGTCGAGTTCAATGAGTTTGTCTTCGATGGCGAGGTGACGCCGCAGTCCCTCGCGCCGTCCGGTGAGCTCTTTTATCTGTTCGGTAGTTACCATGCTTCTCTATCCTGCAACTGAACACTCAATGCCGAGCGCCCGGACGCGGCGTGCGATGTCGCCGAGCTCATCGAGATAAACCTTTTCAAGGTCGGGGTCCGGCGTGTCGCGGTCGATGGTGTATATCATCACCTGCCGCGGCCCTATCTCCTTCACAAGTTCCAGCCAGGCCGACACTTCGCGTTCGGTGGTATTGTCTACGGGCCGCCCTTCGTACGAGCCGCGCAGGAACATGGTCTGGATGATGAGCCTCCCTTCGAACATCTTCATGTAGCGTACCGTCTCCGCCACGCTGTATTCGCCCAGGGGGTTATCTATCAGACGTACCGTTTCGTCGAAGGCCGAGTCGAGTTTCACGATGTTGTTGTCCACTTTTGACAGGGCGCGGCGGACGCTCTCCTTTTTCAGCATCGTACCGTTCGTCAGAACCGAAACTTTGGCCGAGGGAGCGTAGTTGTCCCTTATCTTCAGAACGTCGTCTATTATCTCCTCGAATTGGGGGTGCATGGTGGGTTCGCCGTTGCCTGCGAAGGTGATGACGTCCGGTGCGTTGTCGGCGTTCACCATCTCGAAGAGTTTGTCGGCGAGCAGACGTGCCACGTCCTCGCGTTTGTTGAAGGCTGCCTTGTGTCCCTTTTCCGTCCAGCCGCATTCGCAATAGATGCAGTTGAAGGAGCAGAGCTTGCATTCGAGCGGGAGCAGGTTTACGCCGAGCGAAAGGCCCAGCCGCCGGCTGCGTACCGGCCCGAATATGATGTCGTCGTATAGTTTTGTCGGCATGTCGTCTGTCGTTTAAGTCGGATACAAAAATACGAATTTATTTCGAGGGTATGCAAATCGGGGGCCGGACTGCACCCGTGTCTTTTCGGTGCATGGAAAAGTTCCTCTTCGGCAGCCTCAGAGCCATTTCCGGTGTTTGAAGAAGCGGTAACACAGGAACGAGACCAGAGCCATCAGCAGAATGGCCGCCGGGTAGCCGTACCGCCAGTCGAGTTCCGGCATCATGTGGAAATTCATGCCGTAGATGCTTGCGATGAGGGTGGCCGGCATGAAGAAGACCGAAGCCATGGTGAATATTTTCGTCGTGTTGTTCAGTTCGAGGTTGATGAGGCCGAGGGCCGTTTCGCGCAGGAAATCGAGGCGCTCGAAGCTGAAGTCGGCGTGGCTCACGATGGAGTTCACGTCGCGTATCATGAGTTGCAGCCGCGGGTAGATATCGTTCGGGAAACGTTCGCTCTTGAGGATGCCCGACAGGAGTCGCTGCCGGTCGAAGATGACCTCGCGCATCATCATCGTCGTCTCCTGCAGCGTGTTGATGTGCCGTATTTCGTTCTGGCTGACACGGTCCTGGGCGCCTATCTCTTTGCTGAGGGTGGCGATTTGTTTGGAAACGGCCTCCACGGCGTCGGCGTCGGCGTCGATACGTATTTCGAGGATGGAGACGAAGAGGTGGTACCCCGTGGTGTATCCCCGCGAATTTATCTGGAGCCTCTTTTCCGCTTCGGCGAAGGTACGGAATTCCGACTGCCGGACGGTTATCAGTACCCCTTCGCTAATCACGAAGGAGACGGGCTCCACCGTGATGCCGTCGGGGGAGTGTACGAAGAAGTCCGCGTTGGAGAAGATGGCGTTCTCCGTTTCCGAATATTTGGACGAGGTTTCAATCTCTTCGACCTGCTGACGTGTCTGGAGATTTATCTCCATGAAGTTTTCGACCTCTTTCTGCTCCTTGATGGAGGCGTTCAGAAGGTCTATCCACAGGATGTCGTCGTATCCCAGCTCGTCGAATATCTTGAGGTCGGGATTGCGTACTATCTTGTTATATTGCTTCAGGTAAATCGTTATCATGGCTGGTTGCGTTTGGGTTGTGATTCATGATGCGTGACATGGCCGGAACCTTTCGGAACGGTTCCGTTGCCGACCCCCGGACGCAACTTAGCCCGGATTGGCGCGTGGTGTGAACTTCTTCGCCTTGTCGCGGAAGAGCTCCAGCGCCTGCCTTTTCTGATAATCGAAGAGGAAGTCGATGTTCTCCGTCAGGTAGCCGTATGCGTAATCCTTCTCGCTGTGGCCGCTCTCGACGATGGCCTCCCAGATACGTTCCACGCCGAGTTCCAGCGAGCTTTCGAGAGCGTCGATGAGCTCGGGAGCGCTCCCCTTGCGGGCTACCCATACGGCGAATACGAATGGTTTGCCGGTCAGTTCCCGCCAGCAGTCTGCCAGGTCGTATGTGTAGCGGAATTTGCCTTCGTAACCGAACACCTTGTCGCCGATGAAAAGGAAAGCCTCTCCTTCCGCAGGGTGTTCCGCAGCCGAATAGTCGGTGAGTTCCCGCCACTCGGGGCGTATATGCCAGAGTTCGGCAGCGAGAATCCTGACCAGAAGGGCCGATGTCATGGAGTGCGAATCGAGATGGATGACCGTCGCTTCGCCGATGGGGACATTGCTCATGACCGTTACCGTACGAACGCTTTTTTCTGCGCCGATGCAGTAGTTCGTGACGATTTCGGCATCGTCCATAAGCGGGAGGGCTCCCGCCGGAACGAGTGCGATGTCGGCTTTCCTGTCGATGAAATTCCGGGCGCAGGCGGACGGCGGGGCCAGGAGCAGTTCGGCCTGCAGTTTATCCGCGTGTCGGATACCGTAGATGAACGGCACGGTATTCAGGTAGGATACCGCCGCGATACTTGTCTTTACAACTGCCATCGTCCATACAGTGCCGTGATTGGTTTGACAATATGTCCGTCCGCGAAGGCGGACGAACGTTGCTTCCGCTCGCAAAGGTAGTCAAAAAAGGGGAAAAACCGCATAACGTTCGGCTGGGGGACAAAGAAAAAAGAGGCGATGCCTACGGGCACCGCCTCTTGCAGTTATCGTACCGTCCGATGTCAGTCTACGAACCGGATGTTGAACGGAGTCGCGGGCACTGCGAGCTCCGGAGCAATCGGGAAGGAGGGGATGTAAGCGAGGCCTGCGTTGGCTGCGGCAGCCGACTGGGAGGCTTTTATCACTTCCATTGCACCTTCGTAGATACCGGATATCTCATGACCGTACTTGTCGTAGAACAGGAAGTCCACAATTTGGTTGGTACCGTCTTCGGCCGGTTTGGTGATGATACGGCCCTGGTCGGGCATCGCGCCTGCGTAGCTGTTCAGTTGGAGGGTAGAGCCCTGTTTGGAGGCGTAGGTGTACCAGCATCCCTGCTGCGGGTCGATGCTCTGACCGAGAATGGGGTTGCCGGGCATTGCACTGCCCTCTTCGAAGAGGAGTCCGAAGCCGGGGCTCATCGGGAATTCGCCGACGGGATTGTCGGTGGACTGTGCCGGGCCCCAGATGGCGAGCATCATGAGGTCGCCCGAACCGGTAACGTCGAGGGTGTTGTTGTTAATCGTATAGGCGAGGCCGTCTCCGAATATGTAGTAGAGCCAAGCGGTGAAGTCACCGGTAGCCTTGGGAATGACCTGTACGAGAGCCTGGTTGTGCATGTCGCCGAGTTTCTTGTCCTCTTCCAGACGGCTCATCGGGTCTGCGTAGTTCATCATCGGTTCCAGCGGCCCTTCGTAGAGGTAGTTGACCTCTTCGAGTTCCGTGCCTATGATGTTGAGTGCGTCGGACCGTTTCCCTTTGAAATTGGCGGTAATCTTGTAGTTGTCACCGTTCTTTTCTACGGTCATGGTACCTTCGCTGATGATGTATCCCTTCGTGATGCTCGTACTCTTGTCGGTGTAGTACTCGTAGGTACCCTGATAGCCGTTCTGGGCGTCTACTCCGCCTGCTACCAGCGTGAATGCATCCGTGTTGTCGGCGGAGGTACTAATCGTATAGGTACCTTCGGGCAGGATTACGTTGTCGTTGTCCTCCTGGAGAGGGATATAGCCCTGCAGCTGCAGTGCTTCTACATTTTCGCCGTTGGTGAGGTCGCCTTTGTAACCCATGCCGAAAAGGAACATGCCGGTCGTCGCCTCATGGTCGTTGTATTTGCCGTAGTAAGCACCGATAATGCCGGTAACGGGCCTGGGATTGGGAACCTCGATACGCGGCGGAACCTGCGGCTTGCCCTCGAATTTCAGGGTACCGTCGAAAGAGCCCTTGATGGTCGTTTCTCCCGACGTGAACTCGATGTCCAGTTTGTAGCTGCCGCCCTGACTGGAGACCTTCATGGTGCCGCCGCTGACGGGATAGGCTTCGCTCCCTTTCCAGAAGATGGTACCCTCTTCTGCCGTTGCGGAGTCGGCCGTCACGAACGTGCGGACGGTGCGGTCGTCGAGGGTGCCGGCCTCATAGGTACCGGTCGTGAACCTCGGATTGTTGGAGTTCGATGCTACCGTACCGAAGCAGTCGATGCGCATCTTGTTCCCGTCGGCGTCCGAGAGCGTGAAGGTATAGAATCCGGAACCTTCGGCATACTTCTCGCCGTAATAGACGGCGTCGCTTACGGTCGTGAAGGTGTAACCGTCGGTGGTCGGCCCGGGAGGTGTTGTGGTGTCGGTACCTTGCGAGCAGGAAACCATCAGCGCAGCCGTAACGGCGGTCGATGCCAGCAATAAGAGTTTTTTCATAGCAATGATTGTTAGAGAATTTATTAAATTGGTTGTTACAACATCTGTCTATCTATCTGTCTGTCCTAATAGACGCATCCGGATACTCTTTTGTTGCATGATGCGGTGGGAAAAACGTTTTTTGCCGAATATTTCCTTGCGGCCGGGGTTGTTTTGCCGGCACCGGTCATGCTCACCATATCCAGACAAAGATATATATTTTTCCCAATAAAATACAAGGATATGTATATCCTCTTTGCAGCCGATGCGGTTCCGGGGAACATATACCAGGCCGCGCAGTGGCCCGGGTGTTCGGTTCGGAGAGGACGGAGTGTTCCATTGCGCAACAAAAAAGCGCCTCCCCGGAGGGGGAAGGCGCTTGATTCCATTCCGTCATCCTTTTCAGAAGGAGATGGCCAGACCGCTGTGCTGCTCGAAGGAGTAGGGCACGAACGAGGTGTTGGGCATCGTGCGGACAACGCTGTCGGTCGCATCGTTCGAAGAGAACGATGCTTGTCCGGAATCTACCGTAACTGCAAACGTACCGGTGATGTTATGACCGTACTTGTCGAAGATGTCGACGGCGATATTATACGTTTTGTTGTCGGAGGTGGTTATGTTGATGGAACCCTGCTTGATAACCGCACCGGCACCGTCCAGTACTGCCATCTGACCCTCGTCGTTCGGGCCGATGTAGTAGTACCACGTACCCACGCCCAGCCCGAGCGGGTCGGCACCGCCTACATTGAGAATCGGCTTGCCGGACAGCGTGTTACCTACCGGGTAAACATAGTCGTAGGTATTCTCCACATTGAATGTGCCTACCGGGAACTCGGAGGCAGAGGAGGTGATGAGCTGCATCATCATGGCATCGCCCTCGCCGCTTACATACAGCGTACCGTCCTGATTGTAATACGGGTTGTTCGCATCGATAACCAGGTCCTCGTTGTGGAGAATGATTCGCCAGATATAATTGTTCGTACCCGGTACGCCCCACGGGTCGGCGAAGACGCCGGTAAGGTCGGTGAGTTCCTTGTTTTCGGTGAGCGAACTCATCGGGTTGGTCATATCGACGGCATAGTCGCCGAACTGGGCTCCGGTCAGGTTCCATACGATGTCCGTAACGTGCTGGCCGAGCTGCAGTTTGTTGTTGGAGTAGGAGAATTTCGTACCTTCCAGTGCCGTGGTGACGTTGTAGGTCTCACCCTCTTTGGCGATGGTGACCGTACCGCCCTGGATGAGTACGCCGTAGGAGATGACTCCCGAGTTGTAGACTATCTCTGCGGAATAGGTACCCTCGGCCACGTCGTTGCTGGTCGGGATAATCTGTCCGGCCGCCGTGGGATTGCCTTCAACCACCTCAAAGGTTCCCGTAGGAATAGGCACATTGTCTGCCGGGTAGTCGCCTTCGGTCGGATAGGGTACGGTCATGACGAGCTGTATCTGCTGGTTGGTGTTCTCCGCATCCTGCATCAGCAGCGTCATTTGGCCGAGCTGCTCGTTGGCAAGCATACACTCTCCCGTGTACTGGGCGAGATAGGCGTTGGCCGTAATGGGAGTTCTCGGGGCATCCTGCCTCTGGTCGTCGAAAGAGATGGAGCCGCTGTACTTGGCTTCGATGGTCTCGTCGCCTGCGGTGAGGTTCACCTTGATGGTGTAGCCGCCTGCAGCGGACTGCACATTGATGCTGCCGCCCGTTACGAGCACGGCCGTGCCCTCTTTCCAATAAAGGGTACCCTCCGTATCGGAGCCGTTCGAAGCCACGAAATACGTTTTCGAGGTAGGTTCGGTGATGGTGCCGAGGTCATACGTACCTGCAGTGAGTTTCGGGGTGCTGACCGGGTCGACCACCGAGGCGAACATGTCGAGGCGGAGCTTGTTGCTGGTGCCGTCCACGACGAAGGTCATCGAGTAGTATCCTACGTCGGCGGCGATTTTCTCGCCGTAGTAAACGGCCTCGTCGAGGTTGAGCTTGAGCTCATCCGTAGGGGGATTAGTTTCCCCCCCTCCATTTCCGCCGTTTCCAGTATTGCCCTTGTCTTTTTCGCACGACATCATGGTCAATGCCGCAGCGAATGTCGCGAACATCAAAAAATACTTTTTCATTTTCGGTAACATTTAAGTGTAAAATCGAATAGTTTGTTTGTCGTCCTCCTACATATAAAGACGCGCGGGGCGTCTTTTCTGTTGCATGCCGCGGCGAATTTTTTCGTTGTACCGCCTGCCGCAGGACACACAGTCTGCAAATATAATGGTAAAATACCGAAAAACGATGAGAAACGGACTATTTTTTACGTTTCCGCAGCCCGTCGTGCGGAGAGTGCGTCCGATTGCCGCGGCCGGGCCGTGGCGGGAGTCTGCCCTGCGTCGGCGTCATCCGAACAGCGGTTTCACCCAGTAGAACAGCAGTGCCCAGGTAGCGAAGCGCGCCCCCTTGCCGACGAGCATGAAGAGGGTAGTCTTTTTCCAGTCTACGCGGTAGAAACCGAGCGCGATGGCCATCACGTCGCCTATCAGCGGAAGCCAGGTAAAAAAGGCGAGGAGGCTGCCGTAGCGGGCCACCTTGTGCTGGTGCTTTTCGATGGTTTCCCGTTTGACCTTGAAGTATTTCTCTATCCACTCCCATTTGCCGGCCCGGCCGAGCCAGTAGGAGGTGAGACCGCCGAGCCAGTTGCCCGCCGTCGCCACCGCCACCGAAATATAGGGGTCGGCACCTACGGCGAGGAGTCCTACCAGCAGAACGTCCGAACTCATCGGAAGAATCGTGGCGGCGAGAAAGGCCCCGATGAAGAGCCCTATGTATCCGTATTCGAGCAGGAATTCCATACTTGTCCGTGTCGTCTTGTGGATGTCCCCGGAGGCCCGGTATCGGACAGACCGCCGTTTCTGCTTCTTAACGGCCGTTCCGTGCCCTTATTGTGTCCGGTACTGTCGGATTCCGGCCCGTTTCCGGCCGTTATGCCGGGAACGTCCGGGGTGTCATAACAGTTTTTTCAGCAGGCCGAAACTCCGGCCGTAGGGCGGATAGCGGAGCGGCAGGTCGGTGCGGCGTCGGGAGACGGCCACGGCCCGCAGGTTGGAGAAGGTGTCGAACGAAAAGCGTCCGTGGTACCTTCCCATCCCGCTGTCTCCCGTGCCGCCGAAGGGCAGACGGGGATTGGCGATGTGTATTATCGTATCGTTGATGCAGGCGCCTCCCGACGCGGTGCGGCCGATGAGGCGCAGCCCGTCGGCTTTGCGGCCGAAGTAGTAGAGCGCGAGCGGCTTTTCGCGGGCGTTGATGAAGTCTGCGGCCGACTCCGTGTCGTCGAAGGTCATGACCGGCAGGATGGGGCCGAATATCTCCTCCTGCATGAGCGGCGAACCGGGGTCGGGAGAGTCGATGAGCGTCGGGGCGATGAAGCGTTCCGATGCGTCGTATTCGCCGCCCCACACGATGCGCTCGGCCGTATCGATGTAGCTTTGCAGGCGCGTGAAGGCCCGGTCGCTGATGATGCGCGGATAGGCGGCGCTGCGGCGGAAATCTCCTCCGTAGAAGTGCATGGCATATCTCCTGAACTTTTCGAGCAGCTCTTCCTTCACGTCGCGGTGTACGAGGAGGTAGTCGGGGGCGATGCAGGTCTGGCCGGCGTTCAGGAGCTTGCCCCACGCGATTTTGCGGGCGGCCGTATCGAGGTCGGCCGTGCGGTCCACGACGCAGGGGCTTTTGCCGCCCAGTTCGAGCGTTACGGGTGTCAGGTGTGCCGCCGCCTTCTCCATCACCGTGCGTCCGAAGGCCGCTCCGCCCGTGAAGAAGATGTGGTCGAAACGATACTCCAGCAATTCGGCTGTCTGGGCATGGTCGCCGTCAAAAACCGACACGTAGTCCGGGGGAAATATCTCGCCGAGGATGTTCCCGATGAGGCGGCAGGTACGGGCCGAGGTTGTGGAGGGTTTCAGCGCCACGCAGTTCCCTGCGGCGAGCGCCCCCACCAGCGGGTCGAGGGCGAGCTGGAAGGGATAGTTCCACGGCGCCATGACAAGCACCACCCCCTGCGGTTCCCGAATGATGCGGCTCGCGGAGGGGAAGAGGAAGAGCGGGGTAGGCACCCGCCGGCTGCGGGCCCGGCGCTCCAGATGCCGCAGTTGGTCGCGTATTTCGGCCAGCACAATGGCCGTCTCGCTGATATACGACTCTTCCGCCGATTTGTGCAGGTCGGCGTACAGGGCTTCCGCTATCTCTTGCTCGTGTGCCTTTACGGCCTCCTGCAGTCTGCGCAGGTACTCTTTGCGGAATGCGGGTTCCCGCGTGTGCCCTTCGGCGTAGAAGGCCCGCATCGCGTCGAGCCGTTCCCTGATGGATGTTGTCATGGTCCGTTGTCGTTTGGTCCGCGGGCCCGGATACCTGTCTGCCGGTGCCGGCGCATCCTTCATGCGGCCCGTTCCGCGTCGGTTTCACCGATTCTTTGAAACGGCCGCAGTATCTTCGTCAATGAAAGGTATGCCGGTCGGGTATCGCCCGGTTCGCGTCGGCACCGCCGGTTTATTAAAAGTTGAAAACAAATATAACGATTTTTGTCCGGCAAAGAGGATGCCTTCCCGTTGCCGGGGGCCCGATTCTTGCAAAGAAACCGTAAATTTGTCCCGGAACGGGCCGGAGAATGGCCTCCGGGCCCGGAGGCTTAACAGGAAATGTCATGATACACTATTCGGAATATACGCTTCGGAACGGACTGCGGGTGGTTGCCAACCGCGACCGGCTCTCGGCGCTTGCGGCGGTCAATATGCTCTATGGGGTGGGGGCCCGCAACGAGGCGCCGGAGCGGACGGGATTCGCCCATCTTTTCGAACATCTGATGTTCAGGGGAACGAAACTCGTGCCCGATTTCGACATGCCGGTGCAGGTGGCCTGCGGCGAGAACAACGCCTTTACCAACAACGATTACACCGATTACTACATGACGCTGCCCAAGGACAACATCGAGACGGCCCTCTGGCTGGAATCGGACCGGATGACGGGGCTCGACATCACGCCGGAGAAGCTCGCGGCGGAGAAGTCGGTGGTGGTCGAGGAGTACAAGCAGCGTTACCTCAACCAGCCTTACGGGGAGCAGTGGCTGCTGCTGCGGGCGCTGGCTTATAAGGTGCATCCCTACCGGTGGCCGACCATCGGACTGACGCCCGACCACATCCGCGAAGCGACGCTCGCCGACGTCACTGCCTTCTACAGGCGTTACTACGTCCCCTCGAATGCCATTCTCGCCGTGTCGGGAGATATCGAGCCGGAACGGGTGTTCGAGCTCGCCGACAAATGGTTCGGCCATCTGGAGAGCGTTCCCGCTCCCGCGGATGCCTTTCCGCAGGAACCTGTGCAGCGGGAGGCCCGCCGGGAGGAGGCCTGCCGTGACGTACCGGCCACGCAGGTGACCGTGGCGCTTCATATGGGAGGTCGCCGCAGTCCGGAATACTATTGCTGCGACGTGATGACCGACCTGCTTGCGGGCGGTACCTCGGCGCGGCTCTACAATGAACTGGTCAAACGCCGCCGGCTCTTTTCCGCCGTGAACTCCTACATCACCGGCGACATCGACCCGGGGCTCTTCATCCTGACAGGTCAGCTCATGCCGGGGGTGGAACTCCGGGAGGGTGAGGAGGCGCTGTGGAACGAGCTGGAGCGGCTGTGCAGTGAACCGGTGGGGGACGACGAACTGCAGAAGGTGCGCAACAAGTTCGAGGCGAACATGCTTTACGGCGAGATGAACGTGATGAACAAGGCGCTCAATCTCGCCTACTACGCCCTGCTGGGCGAGCTGCCCCTCGTGAACTCCGAGCTGGAAATCTACCGCGGCGTGGAAGCCGGGCAAATCATGGAGACGGCCCGGCGGCTCTTCCGTCGGGACAGAAGTTCGACACTCGTAATCTACGGCAAACATGGAGAATAAGATACATTTCGACCGCAGCCGGCAGCCGGAGACGGTCATTCCGGAGCGTTTGGAAGTGCCCGAAGCATGTGAATACCGTACCGCTTCGGGGGTACGCATTTATGTCCTGCCCGCTCCGGAGTACGGGGTGGTGCGCCTCAGTTTCGTCTTCCGTGCCGGCTCCTCGTGGCAGAAGGTGCCCTTCTGTGCTTCGGCTACGGTGAATAACCTTGCCGAAGGGAGCCGGGACATGACTGCGCAGCAGATAGCCGAACGGCTCGACTATTACGGCTCCTGGTTCGACGTCTCGATGGACCGCGACTGGAGCGTGGTGACGTTCGTGTGTCTGTCGAAATTTTTCGATAAGACCCTGGAGGTGGCCCGCCGCATCATGCTCGAGCCGGAATTTCCGCAGGAGGAGCTGCGCGTCTACTGCGACAAGAGCCGTCAGACGCTGGCCATCAACCGCACCAAGGTCGATTTCAATGCCCGGGAGCTTTTCGCAAAGTCCCTTTACGGGGCGTCGCACCCTTACGGCATCTCTTCGCCGGCGGAGCGTTACGACGACCTTCGCCGGGAGGATGTGCGTGCCTTTTATGAGGAACGCTATACCGCGGCGGGGTGTTTCGCGGTGATGAGCGGCGATGTGGACGACATTCGCCTGCGGGCTGTGGAGGAGTTTCTGGCCGGGCTGCGTCCGGGAGAGGCGGGCGAGCGTGCCGACTTCCCGGCTCCCCGGAGCATCAGCCGTGCCGAAATGCCTTTCCCCGGGGCCGTGCAGTCGGCCGTCCGCGTGGGACGCGTGCTCTTTCCGCGCAGTCATCCCGATTTCATCGGTATGCAGGTGGTCGCCGCGGTGCTGGGCGGTTATTTCGGTTCCCGGCTCGTGCACAACCTGCGCGAAGAGCGCGGATATACCTACGGAGCCTATGCGGCGATGGTCAATTTCGACCGCAGCGGCTATTTCGCAGCGGCCACGGAGGTGGGGGCGCAGTTCACCGAAGATGCGCTCGCACAGATATTCGCCGAGATAGAGCGGCTCCGATGCGAACCCGTCCCTGTGGAGGAGCTCGCGCTGGTGAAAAATATCATGGTCGGCGAGGTAATGCGTATTCTTGACGGGCCTTTCGGCATCGCCGACGTGACCATCGAGAATATTCAGAACGGTTTCGGAAACGGTTATCTCGGTGAATTCGTCCGGCAGGTGCGGGAGACGACATCTGAACGGGTATGGGAACTTGCCCTGCGGTACCTTGCGCCCGATACCCTGACGGCCGTAGTCGTAGGCCCCGGACGCTGACGGTTGCGGTTCGAAAAAGTAGGGACACTGCCGGCCGCTGCCGGGAAGATTCCAAACCTCCATACGGTTTCGGGACCTTGATATATTAGCATCGCGTGCAGGACCTTTCTGCCGTTTTTTCGGTCGGGCCGTTTTCGGGGTGTCTTTTGCGACCGTGCAGTTTGCTCTGTCCGTCTTCCACCGGTACGGGCATCTGCCTTTTCTGTCCGCCTGTCCGGTCTGTGCGCCGGAGAAATGAAAAGCCTCCGGCGCAATTCCTGCGCCGGAGGTCCGTCTGTGAAAGGAATCTATTCCGCTTCGTACCGTGCGGCGACCGTGTGTTTGCTTACTGCACGACGTATTCGGTGATTGTTCCCGTATATGTTCCGGAAATGGTATTTTCTGCATCGTCCTTCAGGTCGAAGACCAGCGTGTAAACATCGCCTTCGCGCGAAACGGTTACCGTTCCGCCGTAAATTCCGGTGCCTTCCGTTTCCGTCCCCTCTTCGTACCGGACGAAAGAACTTGCCCCGTAGAATCCCGGACGTGTGTACTTGCCTGCCACGACTGCCGGTATCCGGTATTGCTGTAAACCGGTTTCGGGGTCGGTAGTAGGTTCGCCGTCTACCGTATAGGTGCCGTCGGGCAGGAAGGAATAGTCGGTCGGCCGGGCATTGACGAGTTCGAGCGTCAGGAATGTGCCTGTACCCGTGAGCCAGCCCGTATTCGGATTGCGGTAGCAGGTTTCGTCGTGGATTTCCAGATGCCATGATGTCTGGGTCATTTCTTCCAGTTGGTCGGACGATACGGCAATTTTGCTGACGGCGAGGTTTTCTGCGGTCAGTTCCACGTCGTCGGTCAGCGTACTGGTGGCATCCGAGTCACTGCCGTCCTGCGTCACGTTTATCACGATGTCGGCCACGATGCCTCCCGTTTGAACCGTAATGGTTCCTGTGCGCGGCGCAGTGGAGATGTTGCGTATCGCTTCGACCGTGATGGTACCCTTTTCTTTATCCGTCGTCACGTTGAGCATGGGCGTTTCGGCCGGCTGGCCTATCTGGATGTTCCATTCGGGTATCCGGACGGTCTGCACCGAGATGACCTGCGGTTCCTTGTCGATGGCTTTGAAATGGAGTTCGGTTTTGTCTACCGTGAGCGAAGGCTGCCTGTCGCACCCTTCCTGCGTAACGGCTACGGAAACGCTTTCCACCGTTTCGTCGCTCGGACGGACGTTGATTTTGCCCGAGCGCGGCTCATCGGAGGTGTTTTCGTCTGCCGTGACAGTTACCGTATTGCCGTCGGTCTCGGCATGAAGCCAGCCTGCGGAAGTGATGTCGGCGGAAGCTTTCCAGGTGAAGTCTTCGCCCGTGACGGTCACGGTGAACGTCTGCGAAGTGCCGCCCTCCCAGCCGAAAGAGAGTTCGGACTTGTCTACGGTGATGCTGCCTGCCGAAGGAGGAGCCGTCACTCCGGCCTGACGGACGGAGATGCTGACCGGCTGCGCATTGCCGTTCTTGTCCGCAATCCGCAGGGTCGCCGTGCGTTCTGCCTCTTCGGTATTGTCGGCAGCGGTGACCTTCAGGGTGCTGTCTCCGTCCTTTACGGCTGTGAGCCAAGCCGTTGCGGTTTCGTCCACGGTCGTGTCCCACTCGACGTTTACCGCAGTGATTTCCACTGTCGCAGGTTCGTTTCCCGTGGCTTCAAAGACGAGTGAGACGGGTTTCGCTTCGAGTTTGTACTCCTTTTGTGTATTTTCGGTTTTGTCGCATGCAACTGCGATAAGCGCGGCGGCTGCGAGTATTATGGCCTTTTTCATTATTCTGTTTTTTGTCGGTTGCTTATTTTACGGGACGGGGAGATACGCTGAACTGGGTGAACGAGACTCCCGTTGCCGATGTTGTCATCATTGTACCCAGCATGCGGTCGCCCGGGGCCGGGATATAGGAGATATAGCCGGTAGTGACCGTGATACCCCATCGCTCCTGAATGTAGTCGAGGCAGTTGCCCAGGTGGATGCCCGTCTCGATTTCCACAAGGAAACCGCTTGTCTGCATGGAGGTGCCTTCGGCTATGAGACCGATGCCGTCGTCAGTGGCTCCGACTGCAGTGCAGTCAGGATAGTCACGCATCACCGTGGTCGTTTCGGTTTCGGTATTGTAAAAGGCGGGATAAATCGTTCCTTTTGTTATCAGTCCGTTTTCGTCCATGCTTTCTTCCCGGTATTTGCCGGCTATCCATTTGCCGTTCGGGCTGATGTTCTGGTTTTCGGCAAAACAGTACATGCCGGCTTCTATCAGGTTGGTTTCGTATGTTCCGCCGGCACCGTCCGAGGCGTTCACGGGAGTGAGTTTGAAAATGTCCTTGCCCACGTTCTGGAGCTTTCCGTCTTTCCAGTAAATCATGCCGGTATCGGTAAATTCCCACTGGGTACCGTAAATCACCGACCCGTCGAGCGACATGCCGCGGGCCATCACCTGATTGGGTACTTTGACGCCCCGGTAATCCAGCTCGGGCATCTCGAGCAGTTCGGGTACGCCGTCGCGCCAGATGACGGGGCTGCATTTCATCGGTTCGCCCCAGCAGTAGCCTACCCAGGTCCGGCCGTCTTCCGATACGGCCGATATGTTCGGAGAACTGTAGCCTGCGGGTGTTTCGGGGATGAAGTAGTCGCCGTCCGCCGTGATGGCCACCGTATGGTTGTCGGGGCCGTAGATGAATGCGGTGCCCTGGTCGGTGACGGCAATCGGTTTTTCGAGGCTGAGGGGGGAGCCGTAGAGGAGCGGCCCGATTTCGGTAATCTCGCCCGTATCCAGATTATGAAAGGTCGGATACATGAAGTACGTATTGTCGGGCTGCAGAACGTGGCGTGTGCCCACGCAGTAGCGGCCGTTGGGCGACATGGCGGCTCCCATGTCGTAGGCGGCGTACATTTGGTAAACCGGCGCGTCGTTGTCGCGCTGCAGTTGGATAACCTTTATTTCCTGTACGGCTTCACCGGAGGTCAGTTCGATGCTGCTTTCACGCGGGTCGGTGTAAGATTCGTTGTTTTCTACAGTCAGCACGAACGACGTCCGGGTTTTTTCTCCGACTTTGAGCCAGGTCGCCTGCGGAACGACGTCCCATTCTCCCGAGGCTTCGACCTCGATGGTGAGGGGAGCGTTGTCCTGTGCATGGAAGGTGCACAGGGCGGTGTTCACCCGTACATACTGGAGCTGTTGCTCCTCGACGTTGCAGCCTGCTGCAATTGCCGCTGCTGCGGCCAATACAAGTAGCTTTTTCATGAATAGGGTTTGTGTTTAAGTTAGACATAGCGGCCTTGTTTCGTGTCGGGCCGGCCGTTTCCCGTATGGTTGTCTGTTTCGTTTTCGGTTCGGGAGTGTCGTCTTTGCGTTGCCTGTTGTACTCCCGGGTACGCTTACAAATATAGTTTTATATAGCACAAAAAACAATATTAAAAACAGTTAAATTTACATAAAGTTTGAAATACCCCCCCCCAGTTAATTATGTTAAGTTTGTGTAATATTATACATTGCGTCCGGTTTATATCGAAAGTCGGCGAACGGGACGGATGGTTGTGTTGCGTCGGCCGGGCGAGGTTGTATCGTTTGCCCATGTCGGCCGCACTGCGGAGAAGAGGTGTTCTTTTTGCGGATGTTCTGCGGGAACGGAAAAAAGCGTTACCTTTGGAAGAAAAACGATGCGCCAGTATCTCGAACTGCTCGATAAAATCATGAAGGAGGGAGCTGTGAAGGGCGACCGGACGGGGACGGGGACGAAGAGTATCTTCGGCTACCAGATGCGTTTCGACCTGGCTGAGGGTTTCCCACTGCTCACTACCAAGAAGCTCCATCTGCGCTCCATCATTCACGAACTGCTGTGGTTCCTCGCGGGGGATACCAATATCAAATACCTGCATGAAAACAAGGTGACCATCTGGGACGAATGGGCTTCGCCCGAAGGCGACCTGGGCCCCATCTACGGCTATCAATGGCGGAGCTGGCCCGCGCCCGACGGACGGCACATCGACCAGATAGCGGCCGTGGTTGAGTCCATCCGTACCAATCCCGATTCGCGGCGCCACATCGTGAGTGCCTGGAACGTGGCGGATATCGACCGCATGGCGCTTCCGCCCTGCCACGCCCTGTTTCAGTTCTATGTCGCGGAGGGGCGCCTTTCGTGCCAGCTTTATCAGCGCAGCGCGGATGTCTTTCTCGGCGTACCTTTCAACATCGCCTCGTATGCGCTCCTGACCATGATGATGGCGCAGGTGACCGGGCTGCGTCCGGGCGATTTCATCCATACGCTGGGCGATGCGCACATCTACCTGAACCATACCGAACAGGCTGCCGAACAACTGCGGCGCACACCCCGGCCGCTGCCCGTCATGAAGCTCAATCCGGCAGTCGATTCGATTTTCGGTTTCCGATATGAGGATTTCACGCTCGAAGGATACGACCCGTATCCCTCGATAAAAGCACCGATAGCCGTATGATTTCGATAATCGTGGCCGTTGCCCGGAACGGCGTGATAGGCGGCGGCAACACGCTGCTGTGGCATATCTCCGAGGACCTGAAACGCTTCAAGGCGCTGACGACGGGGCATCCCGTCGTCATGGGCCGCAAGACTTTCGAGTCGTTGGGGCGCCCGCTGCCCAACCGAACGAATGTGGTCGTGACGCGGCAGCACATCGAGATACCCGGTTGTACGGTGGCCGGTTCGCTGGAAGAGGCGCTGGCCCTTTTCCCGGCGCAGGAGGAGGTGTTCGTTACCGGCGGCGGGCAAATCTATGCCCAGGCGCTTCCGCTGGCCGACCGCATCTATCTGACGACCGTGATGCGGGACTACGAGGGCGACACCCGTTTTCCCGATTGGAACCGCAGCGGCTGGACCGAGGTTTTCCGCGAATACCACGAGCGAGGCAAGGATTTTCCCTATCCTTTCGAATATACCGACTGGGTGCGGGAGGAGTGAGCTGTTTGGACCGGTATATCTTTGGAGATTGAGAATGTAACATGAACAACAGCCCGGACGGAATCATTCCGTCCGGGCTGTTTATGGGTATTTGTACTTATTTTCAAATAGGTTTTATCGCTGTTTAGGAATTGTTGTTACAGGGGTAATTTTGTCATCGGATATTGGCTGCGCGGTCCGTTGCGGGCCGGCGGGGAAATCGTTGCCGGATTTATGGGGAAATATTACGATATGCTCATGGAGGACGTGCGCATGCACGAAGGGATGAAGGCATGCATGAACTGCGGGGTGTGTACTGCGGTATGTCCTGCGGCCGAATTTTACAATTATGATCCGAGGCAGATTGTCAGTACCGTGCAGACGCAGGACGACGAGGCCATCGAGGCGCTCCTGCGCAGCGAGACCATCTGGTACTGCGGGGAGTGCATGTCGTGCCGTCCGCGTTGTCCGCGGGGCAATACGCCGGGGTATGTGGTGCAGGCACTGCGCAACCTTTCCCAAAAGCTCGGGTTCTTCACCGAGTCGGAGAAGGGACGGCAGCAGTTCGCGCTGAAACGGCTCATCGGCGAAAACATCCTGAGAACGGGGTACTGCATCACGCCGCGTCTGGTGAATCCTGACATGCATCCGGAGCAGGGACCCGTGTGGAAGTGGGTGTACGACAACGACCGCGAAGTGTTCGGGCGCTTCAATCCCACCTACATGCAGGAGGGGCCGGGGGCTATGCGGCGTATCGACGAACGGTCATTGGAGGAGCTGCGGCGCATCTTCGAGGAGACGGGCGGCATGGAGTTTTTCGACAGCATCGAGCGGTATTCGGAGAAGAAGGCGCGCGAGCTGGGGTTCGACGGCGCCGACGAGGAATACCTTAAATATACATATACGACGAACAGCAACTGCCATCACTGACGGGGGCGGCCGTCGTTAAACGTACGACAGAGATGAAAAGGAACAGTTGGCAGGAGTACCAGAAGGAGGTGGCGGACGACCGCTACTATTATCTGCGCAGTTGCATCCGGCAGAATTTCTTTCCCGGTTCCGAGAAGGCGTTCGTCCGAATACTGCGCCAGGAGCTGGGACGCGACCTGTTCGATGACCCGGTGCATACTTCGTGTACGGGTATCGGCTATCATTCCGATATCGTGCCGCTCGAAACCATCATGACCGTCGTGGCGCGGCAGTTCGCACTGGCGTCCGAGGCGGGGTACGAAAACCTCGCCGTATCGTGCATCACCTCCTTCGGTATCTACACGGAGATTCTCGAAACGTGGCAGGAGTTTCCCGAGCTGGAGGCGAAGGTCCGCGAACATTTGTTTCGGGCGACCGGACGCGAGTTCCGCAAGCCGAAAAACGTGTCGCATGCTTCGGACATCATCTTCCACCACCGCGAGGCCATCCGGCAGCGGGCCGCATACCTGCTCGTGAACCGGCGGACGGGCGAACCCCTGCGCGGGGTGGAGCACATCGGATGCCATTATGCCAAGATATTCCCGAAAGAGGGTATCGGCGGCGTGGAGTTTCCTTATGTGCTTGCCGGCATGATTGAGGCGTGGGGCGGACAGGTGGTGGATTATCCGGAGCGGCGCCACTGCTGCGGTTTTGGATTCCGCAATTACATCGTGCAGGCCAACCGCGGTTATTCGGTGGCCAATTCGCAGAAGAAGTTCGAGTCCATGGCACCCTACAAGCCCGACTTTATCGTGGCCAACTGTCCCGGATGCGCCATGTTCCTCGACCGGTGGCAGTACACCATCGCCGAAATCGAGGGGACGACCTATGGCGAGGAAGGCAAGGGGATTCCTGTGCTGACCTACGAGGAGCTGGCGGGGCTCGTGCTGGGGTACGACCCGTGGGAGCTGGGATTGCAGATGCATCAGGTGGACGTGGAACCGTTGCTTAACAAGATGGGTGTCGAGTACGACCCGGCTGCGAAATACCTGCTGCCCAACGGTAAATATATCGGCAGGCCGGAGCCTGCCATGGTAAATCTGGGGGCGGATTGACCGTCTCCGCAGTTGATTGAAACGGTAAAACAAGGAATACCTTATATGGGAAAAGAGGTCATCATCGTCGGTGGGGGAGTTGCCGGCATGCAGGCTGCCCTGTCGCTCAGGGAGCGCGGGGCGGAGCCTGTGATAATCGAGAAGGAGGAGCGGTTGGGCGGCAAGCTGACCGGGTGGCACCGGCTCTTCCCCACGTTCACCCCTGCGGAAGATGTGCTCGGACCGCTGCTCCGTCGTGTGGAGGAGGCGGGTATTCGGGTGATGACGGGAACGGAGGTTGAGGAACTCGTACCCGGCGGTGTCGCGGTGGGCGGCGGACGCCGCATTACGGGAGATGCGACGGTGATTTGTTCCGGATTCGAACTGTTCGATGCGAGGCTGAAAGAGGAGTACGGCTACGGCATCTACGACAACGTCTTCACCACGGTCGATATCGAGCGTATGCTCAACGAGGGACGTGTGGCGACGGCACAGGGCCAGGCGCCGCGCCGTATCGCCTTTCTGCACTGCGTGGGTTCGCGCGACGAAAAGGTGGGGGCACACCACTGCTCGCGGGTGTGCTGCATCACGGGTGTGAAACAGGCCATCGAAATGAAAGAGCTGTTCCCCTCTGCGGAGGTGTACAATTTCTATATGGATATTCGCATGTTCGGGCCGGGCTATGAGGAGCTGTACCGCCGGGCACAGCTCGAATACAACATCAATTTCGTCCGGGGGCGCATTTCGGAGGCCAGCCAGACGATAGACGGCCGGGTTCAGGTGAAGGCGGAGGATACGCTCGTGGGGCGGCCGCTCAAGATGACCGTGGACATGCTCGTGCTCATTGTGGGGATGAAGGGCGGAGCGCGTAACGGTGCTTATGCACGCAGCGGGGAACTTCGCGTAGCCGAAAACGGTTTCATGCAGCCGCTCGACCCCTTCTCCGGGAACATGCTTTCGCAGCGGGCCGATATTTTCTACGCCGGTACGGTCACCGCCCCGAAGAACATCGGCGAGAGTCTGAACGAAGGAGCCGCCGTGGCGGAGCGCGTGGCCGGATACCTTAAATTATAAGACGGATGCCACAGTTCGGTTTTTCCATATCGCAGCCCAGGGCGGTGAACCTCGACACGAACGACCTCGTGCCGGCGGAGAAAATCCTGCACGACATGCCGGAGCTGCAGACCTGCATTGCGTGCGGGTCGTGTACCGCGACCTGTACGGCGGGTAATCTGACGTCGTTCAACTTCCGCAAGGTACACACGCTCGTGCGCCGCGGCGAATACCGCGAGGCTTACGAACAAATGGACAAGTGCATGCTCTGCGGCAAATGCCGGCTGGTGTGTCCTCGCGGCATCAATACGCGGGCCGTGGTGATGAAAATCAAACGCGAACTGGGCGATTATTAGCGGGAGGCAGGTATGATGACGTATTACGACCATTTCGTTATTCCGTTCCTCGTGGGGACGGTCTTCATGTTTGCGGTCATCCTGTGGAAGTGGGGCCGGTGGCTGTGGCTGCTGCCCGGTGACGACAAACGGGCTATCGGCAGGGGAATATTTACGGTTGCAACTTTACGCGCCTTCTGGGAAGTCGTTTGCGAATCGCTGCTGCACAGGAAGATATTCCGGGTGAATCCGCTGCTCGGTTACATGCATATGAGCCTCGCTTTCGGCTGGTTCCTGCTTATTGTGGTGGGATGGGTGGAGGCTGCGGCGGTGCTTGGCGCAGGGACACCGCTACATGCCCATGTCTTCTTCCGCTACTTCGGGCCGGAGGGAGAGACGGGCTGGAACCCGTTCGCTTTTGTCATGGACCTGTTGCTGCTGGTGGTCTTCTCCGGCGTCCTGCTCGCGTGGTTCAAGCGGATGCGTTCGCGGACCATGGGAATGAAGCGGACTACGCGTCATGTGTTCGTGGACCGTGTGGCACTGACTTCGCTGTGGCTGATATTTCCGTTGCGGCTTACGGCCGAGAGTTTGACGGCGGCTATCAAACACAACGGCGGTTTCCTGACCGGTACGCTGGGCGACCTGATAGCCTCCGGGATGAGTGCTACTGCCGTCGCCGACCTCAATGCGGCGGCTTGGTGGGCCTACTCCTTCGCGCTGGCCGCATTCTTTATAGCCATGCCTTTCTCGCGCTACATGCACATCTTCACCGAGGTGCCGCTCATTTTTTTGCGCCGGTACCGGCTCCGCAGCGGCCCGAAAGAGAAGAGTTTCGATAATTTCCAGATACAGGCCTGCTCACGGTGCGGCATCTGCCTCGACCCGTGCCAGCTCCAGCGGGACCTGGGTATCGACAACGTACAGTCGGTCTATTTCCTGCGCGACAGGCGGTATGGGAAACTGACGGACGAGGTGGCGGACAACTGCCTGATGTGCGGTCTGTGCGAGGCGCGCTGTCCGGTAGGGATAGAGCTCAACATCCTGCGGCTCAACAGCCGGCAGAAGCGGGTGGATTCGCCTGCGCTGATGCGTTACGATTATCTGAAAGGGGTGGACCGCTCGTCGGGTACGGGGAAAGTGGGATATTTCGCCGGTTGTATGACGCTGCTCACTCCGGCGACGCTCCGGGCCATGGAGAAAATATTCGCCGCGGCGGGCGAGGAGGTCTGGTGGGCCGACCGCGACGGCGGTTCGTGCTGCGGGCGCCCCCTGAAGCTGTCGGGCGAAGTGACCGCCGCCGAACGGATTATGGAGCACAACAAGGAACTTTTCCGCAGGCACGGTATTACCACGCTGGTGACTTCGTGTCCGATATGCCTGAAGGTGTTCCGCGAGGATTACGGTCTGGAAGGCATCGAGGTGCTGCACCACACGGAATACATGCTCCGGCTCGTGCGGGAGGGCAGACTCGGAGTAGGGATGACTGCGACCACTTTCACCTACCACGACCCGTGCGAACTGGGGCGCGGAAGCGGTATTTACGAAGAGCCGCGGGAGTTGCTGCGCATGGCCGGCCGGTTGGCCGAACCGGTGCATAACCATGCCGAAGCGCTCTGCTGCGGGAGCAGTCTGGCCAATACGGTGATAAACGACGGTCAGCAGGCCACGATAGGGCGGTCGATGACGTCCGAACTGGAAGCCACCGGGGCGGATACAATCGTGACGGCATGTCCTCTCTGCAAGAAGGCCATCGTGCGCAGTGCGTCGGTGCGGGTGGCCGATATTTCGCAAATTGTGGCCGAACATCTGCGTCCCGCGACGGAGATTCCGGTCGGAAGCCCTTCTGCGGTCGTGGGCGGCTGTGCCGGAACGGGAGTTGGAACGGCTTCGGGTTTATAGGCTGTTGCCGATTCGATATTCGTGGACGGTAATGCATGTCCGTGTCTGCGGCGACTGCCCTCCGGGGTATGTCTTGTGACCGGTGGCCGAACCGTTCGGGGCAGTCTGTCAGGCCCGGAGGTGTCGGTGATACCTTGCCTGTAGGGAGACCGGCCCGGCAGATACGGAAATGTGCGGGATATTTCGGGAGTTATTGGGATGAATGTCATAGTGTTGTGTCGAATGGTGCGGGCTTTGGCACCTGGAAAAGTCATGGTGGATTTGCGGAAACCGTATTTTCTTTTTATCTTTGCACCGTCAAAAAAGGAAAGCCGCCGGAAATAGGGTCCGCGGATTCCCGAATAAGCGATTCAAAGCCGTCGAGGCAGTACGATATATCGCGGGGTGGAGCAGTTGGCAGCTCGTTGGGCTCATAACCCAAAGGTCGGAGGTTCGAGTCCTCCCCCCGCTACTTAACGAGAGAAATCCATAAGGTTTCTCTCGTTTTTTTTGTCGGTAAAGGGCGATAATGGAAGACCGTGCGGGAGTGTATTTTGTCGGTGCTGATGGTGGCGGCATTGTCTGATGAAGAGGCGACATGCGGAGCGAATCTCGGCGATGAACCTTGTGTGTCGTGGAGGATGTCGTGCGCGCCGGTCGGTCGGAACTGCGCCGACGGTTGCGGATAAGATGTCGTTCCGCTGTCGTCGGCGGTGAGTCTCCGTGTCCTTTGGAAGGATAATGCCCGAAAGATTATCTTTTTCTCCGTTTGGAAATGTTTGTGTTCTTGTCGGATGGGAACGATGGCCGTTTTACGGTGTCTGTCGTTTGCTGTGCGGCAGGAGGTTGCCGTTATTCGCGGCATGTCACCGGCCGGTGACGCGGACGAGGAGGGGGGAATCGAAGATGGCAGCGGGGGAGATGACCGGTTCGTCGAGGGGCGGCGCGGCGCCGTAGCGTTCGGCGAGTTTCTCCCGAACGGCCGGTGCGGAGAGGTCGAAATCTCCCAGTCGCTGCAGGTTGCCCAGTCGGATGCCCAGCGCCCGGTCGTATATTTTCCAGATGAGTTCGGAACAGTATAGCCGGTCGTCCGACCATCCGAAGGTCAGGTCGTAATCCCTGCCGGCAAACCGTGCGGCTTCCCGGCGCATCGCCGCGATGTTTCGTTCGGTGAGCAGGCTGTCCGCGCCGGCCAGCCTCTTTACGACGTAGTGGCCTCCTTTCCCTCGGGCTATCCACTGTGCGAGCGGCGTGGATTTCACGGGCTGTACGGCTTCGTAAACGAAGTAGTCGCAACCGTCGCGGTAGATGATGCCGCAGTGCGAATATTTCGAGCCGGTGGCCTCCTGGATGGCTCTGCTTTGGCCGGACAAGGAGGTCTGGAAGATGAGGTCGCCGTCACGCAGCACCTTTTCCTGCTGCATCGTTTCGACCTCCCTGCAGGCTCGTTTCTGTGCGTAGCGGGGGTTCTGTCGCAGTACACGGAATCCTGCCGCTGCAAATGCGCAGAGGAATACGGCACTCATAATGGCTGCGAAAAGGTATTTTCTGTTCATGCGGTAATCGTTGCTGGATATGATGTTAAAGATAAGCAGTTTTTTGCGGATAATGGCAGGTACGGTGCGAATTTTATGTCGCTCGGGCCCGGAGGCGCGTCGGGACGATTATTTGCGTACATTTGTCATGCAAACAATGCTATATGATGCCGGAAAAGAGACTGTCGCTTGTCATAGCCACCTACAACCGGGGTGCGAAACTCTGTACGACGCTCGATTCGCTCCTGGTGCAGACGCTGCCGCAGGAGCAGTGGGAGGTCGTCGTCGTGAACAACAACAGTACGGACGATACCGCCGCGCGGTTCGCCGATTACGTTGTCGCACATCCGCAGCTCGATGCCCGGATGGTGCTCGAAACGGAGCAGGGAGTTTCTGCCGCCCGGAACCGGGGCATTGCCGAGAGCCGGGGCGAATACATCGTGGTCATCGACGACGACGAGCGGGTGGTGCCCGAGTTCCTCGAACGCTATTACAGCCTTTTCGAATCGCATCCGGAGGTGGGAGCGGCCGGTGGACGGATACTGCCGGGATTCGAGTCGGTTCCCCCTCGCTGGATGTCGAAGTACACCGAACGGACGATTGCCGGAACGCTCGACCTCGGTGACCGGATGCGGGAGTTTCCGGAGGGAAAGTTCTTCGGGGGCGGCAACCACGGTTACAGAAGGGCGGTCGTCGGACGTTACGGTGGTTACGATACGTCGCTCGGCCGCACCGGCGGGGTATTGCTCGCCGGTGAGGAGAAAGAGTTTTACGGGCGGCTCCGGGCGGGAGGGGAACGCATCGTTTATCTTCCCGATGCCGTGATATATCATCTCGTGGAGCCGGAGCGGCTCACGCGAGGCTATTTCGTGAAACTGTGCCGGAACATCGGGCGGAGCGAGCGCCGCAGGACACGGACCGCATCGCGTACCGCTTTCGCAGGGAGGCTTGCCGCAGAGGCGGTGAAGTGGGCGGGAGCCTCGGTGCTTGCATTGGGCTTTTTGTTGCAGGGAACGCCGGCCAAAGGGGGTTACCTGCTGATAATGAGGTGGCAGATAACGGCCGGTCTGCTGGGAGCTTAGGCGGTATTTGTTCCTCTCGCATAACTTGCGTACCTTAGCAACCCATGAAACTTTTTTCTTCGTTGCGCAGGGCCGGCTGTATCAGGCTGGTGCTATTCGTGCTTCCGGTCCTTCTGACAGGAGGGGAGGGAGTTGCCGCACCGCCCGGCGGTCCGCTGGCTTTCAGAGGCTTTTCGGGAGGAATGGCGCTGCATACCGGTTGGGTAGGCGGCGGCAGTGTCCGGCTGACTACTCCTGCCGGCCGTCCGCTGCCCGTGCAGAGGGTGCGGGGAGTGCCGTTCGGTATCGGCGGCAGCATCCGCTTCCATTTCGGAGAGCATCTCCGTGTGGGTACGGAAGGGTACGGTACCTATATCGATTACGGCAGGACGGGCAGCCGGTTCGGTATCGGCTGGGGCGGTCTGCTCGTCGACTGGCAGTGGCATGCCGGTCGGTTCCACCCCTTTGCCGGCGTGACGGTGGGCGGCGGTGTCGTGCGCAATACGACGTTCACGCATCCGGCCGGGAACGATTTCGTGACCGAGGAGGGGATGTCGTTCCGCAAATACGGTTTTACGGCGCTGGCTCCCTTCGTCGGGACGGAATTTGCGCTGACGGCCCGTATCGGCCTAATGGTGAAAGCCGATTGGCTGGTGAATGCAGGGCGTCCGCAGCCCGACTTTCCGCAGGGGCCGAGGCTCTATGTGGGCTTCATCTTTTACCACTGCGGCGAGTGACGCTGCAAGGTGATATTGACCGGCTTCCCGTTGAATATAGGTATGATTGTTATTAAAAATCCCGTTTTTTTGCTATATCTTTGCATCGGCCCGGCGACGGGCCGATGAGGTGCAATTCGAAATGATTCAAACGAATAAAATCCGGAACCTGAAACAAATCAATTCAAGGCAAACATGAAAGAGAAAAAGTTTATTACCTGTGACGGGAACTATGCGGCCGCGCATATCGCTTATATGTTCAGCGAGGTGGCTGCCATCTATCCTATCACACCTTCATCCACCATGGCCGAGTATGTGGACGAATGGGCCGCAGGGGGAAGAAAGAATATCTTCGGAGAGACCGTGAAGGTCGTGGAGATGCAGTCCGAAGCGGGTGCTGCGGGTGCGCTCCACGGTTCGCTCCAGGCCGGTGCGCTCAGTACGACCTTCACCGCATCGCAGGGTCTCCTGCTGATGATTCCCAATATGTACAAGATTTCCGGAGAACTTCTTCCGGGCGTATTCCATGTCTCGGCGCGAGCCATCGCCGCACATGCCCTTTCCATATTCGGCGACCATCAGGACGTGATGGCCACTCGCCAGACGGGCTTCGCCATGCTCGCCACCAGCAGCGTTCAGGAGGTAATGGACCTCGCCGGCGTGGCGCATCTGGTAGCCATCAAGTCGCGCGTGCCGTTTCTGCACTTCTTCGACGGATTCCGTACGTCGCACGAGATACAGAAAATCGAGCTTATGGAGCAGGATGATCTCGCCGCTCTTCTCGACAGGGATGCGCTGGCCGGATTCCGTGCCCGTGCCCTTCGTCCGGAACACCCTGTAACGCGCGGTACCGCACAGAATCCCGACATCTACTTCCAGGCCCGCGAGGCGGCCAATCGTTTCTACGATGCCGTGCCCGATATGGTGAACGAGGCGATGCAGCAAATCAACGCCATTACGGGCCGCGACTACAAGCCGTTCACCTACTACGGTGCGCCGGATGCCGACCGAATTGTCATCGCGATGGGGTCCGTGACCGAAACGCTGAAGGAGACGGTGGATTATCTCCGTTCGCAGGGCGAGAAGGTGGGTGTCGTGACCGTGCACCTCTATCGTCCGTTCTCGGCGAAATACATGCTCGATGTCATTCCTTCGACCGTCCGGAAAATCTGCGTGCTCGACCGCACGAAGGAGCCCGGCGCCGCAGGCGAGCCGCTCTACCTCGACGTAAGGGATGTTTTCTACGGCCGGACGGATGCCCCCGTTATCATCGGCGGACGTTACGGCCTTTCCTCGAAAGATACCACGCCCGCACAGATGCTGGCCGTGTTCGCCAATCTGGGCGCCGCACAGCCGAAAGACCGCTTTACGGTGGGTATCGTGGACGACGTGACCTTCACGTCGCTGCCCGTAGGCGAAGAGATTTCGCTCGCCAAGCCGGGGACGTTCGAGGCGCTTTTCTTCGGACTGGGCGCCGACGGTACGGTGGGGGCCAACAAGAACTCCATCAAGATAATCGGCGAGACGACCGACAAGTATTGCCAGGCCTATTTCAGCTATGACTCCAAGAAGTCCGGCGGCTACACTTCCTCGCACCTGCGTTTCGGCGATTGCCCCATCACTTCGCCCTATCTGGTGACCACGCCCGATTTCGTGGCCTGCCATGTGCCGTCGTACGTGGACAAATACGACGTGCTCAAGGGGCTCAAGAAGGGCGGTTCGTTCCTGCTCAACAGCCTGCAGGACGTCGATGCGATAAAGGAGTCGCTGCCCGACCACATGAAGGCGTACCTGGCCAAGAACCATATCAATTTCTACATCATCAATGCGACGAAGATAGCCGCGGAACTCGGTCTTGGCAACCGTACCAACACGATTATGCAGGCGGCCTTCTTCAAAATCGCCAACGTCATCCCCTACGAGGTGGCCGTCGAGCAGATGAAGAAGTTCATCTACAAGAGTTACGGGAAGAAGGGCGAGGATATCGTGAACATGAACTACGCCGCCGTGGACAAGGGCGGCGAAATGGTGCACAAGGTGGAGGTACCCGCCGAGTGGGCCTCGCTGAGTACGGAGAAGCCTGCGCGTGCGGCATCGTCCGCTCCCGAATTCGTACACCGTGTAGTGGAACCGATTAACGGCCTCAAGGGCGACGACCTGCCCGTGAGCACGTTCAAGGGGCGTGAGGACGGTACGTGGGACAACGGCACGGCCGCTTACGAAAAACGCGGTATCGCGGTGAGCGTTCCCGCATGGCAGTCCGAGAACTGTATCCAGTGCAACCAATGCTCGTACGTATGCCCCCATGCCGCCATCCGTCCGTTCCTGCTGACCGCAGAGGAAGCCGCCGCCGCTCCTGCTGGCATGGCGTTGATTCAGGGTCAGGGGAATACCAAGGAATATAAGTTCCGCATACAGGTCTCCCCGCTCGACTGTACGGGTTGCAGCAACTGTGTGGATGTCTGCCCGGCGCCCAAGAAGGCGCTCCGGATGGAGCCCATCGATACCCAGCTCGGTCAGGTGGCCAACTGGGAGTATATGAACGGTAGGGTCGGTTACAAGGAGCATGTCATGGACAAGACCAAGACGGTCAAGGGGAGCCAGTTCGCCCAGCCGCTCTTCGAATTCTCCGGGGCGTGCGCCGGCTGCGGCGAAACGCCTTACATCAAGACGATTACCCAGCTCTTCGGCGACAAAATGATGGTCGCCAACGCGACGGGATGTACTTCGATATACAGCGGTTCTGCGCCCTCTACGCCCTATTGCACCAACGCCAAGGGAGAAGGGCCCGCATGGGCCAACTCGCTCTTCGAGGATAACGCCGAATTCGGTCTGGGCATGCACGTGGCCGTCGAGAAGCTGCGCGACCGTATCGAGGAGAAGATGCGCTATGCCATGGAGAACTGCTCCTGCTGCTCGGATGAGCTGAAGAAGACCATGGGCGAATGGATAGAGACGCGCCACAGCACGGCCCTTAACCGGGAAGTGTGCGACCGTCTCGTGCCGATGCTGGAGGCTTGCGGTTGCGATACGTGCAGGGAGCTCCTGTCGATGAAGGATAATCTCGCCAAGAAGTCGCAGTGGATTATCGGCGGCGACGGCTGGGGATACGATATCGGTTTCGGGGGTCTCGACCACGTAATCGCTTCGGGACAGGATGTCAACATCCTCGTAGTGGATACGGAGGTCTACTCCAATACGGGCGGCCAGTCTTCCAAGGCGACTCCGGTGGGTGCGGTGGCCAAGTTCGCTTCGGCGGGCAAGCGCATCCGCAAGAAAGACCTCGGAGCAATCGCCATGACCTACGGCTACGTCTATGTGGCGCAGGTTTCCATCGGAGCCAACCAGAACCAGCTGCTGCAGGTAATGCGCGAGGCGGAGGCTTACAACGGTCCGTCGCTCATCATCGCCTATGCTCCGTGTATCAACCACGGCATCAAGGGCGGCATGACACGTACGCAGACCGTAGGCAAGGAGGCCGTCGCGTGCGGTTACTGGCACCTGTGGCGTTACAATCCGGAGCTGGCCGAAAAGGGCGAGAACCCCTTCAAACTCGACTCGAAAGAGCCCGACTGGAGCAAGTTCCAGGCGTTCCTGAACAGTGAAGTACGTTATACTTCGCTGGTGAAGGCTTTCCCGGCCGAGGCACAGGAGCTTTTCGCTGCCGCCGAGGAGAACGCCAAGTGGCGTTACAACAATTACGTGCGCCTCTCCAAGATGGATTATTCCAAGTAGGAGCCGCATGGCTTGAAGCAGCGGGCCGGAACCCCTAAAGGGGTTCCGGCCCGCTCGTTTTGCGGCGTCTCCGGCAGGAAAGATTGGTCTGAGTCTCTCTTGCGGCGACTTTGCGGCAGCCTGTCCGCCTTGTCCTTACGCTGCATGCGGTGCAGCGTGGATACGATTCATCGTGTTGTCTGAAGGTCTGGCAGGGGGTTGCTGTGCGGTGGAAAACACATAAAAGAGCCGGCCTGTTTGTTTTGCGGAGACGGAGTGCGTTTGTTCGTCGGAGGCTCCGGGGAGAGAGAAGGTGAAAAAGCGGGCCGCCGATTCGGCGGCCCGCTGTGCAAGGGTAGAGACGGTTGTACAGAGGGGTTATTGGGCATGGAGGTCGAAAGTACCCTCGAACGAACCGGTCACTTTGTATCCGGCGTCGCTGGTGAGGTCGAAGGTCAGGGTGTAAATCTCGCCCTGCCGCGATACGGTCATCTTGCCGCCCGTTATGCATACCCGGTCGCCGTATATTCCCTCCGTTATCCGATGAAACCAGCTTCCGAAAGGGAACGTAGGATTGAAGTATTCGGCTCCGCCGCTGATGGTCCAGGGAGCCGGGTCCGTATCGTATCCGAAGTTGGCGACTACATCATAAGTACCGTCGGAGAGGTAGTATTCGTTGTCGTCGTTGATACTTATCGGCTCGGCTGCAAGGTAGATGCAGAGTCTGTCGCCCGTTCCTGTATAAGATGATGTTCCGTCATATACAATGCCGTCGCTCCAGAATCTCAAGTCCCATAAGGTATATGGAAAGTTTCGGCGGTCATTGTTTGGAGATACCAAGACGTAGTTTTTCGTCAGGATGCCGAAATCTACATCCTCCGTCAGCGTACTGAGGAAATTGGGGCGGCCCTCCTGGGTGACGGCAATCTCGAACGGTCCGATGCCCTCGGCATCGGTGGAAACGATAATTCGGCAGGCATGGGGAGCGGCTTCTTCGTTTTGGGCCGCGGAAAATTCGATGTGGTTTTTGCTGTCGCTTTTGTATGGATGAAGCGTTATCCAGTTTGTAACGGCAGAATCATAGGCGACCGTGGCTTGCCAGTCGATGTTGACCGCTTCGATGTCTATTTTGTGGTTGGTCGTCGTATAATTGCCTTCGATATATCCCCGGTAATTGAGCGTAAATCCCTCTTCGGGAACCTCTCCTTCCCTGTATGACAAGGAGAAGGACGGTGGCAGTACCTTGGGCTCCTGGGAGATGCGTATGACCTTGCTGCCGGCGGTCTCCTCGCTCGGCGTGATGGTGATGTTCGCCGAACGTTCCGCGGTGTCGGGGTTGTCGGCGACGGCGACCGTCAGCGTCGTCTCCCCTTCGGTACCTTCCGTCGCAGAGAGAGTTATCCACTCTTTGGCGGCGTCCTCCACCGCGGCGCTCCAGGTCATCCCCTCGCCCGAAGCGGTCACCTTCACGCTCTGGCCTGCGGCGCCCTCGGCCTCGAAAGTCAGTACCGTCGGGTCCACCGTCAGCGCATAGACCTCCGGATTTTCGGCGCCCTGTTGGATGATGGTGACGCTTCGGTCTTTTATCCGGTTGTTGTCCTTCGCCTTGAAGGTAACGGCGGCGGTTCGTTGTTCCGCTTTGGTGTTGTCGGCGACGGCGACCGTCAGCTCTTTGTCGGACAGCCGTTCGATTGTCACCCACTCCTTTCCGCTTTCTGCGAGAGAGTATGTCCACTCCACGCCGACGGCCGTTACGGTAATCGTCTGTGGGGCGGTATCCTCCGCTGCGAAGGAGAGCGATGTGGGGGTTATTTCGAGCGAAGCGGTTGTTGTTTCCGTTTCAGTGGGCTTGCATGCGGCTGCCAGTATGCATGCCGCTGCGACGAACAATATCTTTTTCATCATTCATTTGTGTTTTAGGTTATTTTTCCAGAGGCGGTGCAATGTACCATTTAATGAAACTTATCCCCATTGCGGACTCTTGAGCCGATGTACCGAGCATGACGGAGCCGTCCGCCGTGATATAGTTGATGTATCCGTACGGGATAATGATGCCGTAGTTGTTGTATACCCACTCCTGCGTACTTCCCAGGTCGATACCCGTGTTGAGGTCGTACACCCGGCCGGTGGACACGCCGAAAGTACCGATGCCGATGAATGCGATGCCGTCGTCGGTGACGAACTGTCCGCCCGATTCGCCGTAGTCCTCTACGATGATGGTCTTTTCGGTCTCGGTATTGTAGAATGCGGCGTAGTGTTCCTGGTCAATCGGCTGTTCGGTTTCCGGGTCGAACTCCTTGCGGTAACGGCCGGCTATCCATTTTCCCGAGGGGCTGACCTGCGTATTCCATGCCTGGCAGATGATGCCGTTCACATAGGTATATTCGTATTCCCTGCCGTCCGGTCTGGTCCAGACACCGGAGACCATTTCCCGGACATCTTTGCCTACCCATTGCGGTGCATCGAAGCCATTGCCATTCCTTTTCCAGTACAGCATGCCGAAATCGTAGTTCTCCCAGGAGGTACCGTAAGCGACTTCGCCGTTGGCGGAGATGCCGCGGGCCATGACGCCGGTTGTAAGCTCCTGCTCTCTGAATCCTTTTTCGGGCATGGGCAGCACTTCGGGTACGCCGTCCGTCCAGAGCAGCGGATGATAGAGACCGCCAAGATGACCGTTTTTGTCCATTGCGTAACCGACCCAGTATTTGCCGTCTGCAGAGGTTGCCTCTACCTTGGGTTTACCTTCGAATCCTGCAGGTACGGCTTCCGGAATGGTAATATTGCCCGAGGTGTCGATGGCTACCTGACCACCGTGCATACCGTCATTGATAAACAGGAGTCCCTGGTCGGTGATGCAGCTCGCTTCGGTCATGTAATAAAGCGCTTCGGGAAACGGGCCGTGTTGGTAGGTTTCGCCCGTTCGGAGATCGATGATGACAGGCGAATAGAGCCACGAGTCATCCGGCGCGATGGAAGGGATAATTCCTCCGACATAATTTCCGCTCGGCGATATGACGGCACCCTGTTGGAATGTATCCAGTTTTCGAAGACGGGCGAACAGGTTGTCTGCGGCGAGCTGCGTGACGAGTATCTGCTGCGAGGCCTGACCCGCGGAGACGGTGATGCGGGCCTCCCGTTCGGTTCCGGAGGTGTTGTCTTCGACGGTGATTGTCAGGCTCTCCCCGTCCTGTCCCTTTTCGGCCGTTACCCAGGAGGCGTCCGGGGCAGCGCTCCATGCGGCGGGAGCTGTGATGACGGAGACCGTCAGGGGTTGGTTGTCCTCGCCCTGGAAGGTACATGCCACCTGACTGAGGTCGATGTAATGGAACTCTTCCTTGTCTTTGGCACATCCTGTCAGTGCCGCGGCAGCCAGAAGGGCGGCGAGGCTTTTGTGCAGATAGTTTTTGTTCATGGTTGGATGGTTTGTTAATTTTTTGCTTAAACAAATTTTCCCCGGGAAAAAGTACTTTATGTGCGGATACAAACATAATAATAAAATAAAATTAATAATATATGTTGGGAAATTTGCATCTTTTGCCGCGGATGTTTCAAAGATAGTTGTGATGTTGCGGTATTTCTGTGTCCTGTTGCAGGAATATGGGAATAGGCGGGTGTCGTTGTGCAGCTTTTGACATTTCGTTATTTGCTGAGGCGGCGATTTTTGCTGGTAAGTAATTGATAGTTTGTTGTTTATTGTTTGTTTCGGTAAGAACTGGACGAAAAACGGCCGCCCCTTAAGGGGCGGCCGGAATGATGTACGCCCTGCAGGGCGTACATTGCCGGGAATCAACCTTGTACGTGAATCTCGAATTCGCCTTCAAACGTACCGGTCACGCTGTACTTGGCGTCGCTCGTGAAGTCGAACGTGATGGTATAGACCTCGCCGTTGCGCGTTACGGTGGCGGTACCTTCCGATATCAGTGCGTTTTCCGTAATGTTGGACTCTTCGACACGCGAATACCAGCTCCCCTGCGGAAAGACGTAGTTCCATGTTTCGCCGCCTCCGCGTATCTCGCCCGGGTTGAGGCTCGTACCGCCGTCGCCGAAGGCTGTGACGGTGTAAGTCCCGTCGGGAAGATAGTATTCGTTGTCGTCGTTGAGTGTGAGCGGGTCTGAGTAGAAGTAGACGCAGAGTTTCTCGCCCGTTCCGACGTAGTAGTTCGGGTAGTTCGTTTCATCGTAAGTGATGCCGTCGCTCCACAGGCGCAAATCCCAAAGGGTACTTGGTTCATTGCGGTAGTCGTTGTTGGGCGCTACCAGAGCGTAACAGTACGTCAGATTCATGCTGACATCTTCCGTGATGGTACTCAGAAAATCGGGCTTTCCCTGCTGGGATGCCTTGATTTCGAACGGGCCGATACCCTCCGCATCGGTGGTGACCGTTATGGTGGCGGTGCGTGTCTCGGGCGAATCGTTCCGGAGATTGAAGTTGATGGTGATGAGATTGACGGTTTCGCTTTCGTATTTGCTGACCTGCAGCCAGTCGTTGCCGCCCGATTCGTACTGCGTCTTCACGTCCCAGATGACGTTCACCGGCGTGACTGCGATTTGGAAGGAGGCGGAACCCTTGTAGTCGGCGACGAATCCTTCGGCCGGCAGTTCTCCCCCTTCATAGGACATCGAGAAGGAGGGGGGCAGCACCTTGGCCTCCTGCGTCACGCGGATGGCCTTCGGGCCTACCGACTCCGCACTCGGCGTCAGGGTGACGTTCGCCGAACGTTCCGCCGTGTCGGGATTGTCCTGCACCGTGACGGTCAGCGTCGTCTCCCCTTCGGTACCTTCCGTCGCAGAGAGGGTTATCCACTCTTTGGCGGCCTCATCAACCGCGGCGCTCCAGGTCATCCCCTCGCCCGAAGCGGTCACCTTCACGCTCTGGC
>ERZ1673694.63-NODE-63-length-91641-cov-10.682419_pt1 | contig 91641 bp, 89 predicted proteins | sample MGYA00580224_ERZ1673694 | MGnify/ENA primary metagenome ERZ1673694 (study PRJEB41218, sample SAMN15661778) | gut metagenome | host: Homo sapiens | place: Canada: London | collected 2015-08-20/2019-03-30 | study: EMG produced TPA metagenomics assembly of PRJNA649273...
ATTGTAATTCATGGAACGGCATATAGAATTGTAATTCATGGAACGGCATATAGAATTGTAATTCATGGAACGGCATATAGAAATCAGAAATAGAAAACCTTTTTGTTAAAATCGTTTTGGACAAAAACATAACCACAGAAGCATCCCTTATGAAAGCAATTACAACAGAAGAAAACCCCGGATAAAATATTAAATTTTTTGATGGATGTTACAAATTATTGATTATCCGGACAATCTTAACTCTGCAAATACCATTATTTCACAAAAATATAGCCTCATGATAAAATATTTATATTAAAGGCAACGTGTTTTTAAATATAAAAAGGAGACGAATGCGATGAAGACAGGATTTGAGCTATTGGACGATGCATTCCTGAACAAGGGAACCGCATTTACGGAATCGGAAAGAAAAAAACTTGGATTGGACGGATTGCTTCCGCCTTGTGTAGAAGATATAGAAACGCAGGCACAGCGTATCTACCGCCAAATGGAAAGGAAAACTTCCTTGATTGAGAAAAGACGTTTTCTGATGGAAGTCTTTAACTTCAACCGGACACTGTTCTTCCATGTATTCAGTGAGCATCTGGTAGAATTGATGCCAATTGTTTATGATCCGGTTATCGCGGAAAGCATTGAACAATACAGCGGACAGTTTGTCAATCCGCAATGTGCAGCCTTCCTTTCTATCGATCATCCCGAACTTATTGAAGCTTCGCTTAAACAGGCTGCCGGGGACAGAAAAATCCGCCTTATTGTTGTTACTGATGCAGAAGGCATTCTTGGTATTGGTGACTGGGGTACTAACGGTGTGGATATTTCTGTTGGAAAACTGATGGTCTATACTGCCGCTGCCGGTATCGACCCGCAGACTGTACTTCCGGTTGTCCTGGACTGCGGAACTAACCGGGAAACCTTACTGAAAGATCCTTTCTATCTCGGAAACCGCCATAAGAGAATATATGGCGATCCTTATTATGATTTCGTGAATCAATTTGTTGAAACGGCGGAAAAGCTGTTTCCCGATTTGTACTTGCATTTTGAAGACTTCGGACGGTCTAACGCTGCAGCCATCCTGAAGAAGTATCAAAAAACCTATCCCGTTTTTAATGATGACTGTCAAGGGACCGGCATAATAACATTAGCCGGTATTCTTGGCGCCATGAAAATTAACGGGGAAAAACTTACAAACCATACCTACATGTGTTTTGGAGCAGGTACGGCCGGAGCCGGTATCACTGACCGCATATTCAGGGAAATGGTTGCGCAGGGATTGTCAGAAAAAGAAGCACGGAAACACTTCTATATGGTGGATAAGCAAGGATTGCTCTTTGACGATATGGATGACCTGACACCTGAGCAGAAACCCTTTGCAAGAGCACGTTCTGAGTTCGATAATGCCGGAGAACTGAATAATTTAACAGCGGCAGTAATGGCTGTCAAGCCTACAATTCTTGTGGGAACTTCAACTGCTCCGAAGACATTTACCGAAGAAATAGTAAAAGCCATGGCATCATGGTGCGAACACCCGATTATTTTCCCGCTCAGTAATCCGACGGAACTGGCGGAAGCAACAGCGGAAGACATCATCAAATGGTCTGACGGCAAAGCGATGGTCGCAACCGGTATTCCTGCAGAACCTGTTGAATATAATGGCGTGACTTACGTTATCGGGCAGGCAAATAATGCCCTGATATATCCCGGGCTGGGACTTGGAAGCATCGCCGTTAATGCTTCTTTGCTTACGGATGAAATGATTTCCTCCGCCGCACATTCTCTTAGTGAATTTCTTGAAATCAATGTGAAAGGGGCTGCCGTTCTGCCGCCGGTGTCTAAATTAACGCAGTTTTCTGAAACAGTGGCTAACGCGGTAGCAGAATGCGCTGTAAAACAAGGCTTGAACAGAGTGCAGACAAATGATGTTAAAAGAACCGTGCAGTCATTAATCTGGAAGCCTGTTTACAGAAATTACTAATGTGTATGGAAGATAAAAGAGCAAATTTTAAGTTTTGTATGTAAATACCGAAAATAAATACCTCCTGTCTCCCACAGCAGGATATGCGGAAAATGGAAAGAGTATCTTTACTCCCGCGCGGAGAAGATACTCTTTTCATTTCCATATTTCCTTTTACTCCCATTACTCCCACGTAAAAACGCCGTCTCCCGTCAAGACAGCGTTTTTCTTTATAAGCACAGGAGCCCGTCCCTCCGCTTCCTGTAATATTTTGTCTTCCCCCGGATCAGTTCCCCTCCGGGAACCAGCCGGCCGCCGTCGCCGTAATCGGGGACATAGAGCAGATCCCAGCGCATATCCGGATCACCGCTTCCGATCCCATACCCGTCAGACGCGGCCATTTCCGCGTGGGTGTAAATACTCGACACCGGCAGTTCCAGCTTCTCCACAGCCTCCGCGCAGAACATCGCAAGCGCCTCCACCTGCGCTTCTGTCGGCGGCTCGCGTCCCAGATCCACGCCGCTCGGCGCATCATAGTAGCAGCATGCATCGCGGCAGCACGCCAGCGCTACACCGATCGACCGGCTGTTCCTGCGCCACGTATGCGCCAGGCACTCCGTGAAATCCTCATGGATCACGTGGCAGTACCCTCCCCGGTCAATCACCACATGGTATGCCAGGCACTCCACCAGCTGGTACGGCGCCCCCGTCCAGTGGCAGTAAATCCGGTCAATCTTCCCGCGGGCCGCCTCCAGGCGCGCTCCTATTTCATCCAAAGTCATAATCCGTTTATCCATACTTTACGGAAAGAAATACTTCCCGCCTTTCATCACTTCCTTTTCAACTTCCTTACCAGCCCCGACAGCACCCCGACACCGGCATCATTCAGATTCTCCACGATACTCAGCATCTCCGACGCCGCCAGATAACTGACACACATTTCCATAAACAGATCCGGCCGTCCCACACTTGCCAGAAGCCGGTCTGCCGCACCGCCGCCGACGGTCAGCAGAATGTAAAGCACCATCTTTCCGGCGAACTGCCGCTTCATCTGCCTGCTGGAAATCATTCCGGCCCGATGCGCCGAGGGAATCGCCAGAATGCACGATACCATATCACGATCCTCTTCCCCCTTCGCCTCCAGATACTTGTGGGCAAGCGCCATCCACTTCGTCACCAGATCAATAAATACCGCCAGCGCAAACAAACTGATCAGCTCCACAGGAAAAACCCCTTCCGCCAAAAGACCCGTCGTCACCAGCTTCACCTGCCAGTCCGCCACAAGCCGCTCCGAAGCCCGTTCAAAAGCCTCCATCCACGAACCTGCATCCATAGACCCTCCTTTCCGTCAAAAATAAAACTCCTCACAACGGGGCCGCTCAAAGAAATACGCCCCCACCTCATCCGGCCTGATCTGCAAAATCCGCATGGAATTATAAATATCCCGCTGGGAAAAATGAAGCTGATTATTCAGCCGCAGAGACAAAGACGTCTTGCTGATTCCCAGTCTTGCCGCAAAAACAACGTCAGACCCCAGCTTCTCACGAATCCGTGCCCGAAGCCTGATATAATCAAAATGCATTCCCAATCCTCACTTTCATTCAAGCAATATTCACTTCCGTCACAAGAAATTCCTCGTTTTTGCATCTTTTATAAAATATCGTTCCTTTTTATAGAACATATGTTCTATATTGATTTAAGAATAGAACTTTCTCCCCTGTCTGTCAATAGGCGTTTCCGCAGCCCTGCGAACCCTATTTCCAAAACCGGACAGGAGAGCGTCCTATCCTAAAAAGAAAAGCCCGAGTCCGTACCCCGGGCCCTTCCCTACCTAGCTCCGGCGGATTAGTCGCCGTCAGTCAGAACAGCCACATCAGAGCGGCGGACAGAATCAAGCGCCTTCACCTGCAGTCCGGCGATCGCCTTCCCCGCATGAAGCAGCTCTTCATCAGACGCGCTTTCCCTGATATTGTTAAAAGCCAGATTCTTTAAAGAACCGTCTGTATTTTCAACACGTACCAGAAGCCTTGTCTTTTCCACAGATTTGGAAACTGCCATCATTATCCCTCCTTTCCTTTTCCATATATCTTTGTTATATACCTCTTTTAAAATTAATGAATTTCCTCTTCCGTAGTGGTCACCATGACAGCCTTTACGAAAGAAGCCGCCCCGACGCCCTTGCCGTTTGCCAGCACCGGCATGATTTTCGCGGCCTCCGCCTGCACGGCGGACAAAGCTAGCCCGTCCTTCGGATCGGCAATGCTCACAAGAAGCTCCGTATTCGCGGAAGTCAGGAATTTAAGTTCCAATTTCTTAGTCATACTCTTTTCTCCTTTCCCTGTCCCCTCTCCGGAAAGGAACAGTCCTTAGCGCTGCCATTATAGTATCCCTTTCGAGTTTAAATTTGCTGAAACAGGAAAAATAATTTGAAATTTTTTTGAAATACTTTTCCTGCACTCCCATTTCTTCCCATTTTTATCCCGACAATGCAATAAAAAAATACCGCTGTTAAGCGGTACTTCTTAGTTACATTTACAGCACGCCTGCTGTGTCTGTGGTTCGTATATACTTTGCCGATATTTCCATACGCTTACATAAACTTACTTCTATCCTGCAATCATCCCGATACCTGCTTGCTGATCAGCATATTGTTGCTTAGTTACATCCATATTGCTCTGATTAGATAAAATAATAAATCATTATGTTCTAAAAATACAAAATTTACTCGCAAGTCCCTTTGTTGCTTATAATCCGTTGTCTAAAAATCCGTTTACTCTCATGCTTATATAAAATTGGAGGTGTTTCTTATGATTACTGTTGATTTGGGCAATCGAATCCGGACACTGCGCCAGGAAAACGGATTCAGCCAAGAAAAATTCGCACTAAATATCGGCATGGACAGAACATATTTTGCTTCTGTTGAGGCTGGCAAACGTAATGTTGCCATTGTAAATATAAAGAAGATTGCTGATGGCCTCGGTGTTACATTGAGTGAATTATTTGAAAATTTATAAGTTGGAGGGAATATACTTGGGAAAAAATGAAATTACAAAATGGTTTTCCAATAAAGGCAGCCGTAATGAGGTCAGACAGCGGATTATTGATGTATTTATCAAAGAAGCTCCTGGGAAAGGAAGCAGAGACAATGCGTCAAGATATATCTACTATGTTGAAACGCTAAGTGACGGAAATCGTGTCTATTTGGAAAGGCCCGCCAATCTACATAAGGGCTTTGATTTTTCTATCCATGTTGAAAATACTAATTACGCATCACCAAGCCAAAAGCGGAGAAATTCTCCTAAGCATGATGACCTTGCGCAAGACCTTAAATCAAAAAAGGCTGAATCAGAAAAAAAATACGCACGGCTGTATGAACTTATCAGACGTATATATGAATGTGACGATGTATCTGATATCGAAATGGCAGAATTACACTTTTCTGTCGGTCTTCCGGTAGACCATATCCTAAAAATCATAAAATGGTTTTTTATAGAGCAAGACATACGATATTGGAATTACTCCGGAAGAGCAATGTTTTGGAATTCTGTGCCGAAACCATAAGATAAGAAAGGAAATGTACATGAACCTGGAAGACGCTAATCAAAGATTGAATAAATTATCAAGTATCCCCTTTGGAGAACTATTTTCACAGAAAGATATGCACTCAATTATAATAAACAAAGGTAAAACCGGCCAGTTGCTGGAACTCGCATTAGGGTTGCGTTTATCAAATACAAATCTTGACTTTGAAAATGGTGAGTTGAAAACGAATAAATGTGATGCTTTCGGAAATCCGAAAGAAACTGTTTTTATCACGCAAATTAGCGGAATAATTGACGAGTTGATTGAAGAAAGACCTTTTGAAAATACCCATCTGTATGAGAAAATTAAAAATATTTTATATGTTCCTGTTTGTAAAGATGGAGATCCTTACAAATGGATGTTTTTACCAAGTATTCATATTGATTTAAAATTACCTCGATTCAGTCCACTTTTTGATATTTGGCAACAAGATTATTATTCTATCTGCAAACAGCTGCGGAATCACATAGAAAACAGCAAAGACGGTTTTATTCACACTTCCAACGGAACACACCTGCAGGTACGCAGCAAAGATTCTCGCCCATATCATCCTATATATTCGAATGTTTATGGCCGATATATTTCAAATAAAAATCATGCTTTCTATTTTCAAAAGCAATTTGTAAATGATATTCGAAAAATGAATCACTGATAAGAAGAAAGGGAGCTATATACCAAAGTAGCTCCCTTTAAAATATTAAGGTTTTCTAAAAATGAACAGATGCTCATGTGCAATAAGAAGAAAATTGTATTTTATACTATTTGTTTTCCAATAGCCTGTAGCCCGGCAATTATGCTGCTCTTTAACTATAAGTTCCTTAAGCTTAAATCCCGCATCTTCATAAATTTTCATAACATCAAAACTCAACGGTATCATATGTCCTTTTTTTCTCGCATCCCCCATAAGAATGGCACAAAATTTTCCCTTTTTCAAAACTCGGAAGCTTTCATTTGCGACCTTTTTCATCTCTTCTAAAAATGTGGTGACTTCACAATTTGATAAATCTGCCGATATATCAAGTCCTAAAATTTTACTATATTTAATCATATCTGCATAAGGCGGATGCGTACATATTAAATCTATGGATTCATCTTGTATAAAATCAAGATTTCTGGCATCTCCTTTATGTATATTTACTTTACCGTTTGCTCCTTTGTGTTCAAAATCTGTTTTCTCCCTGCATCTTTCCAATGCAATATCGTTTATATCAATCCCTATTATGTCGCGATTAAGTAATTTTGCCTCAACAAGAGTTGTACCTCCTCCGGCAAATTGGTCAAGTACCAAATCACCTTCCTGCGAATAGCGAAGAATAATGTTGCGCGGAATATACGGTGACCAATTGCCACGCCACTTTGCATCGTGCGTTGCCCAATTACCTCTGTCGGGAAAACTCCAAACAGTAGTCATTTCCAATTCAAAATCGTCTGGCCCCCATTTTGTGATTTTCTTTTTAGTCATAATAGCTCCTACACAAATAGCTTTGATATAATGTCGTTTTTCATATTGTCACTGCTTATAATACAAGTATTGAATATACTGAAAACAGACATCTTAACCGCAGCCAAAATACTCTATCTGAATTTGCCATGTCAATTAACAAAGTCACTTTGCACCCATCAATTATCTTCACTGCTGCAAATCAGTAGTTCACTTATTTTTCCTCTCGCTTTTGCATTGCTGTTTATTAGCCTTGTCGCATAGATTCGTTTGATTTCCATACCGAAATATAAATCATCAAAAAAATTATCATCCGGATCAGTATTCTTAGGATCGGAATTGCTTGCTACCACATATACGCCGGATGCGGAAAGCTTTTTTATATACTGACTGAGTTCTTGTTGGCATGTATCATCAAATTCATTTTTGGTATACGCAGTAAAATTCGAAGTTAATGATAATGGTCTATATGGCGGATCAAAATAAACAAAAGTATGTTTATCTATAAAAGAAGCTGATTTCTTATAATCTGCGCATACTATAGTTACACCATTTAATACCTTAGATACCCGACGCAGATTATCTTCATCACATATCATAGGTGACTTGTATGATCCCATAGGAACATTATATTCCCCCTTGGAATTAACGCGATATAATCCATTAAAACAAGTCTTGTTAAGAAAAATAAATAGTGCCGCAAGCTCAACATCATGCTGATCAGCTTTTTTCAAATGATTGAACCGTGACCGTTTTTCATAATAAAACAACTTTCTTCTGTCATTATCCAGTAAAAGATAATCAGATTCATATTCCTTCAATAAAGTAGTCAGTGCGTCATATTTATCGCGTAAAGAAATATAAACATTGATGAGTTCTGCATTTGAATCACTGATATAAACCTCATCAATATCATAATTACTCAATACATCAAGAAGAACTGCTCCGCCACCCTGATACCCCCTCCAAAAACAATACACACCCTATAATTTATTTATTATAACACAGCTTATAGACGACAGCTCACAGCTCACAGCTCACAGCTGATAGCTTTTATTTATCTTATTACCGTCTTCCCCACCACGGGTGCAGATCCTTCACATTCGTTCAAGATGACGCTTTACCGTCCGTCATCACTCAGAACGGGGGCAGAAAAAGAATCTTCATTCTATTCTTTTGCGTCATTCCCCCAAGCCAGTATCCTCCGTCCGGCTTCGCCGGCCACCTCCTTATAAACAAGGAGGCTTACCCAATCCCTATTCTTCCCGTTAGAACCCCTTTCCTTAACACTGTAGCAAATCCTTTGTTGGCGCTTTGAATGACGCCTTACCGTCCTTCGTCATTCTGAACAGGGGTAAGAATGCTGTATGGGCAAACGGGAAACGGAACAATGAAACGGAGTGAAGAATCTATTATGCTGATGACGTCTTACCGCTTTCCTCACTACAATAGCAGATCCTTCGCTACTGCTCAGGATGACGCCTTAACGTCTTATACAAGGATCATGGAGTCGGTCGTCAGAAGGAGCTGTGGCGCACGCAGTGCGATTGAGGATACTCGCTTGTCGTAATGATTTAAATCGTAAAAGAATATTTAGCTCACAGCTGACAGCTCACAGCTGATAGCTTTTATCTTCTTACCGTTTCCCTCACTATGACGCCTTTTTTGCCAATTCAGCGCCGCCTATTTCCATGACCTAGGCAGCCGGCAAAGCCGGACGGAGATGCTCGCCCGCCGAGATGACTCTAATCGAAAAAGAACTATTAGCTTATAGCTATTAGCCAACAGCCAACAGCTGACAGCTAACAGCTAATGACCTTTGGAAATGAATCAGCCTTCATTGCCCTACCATAGAGAACTTGACGCAAAAAATCTGCCGCTTTCTTCCCTGCGGCAGATTCTTCTGCGTTTACCTTTTAATTTCCACACGATACTTTTTCAGCTTGCCTCCATAGACAGGAAAGAAACTGAATTCGCCGTAATCCTTTACAGGCTCCGCATTTTTCAGCAGTTCCATATCGGCATCGGAAATCACAAAATCAATATCCCCATTTTCTTTCATATGCTCCGGATCCGCCGTTTTCGGCAGTACCACCGTCCCCAGCTGCCAGTCATAACGGATGCAGAGCTGAGGAATCGTGACCCCGTATTTCTCCGCCATTTCCGCAAGGCATTCATCTTTCAGCGCTTCGCCGTGCGCCACGGGAGAGTAGGCTTCCACTACGATATCCCTCTTCCGGCAGTAATCAATCAAATCCAGCGGACTGTTTCCCACATGGCAGAGAATCTGGTTCACCATGGGTTTCACACGGCAAGCGGCAAAGATGTTTTCAAGATCTCCCTCAAGGAAATTGGAAACACCGATTGCCCGCAGTTTCCCGGCTTCCAAAGCATCTTCAAGAGCACGCCACACTTTCCTGTTTTCTTCATAGTAGCGGTCCTCCGACTGGTTTACCTCCACCCAGGGCTGGGGCGAATGAATAATCATCATATCCAGATAATCAAGTCCCATCGTTTCCAGTGTCTTTTCGATGGATTCCATGGCGGACGCATAGCTTTTATTTTCAGCCGCTACTTTGGATGTGACAAAGATATCCTTCCTGTCAATGCCGCAGGTGCGGATTCCCTCTCCGACGCCACGTTCATTGCCGTACGCCTGTGCCGTATCGATATGGCGGTATCCGATATTCACCGCCGCCTGCACAGCCTCCGCCGCCTTGTCGTCATCAATAAACCATGTGCCCAGCGCCAGTTTCGGAATAACTACGCCATTATGCAACGTATAACTTTCCTCAAAAATCATAATTGCCTCCTCTATAAACGGTTGCCTATACAGAATAACAAGTATCAGAATAAATCATTTTGCGATGAAACAGCCGATTTGATTAATATAGCATGCCCTCATGCTTTTATACCCTTTTGCAGTTCAGAAACATCATCAAAAGGCCCATACAGGTCTTCCTCTTTTTCTGCCGCTTCCATGGCCGCATAGGAATCGGATTCGGTTCACTGTGCCATATTTTCTTTCGCCATGACAATTCTTTTTATATGCTTACTCTTCAAAATCATTATATCCAAGCGCCAATCAGGCTACAAGTACGTTGCACATATTTTCCCTCCCAAAAATGATTTCCCAAGGAAACTTCATCGGCACACTTCATCGTCTCCTCTTTGCATATTTCCTTATATAAAGATAAAATATAGAATCATAACGCTAAGAAAGGACGGACTTGTGAAAAGGATTTTATTTCTGGTTCCCCGCATGAACATCGGCGGTGCGGAAACCTATGTATATACCGCGGCAAAAGAACTCCGTGCCCGGGGCTATGAAGTTTTTCTCGCTTCCGGCGGCGGACGTCTGGCGGATGAACTGAAAACGGCAGGCATCAGGACATTTTTTGTCCCGATCCGGCAGAGCAGGTTCTTATCCGTCTGGCGCGTTTCATCCATCGTGAAGAAATACCATATAGACATCATTCATGCCAACTCGGGAGCTGCGGGCATCATCGCGGCAAGAGTAAAAAGGAATACGTCTGTCCCCGTGGTATACACGGCACACGGCATTTTGGGAAACATGGAAAAAGAATATGTCATTGACCAATTGGATCAAATCATCTGCGTCAGTGAATACGTCAGGCAGGACTCTCTGGCACGCGGCCTCCATGAAAATCATCTCCTTGTCCGTTACAGCGGCATCGACACGGAACGTTTCACCGCAAATGAAGAAGAGCGCATCCGGCTGCGAAAAGAGTTCGGTTTCGATGAGGATACCCTCGTTCTTGCCATCGTATCCCGCATAAAGAATTTGGAAAACAAAGGCCACGGACATCTTCTCTCCTTACTGGACAAGTATGGCCGTAAAGAAAACTGGAAGCTCCTTGTCATCGGAAAAGGGAACGGGCTCCCCCTGCTGAAAACGAAAATACGCGCCATGCACTTATCCGATAAAGTTCTCTGCCTCGGACACCGGACCGATGTGGAACACCTGCTGAACGCCGCAGACCTGACTGTCCTTCCTTCCCGCTTTGAAACGTTCGGTCTTGTCCTGGCGGAGGGCATGGCGATGGGAAAACCGGCCATCGCTTTTTCCGTAGGCGGCACGCCGGAAATCGTGAAAGACGGGGAAACGGGATTTCTCGTGGAAAAAGACAATGAAAAAGAGCTGTATGAATGTATCAAACAGCTCGACAGCGACCGATTTCTTCTTAAACAATTTTCAGAAAACGGTATCCGATGGGTACGCTCCCGTTTCACCAACCGCCGGATGGTCGATGAACTGGAAGTCATCTATCACAAGTTGTCACCTTAATTATTTCCTGAAGGTCTTTTTAAAACGCCGTTCCAACTGGCGGAGCCAGATAAAAATCAGATGGATACGGCTCACCTTTAATTTAAATTCCCACATCGGCTGCCTGGCAGGAATCGGAATACGGGGCAGAGCAAGCAGATCCTGTGTCCACAAAGGGACATCATAGAAAATCGCCAGCCCCAGTTTATACCCGCACTTCTCCGCCTCCTGCATGACCTTTCTGTCAAAATCTCCGTAAGGATAGCAAAGACACTCCACCGGTTTCCCATTAAGTTTTTCAAAAAAACGTTTGCTCTCTGACAGCTCATCATGAAGACGATCCGTATCGCAGCGGCTCAGAAACGGGTGATCCATGGTATGGGAACCGACATAATGCCCCTCATTCTGCCACAGGGCCAATTCACGTTCATCCATTGTCCGCGTCGGCGCTTTTCCGAAATTTTCCCATTTGTTCTCCCTGCCGATCCAATTGGCAATGGGAAATACATTTCCCACATGGCGGTATTTTTTCAAAATCGGTAAAGCCGCGGAAAAATTATCTTCATAACCGTCATCAAAAGTAAGGACCACCGGTTTCTTCGGCAGCCGCTTTCCATGGAGAAAATGCGCCTGCAGTTCCTCCACCGTGATGCTGTGAAATCCGTTTTCTTCCAAGTATCTCATCTGTTCTTCAAACTTCTCCTCCGGCAGCGCGTTCCGATCCCCCGGGACAGAAGCAATGCGGTGGTACATTAAAATAGGTACCCGATCACGGAAATGGTAATATGTGTACAATAAAGCAGAAAAGATTATAATAGAAACGTACAGCATAAATAAACTCCTTAATTTATTCTAATTATTGTATCACATATATTTTTCCTGATCAGAGGATTTCATGAAAACATTTTTAGTTTATAATACCTCTTATTTCGGAGACACTATCCTGACAGACGCACTGTGCAGGAATCTGAAACGGCTGTATCCGGAAAGCCGTCTGGTTTTCGTATCGAATAAACCGTTCACCGACATTTCCCGATACATGGACGGTGTCGATGAAGTCTGGACTTATGACAAATGGGGCGTCCATAAGGGACTTGCCGGATGGTATAAATTTTATAAAGAACATAAAAACCAATATGTTTTTGATGCCGCTTTTGTCATTTACGGCAATGAGCGGGGCATTTTATTATCCAAATTTTTAGGCGCAAAAAAAATATACGCAGACAATCGGCATGCGATCGTCCGCCTGCTCCTCTCCAATGGAAAAATTAATTACGGAAAATGGATCCATGTGCAGGACCGGCATGCCTATCTGGCGGAACTGTATGCGGGAAAGCCCATGGAAAGCATGAAAATCAGGTACCATGTCCCTGATGAAGCTTTTGCATATATCAATGAACAGCTTTTAAAAGAAATCAGCAAACCGATCATTGCATTGAATCCGGTCACCAAGCGAAAAGAAAAAGATTTGAAACCGGACACACTCCTTACACTGGCAAAAAAAATAAAAGACGCAGGGATGATTCCCGCCATGATCGGTGCAGGAAAAGATTGTGAATCATATTATGAAAATCTTCCGCCTGCTGGCAGACAGGTGCTGCTGAATCTGGTAAACAAAACCACCATTCCCCAACTGGGCGCCCTGCTGAAAAGCTGTGCCGTCCTCATCAGCGCCGACACCGGTACTGCCCACTTTTCTCTCGCCTTAGACGTTCCCGTGGTAGATGTTTTTTACCTGAATGATGAATCCAATCTCGCCGCCTGGGGACCGAAGACATTCTACCGCCACCGCCTGATTGCCCGCGGCGGAGATTTCAGCGCTGAAAACATTTGGAAAAATGCGCAGGATTTGATGGAGGAAAACTCTTCCCTGTAACCTTGTATATTTCCGGTTCGTATCAGGAAAGGATATTGATATGTTCTCACGGTATTTCACGGATAGCCATTCTATAAAAACGCTCCCGTCTTATCTTTTGTCTTCTTTTATTTTCATAAGCGTCATCTTTTTACTTTTCCATATTTCCGGATTTGAACGTGTTTTCGAATGGAATAAGAGTCTGCGTGATGCGGCCACAGGGTTTGCCGTCTTCAGCCTCATTACATATACACTGAGAGAAAAACTGTATTCCCCCTTGTGGTGCTTATCCCTGTTTCCTTATCTAACGCAGCTTGTAATTTACGCCTATGTACTCATTCATGCCAATATGTCCTGGACGATTGATTACGACTTGATCCACCCCTATTTCCTGCTTTTCGTTTACGAATCAGCCCTCACGGCATGCTTCTTTGCCTTCTCACAAAACCGTCCAAGGAAATGGCGCTTTTCCATTTCTGTCCTTTATGGAATTATCGTCGCGGCAAGCCTTCTGTTTGCTGCTATATATCTGGGATACTACATCCTATACAATGACACGATACGCGCGGAAAATATGCTGCCCATCCTGCAGACCAACAAAAAAGAAGCGTTTGAATTTATTTCAGACCGCATCGGACTGCCCGTCCTGTTTTCTTCCCTTATCTTTTTTGTGCTGCTCTTACCGGCCTCTTTCTTCTGCTGCCATAAAGCCATTTCCGTCGGCCGGGATCGTTACAGTAAAATACGTATCCTATGGATAGGCATGATTTGCATTCTGTCCATCATCAGCATCCATAAATATATCCCGTCTCTTTTTCCTATTTCACAAACTTATGGCGCTTTCCACTATATACATGAAATGCGGCGGATCAGCCAAAAGCATGAACAAAATATAAGCCGGTTCCGTATATATACCCCCGTCAGCGAAGCCATGCCGCAAAAATTACCGGGTACCGTCATTGTCATCATCGGAGAAAGCGCCACCCGTGACCGGATGAAAGCCTTTACCCCGTCTTATCCGTCTGAAACAACCCCATGGCTCTCAGAAATGAAAGAAACACCTTATTTTTACCTCATGGATAAAACATATTCCTGCTTTCCCGTCACTGTTCCCGCGCTTTCCATGTTCCTTTACGGGCGAAACCAATATGACCACCGGAATATAGATGACGTAGCCAATATCATAGATGTGGCACACCTTTCCGGCTATAAAACATGGTGGATGAGCAACCAGGGCAAAATGAGCGGTGAAGACAGTCCCATCGATTTCGTCGCGCAAAACTGTGATACGGAACAACGGACACCATTTCCGCTGGGCGACGATTATCAGCTGCTCGATTTTGTAAAGCAGCTTCCCAAAAACGAAAATAACTTTGTCATTATCCATCTTATGGGCAGCCATATCAGGTACAGCGACCGCACCCCGCCGGATTTTAAAGGAATCGACAACCCGAAGCACGATAAACGGACCAACCAGTATGACACCACGCTGCTCTATACGGATCATCTCCTCCGTGATATCTATACGTATGCCAAAGATCATTTGAATCTGCAAGTCATGATGTACTGCTCCGACCATGGAGAAAACATGGAACGAAGCCATGTCGCCAGCAAAAACATGACTTATGATATGGTTCGGATTCCTTTTTTCATTTATCTTTCCCCCGCTTACACACGGCTCTACCCGGATACGGCACAAGCCCTGCGTCAAAATGAACACAAAGTATTCACCAATGACCTGATGTATGACACCATTAGCGGAGTCCTGCACCTGCCAAACACAGACTATGAACCGAAATTTGATTTAAGCAGCAGTGCATATGATCTGAAACCGGCAGACGCAAGAACGAAGTATGGAGAATGGACCATCCTTGATGATCCGGATTACAAGTAAGCCTCCAAACATGACAAAAACCGTTACAGTTTCTCCAAAAGGAGCTGTAACGGTTTTTTACAACAAATTCACACTCTTTTCTCCTCCGAGTGCAGCGTATCCCATCTTTCAAAAAGCAGTGTAATGCCAAATGCAAGATAATACAATCTGCCAAACGATGTGGAAGAAAATGTTTCATCCAAAAGCCCGTTAAGAACAAAAGCAAGAAAAACTGCCAGCATGCACCAGCTGAATGGATTCAAAGCATATATACGTATCCTTTTCCAGAAATACATCCCCATAAGAATCAGATATGCATTATAACCCAGAAAAGCAAGAATCCCTCCAGTTGATAAAAAAATCAGCCACGTATTATGGGCATGCACATTTTTTTTAAACTCCCTGCTTCCCTCCAGTTGATATTTATGGTCATAAGCATTCTTCCATCCATTCAGTCCCACTCCGGCCAATTTATGGTCCTCCCACATATGGTAACTGCTCTTCCATATAAACGGTCGGTCTGCCCCTTGCATCCGATATGGATCATGTATCCCAAACCGGAGGGAACACAGCAAAGCAAGTACGACCAGCAGACCTGCCCCCATCCCTAAGAGCCGCCGCCTGGTTTTCCCCATTGCAATTTGATTTCTAAACAGGAAAATCAGCACAGTAATAAAAATCGCTATGGATAAAGCTCCCATGGCACCTCTTGTTTGCGTCAGGACCAATGTAACTGCCTCCAGCACTAAAAGTACCGACATTACAGCCAGATGAAAAATATTATCACGATAATAGCAGATAAAAGCAATAGTGAGTGGAATAAAGACATCCATCATAATACCCACGTGGGGCGGTGATGTATAAAAGCTGTCCAGGCGCTCCATGTGTTTGGCAGCATACTCATATATCCCATATCCGCATATTGCATACCCAATCGTAACAAATGTATAGCATACAGTTTTTCTGATATCATGCTCCCAGCCGATGTATAAAATCATAAATAAAGGCAGCGGAATCATAACATAAGACAGAAAACTATATGATCCGCCATACATATTTCCAGTATTGTCCAAATGAAACAGCGTGGAAATAAACAGGCAGGCATAAAATACAGCGAACGCCCATAGAATATTTTTATGAAGTGTAACCTTGGGAATCGCATGATTTTTCAGTGCATAAGCAATTACAAACAGAGTAAATGCGATCATACTGATAGACATTCCCGTATTAATATAATGGTAAGCCGTAGCCCCCCATACGACAACAGCCGCTGCCAACCGACTGCCCCAATTTATATTCAAAAATTTCATGAATCCCGCTCCTAATAGTTTTTATCGGGCAGCCATAAATTTCCACTGCCGCATTTTATATTGTAATGAAACTGCCATTTTACGGACATATCCGCAAAGCTGCAACAAAATCGTACATTCACTTACAATCAGATACCGCTGAAAAGAAAAAAGAAACGGCAACGATACATCTCTATGCATAAAGATATATGATTCCAACTCTCTGTAATCCAAATCCGGCAATTCCCGCGTATTGAAATCCGCCACAAAAGTCTTTACAGCGCACTTCAGTGCCTGAATGCAGCAAACCTTCTTATCCGACAATGCATGTAAATCCGCAATCCGTTCATGTTCACGCCACGCCAGAAACCTTCCATATTTCAATTGTATAAAATCCTTTATATTTTTCCCCCTCATAAGACTGTTTTCATTTTCATAACTGTAACGATATAAAGATACCGGAGTCAGATAAGCACTTCCCGCCTTAAAAAAAACGGTAGCACTCACATACATATCTTCCACCAGCCGCCCTGCCGGAAATATCAGATCATTCCATAGATAACGCTTATATAATTTCCCATGGGCAAAATTCGGCAATTCATCAAGAAGGATCCCTCTCCGGATTTTCGATAAATTATCCGTCTCTTTCCATCCGGAAGACCTGCAATCCTCGCTTCCATCAGCATAGATAATACTGAAACCCGCCATGATGATATCATAAGTCCCTGATTTTGAAAAAAATATCATTTTCTCTAAAGCATCTTCCACGATAAAATCATCAGAATCAAGAAAATATATCCACTCACCTTTACAGATTTTTATACCTGCATTTCGGGCAGCGCTAAGTCCCTGATTTTCCTGATGGATGACATGAATCCTGCCATCTTTTTCCGCATAGGAGTCACATATCTGCCCGCATGCATCAGGCGAGCCGTCATCAATCAGGATCATTTCCCAGTTGGAATACGTCTGGTTCAGCACGCTGTCAATACATCTATGTATAAATTTTTCAGTTTTATATACCGGCACGATGACCGACACTAATGGAGCATATCCCATAGGTTTTATCCCCTTATTCCGCCTTTTAAGCGTTTCAGCACATTGCCGCCGATTTCCATATTCAGGTACGCATAGCAGTATGCATTTAAAATGAAGACGATTCCAAGCATCACCATGCCTGATGTGGTAAACATCGCTTTACCCGGATCCGGATCAAATCCGAAGACCGATGACAAGGGTGTCCATATCCAGCGAAGGAATGTGGTGAAGCGGTCAATCGCTCCGGTAAGGGCATCGGCAATGCCGAGAACATAAATGGAAAATATGATTTTATAAGACATTTCAAATATATATGCGAGAATCGTAAGGCAAAGCGTTTTCCCGTAGGACAGTTTATGAAGAAATCCATAGCCCATGGCCATGCCGAGGGCAGCCGCATAAAAAGCTGTCGTCAGTCCGATTTCAGGTCCTCCGATCATGGTAACGAGAATAACCACACCCGCCGATGTGCCGAAGCCCCACTTCATCCCGTGGAAATCGCAAATGACGGCAATCGGGATGGGGGACGCGGTCATAGTGACGAACACGAGAAACGGCGCCAAAAGTTTCAACAGCACCAGAAGTGACGCAATGGCCGCCGCTGCCGCCGCTTCTGTCAGATATTTTGTTTTTCTCACCGATTCGTTCAATCTGTATCCTTTCCAAAAGAAGCCGCCAATGCTTCTTTCTCCTGTTTTGTTTTCCGTTTCAAATAGAATTCACAAGACCGGGCATCATGACCGTTGTTCCATTCCCTGTACCACACAAGGCAGACAGGCAGCCGGCCTTTTGTATACTTCGCGCCCTTCCCCGCATTATGGACAGCCACCCGTTTTTCCGGATCATCTACGGTAAATCCCGTGTAGAGTGTGCCGTCTTGGCAGCGCACCATGTAAGTAAAATATTTCTTTTCCATCTCTTTCTCTTAGCCGCAGGCAGCAAAAGGGCACCGGACTGTTTACATTTAAGTGTATGGTCTCCGCATGGTCACACATGCCGCCGTCCCCGTCTCCAGACTGCTGTTTTATTACCCCTCTATTGTATACAAACAATAAAAGAAATGCCAGCTGCATTGATAGCAGCTCAGAAAGCATTTTTCTTTTATTTCCACATTTTTCATGTCATTCGGATAACAGATTCTTCACTCCATGTCACTGCTCTGTTTTCCGTCTTTCCCACAAGGTATTCTTGCCCCCGTTCAGAATAACCGGGGATGGTAAGGCGTCATAGTGAGGGAAACGGTAAGAAGATAAAAGCTATCAGCTATCAGCTGTGAGCTGTTAGCCGTTAGCTGTGAGCCGTCAGCTAAAAGTGCTGAATGACGGCGGATGGCAAGACGTCATTCTGAGCGTCAGCGAAGGATCCGCACCCATGGTGAGAAAAACCATAAGGTGTCATCCTGAACGAATGTGAAGGATCTGCTGCTGTAGTGAGGAAAACGATAAGCTGTCACCAGCGTAATAGATTCTTCACTCCGTGTCACTGTTCCGTTTTCCGTCTTTCTCACAAAGCATCTTTACCCCCGTTCTGAATGACGGGATACGGTAAGGCATCATAATGACGGAGGGACGCTAAGCATCATAATGGCAGAGAACATTAAACGTCATTCGGAGCGAATGTGAAGGATCTGCTGCTGTGGTGAGGAATGCGGTAAGAAGATAAAAGCTATCAGCTGTGAGCTGTCAGCTACAAGCTAACTATTCTTTTACGATTTAAATCATTACGACAAGCGAGTATCCTCCATCGCACTACGTGCGCCACAGTTCCTTCTGACGGCCGACTCCATGATCCTTGTATAAGACGTTAAGGCGTCATCCTGAACGAATGGGAAGGATCTGCTACCGTGGTGAGGAAAACGATAAGCTGTCACCAGAGTAATAGATTCTTCACTTTGTGTCCTATTGCTGCTTCCCTTTAATAAAAAGTGCAGCAGGGGAAATGTTGCATTTCTCTTTGCTGCACTTATATGGTACTAATACACAAACTGGTATCAGACAGGTGAAAAACCGACGGCCGGAGGCTCAGTACCATTCATTGATCCAGTTTTTTTCAGAGGGAAGCATGTTTTCCGCCGTGGCAAGAACTTTTTCACACTTCGCGCCTTCCAGCCATTCGATGCGCCCCAAATCCGACAACTCTCTCAAAGACAGGGCCCCGAAAAAAAGCTGGGCGAGGGCGCCTGCGGTAATGGTAAAATCCGGTTCGGGAATTTTATTTCCCAATTTCACGCCGGAAATATCTTCGATATGAAGCTTCAGCGTGTAAAACACATCATATTTCACAGCGTAAATTCTTCCTTCCTTGGCGGAAAGGACGTAGATGCCGCTGTTTTCGGGAAGGAACTCGTCCGCCAGCTGGAAAGACAGAAAGCCTTTCATCTCTCTGCAGGGAAGTCCGTCAAATGCCACGACCGGATCTGTGACACGTCCCATCATGGTCGGGAAAGAGGCATTATGTATATAGGTATGCTCCGCGCCATTCTGCCAGTAGAAAAATGCCCTGTCATCAAAAGGTTCATACCACACGCATTCATCCACGGAACCGCGGTGTCCAGCCATGTAAGCATAGAGTCCTTTCCGTCCTGCATCGGAGACGTACGCCATTTCCGACACGATGAGTTTCCTTCCGTCCAGATGGTAGAAAATATATCCGGACGCACCGTCCAGGTCATTAACGACAGCAATGTAACCGCCGTCACAAAACTGGGCGCCGATGTGCTTCTTCCATGACGCCTCATCACGAAAAGCCCAGCCGTTCCGCCCCTTCACATACCTGTCATAGACAGAGGCAAGAGTTTTCCATTCATCTATCGAGGCAATACTCCCTGCGGACTGCGCCCGCTTACCCAAGAAACTTAAATGCTCAGGCGCGGCGCTTCGTTTCCACTGGTGCGCATAAAATGAAAATCCCATAGGATAGTAATACGATGCCGCCGAGGGCATAAGAATGACAGCGCCCTTATTTTCCAACCGCGCCATATGGAACGCGCCGCGGATCAGTTCCATCGCAAGCCCTTTCCCTCTTGCAGCAGGATGGGTGGCTACCCCGACGATGTAATCCACCGGCATCTTTGCTCCGCGGATACATATTTCATAAGGGCGGCGGTGAAGGTTGCACGCTATTTTCTCTGCTTCTTCTCCCGCCAGTACATCTTCCGGGCGGTAGAGTTCCCTGAAATACCAGCGGAACCACGGGTCGTCCTCTCTTTCAAAACAGTACGACCAAAGCGCGCGTATATCCTTTTCATCTGTCTGACTGCATTTACGTATTTTCATAACCGCCTCAGAAACAACCGCCGTCTTTTACGACAACATCATACTTTTCCGCGAAATGGTCAGGATTGTATTCCATTTTTGCCTGACGCAGACCGGGCAGCCCCATGTCTTCTTCACGATTTACAAATTCTGTTTCCGCAAATTCATGCATCAGGAAATCGCGGTTAATCGCCTGATACAGCCCGCGGATATTCGGATTTGCCTTTTCAAAGAAAATATGCGCCACCCGGGGGTTGACCAAATCTCCGTTCGTAAAGGCCTCTACCTTTCCATAAATGCGGATAATAGCGCCTTTCAATTTCAAAGCGTCCCAATTGGCAAAACACCGCTGCAGCGCTTCTTTTTCTTCCGCAATGTCTCCATGCCGTTCAAACCAGTCTTCAATCCCCTGCCATGCGTCTTCCCTGTTTTCCGACGTGATGGACTCGTATGTATAATCACCGTACTGGCGGAGAAAAGCGTTCAGATGATTTTTCTTCATCCGGAGTTTCTTTCCCGATAAATTGATCATGTCTGCCGTACGGTATACATATTCCCAATTATCCCGATCCGCAGTGAATTCATACCGGTTCGGGCAATGGGCTTTGATCTGTTCCAGCACCCAGGGTGAAGCAGCCTTAATGATAAACGGTTTTCCCTCGCGCTCCAGGCATTCATGGATAATCTCCATGCCGCGGCCGAAAGACGCCCCTTCACCGGCAAAAGGGGGCATAAAAAACGTATTCTCTCCTTCCCCCGCACGGACGAATAAGATATTCTCCTCTACCGCCCACTGCGTATGGTACGCTTCCTGCCATAAAAAAAGTGTATTGAATGAACAGTCGATCCCCTCATAATGATGGACATGAAAAAAGCTGTCGATATACTCTCTTTTTTCAATTGTAAACGGTTTGAAGTCTATGATGAACATCTCCTTAAAAAATAACAGCTATATTATAAATATTCTATCCTTTTTTATGCCTTTTGGCAAAAGCCGGAACGGACCTTCTAAGCCACAACATGGCCTGCTGGTGAAATCAGAAGACAGATAAACACCGGCTCCGTCAATTTTCCGGTGCAGAAAAATAAATCTGCCGCAAAAGCAGTAAACAAAATTTTTTACAAAAATAAAGAAATTCTTTCCTCCTCTCATTTAAGCCTCTTTCTTGATAATGAGAAAACCGATATTATAAGAAACAGCAGATCTGGCTTTTTCCAATTTCCCATAAAATCAGGTTTCACCGCGGCGAACATGATTTCCCCGAAACTTCATTCGCTGCGTTTTTCTTTCGATAAAAATTACACTTATTCACATTATTCACAAACTTATTCACAACTATTCACATCATGTGGATAAAAACAATCTGTTTTTTCTCTTTTCGCGATAAATCAAAGCTTTTTTCCGCCTGTCCATCCCAGACAGACACACGAACTGTGCATAACTGTGCATAACCGTTTTGCCATTCTGTAAATGAGAATGGAAAACTTTCCGTATTTATCGTATATCTTTCTCACTTTCACTCTCACAGGATACCCCCGATATGCATGTGAATAACTTTCTCTCCATCTGTCCCCCTTTCTTCCAATCATCCAGTTTTCTTCCCCTCTTGACAACGAATACGTGCAAAATAGAAAGAAAAAAAGCGAATAAAAGAATTCATTTCAAATCACGCCTTTATTTGTCCGCCTGCTGTGTACATAAGAAATAAAAACTTTCTAAAAGAAAAAATGATTTCCTTCCGTTCCGACATCGGCAGAAATGAAAATCATTTTCCCGTTTTGTCTCTTTCATTCCATTTTATTTGCAAACTCCCATTTCTGCCTTTTTTGTGCTAAAATATGACATGTACACGCGTCCATAGCTCAGCTGGATAGAGCAACGGTTTCCTAAACCGTGTGTCGGGGGTTCAAATCCCTTTGGGCGCACCAGAAATGCACAGCTGCCAAAAGGCGGCTTTTTTTATTTGCCTTCAAAATGTATTTCCTATCGGGGTAAAATCCTCTTTTTCGACCCATGTCGCCGTCTGTGGAGTCTTTCAGAGAAAAAATGATATAATATATATGGTAAATACTTTATAAATACTTTTTTACGGGGAGACAAATCATGGATACGGTACATATCAATTTAGGAAATGATTCTTATGATGTGATAATCGACTCAGGCATCATCGGCCGCCTGGGAAAAGAAACCGCCCCCCTGTCGGATCACGGGCGCGCAGTCATTATCACGGAAGAAGGAATTGACGAACTGTATGGCCAGGATTTGAAGCGCCAGCTGGAAAAAGAGAACCTGAACGTACAGCAGATCGTTCTTTCTTCGAGCGAAAAGAGCCGAAGCCTTTCTGTCGTGAGCCGTGTATGCGAGGCGCTGGCAGACTTCGGGTTCTGTGCAGGAGATCTGCTCATCGGCCTTGGCGGACGTGTCGTCGGCGATGTGACAGGCTTTGTTGCAGCAACTTACCGGAGAGGGACTCCCTACGTGCAGGTGCCCACTTCTCTCCTGGCACAGATCGGCAGCGCCATCGGAGGGAAAATCTCCATCGATATCAATGGAAGAAAAAATCTCATCGGTACATTCTACCAGCCAAAAGCCGTGTATGTAGATCCTGCCATGGTCCGCACGCTGCCTGCCCGTTTCTTCCATAACGGCCTCGGCGAAGCGATTAAAATCGGCTGCGTGGCAGACAAGGACCTCTTTGAAATATTTGAAAAAGCCGCCTCTGACCAGGATATCCTTCGTGTTCTTCCGGAAATCATCCGCCGCTGCATTACCATCAAGGCACACTATGTGGAAATCGATCCCGAAGACAAAGGCGAGCGCCGTATCCTTGATTTCGGCCACACACTGGGCGGCGCGGCAGAGAGATACTACCGTTTCAATGATCTCCGCCTGACCCACGGTGAAGCGACGGCGGCCGGCATGTACATGATCACGAGCGCTTCTGAAATTCTGGGACTCACCAAGCGGGGTACAGCGGAACGGATCAAGTACGTCCTCCAGTCTATCGGCCTTCCCACCAATCTTGACGTCCCCCGTGATATTCTTGTCTCCCTTCTGGAACATGGAAAAAATGTAAAAGATGAAAAAATAGAAACACCCCTCGTTCTGGAAATTGGAAAAGGATATATTTATACGGGAGAAATTGAAACCTTAAAAAAATATATACAAATGGAATAATTGCAAACCTTCGAAAGAAATACCGGGAGTAAAAATAAACTTCCGGTATTTTTTTCGCCCTGTTTCTCATAACCTGTAAAACCTGTTCTCCATGGGGTGCTATGCTATAATGCAGACAATAAAACAATCTGCCTGAAAGGTATACTATTTTAAACCGGAAACAGGAGTATAAAAATGGATTTCAGCAAAATAACAGCGGCCGTTATCGGCCTGGGTCTGATGGGCGGTTCCTTTGCCATGAGACTGAAGGAACTCGGAGCGGCAGTAATCGGCATCAATCGGACATTATCGACGGCAGAGGCCGCCCTTCGGCAGGGCATAGTGGATTCCATCGATATCAGTGACCTGAAACACGCGGACATTGTTATATTCTGCACACCTGCCAAAGCGACACTCGCCTTTGTGAAAAATCACCTGCCGGACTTCCGCTCCGACGCGATCATGACCGATATCGCCGGCGTAAAAGGAAACCTCGCCGATGATATCCGGCAAATACTGCCGCCCGGCATGGATTTCATTTCATCCCACCCTATATGCGGACATGAAGGCCAAGGACTTTCCCGGGCGGATCCGGACATTTTCCGCGGAGCAAATTATATCCTTCTTCCCGATAAAACGAACCGCCCAGAGAGTGTGGAACTGCTCCGAAACATGGCGCTGGCTCTCGGCTGCCGCCACGTGCCGTCAATCACACCGGAAGAACACGACCGCCACATCGCCTACACCAGCGACCTGACCCACGTCCTTGCGGCGGCGCTGATAAACAGCACTTCCCTGAAAGAAGACACAAAGTACTTTACAGGCGGATCATTCCGTGATGAAACAAGAGTAGCGGATATCAACAGCCCCCTTTGGACAGATTTATTCCTTGCCAACCGTGAAAACCTGCTTCTTGAAATCGACCGTTTCACAGAAAGCCTTTCTGCAATAAAAACAGCACTGGACAGGGCAGATAAAAATACCCTTCATGAACTTCTTGAAAAAGCAGGAAAAAGAAAACGGAACCTGACAACCGCCGATAAAACATAATCGGACGTAAGCTGCCGGCTCCTAAAACCGACAATTGTGAATCAGCTGCCCGCACCAGTAATGGAGGATACTCGCATGCCGTAGTGACTCAAACCGTAAAAGAATAGTTAGCTTATAGCTGGCAGCTCACAGCTGATAGCTTTTATCTTCTTACCGCTTTCCTCATCACAACAGCAGATCTTTCACATTCGCTTCGGATGACGCTTAACGTTTCCCTCATTATGACGCCTTTTCTCCAATTGTCATTCTGAACGGGGGGCAAGCATTCTGTTTGAAAAAGGTAGGAAGCAAGATAGTGACACGGAGTGAAGAATCTATAATCCTGATGACGCCTTATCGGCTACCTTACCACGAGTACAGATTTTTCGCACAATTCTGGCGGACACCCTGCCATGAGTTCCACTTTTACCGGACAACGAAAAAGGAGCAGGCACCATCAGCAGTGCCTGCTCCTTTCTTTTTGGAAGTTCCTTACTTCTTGGCAGCGAGAGCTGCTACCTGGGCCTTCAATTCATCCAGCTCCGATCTCATCTCTTTATTTTCCGCCTGCATCTTGTCATTTTTCTCTTTCAAGTCCTTAATCTGGTTCGCCATTTCCACTTTGGAGTAACGGGTATAAACGTCACCGCGTCCCAGCTTCACAGAAATCCCTGCATTGAGCATGTTCCTGTCATCACCCATGGTCCAGCCGAGACTCATCATCGTTCTTTCGTTCGGCCGATAGAAGAGGCCTACCGCCGCAGCGCTGGCGTTACGATAATTGCCGAAGCCTGCCGCGATGTCCCACTTGTCATGGGGGTCGAAGTCCAGCGGATGGAGGGCTGCCAGTGCTGCTGCCCCCGCACCTACTTTGTTAATCCGGGTTCCCAGTTCTCCTACCTTTTTACCCATGTTGTATATGTTCTGCGTATTATTCTGCACATCATTCTTTACGGCCTGGAGCTGGCTTCCATTGACAGCATCAGTGGAAGTGGCGCTTATTTCACCGGCCGCCACATGGGTAATTTTTTTGCTGCCTGCGTCAATGCCGCCTTTGGTCACAGACGGGCCGCCCTGGATGGCCAGTCCTTTGTTGTCCATCTTTGTATCACCGGTCTTGATGCTGCCGTCGCTTCCGAGATCAATATTTTTTGCCAGTTTCAGATTCAGTTTGCCATTTTCGGAAACGACACCGATATTATTGGCTGCTGCCACTTCTGTCGCGCCGCCGGTAATCTGCAGTGTTTCGCCTGAATTTTTAGTAATGGCGCTGCCCGTATCTCCCGCAAAGGTCAGGCTGCCGGTTCCGCCGCTCCCTACGAGACCGCTCACATCGACTTCATAGTTCTTGGACGGATCATTCTGTGTAAATTTGATTTTCTTCGTGGCTGCATCGTAGGTACCGCCCGTCGTATAGGTATCCTTGGCGGAGACTTTGTATGTATTTGTCGTGGAATCATGAGTAACGGTCACATTATCACCGGCCGTCACATTAGTCTTAGCTGCTGCCGCCGTGGCTTCCACTTTCTTCAGCTGTGCCACATTGACGGCATCGGTATCTGCCGCGCCGGCCGCTACACCGGTGATCTGGCGGGTGATACCTTTGGACGCATCACCTACGGAAACAGCGCCTACAGTCGATTTCCAGGCAGCTGACGTATCCGTAGAAGCCGCTTTGGTGGAGGGGTCATATCCGCTCACACCCGCTGCCGTATCCACCACACTCCACGAGCCGAGGGCCACGCCGCCGGCGACTTTGGCATGAGAATCATAGCCAAAAGCCATAGCAGTTTCTTTCTCCGCTTTACTATTTTTGCCCATGGCAATGGCCCAGTCCGCGGTCGCGGAAGCATTTGTACCTACAGCTACCGCTTCTTCACCCTTGACTGTCAGATAATTCCCCAAGGCAAGACCTCTCTGTCCGCCGCCGCTATTCGAGCCGATGACTTTATTCCCATGACCGAAAGAGACCCCCAGATTTTCCGCTTCGGAACTGGTGCCTACCACGACACTACCACCATTTGCCGTATTTGTCATACCGACAGCCACGTTCTGATCACTGCCGCTGGAGTTCTTGGTGTAAATCCATTTTGTCGGATCGCTCGGATCTTTTTCTGCCGTATAGCCAACCAGGTTCCCCAAGCCGATGACCGTATTCTGTTCCCCGAAGACTTTTGTCAGCTTATGGTCATAATTGTTATAATCCGTGCCGAATACGGCATTATGGGCGCCTTCCACTTCCAGATCCTGACCGGCAACGATACTGTTGTTTCTTCCGTTTTTATCCCCTGTCAGTTTGTTGTTATTTCCGACAACGGTGCTGTTCACCCCTTTCGAAGAAGAGGAAATACCGAGCACGATGCTGTCTTCCGCCTCGGCGCCGTCATTATCATAGTTGCTGCCGGCTCCCGTTTTTGTAGACTTGGCGCTGTAATAATGCACTTTCGCCGCACCGGCAGCTGCCTGTACCTTTTTCAGCTGTGCCACATTGACGGCATCGGTATCCTGCGTGCCGGCTGCCACGTTTGTAATCTGGCGGGTGACTGCCGCACTGGTCGGAGTTGCCGCTTTACCTACAGAAACAGCGGCGGCCGTCGCTTTCCATGTTGCTGACGTATCCGCAGAAGCCGTATCGGTCGATGGATCGTAACCGGCAGCTCCCTTGTCGACAGAGGCAATCGAATCCGCGCCGATCGCTACGCCGCCGTCTTTTTCCACATCCGTATTGTAGCCGAGCATCACCGCATTGCTTATATTCGCCGTATGCGATTTAATCGGTACATTTTCCGTCACCTTATATTTCTTTTCAAGAATAACATTGCCCGAAGCATCTTTCATCGTATACGTTTTCGTTACAGTCTTCTTTTCCGTAGCCATGGATCCAAGAATTACATTGTTTTTACCGCCGTCCATATGGTGATAATCCCCAATCACTACATCGGCCGTATGCCGGACATATTATTCCCGGTCCCCATCATAGACATACGTTCCACATTCCTGCCTGTATTTCCATATCCGTTGATCGTATTATTGATGCTGGGTGTATTTGCTGTACCTGTAAGGATATTTCCGGAGCCGATGATCTGGGAATGGACGGCATAATCTGAGGTATTTCCATTCCCCATGGTGACCACGGAGCCGCCGCCGGTCGACATGGCCAGTCCCATCGCTTTCCTGAGCTCATCATGGCCCAGCGGTCCTTCTCCCATAGCATACTTCTGTCCTCCTCCAAGTATGGCATCGCTCCAATGCTCATTCATACTGTTTCCATCTTCATCGGTCGGTGCCGTCCCGAAAGAATGTGTAACGCTATTGCCCGCGCCGAAAACGAGTGCCCCATTGGCGCCTTCTGTTTTGTTCAGGGTACCGACGACGGTGTTTGCCATCCCATCATTCTGGTCCGCCTTATTTGACGCTACGGTATTAAGACCGCCATAGACAGAAGCCAGATAACCGTCATAGCCGGAGCCTGCCTCCACAATGGATTTGATCCCTGTCACGGTCTCCTGCCAGCCATAAGCTTTTGCGCCATGGCCAAGAGCCACATTCATTCCGCCGCCGTCTCTGGTCCCGCTCTGGGCATGATACCCGACAACGACACTGGCATGTTTCTGCCCGATATCGGGATCGGCCTTTTCTTCCGGTGTCATGGAACCGATAACAACAGATTCTTCAATCGCTGATAACTTCTGATTATCCCCGATCACGATAGACGAGCTGGGATTGACTGCTTTGTTATTATTCCCGATAACAGTCAGGCTCTCATACCCTTTCATATAGGTGTCGTTGCCGGAAATATCATTTCCCTTGCCGATGACAAGGTCGGACACATTCTTCGTCCTTTCTTCCTGTTTCCCGGAAACCGTACCGGCATTTCTATCGGTAATCTTATTGCTGTCCCCGATGACGGTCTGACTCTTGCTGTTTTCAACGGTATTCTGAGAGCCGCTGATTGTAACATTCATTCCTTGTGAAACGGTATTTCCGTCGCCGGTAACAAAGACATGGCTTCCCCATTTGCCGATGTACTTACCCAGAGGCTTGCCATCCGCCATCGCCTGCGCCAATTTCTGCTGCTCCGAAGCGGAGAGTTGTCCGAACTGATAAGAATCGGATACATGGTTCCACGCGCCGGTCACGAAAGCGCCATTGGACTCCTGTATCGTATTGTTGCTTCCGAGTATACCGTCATTAGAGCCGGCATGTTCTTTCGTGCCGCCTTTATCAACATTTTCCGTACCGATGATAATGCTGCTGTTTCCTTTGGAAGCCCCCCGTTTTGATGCATCAGGAATCAGGCCGGATGATTCGCCGATAACGATACTTCCGGAACCGTTGGACTGGGCATTAAAACCCATGGCAACCGCACTATTTGCCGTCGCCTCTGCATTTGCTCCAATCGCAATGGCTCCGGTCTCTTTTGCCCCATCGTTGTTATAATTGACTGATGATGCATTTCCGCCTTTCACGGATACGAAATGAATGCTGCCCGTACCTCCGGCAATAGCTTTCAGCTGCGCTACATTGACTGCATCGGTGTCATTCGTGCCGGCTGCCACACCGGTAATCTGCCTTGTAGCAGTACTGCCATTACCAACAGATACCGCTGCATGCGTCGCTTTCCATGCGGCCGATGTATTTGCAGAAGCTAATTTGGTAGACGGATCATATCCCGCAATATCCTTGTCAACAGAGGCAACGGAATCCGCCCCGAGCGCTACGCCGCCGTCTTTTTCCGCATTGGCTTCCGAACCGAGTATGACCGCCTTGCTGGCGGTTGTAGTAATACCGCCGGCAGAAGAACCCATCACAATCGTATCTTTTGCATTGGAAACCGTGCGGTTCGTACCGATGACAGTTACACCGCTTACATTGGTACCTGTATTTTTATAACCGTTCAGTAAATTGTAAGCAGCCTTTTCCGCTGCGGTTCCTGTCAGGGTATTTCCCACCCCGACCAGCTGGGAGCGGTACGCATAGTCCGCTTTATTTCCGCCGCCGACAGCAAGAACGGCGCCGCCGGAATCATTTCTCCGTATATTCTCCCTGAGTTTTTCCGCTAATTCTTTGGGGTTATTGGTCAAAAGTGACATGGGATCTGCTATATTGTCCACTGAATTGGTCACTTCATTGCCCGCGCCGAAAACCAAGGTGCCGTTTGCGTTGTGGGTCCGATTGGCAGTCCCTACGACCGCATTGGCGATTCCTGATACATTGCTGCCCGCCGTTTTTGATTCAATACTGTTAAAGGATCCGTTGATGACCGCGCCGAAATTCTGGGCGGCAGATCCCTGGTTCGCATTTCCGTCATACGCATTCGTCATAATGGAGTAGGCGCCGGTCGTCGTCGCAAACGCACCGGCAGAATAACTGTTCAGCCCGACAGTGGTCGCGCCTACCAAGACGGACAGTTTGCGCTTTTCATCATCCGTATTGGAATTTACTGTGGTATCTCCCAAGGCGCCGACATACTTATGGTCGCCGATCATCAGACTGCCGCTGCGGGCATAGGTATTCTGACCGATGGCAATCCCTGCCGGCAGCAAGTGATCCGTACGGAGCGGATCCGTCGAATGCATCCCGAAACGGAATATTTTATCCTGCATTCCCCACATATTTTCTACAAAAGCATTTTTGCCGATAGCAACACTGCCTTCCTGCATGACATAATCATCAATCTGGGCGTGATCTCCTATCGCAATGGCACCGTTTTTCGTACTGTTATTTCTTAGATCAGTACCATTCCCGATTTTAATATTCTGGTTGCCCGGTTCTACAAACGTATTGACCCCGTCAAGCGCCGCAGATACAGGGCTTACAGAAATCCCGGTCAATAAAAAAGCCGCCAAAACTGCTGCCAGCGTGTTTTTAGAGACTCTCACTCCCCCGCTTTTTCTCGCTGTGCCCGCAATTTCTGAAACGACGACATAACTGTTCTTCACTCGACTCCAAATGACTTTGTAGATGTGATTCATGTTTTCCTCCCATAAAAAAACAATATAATTTAGAAACGCAATAAAAAGAAGCACCATCCCCATGCTGCCGATACTGCTTTTACATCACCTCTCCCCATAACACTTCATTTGCCTGAAAAGCAGGGTACAGAATCCATAAATAGGAAAATTCCTGCCGGATTTCTCCCGCTTTCCTTTCAACACTTATTTTATTAAACGACCTCTGTTCTCATTATAACAAAATATTTATCTTATTTCTATATAATATATACTGTTTTACGAATACCTTTATTCACACTGCTTTCTCATCCACGGCCTTAATGCCTCCCGCTGTCATTCAGCACTTCTAGCTGACAGCTCGCAGCTAACGGCTTACAGCTCACAGCTCACAGCTGATAGCTTTTATCTTCTTACCGCTTTCCTCACCACAGTAACAGATTCTTCGCTGGCGCTCAGAATGACGTTTAATGTTCTCTGTCATTATGATGCTTAGCGTCCCTCCGTCATTATGATGCCTTACCGTATCCCGTCATTCTGAACGGTGGCAAGAATGCTTTGTAGGAAAACGGGAAACAAAACGATGAATCGGAGTGAAGAATCTATTACTCGGATGACATCTTACCGTCTTCCTCACTACGGCAGCAGTCCTTCACATTCGCTTCGGATAACGATTAACGTTCTTCGTCATTATGACACTTTCCGTTTCCCTCATTATGCAGCAGATCCTTTGCTGTTGTTTCGTATGACACCTAATGGAAATCATATGCTTCGGCTTTTAACTTACAACTAACAGCTCACAGCTCACAGCTCGCAGCTAACAGCTAATAGCTAATAGCTATTACCCTTTTTGCCGGCCGCTCCTGTCATCTGATGTTTGATGTCTGATTTGTTTATAGGTGGTGATGGCTTTTTCAAATTCCGCTTTTACAGCGGCAGGCAGGTTTTGGGACACGGTTTCGCTTTTCACCATCTTTTCCAAATCCCTGTCGGCACAGATGCTTTCCGCCGGCAGGTCCGCTTCTTTGGCAAGCCGCGCTCTTACTTTTTTCAAATAGAGGAAAAACGCTCTTGTTTCTATGTCTATGGCCGCCGTCTGTCCGGCTCGAACCGTTTCTTTTCGCATCATCGTGATTTTCCCTTTCCGTCCGCGGACGGGTTTTGCCGTTTTGGGAATAACATGTTCTCTTTTTTCCGGCATTTTACTTTCTGTTTTTGGGGAAATACGGCTCCGTTCCGGATGGAGGGCTTGCAAAAAGACCTCTGCGTATTTGTCCGCTTTTTTCGGGCCGATACCTTTCACACCGCGGAATTCCTCTTCGGTTGCCGGACGGGTTTCTGCGATCCGACGGAGGACTGTATCGGAAAGAATTTGTGATGTCGACAGATTTTCTTTTTTTGCCAAAGAGCGGCGGAGCCGTTCGAGTTTCTCATATATATTTTTTTCTTCTTTTTTGTCTTTTCCTTTTATTTCTTCCGCTCCGCTGAATTCTCCAAGCGCCGCAAGGAAACGTTCTCCATACTTCTTTAATTTGAAAGCGCCGATGCCGTGGACTTCTGCCATTTCTTCTTCTGTCCGCGGGAGGCGGGACACCATATCTTCCAAGGTGGCATCGGAGAATACGACGAAGGGCGGGACGTGTTCTTCCCGGGCAATGGCAAGGCGGAGTCCGCGGAGTTTTTCAAAGATACCGCTTTCCGTTTCTGAAAGGATGGCTTTCTTTTCCACCGCCACAGACGCCATGACGTCTTCCGCACCGAAAGCAAAACCCAGTACCGGCGCTTTTCTTTCGAGAACGATTTCCGCTTTTTCCGTAAGATGCAGCAGGGGAGATTCGCCGCCGTCACGTTTGAGGTAACCATCGGCGATGAGGAAATGGATGGCGGTTCTCAAATGTTTGATTTTCGCGAAGGACAGTCTGCCGTAGGTAGGAAGGCTGTCTAGGTTCCGTTCCCTGATCATTTTCGTGCGGCTTCCTTTAAGGATATCCGCCACCACACCGGCGCCGTACCGTTCCTTGAGAGATCTGACGGTTCGGAAAATGAGAACTGCCTCGTCGGTGATATCCACCTTTCCTCTTCCGCTTTCGCAGTTCCCACAGCGGCCGCAGGTCTCATCAGCAGTCTCGCCGAAGTAATTTAAGATGTAATTCCGCAGGCAGCCTGTGGTGCTGCAATAGCCGTCCATGGCATAAAGGCGGTCATAGTCCATCCGTTTCTGGTCGTCCGTCTGGTTTCCCGATTCGATGAGGTAGCGCTGTATGCCCGCGTCCTGCCCGCTGTAAAGGAGGATGCATTCCGCTTTCGCGCCGTCACGTCCTGCCCGCCCCGCTTCCTGATAGTAGGCTTCCATGCTTTTGGGCATCTGGTAGTGGAGGACGTAGCGCACGTTGCTCTTGTCGATACCCATGCCGAAAGCGTTTGTCGCCACCATGACATGGATGCGGTCGAAGGAAAAATCTTCCTGCCCTTTCTTCCGCGCGCCATCTTCCATGCCTGCATGGTACCGCCCCGCTTTTATTTTCCGGCTTGCGAGCATTTCATAAATTTCGTCCACTGCTTTTCTGGTGGCGCAGTAAATGATGCCGCTTTCTTTTCCATGGTTCTGCACATAGCGGAGAATGAAATCTTTCCGGTTCGCGCCGTGGATGACACGGAAGGACAGGTTCGGCCGGTCCAGTCCCGTACGGAAAACGGCTGCTTTCCCCAGGCCGAGGCTTCGTTTCATATCTTCTTCCACCAAGGATGTCGCCGTAGCGGTGAAAGCGGTGACTACGGGTTTTGCGGGAAGCGTATCGATAAAGGTTTTTATTTTCCGGTAACTCGGACGGAAATCATGGCCCCACTGGGAAACGCAGTGTGCTTCGTCAATGACGACCATGGACAGGGGTACTTTGGACAGGCAGTCGGTGAAATAGGTGGGTTCCAGTTTTTCCGGCGCCATGTAAAGCAGCTTCAGACGCCCCCGGAACAAATCGCGGAGCCGCTCGATAGATTCGTCAAAAGGCACGGTGGAGTTTACATAGGACGCGGAAATCCCCTGCTCCGCAAGCGCTTCCACCTGGTCTTTCATGAGAGAAATCAAAGGAGAAATAATGATCGTACCGTGGGGAAAGAGGAGGGCGGGAATCTGGAAGCAGACCGACTTTCCCGCGCCGGTGGGCATGACAGCCAGCACATCCCTGCCCGACAGAATGGTTTTGATGACATCTTCCTGCATAGGCCGGAATGTATCATAACCGAAATATTTTTTTAAAAGTTCCGCCGGTTCCATCGTTTCCTCCTTTCTTCAAATACTTTTCTATTATACCAGTTATTTCCCCCAAAGCGGCAAAATAAAAAGGACCGCAGCGGTCCCTTTGTTTCTTTATTTCAAAGCATATCTTTCTTCCACAGCACCAGCGCCGATACGAGGGTCAGCACGAGACCGAGAAGGGTGACCGCGGCAAATCCGATCTCGCTTGATTCCCACGGCACGGGCACATTAATACCCCAAAGGCTGAATATCAAAGTGGGCACGGCAAGAAGGATCGTCACCGAGGTGAGGAATTTCATAATCTGTGACAGACGGTTGGAAATAATCGAGGAGAAGGAGTCCATCATGGACATCAGGATGTTCGTGTAAATTTCCACCATTTCCAAAGCCTGCTTATTTTCAATGATGACGTCTTCCAGAAGATCCTCATCTTCTTCATACATTTTCAGGAGTGTATGGATGGGACTGTTGCGAAGACGCATGAGGCGCTCCATGACGTTTTCATTCGCATGAAGGGCGAAGTTGAAGTAGGTCAGAGATTTCTGCAGTTCCAGCATACGGAAGAGTTCTTTGTTCTGCAAAGATTTCCGCACCTGCGTTTCGATGCCGTCCGTCTTTTTATAAATCTGCTGCAGGAAGTACAGGAAGGACGACGATGCGGTAGACAGTATCTGGAAAAGGAATCTTGTCTTTTTATAGGTTTGGAAAGAGGCGTAATTATTATTTATAAACTTCTGGATCACCGTATTATTTTCAAGACACACGGTAACGAATACCTTATCCGTGATAAAAATCCCCAGCGGCAGCGCATCGTAAGCATCTGTCTCCAGGACGACAGGCGTATTTACGACAACGAAAATAAAATCGTCTTCCAGTTCCACGTGGGAACGTTCTTCACGGTCAAGAGCGGTCTGGAGGGAATCGACGGGGATGCCGGTAAGGGCATTCAGCTTTTCCAGCTCCGCCGCATCGGGAGCCGCGCAATTGATCCACGACCCTTTTTCCATTTCCTCAAAAGCGACGGGACAAAGTCTGTGGTTTTCATCATGTTTATAAGCGGTAAGCATCGGACTCCCTCCTTTCCATATAAAAGGAAATACCGTCTTCCCCTGTATTTCCATAATAATCCTACCCTCTAATATAGTGATAAAGGGGAAATATGTCAATCAGAAAGTAAGGAACTCTTTTCATCCATCATAAAAGCGCACAGGTCCGGCCCGCACGCTTTTACCTTTTCTTTCAAATTTCTTTTAGGCCTGTTCTTTCTTTCCGGTCACCAGCATCTGGACGATACCGACAGCAAATCCCACCGCAAAGAAACAGATCCAGCCCATGCTGTATTCCGCCAGCGGAAGAGCCGCGAGCATCGGTTCCACGGCACCCAGCTTCAGACCGAACCCGTGAAGCCCGTCACAAAGAGCGGGCACAGCGGTAAAAAGCGTCGTCCATACATATACGCAGCGGCGGCCGTTAAAGAAATTATGCAGGAACGCCAGCGCAATGAGGGAAATGGACATGGGATACAGGAAAAGCAGTACGGGAACAGCATTCTTGATGATCGTCGTTAGGCCGAAGAGCGCCACGAAGAAGCAGACAACGACCATGACGGTAACAAAGGTTTTTGAAGAAATCTTCGGCAGGAGCAGGTTAAAATAGGCCGCGCAGGAAGCCGCCAAACCGACACTGGTGGTCAGGCAGGCAAAGATAACGATCACTCCCAGAATGCCTCCGCCGGCGGCCCCAAAGTAGTGGAGCGCCGTTTTTACGAGAACAGGAGCGCCGTTTTCCTGCACACCGATGAGGGATACGGAACTGGCGCCGATATAGCAGAGCGCCGCATAAATAACCGCCATGAAAAATGTGGAAATCAGACCGGACCGGAGCGTGTCTTTCGTAATCTGCGCTTCGGAAACCGCGCCGTACATCTTGACCGATTCCACCACGATAATGCCGAAAACAAGAGCGGCAAGGCCGTCCATCGTATTATATCCGTCAACGATCCCCTGCCCGAAAGCTTTCACACCGGTGTCATAAGCAGCTGCCGGTGCCTGCCAGCTTCCCATGGGCGAGGCAACGGCGCTGATAATCAAAAGGAAAAGGAATACCAGAAGGACGGGAGTCATGAACTTGCCGACCCGGGCCACCAGTTTGGACGGTGAAATCGCAAGCCACCAGGTAATGATAAAAAACACCGCGGCAAAGACATAAAGCCCCATGCTCCGCATTTCAGGAGGCAGGTACTGCGCCACAGCAATCTCATAAGCCACCGTCGCCGTACGGGGAGCCGCAAAAAACGGTCCGATGGTCAGGTACAGCGCCGTGCAGAAGAAAATGCTGTACGCCGGATGAATACGCCCCGCCAGTTCACGGAGATTCACACCGGAGTAGCAAATGGCAAGAACACCCAAAAGCGGAAGACCTACGCCTGTGATCAAAAAGCCGATTGTCGCGGGAATCGTATTTACCCCCGCATTCTGCCCCATGAAGACCGGAAATATCAAATTTCCCGCCCCGAAAAATAATGCGAACAGCATGAGCCCGATCGCGATGAATGCGTTGTTCGTCTTTTCCCCCATAGAAATCTTCCTTTCTGCTATACTCCAAAACACCCGGGAATTGCAACCGCTCCCTCAAGTAGATATGCACTTTGTGTGCTATGTACGCAACATTATATCACACTTTCCGCTAATTATTAACCACTTTTTTCAATATTTCTCCGCCTGCTTTCCGGCGGCCGCTCTTCCGTAAGAGACATGCTTTTCCTTGACCGTCCTGTTTTTCAAGATTATGATAAACATATATTATATAAGGAATAATAAAGGAGAATCCCTATGAACATAAAAGAAGAAGCGGCAAAAATGAAACTGGCGTCGCCCCTGATGGCCTCCGCATCCGCGGAAAAAAGAAATTCCGCGCTCCTTCACATGATTGAAAATCTGGAAGCAGGAAAAGAAAAAATATTTGCCGCCAACGGGATCGATCTTGCCGCGGCAAAAGCATCCGGACTCGCTCCTGCCCTCATGAAACGGCTGGCATTTGATGAAGGGAAACTGGCGGACAGCATCAGCGGCATCCGGCAGATCATTTCCCTTCCCGATCCCGTGGGAAAAGTCACTCTTGCCCGCCAGCTTGATGAAGGGCTCCGCCTTTACCGCGTCACCTGTCCCATCGGCGTCATTGCCATGATCTTTGAAGCGCGCCCCGACGCCATGATCCAGATTTCCTCCCTCGCGGTGAAAAGCGGAAACTGTGCCATTCTGAAGGGTGGAAAAGAGACGAAAGAAACGAACCGCGTCCTTTTTTCCCTCCTCCATGAAGCCGCCACCGACGCGGATCTTCCATCTGAAGCCTTGTTCCAGGCGGAACAGCACAGCGAAATAGATGAGCTCCTCACCTGCCGCGAATCGGTAGACCTCATCATTCCGCGGGGCTCGAACGCTTTTGTCCAGCACATCATGAGCCGTACAAGCATCCCCGTCATGGGGCATGCCGACGGTATCTGCCACATCTATGTAGACAAAGATTATGACATGGCGAAAGCCATCCCCATCGTCATTGACGCGAAGACCCAGTACACCGCCGCGTGCAATGCCGCAGAAACGCTCCTTGTCCACAGGGATATCGCCAAAGACTTCCTACCCATACTGGAAAAGGCCGCCGGAGAAAAAAATATCCGTCTCCGCGGCACAAAAGAAGCAGGGGAAATTATCCCTTTAGATATCATCGAAGACGATGACTTCCGCCATGAATACCTCGATCTCGTCCTTGCCGTGAAAATCGTCTCCGGCGTGGAGGAAGCCGTCAATCACATCAACAGGTACGGCTCCCATCATACCGATGCCATCATCACGGAAAATATCAATACCGCCGCACGGTTCATGCAGCTTGTCGACTCGGCTGGTGTTTACCAGAACGCGTCCACCCGCTTTGCCGACGGGTTCCGGTACGGCTTCGGCGCGGAAGTGGGCATTTCTACAGGCAAGCTCCATGCCAGGGGTCCCGTCGGATTGGAAGGGCTCCTGTCATACAAGTACAAGCTTTTCGGCAAAGGCCACATCGTTGAAGACTATGCCTGCCATAAAAAAGATTTCCATTTCAAAGAATTGTAACTTTGGGCGAGGTCTTCATGATCGATTTTTTCCACCGTCACCAATCCGCTTTACGACGGCTTTCCTTCCTGCTGCTTGCCGCCGTCCTGGGTCTTCTCCTCATCGCCCAGATCGCCGCTTTTGCGGCCGCCCGCATTTTCAGCTATGCCATGAACAGGCAGCATATGCTCCGGGGACATATTTCCGTTGAAAAAATCTCCGCCGACATCGCAGGCTATGTTTCTTTCGAAAACCTGCTCTGGACGGACGACCACGGCGTCCCCATCCTCTTTGTGCCCGAAGGGAAAATAAAAGTGCGTCCGGAAGATATCCTCCGGGGCAAACTGCGAGCCACCGCCATTTCCGAGATACGGCTCCGCAATGCTTCCGCAGCGCTCCAGTTTGACAAGAATATGGATGTCGACCTTATCAATAAAACGGCCGCTGAATCCGAACCGGCAGAGGAACGCACAAAAACTCTCCACGAGAAAATCGTCAACTTCAAACGGAACGGACAGAAAATGAAAATGAATATCCACCTGGAAAACTGCCAGCTGGAAGCTTTCTATGAAAACAGGCACTTCCTTCTTTCCCATGTGGACATGCACCTGAATATCGACACCGACGATTCTCTTTTTGTCGACCTGTCCTCCGGCAAATTCGGCGGTACCGCTATCGGCGACAGCGTGAAGCTTTATGGCGACATCGATATGAAAAGCGATGAACACACCATTGCCATGAATGTATCTTTTTACGGTGTCGATCCGGCATCTCTGGGACTGGGAAACAATATCCACGACAAGCTTACTCTCATCGCCGAAGCGGGCGGCCCCGTCGCTTCCCCGAAAGCGGAAGGGAAAATCACTATGGAGCAGCTCCATATCCCTGCCCTTTCTTTCTCTCATCTGGACGGCCATGTTTTCTACCACCATGGGAAAATGAAATTCACCGATGTCACGGGACGTGTCTACGGCGGCACAGTCAAAGCATCGGGAAACTATGACATAGACACAAGGGCCTACAACATCCACCTGGCAGGCAAAAAGCTGGATTCCCGCTATCCCGCGAAAGACGCTGCCATTTTCTGCTACGTCGATTTAGAAGGCGACATCCGCTGTGACGGAAACCCCAAAGAGATCATCTCCGAAGGCACCTTTACCTCCGGCAGCGGTTATTACAAACTGATTCCTTTCAAAAAGATACAGGGTGCTTTCCACAACAGAGGAAAAGAGCTGGACTTCTATGACGTATCCATAGAGACCGCCCTCGGCACCTTTTCCACCGACGCTTTCCACATCAGGAACGGCAAACTCCAGCTGGGCGACATCACCCTCACCAATGACAGGGGGGAGGAAACCGATGTAAAAGGCGCCATGGAGCATGCGGAAAACACTTTCCGGCAAATAGGACAGGATATAAAGGAAATAAAAGAACAGATCGGCGGATTGAAACCGTAAGGACGGTTTCCCCTTTCCCGCTCTTTTCCGCTTTACGCGCCTAGGCAAAGCGAGCCGCTTATTTTCACGGCAAAACGCAGAAAGAATTCTTTGCCACTCAATACCGTACCTGCGTAACCGCCATAAAAATTCACCCATAATAAAAACTCCTGCAAGAAAGATTTTCCTTCTTACAGGAGTTTTTATCTTTTATCTTTTAAACTTCACCTATGATCGGTTTCTTTTCCGCCACACCCACTTTTCTCGGATAGGTTTTGGGAGACGGCGCGGTTTTCCTGAAGTAGAGAATCGTCCTTTTCTCTCCCGTAGGGAGCTCCAATTCTTTTCTTTCCATGAGCTCCGCTTTCAATTCTTTCAAGATCTTTCCCGACTGTCTGAGTTCCTCGTCGGCACCGGGTCCTTTCATAGCTGCGAAAATACCGCCTTCCTTCACAAAGGGGATACCCCATTCGGCAATGACAGGAAGCATCTTTACCGCTCTTGCCGTCACCATATCAAAGGTTTCCCTTGTCTTCCTCCGCCGGCCGCCTTCTTCGGCACGAATATGGAGAATCTTTATATTTTTAATCCCCAGCTTTGCCGCGGCATTCTCTATAAATACAAGTTTTTTTAAGACAGAATCCACCAGCACGATCTGCATATCCGGCCGCAGGATGGCCAGCGGAATTCCCGGAAACCCAGCGCCTGTCCCCAAATCCAGCATACGCCCGTTCTTCGGAAAATATTTCTCCTCATACACGGTCAGCGAATCATAAATATTTTTGACCAGGCTTTCTTCTGCATCTTTGATTCCCGTTAAATTCATTTTCCTGCTCATGGCAATCACCATGGCATTGTACTCTGCCATTCTTCTTACAGCGTCCTCATCCGCTGCCAGGCCGAGCGTTTCCACTATTTCCCTGACGGTCATCATGTCTCCCTTGTGCGGCATACATCTCAAAAATAATTATTTTTTATCAGTATAACAGATTTCACGAAAAGAAAGCCATCCGCTGCTTTCCCATGCATAAAAAAAGAGACATGGGGAAAGCGGATGCTCCCTGTCTCTTCTTTCAGACAATTACTGTTTCTTCCTTTTCAGGAAAAAACCGCCTGCCGTCAGCGCGATGCCGATCCCTGCAAGAAAATTCCCTGCCATATGGATCATAAGCTCCCTTTGGTTATTGCCTGAAATAGCGGCAGCAGCTTCCTGCGCATTTTTCGCATTTCTGGCAATTTCCAGATTGGCGGCGCTTTGATCCGGATTAAACAGCAGGATACCGACTCCCACCACCAGTAGTACAATCCCTACAATCAGCATGTTTTTTGGATTACGCATAATACCCTCCTTTTAATTTTTTATTATTATACCATACTCACGCTTCATGTCATAAAGTTTTTTAAGAACCTGATAAGAAAATTAATAAATTTTAAAATAGCTTTCTTCCGCCCTTTAATGATATAATGAAACCGTTTGTGGGAGATCATACTATAGAAACGATTTTATTTACAATAGGAGGCGATTTTAGTGGATTACACCCCCCATCTGACAAAACGAATCGGTTTATTTTTATTGGTACTGGCAGCGGCGATTATGATGCTGACAGGCTGCGGCGGAGGCGGCTCTTCTTCCGGCGGTGGAAAAGAGACGTCTGCAAAGCCGACAAGCCAGCTGGAAAAAATCAGCAGCTATGTAAAAGCTACCAACGGTTTCAACGGCCACAATGTAAGATTTGCCTTTTCCATTGATGAAGTCCTGGCGAAGATGAAAGCCGGTGAGGATCTGGACTTTGCCAGCTTCCCCGCTTATAACAGCCTGAAAGAAAACTTGACGAAAGCCCAAAAGGAAAGCAGCGGTTTCTCCGATATTGACGAAAGCACGACAGCCGTACTTAAGGTATTGGATGAAATGGTTCCCCTGACCAGCAAAATGGAATCTTACTATACATCCAAGGAATATACCACAGACGGCAATCAGAAAGGCCGCGAAATGGTCGCCTCTTATTTGAAACTCTATGACCAGTTCAACACGGAATACAGCAAACTTGACAGTGCCATCAGCCAGCACAATTCTGAACTCCGCGACCTTCTGATAGAAGAAATGAAGAAGGACAATAAAGTCATGGCAGCCACTTATATGGAAATCGGCCGCGACATGAGACGGGCTCTGGAAGCTATCGATCCGGAAGATCCTGCCAAGACAGATAAGGCGCAGATAGAAAAACTGCTGGGACAGGTAAAGGAAAATATGGAAAAACTCAAACCGGCGGAAGACGTCTCCGGTGTAAAATCTTTCAAAAGCTCTGCTGAACGCGCCATCGGAAGGATCCGTACCTATCTGGCAGGGGGCGGCGGCAATGACGCCTTCAATGACATGGTAGAAGCCTACAACGATTTCATCCGTGACAGTAACAGAATAGACGCAAGCGAACTGGATAATAAAAAGAAATAAAAAAAAGATTCTCCCAGCAAAAAATCCCCTTTTCTCAAAGAAGGGGATTTTTTGCTTCCTTATTTACATGCTCATCAGCCGGTCAAAAATAGGAATACCGGATCAAAGCCCCGACAGTCCCCAGCCATAAAACAGCCATAATAACCTTAGCCCACAGATGTATATACAAAGGGCCGTCATGCCGGCGGAAATAAAGAAAATGGATGATCCAATAGATAAACAAAAAACAAAAGAAAGCACTGCTGAATCTAAACATATAAACGGCTCTGCCGGTGCCGCTCATCATCAATGTAACAGATGCAAAAATAATAAAGACGGAAAATGCGGTCATCAAACTCCCGATCCCATATAACTGCCACTTTTCTCCTCTTTTCCAGGGTCTTTCTTTGAAAGGCATGTACCGCATATTCCCTCTGAGAAGATATTTATACTTTCGGTTTTTCTTATCCCACGTGCCCAGCCCTATAAGCAGGGAAGGAAGAATACAAAGCCAAAAACCGAGCCCGAAAAAAGTGGCAGCTTCTTCCGCCAGCTGATCCATCCGCACCGTAGACCATATATCCGGATTGATTGCCGTCAGCATCAGGGGAATAACGATAATCCCAAAAAGGAACCAGTAGGCGAGATACCGCAGGCAGCCGGCCGCGCCCCTGTATTTCTCCCAATTTTTTATAAATTCTTTCTCTGTTTCCATAAATCCTAACATGATCATCCCGTATCCTTTCATATTTTCACAATCAACTTTCCATGAAGCAGTACGCGGCTTTCCCCGTCGGAAAGGTTCCTATTCACCTAAAAGCTGACTTTCCTTTTCCCGCATCCGGTTTCCGCCTGCCGTTTTTATTTCCGCTACCTGTCATAATGTTTGAAATGATCGCGTTTTATTATGTAAAATACAAAATACATCAGCGCAATGGAAAGCAGTCCGGATTCCCAGCCTATGGAGGCAAAACTCTCTTCAAGAACGATCCGGCATTCCTCCATGCTGTGCCCGTCCAGCATATAATTGAAGCACAGCAGCCCCAAAAGAGCCATAACTGTATTTACGGATACAGACCCCATCATTTTTACTTTTTCTTTCCAAGCCGCATTTTTCCCACCTTTTTCAAAAAAGCGGAGAAGAAAAATGGAATACACGGCAGGCACAATAACCAGAAGAAATCCGGCACCCCGATAAGTATGGGTGCGGCCGCTCCATAGCGCTTCCTGTAAAACAGTCCTGACAACCATGCTTTCCCGGCTTGCCAGAAAAACACCTGCCAGGATTCCATAGGCCAGCACCAGTCCCAACATGTACGACAAGACTCTGCTTCCCAATGTATCCAGGTACAGTCTTTTAAAGGCAAACAGCACCAAGCCATACATCAGAAGCCCGCTGTAAAATATCCATGAAGCCGTTTCTCCATTCATGCCCTTTCCTCTTTCTAATAAAATAAATTTCCGCCGCAGGACGAGACCTTTTATCCATTTACAGCAGCACTTCCCCGCTACCGTTTACGGCTGACCTTCAGTTTCTCATCCCGATCCTAAAATTTTTTCCGCCGCTTCCTGCAAATTATTATACACTTCTATCTGCCGCCTGTGTTCTTCCCAGGGCGGGAGCAGGTCGGGAATCATGACGGCTTTCATTCCCGCGCGCAATGCGCCTTCGATGCCGTGGGGGCTGTCTTCAAAAACGGTACATTCTCCCGGAGGAACGCCGATCCGCTTTGCCGCCAGAAGAAATATATCAGGCGCTGGTTTCCCCTTTTCCACCTCATCACCGCTCACAATAGCATCGAAACAGTTCTCCATTCCCGCGTTTTCCAGATTATTTTCTATCTGCCGGAGCGGACTGCTGCTGGCTACCGCGGTTTTGATACCAAGCAGGCGGCAGCGTCCGAGTATTTCCACCGCTCCCGTTTTGACAGGTACATTCTTTGCCAGATGGCGCAGAACCCTTTCTTTGCAGTCTTTTTGAATTTTCCCGCCGTCCTCCGTGTGGTAGTATTTTTTCAAAATGCGGTTCATCATTTCCCCGCTCGTCCCCGTGATTTCCGTGATGAAACTGTCCGCAAGGACAATACCCCGCTCTGCCGCGATGGCTCTCCAGTAATTTTGAAAAATCCGTTCCGTGTCAAACAGAAGCCCGTCCATGTCGAAAATGCAGCCGCTTACCATAATTTCCACCCTCTTCCGCTTGTCTCCAGCATACCACATTCCGTGCTTTTCACCATAAAAACCGTGACAGTCACCCGCCACGGTTCTTATGAATGTTGGAAATCATTTTATGACGGTCACGCGGCCCTGTTCTTTTTCATACTTTGCAGGAACTGTTCCTTTCAATTCCTCTTTAAGATAGTTTTCCACCGCTTCCGTATCCACATAACCGATGGCCTGGATGTCCACAGCCCCCGGTTCCGTCAGTTTCCCGTAAGCGTCTCCGCCGCGGCAGATGAATTCTGTCGTAACAAGAGTGTAAACTTTATCCACATCGAATGGTTCCCCGCCGATTTCATGGATAGTGACGCGGCTTCCCGGTTTGGCAGGCGCAAAATAGGTGGAATTTTCATACTGCTTCCCGTTTTCATAAGGCACTTTTGTATTCACAGTGTAGCGGATTCCCGACACCTGGGGAAAAGCGCCGATCTGGGACGGAAGGGAACAGGTGGCAGCTTCTATGATTTCCAGAAGCGTTTCGCCCTTAATTTTCATCACATAAAGCTGATTATTGTAAGGAAGCACACCGGAAATATTTCCTACGGTGATATTTCCTTTTTCAATAGACTGGCGCAGGCTGCCGCCATTGAACAGACAGCCGTCCACGCTGACGCCTGAAGCTGCCATTGCCTGCTGCGCCTGCCAAAGGTACGCATCTGCAACGAAGTCTCCCAGGTTCGTTTCATCCGTACGCACACCGGGGTCGCGGCTGCCATTCAAAAGCAACGGTGTTTCCCCCAGCTTCAATGCCATCGCATCGTCCACTTCCCGCTGCGTCTTATCTACCAGTTCTTTGACGATAGGATCTTCTTTATTAAAATCGCCATACTTGCAGAAATTCTCCGTCCATTTATTATCCATGTGGGTAATGACGCCGATATTTTTCGTATAGTGTCCTGTCTCTGCAAGCAGCGCCCCATTGATATATTTATTCTTTGCCGTATGATCATGTCCGTCGATAAAAATATCAATACCGTTTACATTCATGAGAATATCATCAGAACGGTGCCCCCTATTGGCATCTTCACTGCCCAGATGTCCAACTGCCACGATGAGATCGCATTTATCCTCTTCTTTTAATTTCTTCACCAGATTCTGTGTAACGGCAATCGTCGCCTTATCGTCCAGGAATTTCAAACCATATACATTTTTCGGATTCGTAGTCACCACGGTTTCCGGTGTAGTGAGACCGATAATTCCGATCTTCACATCCCCCTTTTTGTATATGACAGAATCTTTGGTAAGCGGCTTGTTCGTCGCTTCTACAATGACATTAGCGGACAGCATGGGAAACTTCGCCTCCCGGATACGCTCTGCCAGAACCTCCTGCCCGTAATCAAATTCATGATTGCCCAATGCCATAGCGTCATAACCGACAGCATTCATGAAAGCGATTGCCGACTTTCCCTTGCTGAAATTTACAAGATTATTGTCCTGTATGGCATCGCCGGCATCTACAAGAAGCACATCTTTTCCCTGTGACAGGTAATGCTTACGCAGGGCGGACACGGTGGCCATACCGTTGATTCCTTCCGCCCGCCGGTCAAAACCGTGGGTATCATTGGTGTGGATAATAACCAGATTGGAAAAATCGGCAGCCAGCGCCTGTCCGCAAAGCAGCATGGACACTGCCAAAAACGCAGCCATCTTCTTTTTCATAATATCCTCCATTCCACCGCCCTCCGCCAGGCGGCATAAACGACCTGTAATTCCCCGCTTTCTCCGTATCTTACTTTATCCTACCGCTCTCGAATATTTCGTAGCCGCTCCTGAATTTAATTCGAAACAACGTTTCCGCGAAGCTCCGCTCTCCCCGCAGGGAAGCATAAATATAATGAGGTTGGACTCATCCACATAGAAGCGGTAAGGGCCGGGCATTTCTGCCGGACGATATCCGTCCGGAATGCAGCCGTCAGGCCTCTCCGAGCTCCATACCCCATCCTTGTAAAAGAACATTCCCGCCCGGATATTCTTTTCCAGACTTTCCACGGTCATGAAACGTTCATCCTCCTTGCGGACAATATCCTTCCATGATACCCGCTTCCCCGTATTCTGCAAAAAAGTGAATGCTTCGTCCATATATACATCCAACTGGCCGTGAAGAATCTGCTTGACCATGACAAGAGAATAAATATTATCCCCGTTCTTCGTAATCATCGGATAGACCCATGTGCCCGGCTCTCCCTCTTTCTGATAGTCTTGATACGCTTTGTCTACATAAGCGCGAAGCTGTTTATTGACCGCCTTCGCCGCCCCGCTGCACTCGTTTACCGGCGTCCTCCCGTCTATAAAACTGACCGCCTGCACTTGGGGTACAGTTGCTCTAAACTTTCCCTTTTCAAGGGTATACTCTTTCTTCGGGATGAACAGGACGCCATAAACAGGTTCCCGCGCCATGGCAAAAACACCTGTCACGAGAGCCAAAAGAAACACGCAAACCGAAACCAGCTTTTTCATTTCCCTCTCCTTTCCGCAATGACAAAAATTCAAGTTCATAAAAATAATACTGCCCTGCCCTTAGTATACAGGAAATACAGAAAAAAATCAGTTGACAAAAGAAGACATTCATACCGTCCTTCCGTACCGCAGCCTGCGTCGCCCCATGCTTTAATACCGGACACCAGAAGCCGGCAGCCCTTCCTGACTCCTGTCATTCTGAAGAGAAGTAAGAATGCCTTGTGGAAAAGGCGGAAAATGGGATAGTGACACAGAGTGAAGAATCTATTACTCGGATAACATCTTACGGCTTTCCTCACCACAGCAGCAGATTCTTCGCTGGCGCGCCAGATGACGATTAACGTCCCCCCTCATTATGATGACTTCCATGCCACGGTCATTCTGAACGGAGACAAGAATGCCTTGTGGAAAAGACGGGAAATGGAATGATAACACGGAGTGAAGAATCTATTACTCGGATGACGCCTTACCGGCTTCCTCACCACGGTAATAGATCCTTCACATTCGTTCAGGATGACGCTCAACGTTTCCCTCCTCACTACAACAGCAAATCTTTTGCTGTTGTTTCGTATGACACCTAACGGAAATCATATGCTTCGGCTTTTAACTCATAGCTAACAGCTTATAGCTGGCAGCTCACAGCTGATAGCTTTTATCTTCTTACCGCTTTCTTCATCACAACAGCAGATTTTTCACATTCGCTTCGGATGACGCCTTGCTATGAGCGCGTTTTCATCAGCAAATGAAAAAGCTGTCAAAAATCCGACTTTCGCCTTCTGACAGCTTTTTGTTATCTCATATCTCGCTTCCCGTACCTGTTTTCCGCATCGCTTCCAGCCTATTTAAAATTTGTTTTTCCTCCTCTTCGCCGAAGAAGCGCCCAACGGGCAGCCCTTTATCATTAAAGCCCTGTATGGTGACATCGGTTCCGGTATGAACAAACTTTCCGTAGATACGGATTTCATCATCTCGCACCTCATACCGATCTACGGAACACACGGATACGCAGCCTCTATAAGGCGGGATCCGGTACAGAGAAAAAAAGCGCCGCCCCCAGTACCAATTGTACACAACCATCCCCGGCGAATCTTCCGGCAGGTATATACGATACCCGAAATACACCCTGCGATATATCCGAATGGCCGCGCAGCACGTAAGAACCGTAAAAAGGAATACTATAAAAAGCTTCTCTCCGCCGTTCAAAAACGGATGCGTACCTGTATATTCCACTGCCAGCCCGTAAAAGACAAACAGCAGAACAGCCAGAAGCATATTTTTCAAATCCATCAATCCATGTCCTCCGAAAGGAGCCGCGATTTCCGTATATCCGTCCGGCGGCGGTTCAGGCTTGATGACTTGCTCCCGCTGTCTCGCCTGTTCCATCATTTTCAGATTCACTTTTTCCTGTTCGCAGGCATCCGGATCTGCGGTCCGGGTATTCTTCCGGTACCATTCTTTTACTTTATATATACTCAGTGCCAGGCATCCCATGGCCGCCAGCAGCACAAGCACTGCAATCATTTCTGTTTCCACGATATTCTCACCATCATATTCCTGTAATAAAAAACGGAATAGATTACTCTACTCCGTTTCAGCAGCGGACCGAAAAGAACTGCCGTTTACAGCAAAGGCTTACCCGATCCGCGCCCTGTTTATTCTTCAGGACAGGCAGGCGCCTTGATCAAGTTGCCGTCCGCATCCTTATCCTTATATACGATGACATACGCTGTTCCATAAGAAGTCGATCCTGTTACAGACAATTCTTTTGAAAAAACGGCTTCCCCTACTTCCCCTTTGTAATACTCATACCGGCTCTTGGGCGAATAGAAATAAATACCCGCCGTATAAACAAAACCTTTTTCTAAAAACAAATCACAGGGAATCGGTTCCGGCGTCTTATAATTCTGATTGCCCGAAACACCGGCGGATGTTGTCTGGAACTTCGCCTCCAGCGTATGGCGGCCTTCCGGAAGCACTACGGTATAGTAAGAAAGCTTACTTCCCATGTGTTCATATTCGGAAAACTTTTTCCCGTCAATCCGGATGGGATCCCCGTATATCTGCAGCACGGCCTGATCTCTGTTTTCACTGATAAGCTGCTGTTCCTTCTTCTCTTTCTTCTTATAATACATCATACAAGGGATACTCAAAAGTGAAACAGCGATAAAAAAAGCCACAACGATAAAAATAGAATCCATTAGCACACATTCCTTCCTTCAATTCATATATTTCAGACAATGATACAAAAACTTCCGCCGGCAGGCAGATACCGTTTCCGGTTTCAAGTATAGCACAGTTCTCATCCTTTGAAAAAACGGTTTAAACAGAAATAGTATCCGCCCGGAAAATTATATTCCCCACAAAAACGGCTTCCCCCATTTCGAAAACAGGGCATGCCGTTTTTATTTTTAATATTTTTTTATTCCGCGCCTTTCTTTCCTTTGCGCTGCTTCACATACACCATCAGCACCGATATATCCGCCGGAGAAACACCTGGAATTCTCGCTGCCTGCCCCAGAGAGAGAGGCCGGATTTTATCCATTTTCTGTTTTGCTTCTGTGGAAATACCGTCAAGGGACAGGTAGTCCATATCAAGGGGAAGTTTTTCGTTTTCCATGCGGGCAGCTTTCCGCACGGCTGCTTCCTGCCTTGCGATGTAGCCTTCATACTTCACGGTAATTTCCATCTCTTCCACAGCTTCCTCGTCAAAAGCAGGACAGCCGAGCATTTCCATCATTTTCCGATAGGTCATTTCAGGCCGTTTCAAAATCTGATCGGCCCCGGTACCTGTCGTCAGGGGTGCGGTTCCCATACTCTCCAGTGCCTGATTGATCTCTTCTTTCGGGGTAAAACGCTGTGTACGGATATAGTCCATAGCTTCTTCATATTTCTTTTTCCGCTCCAGGAAACGGGCATACCGTTCTTCTCCCACCAGACCGATACTATGTCCTTTTTCGGTGAGTCGGAGATCGGCATTGTCCTGCCTCAGAATGAGGCGGTATTCACTGCGGCTCGTCATCATGCGGTACGGTTCGTCAGCACCCTTGGTGACGAGATCGTCTACGAGAGATCCGATATATGCTTCATGGCGGGCAAGGATAAACGGATCTTTTCCCTGTATTTTGAGCGCGGCATTGATCCCCGCCACGAGTCCCTGGGCAGCTGCCTCTTCGTAACCGCTCGTACCATTTGACTGCCCCGCGGAATAAAGGCCGGGAAGTTTGATTACTTCCAGCGTGGGATAGAGCTGGAGAGGATCGAGCAGATCATATTCGATGGCATAAGCGGGCCGCATCATTTTCACATCTTCAAACCCGGGAATGGTGCGGAGGAAAGCATACTGCACATCGATCGGCATGGAGGTGGACATGCCCTGCACGTACATTTCCGTGGTGTCCAGTCCCTCAGGTTCGACGAAGAGCTGGTGGCGGTCTTTATCTGCAAAACGGACGACCTTGTCTTCAATGGAAGGGCAGTAACGGGCGCCGATGCCATGAATCTTTCCCGCATACTTGGGGGCGCGCATAATATTTTCCCTGATGATTTCATGGGTCTTTTCATTGGTATACGTAAGCCAGCAGTTCCGCTTATTTCTGTCTTTCCGTTCACTCATAAAGGAAAAAGCATGATTCTCCGGATCGCCTTCTTCCAGTTCCATTTTATCCATATGAAGGCTCCGCCTGTCTACGCGGGATGGCGTCCCCGTTTTGAAACGGAGGATTTCCAGCCCGTGCTTTTTCAGATTGGCGGACAGCCCCACAGAAGGGCGCATACCGTTGGGGCCGCCGGAATACATAGTGTCGCCGATGATGATCATGCTGTCCAGGTACGTGCCGGTACAGAGGATGACAGCCTTCGCTCGGTATTCTTCATCCAGTTCGGTGTTAATGCCCACGCACTTTCCGTCTTCCACGATGATATCCATGACCTGCACCTGTTTCAGATCCAGGTTGTTCGTATTTTCCACCACATTTTTCATATAGCGGTGATAAGCGCCTTTATCCGATTGGGCACGGAGGGCATATACCGCCGGTCCTTTCCCGCGGTTCAGCATGCGCATCTGGACAGCTGTCGCATCGGCGGCAATACCCATTTCCCCTCCGAGAGCATCTATTTCCTTTACAAGATGGCTCTTGCCCGGTCCGCCGACAGCGGGATTGCATGGCATCATGGCCACATTGTCCAGTGAAATCGTCGTAAGAAGCGTACGGCATCCCATGCGGGCAGCGGCCAGAGCCGCTTCACACCCCGCATGGCCCGCGCCGATGACAATCACATCATAAGTATCAATGAAATACATTTTATCCTTCTTTCTTTATCTTCCGGAGAATTTCTTCCTGATATAACTAATTTATTATATCGAATTTCTTTGTTTTTTTCAAAAAAAGAAATGGGCCTGTACGTACTGCGTAAAAAATAAACCACCGCATCAGCGATGGTCCTCGTTCATCTTTATTCCTTTTCCCTGCTTATTGTTTTTATATTCCCTTCTTTATCTTGCCCTACTTTGATTTCCTGCTTACTTCGGTTTCAAAGCGGGGTTTCTTGTTTCCATGATCCACTGCGAAAAATCTTCAGGCGTTACTCCCAGATTGATTTCCGCCCACTCTTTCCATTTCATCGTTTTCTTTCTCACCGCCAGAATTTCTTCCATCTTCTTTCCCGTCTTCACTTCGAGAAGGTAAGCAAGGCGGATCCAATGGTTCGGGTATCCTTCCTTCAAGGCGTTAAACGCACGGTCTTCTTCCAAGCCATAGAAACGATGCAGCCGGCGGGCACGGTGGCGGAAATATTTTTCATCATACCTGTCTCCCGTGATGCCCAGTCTGACCTGCACACGGCCCCAGGGCTCTTCCCTGCGGAGCGCCAGTACTTCCTCGATATCCTTTCCCGTCATGCAGGCAAAAAGCGCCGCTTTGTCCGCATCTGCATAGCGGACACCTCTTTCGAGTATGTCCCGCACTTTCTCTTTATCCATTTCATACTTTTGGCTGATGGAACGGATTTCGTCTTCTCTTGTCATCTGCGCTGCTTTCATAGAGCCTCCCTGATCATGATTTCTTTTAAAACAGTATAGCATAATTTCGATAAATCCCGTCCTGTTTGAACTGCCAGTCGATTTCTGCTACAATAAGTTGGTATTCTCACTAAAGAGGTGAATCTATGTTTATTCATGAAATATTTAAAAATGCAGACCCGAAAAGTCTTGCAATGACAGGTGAATCCAATGTCACTTACGGCCGGCTTGAAAAAGCAGTGGAAAATTACAGGAATACGCTGTATGCTATGGGCATCCGCCGCGGCGACACGGTGGGACTGTACACGGCGAACCGCGCGGAGTTCGTGTATGTATACATGGCAGTCGTCAGCCTCGGCGCGATCATCGTTCCGATAAACAATTCTCTTGTTGACCGCGAAGTGGATTTCATTCTCCGCGACGCGGAGTCGAAACTTCTGATTTCTGATATGCCCCTTACAGTTTCCGTACCGTGCATCGACATCCATGATCTGGATTACCGCGCATCCACGGAAAACGCGCCGAAGGCTCCTGCCTTCCCGGCGGATCTGACAGAAGATGACGTATGCGCCCTAATTTATACATCAGGTACGACAGGAAGCCCGAAAGGCGCCATGATCACCCACAAGAACCAGGTGCGCAATGTGGAACAGTACACTGCCGTAGTCCGTTTCAAACCGGAGGACAAAGTGCTCTGCGTGCTCCCCATGTTCCACTGCTACGGTCTGACCACCGTGGTGCTGGGAAGTTTGTACCACCATTCCACCATCGTCATCCTCCGCTCGAAAAGCCCAACGGAAATCATCCATACGATTATGAAATACTCCGTCACCATCGCAATCATGGTGCCGCCGCTTTACAACCTGCTTGCCCGCCGCGGCGAACCGAGCAGCATGAAAACGGTGCACACCTTTGTTTCCGGCGGTGCATCCCTACCCCAGCCTGTGGCACAATCTTTCTATGAACGGTTCGGCCACCCCGTGCAGGAAGGTTACGGCCTGACAGAAGCGTCTCCCGTCGTTTCCATCCTCCCCACGGCTAAGCCGAAATACCTCACTTCCGGCCCCGCGCTCCCCGGTGTAGAGGTAAAAGTCATCACTGATAAGGAAGGATCTTACGTTCCGGGCACGGTCGGCGAACTCGTCGTCCGCGGGGACAACGTGATGAAAGGTTACTGGAAAAAACCTGAAGAAACAAAGAAAGTACTCGATGAGGACGGCTGGCTCCGTACCGGCGACCTGGTATACATGGACGCTGACGGATATATTTACATTGTAGACCGCATTAAAGACCTGATCATCATGAACGGTGAAAATATTTATCCCGGCGAAGTAGAAGACTGCATCTATGAAGTGGAAGGCGTCGGCGAATGCGCTGTCGTAGGACATCCCGATCCGCTCCGCGGACAGTCGGTATGGGCATATGTGGTCATGAAGGAAGGCTTTGCCTTTGACGAAGACAAGATCCGCAAGCACATGGTAAAAAACATCGCGTCTTACAAAATACCGAGACGTTTTATTCCCCTTGACGCTCTTCCGAAAAACGCGACCGGCAAAATTTTGAAACGCGCCCTCCGTGACAGCTGAGATATAAAATACATGTACAAACATAAAAAAGATGGCAATTCCGCTTTTCGGACCCTGCCGTCTTTTTTTATGCGGGAAATGCGCAAAGGTCTGCAGAATCCCCTGACTCCTGTCTTTTGAAATGAGTCCTCCCCATATGCTTTCTTTCCGTGTGCCATTATTTCAAGACTCTTTTTGTTCCCTTTATTCGGAATATATTATTTATTTTATATGACATACTTTATTTAAATATTAGATATACCAATTTTAAATATTTACATATGCCGACTTATATGCTACTATACCTTATATGATAATTACTCTCAAATAATTTGCGGGTCATTATTAAATAAATACAAAGGAGAATTTCTCATGTTAAAGAAAATAGTTTTCGGTCTCTGTATTCCCCTCGCCATCCTCGGCGCGGCGGCCCTGTCTTTTTCAGGCTGCGGAAAATCTGCACCCGCTTCCGATTCTGCCGGCAAAATGAAAGTCGTCGCCACCACGACGATGCTCACCGACCTCGCCCGGCAGATCGGCGGGGATAAAGTGGAAGTATCCGGCCTCATGAAAGCCGGTGTGGATCCTCATCTTTATCAGGCCGGTGCCGGCGATGTAGACGCCATGAACAAAGCGGATATCGTCGTGTACAACGGTGTCCATCTGGAAGGGAAAATGGGTGCGATTTTCGATAATCTCCACGCGCAGAAGAAACCCACGATCCGGGTAAGCGACGGCATTCCTTCCGAAACGCTCCTCGACTTTGAAGAAGACGGTGAAAAAACGAAAGATCCCCATATCTGGTTTTCTGTAAAGAACTGGAAAGCTGCCGCGAAAGAAGTAGCAAAAGGATTTTCGGAAAAAGATCCGAAGAACAAATCATACTATGAAGATCATCTGAACGCTTACCTCGCCGAACTGGACAGCCTGGACAAATACATCAGAAAGGAAGTGGAATCTGTTCCGAAAGATTCCCGTATCCTTGTCACCGCCCATGACGCTTTTGCTTATTTCGCCAGAGATTACGGATTTGAGGTCAAAGGCATCCAGGGAATCAGCACCGCCAGTGAAGCAGGCACCTCCGACATCAGCACGCTGGCCGCTTTCATCGCGGAGCATAAAATCAAAGCGGTCTTCGTGGAATCTTCCGTCCCCCATAAAACCATCGAGTCTCTCCAGGCTGCTGTCAAAGCACGGGGCTTCGATGTTTCCATCGGCGGCGAACTGTACTCCGACTCTCTTGGCGGCGAGTCCACGAAAGAGGGCACTTATATCGGCATGTACGAGCACAATATAAAGACAATCACGGAAGCGCTCCGCTGAACATTTTGAATTTCCGGCGCATGGATCGGGGATCCCCTCGTTCCGTGCGCTTTCATTTCATGAAATATCTTTTGGAGGTGTCATCGTGGAACACGTTATCGAACTGGAAGACATCACCGCTGCCTATGACCGCCAGCCCGTCTTATGGGATTTGGATCTGAATATCCCGAAAGGCTCACTTATGGGAATCGTCGGACCGAACGGCGCGGGCAAGTCTACCCTTTTAAAAATTATACTGAACCTGCTTGCCCCCGTTTCAGGGCGGATCCGTTTTTCCATAGACGGCGAAACCGATGCGAAAAAAGCACGGCGGAAAATCGCGTATGTCCCGCAGAATGGTTCAGTCAACTGGGATTTTCCCGCCACAGTAAAAGATATCGTCCTCATGGGACGGTATGGCCACATCGGCTGGTGCCGCCCTCCCTCACAGGGCGACCGTCTGATCGCGGAGGAAATGATTGCCCGCGTCGGCATGGACGGTTACGAAGACAGACAGATCAATGAGCTTTCCGGGGGACAGCAGCAGCGCGTTTTCCTGGCCCGGGCCCTTGCGCAGGAAGCATCTGTCTATCTTCTGGACGAGCCTTTTAAAGGCGTGGATATGCAGACGGAAAAAATCATCGTCCGCATTTTAAAAGAAATGGAGAGCCGCGGAAAGACGATTCTTGTCGTCCACCACGCGCTCCGCACCGTCCCTCTTTATTTCGACCATGTCGCCATGATCAACCGCCGCCTTATAGCGGCAGGACCCGTACAGAACATTTTCACGGAAGAAAATATCGAAAAGACTTTTTCTCCGTCGAAAGGAGTCTGACCATGGAACCGGCCGCTTTCTTTGCTTTACCTTTATGGCGGGACTATACCTTTCAAATCGTCCTGGCAGGAACGACTATCTTAGGCGTGCTCTGCGGCGTGGTGGGATCTTTTATCGTCCTCCGCAGGGAAGCGCTTCTGGGGGACGGTATCTCCCATTCGTCCTATCCCGGGATTATGCTGGCTTTTCTATTTCTCGGCGTGAAAACATTGGAGGGCCTTTTATTGGGCGCTTTTCTGTCCGCCCTTGCCGCACTGTCCCTTATCCTTCTCGCCCGCCACTATACGAAACTTCCTTTTGACGGCGTCCTTGCCTCCATTCTTTCCTCTTTTTTCGGCGCGGGTCTCGTTCTGTCTTCCATCATCCAGCATACAGGAAATGCCAACCAGTCCGGATTGAATCAATTTATTTTCGGACAGGCATCCACTATTCTTTACCGCGACGTCCTTCTCACAGGATCTATTTCTATTTTTACCCTTTTCCTGATTTTCCTTTTCAGAAAAGAATTAAAACTTATGGCTTTTGATCCGGACTATGCCGCAGTTCTCGGATTTCCGCGGGGCAAGCTGAATGTATTCCTCTCCTTCCTTGCCACGATCACCGTCCTTCTTTCCATCCAGGCCGTAGGCATTATCCTCATGAGCGCCATGCTCATCGCGCCTGCCGTTGCCGCAAGGCAGTGGACAAGGCGTCTTGAACCGATGATCCTTCTGTCTGCCGTCATCGGCGCGCTGTCCTCCGCCATCGGTACGACGGCAAGCTCTCTCATTCCCAAAATGCCCACAGGCCCCGCCATCGTCGTGGCATTATCTTTTTTCGTTATTCCCGGCCTTTTGCTGGCGCCGCAGCGGGGTATCCTTTCCCGATGTCTCCATAAAAAGAAAATGACCGCCCTCGCGGAAGGAGACCGATTATGAATTCTTTTGCTGAAATACTTCTTATCGCCATCTTCATGTCAGCCGCCTGCGCCCTGCCGGGGAACTTCCTCGTTCTCCGGCGCATGTCCATGCTGACTGATGCCATCAGCCATACCGTCCTCCTCGGCATCGTTCTCGCTTTCCTTGCCGTCGGCAGCCTGGACTCGCCGCTTCTCATTATCGGCGCGTCCCTCATGGGTGTCCTTACAGTGTGGCTGATCGAACTCCTCTACCAGAGCCGGCTCGTCGCCTCCGATTCCGCTATCGGCCTCATATTTCCGCTGCTCTTCAGTATCGCCGTCATCCTCGTGACACGGTACGCGGGCAATGTCCATCTGGACACGGACTGCATCCTTTTAGGAGAACTTGCCTTTGCCCCCTTCGACCGCCTGATCATAAACGGGATAGATCTCGGCGCGAAAGGCCTGTACACGGGCGGTGCAGTTCTTGTGATTTCCGTCGCCGTCATTTCCCTTTTTTATAAAGAAATAAAATTAGCTACTTTTGATCCCGTCCTAGCAGGTGTGCTGGGATTTTCTCCCGCCGTCATCCACTACGGACTGATGAGCCTCGTCTCCCTCGTGGCGGTCACTTCCTTCCAGTCCATCGGCTCGATTCTCGTCATCGCATTTATGATCATTCCCGCCATGACTGCCGCTCTGTGGACAAGGACGCTTTCAGGACGCCTCGTGCTCAGCTGTCTTCTCGGTACGGCCGGCGCGGTACTCGGCATCATCGGCGCGATTGCTTCAGACTCATCCCTTGCGGGCATGATGGCCGCCGTTCTTGGCGTATTTTTCATTGTTTCCCTGATTTTCGCTCCCGCCACAGGTATCCTGGCGGCTTTCCGCCAGCGAAAAAAACAGCGGTTCGCTTTCGGACGGGAAACGCTTCTCCAGCATCTTCTTTTCCATGCGGGAACGAAAGAGGAATCACGGGAAAACGCTCTTTCCACCCTCTCCGTCCACATGAAATGGCCGGAAAACTTCACGCGCAAAATCTGCCGTTCCCTCTTAAAAGACGGGTACATCACAGAAAGAAACGGCCTCCTTCTCCCCACGGAACAGGGAAAGGCCCATAACCTTTTTTACAGAGAAAATGTGCGGGCGTAAAACGCAAAAAAGACAGCAGTCCCATGGTAAGGCTTGCTGTCTTTTTTCATCCGGAAACAGGAGCGTTATTCTCCGTAAAGCACCCTGATCGCTCCGCTGGCGCCTATGCGGTCCGCACCCGCCGTGAGGAAAGCTTCCATATCTTCCCTTGTACGGATACCTCCCGCCGCTTTGATTTTTACATTTTTCCCGATGTGTTTTCTGAAAAGTGCGATATCCGCCAAAGAAGCGCCTGCCGTACCGAACCCTGTGGATGTCTTGATATAGTCCGCTCTGCCTTTCGTGACACATTCGCAAAGACGGATTTTTTCTTCCTCTGTCAGATAACAGGTTTCCACAATCACTTTCAGAATTTTGTCGCCCGCTATTTCTTTCAGGACAGCGATTTCTTCTGTGACCAAATCATAATTTTTATTTTTTACCGCCCCTATGTTGATGACCATATCAATTTCATCGGCGCCGTCATCAATGGCATGAATCGTTTCTGCCGCTTTCGATTCGCTGTTCCCGTTGCCCAGGGGAAATCCGACTACCGTACAGATGGTAAGGCGGGGATAATTTTCACGGATTTTTTTAACATAGCACGACGGCACACAGACGGACGCGGTACGGTACTCCATTGCCTCATCGCATAATTTCCGTATTTCTTCCCAGCTTGCCGCGGCTTTCAAAAGTGTGTGATCCACATGACTCAAAATATCTTCTGTTTTCATAATTGCTCCTTTATGAATTCTTTTCTGCTTTTACCTGCGCCGACACAAGAAGTGTGAAAACACCGGTGCCGCCTAAAATATTTCCTAAGCCTGTAGGAATGAGGAATTTAAAGAAATAATCCGCAACTGACGAGTTTCCCACAAGCACATCATACGCCGCTTCACAGGAACCGACAACAACATGGGAAAACCCACCGATAGAGATGAAGTAGGTAAAAGTGAGGACGGTGAAAAAACTGAACCCCCGCGACATGGGAATCATCCACACAATGGCGGCGATGAGGATGCCTGCCGGTATACCGCGGTAAATATTGTCGATGGCACCGACACTCATAATGTGGGCAGACAGTTCAGAGAGCGCTTTCGTTATCCCAGGCTGGGCAAAAGCCGGCAACCAGAGAAAGAGGGCGGCGATAAAGGTGCCCACAAAATTCGCCGAAAGGACAATCGCCCAAAGGCGGAACAGCTTCATCAAATTCTCCATATTCGGGTGTTTCATAAAAGGAAGCACCGTGGTGATGGTATTTTCCGTAAACAGCTGGAGCCGTCCCAGGATAACCATGAGGAAACCCGTGGTGTAACCGAAGCCGGAGATGGCTTCCGCCCAGAGCGTGTGCCCCACGTACATTGCAAGAATGGCTTTGAAGTAGAATGAAAAGGAAATAATAATTCCGGCTGCCAATCCTGACAGGATAAGAGGTTTTGTCTTTCGTTCCAGTTCTTCTTCACCGTCGTGGCGGATAATTTCAAAAATCAAGTCAGGCGACAGTTTTTCATACTCTTCCAGTATGACCCTTTCCCTGCAGTCGTGGTTGTCATGGTTGTATGTACTCATAGTACCTCCTATTTTATTGTAACAGATTGTTGCTCCATGAAATATTTTTACAGGAATGTTTTCATGACTTTTCTCATTTTTTCAAATACCGGGGGCCCGTAAAGGCGTTCCATGGCGTTTCTTGTAACGAGCCAGGTCCGTCCCGATTTCCTTCGGTCGCCGTCCCCCATTCTTGCCGCCCGATGCCCCGCCCCCGATGCCGCCGAACGCACATCGCCGCTGTCACGGTTCCACAGCTCCGCCGCTTCCAACGTCGTAAATACGAGAAGAAGCGGATTCATGGGAGCAGCCGGTTCACTGCCGCCGCCATAACGAAAATCGGCCGCCTGTTTCGTAATGAGCCAGTTCTTTCCTGATTTTCTTGCTTCTGATTTCTTAAAGGCGCCCTTCTCACAATCGGACGCCACCGTCTTTCCGCTGATGCCGTAAAGCGCTCCCGCTTCTTCGGCAGTCACCGCGTACATCGTGAAATCGATTTCCCGTTTCCATTCCGCAAAGTCTTCCGGGGGCGTCCAAAGTTCATCCGGAAAAATGTATATTCCTTTCTCCGACAGCGCCGCGGAGACACCGGAAGGCAAACGGCGGCCGCCCAAAAACTCACGGCATGCAAAAAGAGTTTTGCTTTCCGAATCCAGCGTGGTCACCACCGTTCCGTAAGAAGTTTGCAAAACAGTGCCGTCCGTCTCAAATTTTTCTTTCCATATATAGAAAAAAGCGCCCTGCCGCAAAACGGTTCCCGCCTTTGCCGGCTGTCCCAGAAGATAGCTCTCATAGGCCTTAAAAGTTTCCGCGCTTTCCATATCCGTCAAAATTCCCGCCATGATATGCCTCCATTTCCTTATTATACCAATTCTCCGCTTGAAGAAATATTTCTCCCGTTTATAATGAAATAAGAAACAAAGGAGATTCCTATGAAAATAACAATTATAGGAGCCGGCAATACGGCCGTCGCCGCCGCCTGCTTTCTCAAAACGCTCGGTCTTTCGAGCCTCATCTATACCCGCCGTGAAGAACGGGCAAAACAGTGGAATCAATTTCCTGTAAAAGCAAGCGGCGCCTGCACCGGGTCATTTTCACTGGAAAGTACGACGGATCTGAAAACCGCCGTGCATTATGGCGACATTCTTCTCGTCTGCACGCTGGCGGCAGATCACGAAACGGTTGTTTCTGAAATCGCGCCTTACCTGCAGGCGCATCAATCCATTCTTTTTTTCAACGGCTGCTGGGGCGCCCTCAAAGCATACCGCACTTTTTCAAAAAGACAGGATATACCCCCTCTGACCATCGGGGAAACGGCCAATATGCCCTTTATCGCCGCTCTCTCGCAGGACGGATCTGAAATCCTCATCAAAGGAATCAAGGAAGAAATCGCTTACTCCGCTGCCGGTGATGATAAAACCGTCAGCGCCTTCCTTCATCTTCTTGCCCCGCGGGTAGTGAAAACCGCTTCTTTCGCGTCCACTTCCCTTTCGGCGACAAACCCTGTCATCCATGTCACCGCCTCTCTCTTCAACGTGACCCGTATAGAGAACGAAGAAGATTTCTATTTCTTCGGCGCCCCCATGACTGACCGCGTCATTTCCTTCATGGAACACTGCGATGAAGAACGCCTTGCCGTGGGAAAAGCGCTGGGCATCCGCCTGTCCCCCCTGCTGGAAGTGCTTAACTCTTTCTGGCCCGAAAAGAAAAATACGCTGAAAGAGGCTTTGAAAGAAAATCCTTCCTACCGCGCCGTAAAGGGCCCGTCCTCTACGGAGTACCGCTACTTCACAGAAGACCTGCCCTGCGGCCTCGCCCCTGTCCTTGATCTGGCGGAGCTGATGCATATTCCCTGCCCCTACATCCGCACCCTCGTGCAGACGGCATCCCTCTACCTGGGAAAGCCCTACACCCCCTTCCTCACGAAAGAAGACCTGCGGATTCTGAAAAAACTGCATGCTGATTAACGGAAAGGATATCCCATGAATAAAATTCTCCCTCTTGCTTTTACATTCTGCCTTGCCTTTGCGGGTATGCAGGTTTCCGCGGAAAACTGGATAAAGAACGCCGATGGCTCGCCCTCATGGATCGACACCGACTCTATCCGTCAGGAGCAGGCCATCTCCTCCTTTGACATGCGTTTGGAATCCTCCGATTTCACCGTCGTATCCACCATGGAGTTCGACACCTCGAAAAACACTTGGCGCACCGCCGCGCTTGTCACCCGTGACAAAGACGGAAAAGTCCTCCACGCGGAAAAGAAAGAAAATCCTGACGACGGCTGGAACAAGCTCATGCCCGGCACCTATGGAAAGAATCTGTACAGGCATTATGTGGAAACGCCCCTGCCCCCGTCTGACGCGAAGTGGAAACAGCTTTACAAAGACAACAGAGGCACAGCTTTCTCCATTGATACAAACTCTCTCCGTTACAAAAACGGCTATGCCGACCTCTGGCTTGCCGTGACGCTTCCCGATCAGGAAAAGGATTTATCCCAAATCATTTATCGAGTAAGAATAAATATGGCCTACAAAAAAGTGATGACCCTTTCCGCGACGGAGTACAACGCTGCCGGAAAAATCCGTCTCCATGCTGCCGCAGAGGGTGCAAAGGAAAACATTCCCAACGATTCTCCTGTGGAAAAAGTTTTTGAATACCTGAAAGATGAAATCGACAGCGGCCGTTTGTAACGAAAGAGGAAGACATATCAGCTCCCTCTGATATTTGCGCCTGCCGAAATTTTGTGTTATAGTGTTTCATATTCCTTAACTGCGCGATGACGGGAGAAAGTAGGGAAACAGAACCGTTTCAGAAAGCCCTGATGATGGAAACGGGTACGGTGATTTTTCCGAAGTGCCTCTCCGAGCGGTTTTCCGAAAAGAAAATTTCCCGAGTAAGAAAACCGGGCGCGCCCGATACAGCGCTTAAGTCATACGACTTTCCAAGGTTTCTCCGGCAACGTGGAAACGAAATTGGGTGGAACACGGAATTTACCGTCCCTTTGCACAGGGGCGGTTTTTTATTTTCGCGGTTTTACGGAAAGAAGGCTGCCATGTCCCGCATACTTACTGCAGAACATATCAAGAAATCATTTGGCAAAAACACAATATTAAAAGATATCAATCTCACCGTAGAAAAAGGCGATGTTATTTCCATTCTCGGCCCGTCAGGCACGGGAAAGACAACGCTTCTCCGGTGCTTCAATTATCTGGAAAAACCCGAAGCCGGCCGTCTTTCCATTGACGACGTGTCTGTGGACTTTTCCCATATTTCCAAAACGGAAGTGCAGAAACTCCGGCGGAAATCCACCATGGTCTTCCAGCAGTTCAATCTGTTCCGCAACAAGAATGTCCTTGAAAATATCACGGAAGGGCTGATTTACGGTTACGGAAAAACAAAAAAAGAAGCGGAAGAGATCGCCATGGAAGAACTCTCCCGCGTCCGCATGACAGACTACGCCCACATGTATCCGTCGGAACTTTCCGGCGGCATGCAGCAGCGCGTGGGAATCGCCAGAGCTCTTGCGCCGAAACCTGATGTCATCCTCTTTGACGAACCCACTTCGGCGCTTGATCCCGAACTCGTAGGGGAAGTTCTGGATACCATCGCCTCCGTCGCGACCCTCGGCATCACCATGATCATCGTCACCCATGAAATGCATTTCGCTCAGGATATATCCACAAAAGCCGTATTCATGTCGGACGGAATCATTGTGGAAGAAGGACATCCGAAAGAATTCTTCTCCCATCCGAAAGAAGAGCAGACCCGCGCCTTTCTCCGGCGCATGCTAAAAAGGGAAGAGGCGTAACGCTCCCCGTCCCGTTTGTTTTATAAAGGAATGATTCCATGCTTACTTTTGACCCCTCTTTTTTCATAGGCGTATTTCCCCGGCTGATCTCCGCCCTTCCTTTCACGGTGGAAGTCATCATCGCGTCCATCCTGCTCTGTCTCTTCTTCGGCACGATCATCGCCGTCATCAGGATCGCCCGTGTGCCCGTGCTGGCGCCTTTCTGCGATATATGGCTCTCTTATAACAGGAGCATGCCCTTTATCCTCGATCTTTACCTTGTCTATTTCTGCCTTCCCGCCATCATACGGGGACTCGGCATCAACCCCGACGGCTGGCCGCTCACCGTGTATGTGCTGGTCTCCCTTACTTTCCACTACGCTCCCGTTATTTCAGAAATACTCCGCCCCGCTTACCTTTCTGTCGACCGAGGACAGCATGAAGCGGCCATCGTTTTCGGACTTTCTCCGGTTCGGCGCGTTTTCAGCATCATCGCTCCCCAGGCGCTCCCTGTCGCCATTCCCGGATTGGTGAGCGAATCTGTCAATATACTGAAAGACACGTCCATCATGTTCTTCATCGGCGTCATCGACCTTATGGGCCGTGCCAACCTCATCATCAACGCCGCCTTCGGCCAGCACCGTCTGGAAACATACACCGCCGTCGCCCTGATCTACTGGGCCATCGTCATTGCCATCGAAACGGCATTCTGGCTTTTCCAGAAACAGAGTCATAAAGAAATAAGGAGGACTGTATGATCGATTTCAAAGTCCTTCCCGAAGCGCTCCTCTTCATAGCAGGCGCCGTACCGAATACCCTTTTCATGGCATTTATCAGCATTTTCTTCGGCATCCTCTTTGGCTCCTTTATTGCTGTGCTCCGCTTGGGAAACAATATGTTTATCAACATTTTCTTTACTGTATTTGTTTCCTTCTTCCGTGCCGTGCCGGGCATCGTCCAGCTTTTCATCGTATACTACTCCCTCCCCTACCTTCTTGCGCCCGTATTCAGCGCTTTCACGGGAACGGAAGTAAAGCCTTTTGACGTAAGCCCCTACTGGAGCGTCTACCTTTGCTTCATTTTATATAACACCGCCTACCAGTCGGAAAATATACGCGGCGCTCTCCGCTCCGTAGACCACGGCCAGTATGAAGCGGCCGTCGCCATGGGCATGACCTCTTTCCGCGCTTTCACAAGAATCGTCCTTCCCCAGGCGTTCGTCGTGGCGCTTCCCGCCTTTTTCACATACTATCTGAAAACCATCAAACTCCTCGCCCTCGTCTTCACAGTCAAAGTCGTGGACATGTTCGCCAAAGCGGATATCTTCTCCGCCCTCTACAACCGGCGCATGGAACCGTACATCGCGGACGCAATCGCCTATTGGGGTCTGGCCATACTCCTCACCTTCTTCTTCGACCGATGGGAAAAGAAACTCCGTGGCAGAGGCTTTAATAAATCGAGCTGACAAAAAGAACAGAACCCTTTCCCGGCGGATTATTTCTTTTTTTCTATCCTATCTAAAACCGACCTCTGTAGACAGCTCAATTTTCTTATCAGAATAAATACTATTACTATCAATAACGGAGGAATGATTATGGATAATAAAAACTATTATGACTTGTTAAATGTTCGTCCGAACGCCTCCTGCCAAGAAATACACGCTTCTTATATCCGCCTTTTGGAAGAATACAAAACCGATCTGAACAAAACGGAAGAAGAAGATTATTTTTTGAAGATGGCGGCAAAAATGAATATAGCCGAGTTGGAAAAAGCGTACGCCATTTTATCCGATGCGGAAAAAAGGAAAGCATACAATGACGAAATACACATCGACATGACAGCCTTGCCATCGGAACCTGTGTCAGATACACCCCCGGAAACAGCGCAAGTTCCCACATCAGCAAACGCTGTCTCCACAGAAAAGAAAACGCTTACCTTCATAGGCGCCAACAAACGATTTCTTTCCCACTGGTATTCTTTCCACGGACGAACCACACGGAAAGAATTCTGGTACGCCTTTCCTATCATTTTTTTCGGACTCTTTCTTTTTAATATAATCTTCAGTTCTATTTTATTCTTCCTTTTCGACCCTACCCCTTATGACGGCTTGATTGTACTGGTTGCTACATCTATAGTCAATTCTTATATTTTTTGTGCCGCATATACAAGACGCTTCCACGACATCGGCCGTTCAGGAAAATGGCTGATTCCCTTTTTCCTCATTTCCTGGATTCCTTATTTCCCCCTCTTTGTATTTTCTTTGGCATGCGGCTGTTTTCTTCTCTTTATCACTACCATTGCTTCTGACCGCGACAATAAATACGGCCCCCAGTGGGAAGAAACAAAAAAATAAAGTGATATTATAAAAATATCCTATGACAAGACTTTCCTCTATATAAGCAATATCCGATCCATAATAATTTAAAATCCATGAAAAGGAGAAATCATGACGAACTCAAATGAAAACACTCTCTTTGCGCAAAAAGAACAGGCACCAAAACATCTCACCTTCAGTGCAGGAGTAAAACGACTAAGATCCCACTGGCTCTCTCTCAAAGGACGCAGTACAAGAAAGGAATATTGGCTCATCGGTTTGTGCATTTATACCCTTGTCGGCCTTGCGCTCAACATCGCCTCTATTATCTTATTCTTCATACTGCCGGGAATACGCTCTGACTTAATCACAATTCCCGTAACTTTGGCTCTGATCTACATGAACTTTGCGCTCTCCGTCCGCCGCCTCCACGATATAGGCTACTCCGGCTGGTATGCCCTTTTAGCTTATATACCGCTCATCAACCTTTTCTTCCTTTACCTTACAGTAAAACCATCTGTCCCGGACAATGAGTACGGTCCCCAGTGGGAAGAAACGAAATATTGACCTGCACATATTTCCAAAAGAAAGAACACCGTTGCATTCTCGTTTCAACAAAAAAGAATGGAAATTCCCAAAAAGGAATCTTTATTCTTTTTTTATTTTTTTCTGTTGCAAGTTTTTTATCTTTCGCTATTTCCATAAATTCATTTTCCAATACCGTCCTAAAAAATATTTCCCTGTTTCAGCGCACAAAAAAGCATCCCTTCGAGATACTTCACAGATCCCCGATTTGACACTCCGCTGCGGAAAGAGAAATTCTCCTTGCGTTTTTCAGCTAAGCCGTCTCGAAAAACTATGAAGTCTATCGTGTTTTATATAAGTACACCACCGGACATGATAGATAAAATCATATAAGCGTGACATAATATATAAAACGATGGATGGAAGAATGCTCTGGCAATTAGTCACAAAAACTTTTACACTGGATGATAGAAAAAGATTTGACCAATCAGGATGCAATGCGTGATACAAAAATTTCTGCCAATGTCCTTATCAAATTACGAAACGAACAATATTGCTTTGGCTAAAACGGAAAGTACTTGTATCTCTTTGGACTGTACACCTAATGATGTTTTGAAATTCATACCGGAGGATAAAAAATAATGGGCAATGACGTAAAGTTATTTGAAGGAAACCGGATCCGTTCTATCTGGAACAATGAAAAAGAAGAGTGGTATTTCAGCATCATAGATGTAGTGAACGTTTTGACTGATAGCAAAAATCCAAGAAGATATTGGAGTGATCTTAAAAGAAAAATGAAAGAGGAAGAGGGTGCAGACCAACTGTACGAGAATATCGTACAGTTAAAATTGAAAGCACCGGATGGAAAGATGCGCGAAACAGATGTCGCTGATATGCAAGGTCTATTCCGTGTCATCCAATCGATTCCCTCACCTAAAGCGGAGCCCTTCAAAATGTGGCTGGCGGAAGTAGGAAAAGAGAGAGTGGATGAAACCATCGATCCTGAACTTACAATAGACAGGGCTTTAGAAACCTACCTAAAAAAAGGGTACACAAGAGAATGGATCAATCAAAGACTGCAGGCGATCCAGGTCAGAAAAGAACTGACGACTCCTGGCAAGACCACGGCGTGACAGATGGAAAAAGATTATGGAACTGCATTATTAGTCGAGGGAAAACGAAAGAAATATTTAATTCAGATAATAAAAGTATGTTTGATGAATTATTAGATAGTATTTCTAACGCTTTCGAGTATTGGCGTTATATATACGAAAAAGATGATGGTTTTATTAATATCAATTTTTTAAGATTTTTTAGGCTGTTACTGAGGGAAATATGTTGCGAGCAATTATATGATAAAACTTGGAAAGAGTATATAGAATAGCTTTATTGGTAACCGTTAATTCCCAGTTTATTAGATTAAAGTTAATTAAAAATTATGGAGTGGGTAGTAATGAATAAGATTACTTGTATTTGTTTGGGTGTTAGAGATATGGAAAGGTCAATAAAGTTTTACAGAGATGGTTTAGGATATAAGACTGACTGCAAAGAAAATAATCCGCCGGTATGTTTTTTCGATACTCCAGGAACAAAATTTGAACTATTTCCTTTGGAACAATTAGCAAAAGATATTGACGAAAATAATCCACCAAAGGGAAATGGATTTTCCGGAATTACATTAGCTTACAATGTTGAACACAAAGAAGATGTTGATAGTGTAATAGAATTAGTACGAAATGTCGGTGGAAAAATTGTAAAAGAACCACAAGACACCTTTTGGGGTGGATATCATGCCTATTTTTCAGATTTAGATGGATATTATTGGGAAGTTGCATGGGGTTCAAATTTTCAGTTTGATGAAAATGGACTATTGAAATTTTAGTAATTAAAGGAGATATAAAAAATGGCTTCAAGCAAAGTTCTGTGAAGTTACAAGTAACTGGGCAAAAGCAACCAAAAGAAAAGAATGGAAGTATATATTTATTCCGTCTAAAGAAGTACGGGCAAATTCAAGCTTTGACAGCTTGACAGAAAGATTTATAAAGTAGCACAAAAAAAGCACCTCCTTCGAGATGCTTCACAGGCATGACATATGGCCGCTGTTTTATTCTTCCGCCGGATATTCACCGCGGTAGATTACCGTTTCGGAAAGCGGTTTCCGCGGGAGCGGTTGGATTTCTCGATCTGTGTACCCCAGGGCGATGGCCGCCACCATTTCCCCTTCCACATTCAGCCATTTTTTCAGTTCGTCATAAGCGAAGAAAATATTGCAGGTCCACAGCGTCCCGATATTCCTCGCCGTCGCTTCCAGGCACATATTCTGGATTGCCGCGCTCACCGACTGGATGTCCGCCATTTCCATCAGATGCTCGTCTATGGGAAATTCGCCGTAGTAGTCCTTCCCCTTGCTGTTGATAAAGAAGACGATGACCGGCGCCTGTTCCAGTACGCGGGCCGTATAAATCGCGGCGGGGATATATTTTTCATACCCTTTTCCGAAAATGGCCGCTTTATCGCTCCGGTTCCTTTTGATGCCTTCCTTCAGAGCGCGGACCACTTCTTTCCGCGCGTCTCCGCGGACGACCACAAAGCGCCAGGGCTGCTCATTATGCTCCGACGGCGCCCAGGAGGCTGCTTCCAAAAGAGCATGCAGATCTTCCTCTGGGATGTTCTTTTTGATGAAACGCCGTGTGCTGCGGCGCGCTTTTATTTCATGTATCACGTTTCCGACTTCCTTTTTCTATTACATATTCTTCTCATATATGCGTTTTATTATAAACAAATGTGATTTATACTGCAAGTGACCCCCGGACAGTTTAGAAGAAACATGTTTTGCTTCCGATTCCCGATCCCGCAGTAATAAGCGCCATATTCTCCGCGGCAGCTCCGGTCCTCCCGGATTTCTTTTTATAATATATGTTTTTATAAGACATTCTGTCATATAATAAAAGAAACTTAGCATTGCAAAAAGGAGAACTGTCATGCTTGAACCAATCGTCCGCAAAAACGCTTTCGGAGGAAAAGGCGAAGTGACTCTCCGGCCGCTTCTGACCGATGAACAGAAAAATGAAAAAATTCAAATGTATGCGGAAGTCACCATTCCTGAAGGCGCTTCGCTTGGCATCCACCGGCATGCGGGAAATGCAGAGTCCTACTACATCCTTGCCGGAACAGGTCTTTACACCGACGACGGAAAGACCTATGAAGTCCATGCGGGTGACACGACATACTGCGCCGATGGCCACTGTCACGGGCTTGAAAATACGGGAGACGGCGACCTGAAATTCATGGCGCTCATCATTCCGTCGTGAAATTGCTGTAAAAATATGGTTTAATAAAGGAGATTCATTATGGCTTTAAAAGAATACAAACTTCCTTTCGGCCGCGGGTTCCAGACGGTCATGCTCCCTGAAGAGCATGTATCCGACGTATTGGAAGGTGTACCGACAGCTGCCTGCGATATTAAACAAGCGACTGTCGAATGTATGCGCCGCCCCATCGGCTCCGCGCCGCTTGCCGAAAAAGTACAAAAGGGCGACAAGGTCTGCCTTATCATCGCCGACATCACCCGCGCGTGGAACCATGCCCGCGATTTCACCGTCCATGTGGTCAATGAACTGAACCTCGCAGGAATTCCTGATGAAGACATTTTCATCGTTTTCGCCCAGGGTACCCACAGGGCGCACAGCGAAGCGGAAAATATCGAATGTGTGGGAGAAGAAGTGGCGCGACGCATTGCCATGTACCAGCATGACTGCCGGGATAAAAACATGCTCACCCATATGGGCGTGACCACCCGCGGCACGGAAGTATGGCTGAATAAACGCGTCGCGGAAGCGGACAAAGTCATTCTCCTGAACGCTCTTTCCACCCATGACATGGCAGGCTTCGGCGGCGGACGCAAACTTGTCCTTCCCGGTGTAGCAGGGTGGGATACCATCCAGCAGAACCACTGCCACGCCCTGGGCGACGAAGTCGGCTCCGGCCTGAATCCCGATTCCCATGTCCTTAAAACCGAAGGAAATCCGGTCAGCGAAGATATGCAGGAAGGCTGCGACATGCTCCGCCCTTGTTTCCTCGTCCATTCCCTTATCAACGCTGACGGCGAAGTGTCGGGCATGGTCGGCGGAGACCCCTATGAAGCATGGGCGGCAGGCGCGAAAGAAACATACCGTATGCAGAAAGTTCCCATGAAACAGAAAGCCGACGTGACCATCGTCAGCGCGGGAGGCTACCCGAAAGACACCAATCTTTACCAAGGAACGAAGTGCTACACGTCATCCGACATGGCAACAAAAAAGGTCGGCATCATCATCACTATGATTGAAGCGGATGACATCATGGAACCGCCGGCCTACCTGGACAGTTTCAAATACGATAATCTGGAAGACATGGAAAAAGCTCTCCGCAAATGCTTTACTATCCCCTTCTTTGTCGCTTTTGAAAACCTCATCACCGCTACGACCCATACTATCTACTTCGTAACAAAACCGGAAAATTTCGACATCATCCGGAAAAAAACGCCGCAGATCCCCGTCGCCACCGTACAGGAAGCCTGGGAACTGGCAAAGAAACAATTAGAGAAAGAAGGTAAGACGGACTACACCATCAATATCATCCCCCACGGCAGCGCCGTCGTCCCTTTCCTGGAATGATCCCACGTAAAAGGAGCAGACTTTTGAAAATCTGCTCTTTTTTGATGCACGAATATGAGTCCTGACAAAATTTAAAAGACAAGGGCACTGCTATATTTCTTTCATTCCGGTAGAAAGACCGCCGGACTCTATGAATCCACAGTGATCTAAAGCATACTGATATTACTTCCAAAGAACTGATTCGCTGAGCGGACGGCGGGTCTTATTCCGATGAACATCTTCTCCGCGGTAGCCGAAAGCCGCCATCACGGCGATCCCGAAATGTTCCGTATCGAAAAGGCCGTGCTCTTCTCCCAAAAGCCTATCCATCTCCTTGGGTATAAATCCTTCCAGGGGGCACGAATCAATTCCCATGAGCGCTGCCACGGCCATCATATGTGCCATGACGATGTACGCCTGTTTCCCCGCCCAGTCAAAAGCGCTCCGTTCGCTTTCCAGCGTTTTGAAATCATTTTCTGAGAAATTACCGTAAGCGTTTCTGTAAAATTCATAGACTTCATCAGGTACCTGGTGGACGTCTTTCAGCATATGCCTGATGTAATCTGAGCCGAAAGTGATATCTGCTTTTTTCCGTGCCAGGAATACCACGAAATGGCTGGCATCCAGTTTGTCCTTAATGCCCCATCCGAATTCCTTCATTTCTTCACGAAGCGTTTTGTCCTGAATGACAAGTATTTTCCACGTTTCCAGTCCGAAAGAAGTCGGAGCCAGACGGGCCGTTTCCAAAAGCACTTCAAAGTCTTCCGGCGGAATAGTTTTTTCGCTGAATCTTTTTGTCGCATAGCGGTACTTCATAGCGTTCAGCAGTTCTTCTTTCTTAAAATTCGGTTTTGCCGCATTGACCGTTTCAATAACGGTTGATTCTCCATGATTCATAAGGTACTCCTTCATAACTGTTATAATACTGTTTGTGCCCTAAGACTATCTTCTTTTTCGAATTTTGTCAATATAGATTTCATTTCTTCTCTTTTTTCATACCCATCCCGGTTAGCATCCCATAAGTATAAGGATATATTTTTTTACCGCTTCTTTAGTTTTTCTGGAGAAAAGTATTCTATCAATTGCAAATACTGAACAAAAGGAGTAAAATGTACATATATTAAATCGACAATTTTAAAAATATTTAATCATGAGGCATATATGATCCGGAGTTACGATAAAAAATATTTAAAGATCGCATTGCCTGCGGCGCTGGAAGGTCTCTTCATGATTCTCCTTGCTTCCGCAGATTTAATCATGGTCGGCACCTTGGGGGCTGTTTCCATTGCGGCGGTCAGTATTTTCCTCCAGCCGCGGCTCGTCATTCTCTGCTTTACCCGTTCTCTTGCTTCCTCCGTGACTCTTCTTGTTTCCCGGGACGCCGGACGGAATGACAGGACAAACGCCTCCGATATCCTGAAGAAATCTATTTTCATCGGAGCCATCGTCCTTCTGTTCATCCACATCATCTTCTATCTGTTCCTCGAAGATATTTTCTACCTTATGGGCGCAAAGACAGAATATATGGCGGAAGCTCTCGCTTACGGAAATATTGCGCTGCTTTCCGTTTTTATTTCTTCATTCACCCTCTTTTTCCAGGCAGTCCAGCTTGGCTTCGGCCAGACGGCAATCATCATGAAGACAAATATTCTGGGAAATATAGTGAATGTCATCATGAATTTCATCCTGATCTTCGGCATGGGGCCGATTCCTGCCATGGGTGTCGCCGGCGCGGCAATCGGCACGGTCATAAGCACCATTTTCAGTCTGTGCTGGACGATTTATCTTATGAAAAAAGACCACCTTCTTGAAGGAGGTTCTTTCATTCCCGACCAAGCGTATTTCAAAAAAGTCACACCTATTTTCCTTTCTGTTTTCAGTGAACAGGGTTTTGAGCGTATAGGCATGGTTCTTTTCACCCGCATGGCTGCGAGCCTTGGCACGATTCCCTTTGCCGTCCACAGTATCTGTATGAATATTGCCGATATTTACTGGGACTACATCGTAGGATTCGGCAAAGCGAGCATGGTCACCGCAGGGCAGTCTATCGGCAAAAAATCGGAAACCGAATGGCACGCGTTTAAACGGGCAGGCATTAAATGGACTCTGATCTGTTCCACCGTCGCGTTCACCCTCACTGCCGTTTTCAGAGAAGAAATCTTTTCCTTCTATTCTTCCGATCCCGAAGCGCTTGCTATGAGCGGCATCGCTATGCTTATCTGCGCTGTCGTGAATTTTCCGGCAGGACATGCCCTCGTCTGTGCAGGTATCCTGCGCGGCAGCGGAAAGACCGCTTCTGTTGCGGCATATGCTTTCGTAAGCATCACGATTCTCCGTCCTATCATGACAGCATTCTTCCTTTTTGTCATGGGATGGGGCCTTGTCGGCGCATGGTGCGCCCTTTTACTTGACCAATGCATCCGCGCCTCCTGCGCGACTGTCCTGCTTCACCGCCTCCAAAAAGCCGGATGGAATAAAATGATTGAAAAACTGGCGTAAATATGCCCGCTGTCCATCGGATGGCGGTTTTTTACCGGCAGATATATTTGAAATATTTCTTACTTCCGGCCACGAAATCACGAGAAAATATTCTTTTGCTTTTTCCTGTATTATAATTTAAATGGCAGCCGTTAAAATAAGTTTTCTTATTTGCGAAGACAATGATGAATTTTTCTGAAGAACTTTCTTTCAATCAAAAAATAATTACCGAAGTACACCCCTTTGAAGCACCTGTCCTTACCCGGTTTAAACTGAAAAGTGTAAAAATCTTGGGACTGGCTGCCGAATAATATATCCTTTCAAAACTCATTAGTTTTATAAAGGAGAAATCAATTTATAGCACTATACGCTCCAAACGGCAAAATCGTCTGCGTGGAAATTAATAATAAAAAAGTCTGTTTGAAACGATTTTATAATCGGCAGGCGGTATAATGCTTGTATCGGAAAATCCAAGATGCATACCGATACAACTCAATCGGTTTAACTGCCAAAGTATTAGAATTTTAGGATTAGCCGTTCTATGCAATCTGATATTCAATAACTTTTATTGAGGAGAAACAAGTATGAAAGTAATAGGTGCCAATTTCGCTAAAAAAGTTGAAATTAATAATACCGGTAAAAATATAGTTTTAGGTTATACAGATAAAAGCGGGAAGTTCCGCGTTATCCGTGTCGACAAGGATCTGGAAGTCTGGGAACGAATCACTGAAGAAAATAAATTTAAATTTGGCCCATCGATGGGGTGGGGGTTCTTAGGTGCTGTTATCCTCGGCCCTATCGGAGCTATTGCCGGTATTCTTCTCAAAGGCCGAGCAAAACAGTGTACAGTGGCTTGCGTATTTACGGAAAGCCGCCGATGCGCTATTGAAATGTCTCCGGAAGAATTTACCACCTTCCAGTTTGCTGCCCCTGCCGGGTCAGATGTCGAAAGTATCCGGGCCGAGGCAGCAAAACTTGTAGAGATGGCAGAAGCCGAAGAAACTGCAGAAAAAGAAGCCGTAGCGAATGCGGCCACTGTGGCAGAGACTCTGCTGAAGCTAAAACAGCTTTACGATGCAGGAGTTCTAACTGAAGAGGAGTACGCGGGAAAACGAGAAAAGTTAATAGAGAAATTATAATTGCAATATAAAAAAATCCCGCTATCGTACCGTTAATACGACAGCGGGAATGTAATACCCCAACCGGGGCTTATTACGTTTATGGGAATAGCACACAGCCGACCTACTTTTTGAAGGAGGCTGTTTTTTCATACAGTAAAAGCCGTTATCCATACCCGGCATTCATCCGATCAGCAGCATAAAAATCTATTGAAGACCGGACTTCATATAGGAAAACTTTTTAAAGCATCACCGTACAATTATAAAACCGAACTCCCCATCTTACAAAATTCTGTAAAATGGGGAGTTCGGATAAACATATTCTGGTGACCCAAGAGAGATTCGAACTCCCGACACCTTGATTCGTAGTCAAGTGCTCTATCCAGCTGAGCTATTGGGCCGTATATGGCAGGGGCAGAGGGACTCAAACCCCCAACCTACGGTTTTGGAGACCGTTGCTCTATCAATTGCGCTATGCCCCTGTATTTTTACATAGATACCATCTATGTGACTGCAATATAATAACAAATATCTTCGGAAAAAGCAAGCAATTTTCTAAAATGATCCCTCTTCTTCCTTTCTTCAACAGGCTCTTTTCCTTATAGATAAGTGCCCGTTGAATAGTATAAAGTGATCCCGAGGAGGGTACATCTTGTAAATGACAGCGATAAGACAACATGGTACAATAAAATTATTCACAGGAATATTAATTTTTTCCTTTTCTTACTTTATCCGATAAAATCTGATGAGTATGTACATATTTATAAAGTTGTGCACAGTTATTCACAGTTATTCACAGATTTATTCCTCTTTTAAACAGACCGGGTATGAAAGGATGTACAAATGGAAATTTTTGAACTCTGGACACATGTCTTAGAGGAAATAAAAATAAAAAATCCCGAATATTATAATAATTTTTATAGTTTTGTTTTTCCCATTTCTTTTTCCGACGGTATTTTCACAGCCATGACTACCGTCCCTTATATGATTCCCTGGATCAACGCTGTCTACAAGACAAAATTGGAGAAAATCCTTTCTGAAAAAAGCGGAATGCCTGTAAAGCTGATTCTTCAATCTCAGGAAAACAGCGAAGTTCCCGCTGCTGATCCGGTACCGGAAACATCTGCTGTTTCTGAAACTTCCGGAAATTTTGGAATTCCTCCTGTTTCTTCTCTACCCGATAAGGAGAAAAAGGAAAATCCCGATATATCTTTCTCTCCTTATAAGACAGAAGAAAACCCGGAAATCTATGAGGAACCTGTAATACCTGATTTCATGAATATCAAACCGCAAAATCCGGAAGAAGTTAAACTTCCCAGTATTTTAGATAATCCATCTTCCATCAGGCCTTCTGCCGTTCCTCTTCCGGTCAAATCTCCGGAAAAGAAATTTCCTTATAAATTCGACGATTATACTTTCGATAATTTTGTCCATGGCAACTGTAATGAAATTGCTTTCCAATCAGCCCATGCCATCGCTCTTTCCTGTGAAGAATATACGGATTCTCCCGATACTAATTATTCTAAAAAAAAGCCGGAAGCCAGTAATTATAATCCACTGTTCATTTACGGCCCTTCAGGTTTGGGCAAGACCCATCTTCTTCTTGCTATTTCCAATTATGTAAAAACTCACCGTCCTGATCTTTCCGTTCTCTTTGTAACGAGCGAGAACTTTACGAATGAACTCATTGAATCAATTCGCAGCGGAAAGATGCAGGAATTTCGTGAAAAATACCGCACTGTGGATTACTTGCTTATTGATGATATTCAATTTTTTAACGGTACGAAAGAATCATCCCGTATGGAAATTTTCAACACTTTTAACGCGATTGCTGACAATGATAACTACATCATTACGACAAGTGACCGTACACCGAGCGATCTGAAAGATTTTCATGAACGCTTGATAACACGATTCTCCAGCGGTATGATTGCCCATATTTCTCCTCCCGATTTTGAAATTTGTTCCATCATCCTGCAGAAGAAGGCGGAACGCTCCCATATCGATATGCCTGAAGAAGTAATTTCCTTTATCGCGGGAAATGTCAATTCCAGTGTCCGCGAGCTGGAAGGCGCTTTCAAACAGGTTATCGGATATTGCCAGATTAAAAAGGTCCCCCTTACTTTGGAAAATGCCCGGGACGCCCTTGCCGATATTATCAAGGTGGATCTTTACAGTCATTTATCTGCTGAAACGATCATCGATACTGTCTGCAAGTATTATAATGTAAAAAAGGAACAGGTTTTAGGCAAATCCCGTCCAAAAAATGTGGTCATTCCAAGACAGATGGCGATGTATATTGCCCGCGAGGAATTGAATGATTCTTTTCCTGCTTTGGTAAAATATTTTAATAAAGACCACAGTACAATTGTCCATGCTTATGAACGCGTACAAAAAGCGCTCAAAAATAATGATAGGACGAGAAAGGAATTGAAAGATATATTAACTCTTCTCAAAAGGAAAAGGTAAAATACTTGTTTAAAAAACAATTTTTTGGTTAAATAAATTGTTTATAACTTGTGAATAAATCATTTTTTATAAAAAACTGTTTATTCAGTGAATAAAAATTTTCATTATTCACAAAGTTATTCCCTTCGAAAAAGAAAGAATATATATCCTTTGCACAGACTTATTCACTTATTCACACAAACTACTTCTACTGCTTTTATTTTTTGTAATTTATATTAGTAAAGGAGCTACCATGAAAGTTACATTCCAAACGCAGGACTTATGCCGCGCTTTAGAAAGAGTACAACGCGCAGCACAGACAAAAGTCACATCAAACACAAATAATGGTTTCTTTATTTCCGCTGAAGACGGAAAAGTTGAATTTCAGGCGAATGATTATTCCATTGGCATCCGTACTTTTTGTGAAGCTGATGTGGAAGAGCGGGGATCCGTCCTTATTTCGGCACCCCATCTTTTGTCTACCATAAAAATGATGCCTTCCGGTCCGGTTGTTATGGAACAGAAAAAAGGCGAAAGTACTGTTTTCTTTAAGGCGGGCCAGTATAATTCCCATTTTCCCACGAGAGATACGGCGGAATTTCCGCTGGTTACGGAAATTGATCATGCGTTCCATGTAAATATGAAATGCAAAGACTTTGCGGAAATGGTGAATCTTGTTTCTTTTGCTGCTTCCACGGATGCGAAAAATCCTATCTTCACCGGTATTCTCTGCGATATCACTGAAAATATATTTACCATGGCCGCTACGAATTCTCACCGCTTGGCGGCAAGAGAGATATCTCTTGAAGAAACGCCGACAGGAAAAGGGAATTTTATCGTTTCTGCTTCTGTTCTCCAGGATGTGATCCGTCTTCTTCCTGCCGGGGAAGATAGTATGATGGAAATATCCTGGGCAAGCCGTCATGTTGCGTTTTCTTTTGGGGAGACATACTTCCTCTCCAATCTTATTAACGGAGTTTATCCCGATTATAAGAGAGTATTCCCGTCAAGTTTCGATTTGCATGCGACTTTGGATCTGAAGGATTTTGAGGAAGCAGTCCGTTTTGTCAGTCCGATTTCCAGAGATATGAGTTATAAAACAATCAATTTTAAATTTGAAAATGGAACTCTGGAAGCTTTTGAGGAAGATCCCGATATCGGCCGGTCTGAAACGTCCATTCCGGCAGAGCTGGATGGTGCTGATGTGAAAATTACTTTTAACTGCACTTATGTGGAAGATATTCTAAAACATTCAAAAGGAGAAAAAATCATTCTTCATGTAAAGAAAAACGGGCCAATGGTGGTAGAACAGGAAGAAGATAAGGCATATCGCTATGTTGTAACGCCTATGAGAGGCCGCTGATGAAAGAAATAGAAATATATGGAGATTATATTCAGCTGGATCAATTTTTGAAAAAGGAGAATATAATCTCTTCCGGCGGTGAAACAGGAGATTTTATAAAGAATCATGAAATTTTTTTGAATGGAATCATTATTCAGGAAAAAAGAAAAAAAATTCGTCTTGGAGATGAACTTTCTCTTGATGGAGAAGTCTATAAAATAATTGAGGCGAAGAAATGAGATGCGGAAAGGCCCATCTCATTGAAATACGAAATTTTGAAGATTTTTCTATCGATTTTTCCGGAAATATGACTGTTCTCACGGGTAAAAACGGTACGGGAAAAACAAATATCATTGAGTCGATTTATTTTGCTTCTGTGGGAAAGTCTTTCCGCACAAGCAATGATGAGGAATTGATCCGTCTTAATAAAGAAGAAGGAACGATTCTTTTGGACTTTAGCGTTCGCGGTGTAACGCATGAAATCAAAATCAAATTGTCCCGGAACAAAGGCAAAAAAATTTTGATTAATGAAACGGCCACGAAAAAAAGAGAGCTTATGGGAATGTTCCGTACGGTGCTTTTTACGCCGGATGATCTTCAGCTGATCAAAGGAGCGCCGCAAAACCGCCGTCGATTTATTGATTTGGAAATTTCCCAGGTCAGTCCGAGATATTATGAGGAAATACTTCGTTATGGCAGGGCCGTACAGCAGAGGAATGCGGCATTTAAAGAAGCTCGTTTTCATGGATTTACGGCAGATGTGGATGTATGGGATATGCAGATTGCCAAAGGAGCATCGTATATCGTAAAGAAAAGAATGGAAACCATAGGAAAAATAAATGAAATCGTTTCTTCCATGGAATCGCTTTTGACTGATGAGAAAGAAAGTATTTTAATCAAGTATAGGAAAAGCGGAAATCAGGAAGAACGGTTTGATGAAGAATGGTACTTGGAAAAACTGGCTCTTTCCAGAGAAGAAGACAGCCGTTTTTGCCATACTTCCATCGGTCCGCATCGGGATGACCTGATTTTTCTTATGAATGGAAACGATATTTCTTCTTATGGTTCCCAAGGGCAGCAGCGGACATCCATTCTGTCCGTGAAGCTGGCGGAACTGGAATTTGTGAAAAAGGAAACAGGTGAATATCCTCTTCTTTTATTGGATGATGTGGGGAGCGAACTTGATAAAGAACGAAGAGATGCTCTTTTCTCTTATCTCATTGAAAAGGAAATTCAGACTATCATCACAACGGCCGATGAATCTCTTGGTGCTTATGGAAAAGAAATAAAAATAGAAGGATAATGTGTTTCACGTGAAACTGAGAAAAAAGATAAGCCTTTTATGGAAGCTTATCTTTTTTCTCAGTTTTATTTTGTTTGAAACAGGGATTATGGGATGAAAAGGGGATGAAAAGAAAGATGTTTCAAATAATTATTTTTTATTGATAATGTCAAATTTTGTTTCCGGCATATTGCGGAGGGCGGTTTCCGCTTCTCTTAAGGAAATATCTTTCAACGGTTTGTGAAGAATCATGGAAAGAAGGATCCGTTTGTTAAGAGGACCGTCAATTTTCCTGTAAATGTTTTCCCGTATTCTCTGTATGAGTGTTTCTCTGCCTTCTTCGTAAGCCGTATATTTACAGGGAATCTTTTTGTAAATTTCGTTGTAGGAAAGATGGGGGGTTTCTTTTAAAAGAAGTATGATTTTTCCGATCTGGGACTGTTCTTTTCTATTTTCGCAGACAGTGCAGGTATTTATACCGGGAGGGATAAGGTCACCGCAGACGGCACAGGAATGCCAGCCGGCCCGGATTTCTCCTTTCCTTTTTGCCGCAGCAGCTTTCATCATTTTTGTAAAAAGGCTGCGGGTATTAGTATCGGAGATGTAAGCACCGGTCCATTTATCGATAGAGTTCCGTTCTTCTTCTGAAAGGGGAACGGAATATATCTTTTCTTCTTTTTCCCGCCGGTTGTTTACAGGGGCAAGAGAGGATTCCGGGGGGCGTTCGATTTTCGCCCGGCCCGCAACGAAGCGTATATCTGTGTACTTTTTCCCGTAGTCGTCTTCTCTGATCCGTTTGAGAAGATCCGCTTTCATCATATAGAGGTGGTTCATCCAGACGGAATTGGTGACGGTAATATAAAGTGTCTGTTTCTTTTCAAAAGAAATATAGGATTCCCGTGCGATCATGGGACCGGCGATATTTTTCCATTTGTTTTGCAGCTGCCAGAAACGAAATGACGGATTGGAAAAGAGAGTTTTCCCTTCCTTTGAAAGTTGGAATACTTCCGACAGGTTTGATAAGCGGCCTGTTCTTTTTTCATTATTCTTTCTTTCCATCAATCCAATCCTCCTTTTCTGTTTTTTTCTATTATACTAAATAATTCAATTCTATTTCATATAAATGGTTCAAAAGGAATATAATAAAGATATAGATATTTTTCGTAAAGGAGGATGCCATGGAAAACATAAAAAAAGTAAAAATTGATATTGACCGGTATCGTGTAAAGGAAAATGAGAAAGTGAACTTGAAAAAGTTCCCTACGAAGCGGGATGTGGATATTGATAAAGAAGAAGTGAAGAGCACTTTTTTTCCTGAAGTGATTGAGCAATTGAAAGTATATCAGGAAAAACTGTATGCCCAGAATACATACGGGCTTATTATCGTACTGCAGGCGATGGATGCGGCAGGAAAAGACGGTACGGTCAATCATGTTTTTGCAAATCTGGATCCCGGCGGCGTTTCCGTGGCATCTTTTAAGCAGCCGACGACGGAAGAAAAGGATCACGATTATATGTGGCGCATCAATAAAGCACTTCCGCCGAGGGGAAATATCGGTATTTTCAATCGTTCCCATTATGAAGATGTCATTGTGACGCGTGTTCATAATTTAATCAGTACCGGCCAGCTTCCAAGAGATTTGATTGACAGGAATATCTGGATGGAGCGGTATGAGCAGATTAATAACTGGGAAAAATATCTTCACCAGAACGGCTTTTACATGGTCAAGATTTTTCTTCACGTATCCAAGGAAGAACAGCAGGAAAGGCTTATCGATCGTATTTTTAACCAGGAAAAGAACTGGAAATTTTCCATGGGTGATATTCATGAAAGAGAACATTGGAATGAATATCGGGAGCTTTATGAAGAGCTTTTGGAAAATACATCCAAGGATAGGTCTCCCTGGTATATTGTACCGGCGGATAATAAATGGTTTACCCGTTATGTGGTGGCGCTCATTACTCTTGATGTGCTGAAAAAGATAGATCCGAAGTTTCCGAAATTATCTCCTGAGGAACAGAAGCAGCTGGAACGGTTCAGGGATATGATAAAAAAGGAAACGGACAAGCCGTTGGAAGAAATAAGGAAGGAAATGGAAAAAGAAGAAAAATAAGAAACGGTTGTATTTCTTTAAGGGGGAAAAATGGAAGAAGAACGCATAAATACGGAGAAAATTGAAAAAACAGAAAAAAAAGTAAAAATTGATATTGACCGGTATCGTGCAAAAGAAGGAGAAAAAATCAATCTGAAAAAGTTTTCCACGAACTGTGATATGGATGTGGACAAGGAGTATGTGAAGACAGTTTCCATGACAGCAGCGCTGGAAGAATTGTCCCTGTACCAGGCGAAGCTGTATGCCCAGAATACATACGGGCTTATTATCGTACTGCAGGCGATGGACGCAGCAGGAAAAGACGGCACGATTAAGCATGTATTCTCTCATCTTGACCCAAACGGTGTCCATGTCGTTTCTTTTAAGCAGCCGACGACAGAAGAAAAGGATCACGATTACATGTGGCGTATCAATAAGGCGCTGCCCCGCCGGGGAAATATCGGTATTTTCAATCGTTCCCATTATGAAGATGTGGTGGTTACCCGTGTCCATGATCTGATTGAAAATGATAAGATTCCCAAGGATTTGGTAGATAAAAATATCTGGGAAACCCGGTATCGCCAGATCCGTGACTGGGAAAGGTACCTGGCGGAAAACGGATTCCATATAGTTAAAATTTTTCTTCATGTTTCCAAAGATGAACAACGTGACCGTCTGGCGGAACGTATTTTAAACAAGAAGAAAAACTGGAAATTTTCTATTGCTGATATCAATGAGCGCCGTTTCTGGGACAGGTATCAGGATCTGTACAGCGAAATGATTGAAGAAACATCAACGGAAAAAGCGCCGTGGTACATCGTACCGGCAGATAATAAATGGTTTACCCGTTATGTGGTATCTCAGATCGTGTTGAAAGCAATGAAAGATATTGCCCCGAAGTTCCCCGAAATGTCGAAAGAAATTAAGGACCAGCTGGAAGAATTCAAAAAGCTGATTGAAAGCGGGAATATAGGAATGATTGAGGAAATGCAGGATGTAATGAAGGGAGGAAATAAATAGCAGTTCATAAAAGGGTGGAGAAAAGGATGTTTAATCGATTATTCAAGTTGGAAAGGTTTTTATTCCTTATTATTCCCCGGCATTCTTTGCATACTCCTTTTCCAAAGGATAGTACTTTTGGATATGAACAAAGAGGGAATCTCCGTTTTAATAAGACAAGAATGTTTATGTTATAATGAAACAAATTAAGTTGATTAGAATGAGGGAGGAAAAATATATGAAAAAGACAGCGGCGGTTCTGGCAGCCGCAATGGCGCTTACTATAAGTGTCTATGCGTCTCCCCAGACAGAATTTGCAAAAGGGCAGTGGGAAATTAATGCAGGGATGTGGAATACAAAAGCGAAGACCCGTACGTATAAAGATAACGGCGCATGGAATTTTAACGGCGGCGTGACATACGGACTGAATGACAAGGCAGCGGCGCAGTTTCAGTACTATGGTCTTAACAGCGATGATACGGACGGCCGCAGCCATGAATTAAATCTGCTTTACAGTGTTCATCCCCAGGTGGCTTTATATACCGGGTATAACCATATCACTATGTCCGATTTTCCTACCGGTGTTTTCGGGGCGGAAAAACGGGAAAATGACATTGCCCAGATCGGTATCATCGCCCGCCAGCCGATCAATGAAGTTCTTGATTTATATGCAAAAGGCGCGCTCGGCTCAAAGAATACATCCATCTGGGAAGCCGGTGTGAATTTCACTCTTGATGAAAACATCGACCTTAATGCGGGATACCGTTACCTGAATACAGAAGGGAGCAGAGATAAAAATGTTTCCTATCAGGGGTGGCTGGCAGGTGTTTCCTACCGCTTCGGCGGAGGTAGCGATAGAAAAGCCGCCTATTCTGAAGATGATATCGATTATTCCGCATTGGACAATAAAGGAAATAAAAAAGAGGCGGACACAGTGACCATCACTCCGGCAGAAGAAGAGACGGCGGTACCGGAAAATGATTATTACTTCAATAGTATTCATTTCGGAAATGATTCCGATACCCCCCGCACTGATCAGACGGCGAATCTGGATGCTTTTGTCAAGGCAGCAAAAGAAACAGGTCATACTTTCAAGCTTGTAGGACGGACAGATTCCAACGGGTCTAAAGAGTACAATGATGATCTTGCTATCCGCCGTGTAAAGAAGGTGGCGGACTATGCGGTGGCTCACGGCGTAGATCTGAGTCATCTGGTGGGTATGTACAAAGGGGAAGAAGCACCGGTAAATACGAATGATACGGAAGCCGGCCGTGCGAACAACAGACGCGTGGATATATTTGAACATAAATAAGGGATAAGCCGACAGCTTTGCGCTTCTTTGGGCAAGGCTGTTTTTTCCGGGTGGAGTCTTTTTGCCCCGGAGTGTCTATGACGGACTGTCAGCAGTATCCCCTCCCCTTTCTCTGCGGCACGAAAAAAGACAGCTTTATCTTTTATAGGATAAGGCTGTTTTTGTCTGTGCTGAATCATTTATAAGAACTCTGATCAGATCCCGGCGGCATAGAGCGGAATGACGTTAATGACCGGTTCCTCATAAGGATGGATCTCTTTGACAGCGGCCATCGTTTTTTCCAAATTTTCTTTTTTTATGGTGACTTCCACTTTATACTCTTCTTCTTCACTGATTTCATTTTTTTTGCCGATGTAAGGAGTCGTTCCTTCCAAAGGACGCCATGTTCCCTTGACGGGACTGTAAGAAAGGCAGCTGTCATAGTTTCCTATATGCCCGGCATCCACCGATTGGAGTGCTTTTTGCAGGATGCGGAAATGGGTAGCGGGAATAAATATTTCCAGTTTCAGATATTGTATAGTCATTATTACCTCCCTTTCTTCCGTAAATTCCGGAAAATATATATAAATCGGATTTTTATTATATGCCGGCTATTCTTTTTTGAAATGTGTATCATGGGTTTTCTTCCACTGCCGGATATATTCCAGACGTTTTTTGACGTTGCCTTCGTTTCCCTGATCTGTAGGAACATAATAAATATGGTCAGCTATATGTTCCGGTCTTGTAGGCATGGTAGTCATTTTGTCTTCATAAAAATGGGCCAGCTGGTATCCTTTTCCATAGCCTTCTTCTTTCATCAATTTAGTGGCGGCATTGCGAAGGTGAAGAGGAACAGGTTCATCCATTGTCTGCCGGATATCTTTTTCCGATGCGATTCTTGCTTTGTAGACCGCATTTGATTTCGGAGTTACGGAAAGATAGATCACACATTGTGTCAGATGCACATCACATTCGGGAAGACCGAGATAACGGCAGGCCTGAAAAGTATTGACTGCCAAATTGAGTGCCGTATTGTCAGCCAGTCCTATATCTTCACTGGCGAAGCGAACCAGCCGCCTGGCTATATATACCGGATCCTCTCCCCCGTCAATCATCCGGCCGAGCCAGTACACAGCGGAATCGACATCACTGTTTCGCATGGATTTATGAAGTGCGGAAATGATATTGTAGTGCTCTTCTCCGTTTTTATCATAGTAAGCGGTTTTTTTATCCAGGAGGATATCAATCAGATCTTTGGAAATACTGGTTTTATGATCTTTTATTTCACTGTTGATAACCAGCATTTCCAATGTATTGAGGGCGGTTCTTGCATCTCCGTTGGAAAAAACGGCAATTTGTTTTAATGCGGTTTCGTTTATATGGACTTCCAGCCCATGAAAAGAGGCGGGAGAATGAAGTACCTTTTTCAGTAATTGTATGATGTCCGTTTTCGTAAGCTGTTTCAGTACGAATACACGGGTTCTGGAAAGAAGAGCGGAATTGATTTCAAAAGACGGATTCTCCGTAGTGGCTCCGATCAGAATGATACTCCCTTTTTCAACATAAGGGAGAAAAGCATCCTGCTGTGCTTTATTAAAACGATGGATTTCATCTATAAAAACAATGGTTCGAATGCCGTATCGGCGGTTTTCTTCCGCTTCATCCATAATTTTCCGGATTTCCCTGATACCGTTCATGACAGCACTGAAAGTAACAAATTCGGATTTTGTCTTATGGGCAATAATTTCAGCAAGCGTTGTTTTGCCCACACCGGGAGGACCCCATAATATCATAGAAGAAATCTGGTCTTTATCAATCATTTCTCTCAGAAATTTTCCCGGTCCTACAAGATGCGTCTGTCCTATAAAATCACTAAAATCCTTAGGCCGGACACGGCTTGCTAAAGGTGCTGAAAGCTCCGTATCCTGATCAAATAATGTTTTCTCTTCCATTTTAGGGCCTCTTCATCGTAAAGCTGTCTGTGAAATAAGTGAATCGGATTTATTCTCTTTTTATTTTATACCCATACCGCCAATTTTGTTCTGTACAGCAGGAAAAACAGATCATAATTTCTCTGTATATGTCTCCTTTGCTTTGTCGATTTTCTATTTACCGATTACCTGCTGTCCGTTATTTGGATCTTTTTTATTATCTCTATAATATCTTCCGGCTTATCAGCGATCCGTTCCGCTCCGTGGTTTTTAAGAAATTCTCCGGTGCGGAATCCCCAGGCAACAGAAATGCTGGGGAATCCCCCCTTCTTTCCTGTCATGATATCCACTTCCGAATCACCGATATAAACGATTTCTTTTGCTTTTATTCCTAAACGGCGGGCTATTGACAAAATCATTTCCGGATCCGGCTTAATGGCCATTTCCGAGTTTCTTCCGATGGAAATATCAAAAAGACCGGGGAAAAGTTTTTCTGAAAGGATCTGCACGTGGTCATCGTCTTTATTAGACGCTACGGCACAGCGGATACCCTTTTTCCGGAGGGCGCGAATAACTTCAGGTATACCGCTGTAAGGTTTCGTTTTGATTTGGTTATGGCTTCCATAGTAAGAAGTAAATACGCGCATGAGTTCATTTATTTCTTCTTCAGTGGCTGGAATGTCTTCCACCGGAATTTTGTTCCCCGCCAGTTCCAGATCTTTTGCTGAAAATCCTTTTGCCATAGCGAGGGCTTTAATCATATCAAGGTTCAAGGCCCAGCCGAAGCAGAGTTTTACCATTTCTTCCGGATGTCCCCCTTTATGTCCCGTTTCCACAAGAGCATAGTTCAAAGAATCAGTAAGGTCGCCGATGGTATTTAAAATGGTACCGTCCATATCAAAAACAGCAGCTTTGATCATTTTATCTCCTTATAAATGTTTCACGTGAAATATGAGTTTAGAAAGTTTTTTTCAAACGGAGTCCGGGAAGGATGAAAAGGAAGCTTACGGCAAGTCCTATGAAGAGCGGATCAAAAGGAAGCTTTACCAATGCGGCGGTGATAGCGGCAATGGTACTTCCCGCCATAGAGAACACTGCCCAATCCGCATTGAGATGACCCGGCCAGAAAACAGCAAGCGTGAAAGGCAGGAAGATGCCTCCTCCCCGGAGTCCCATGGAAAGATAATTCCAGAAAAGTATCTCCGTCCCCCTGTTCATGATGGCGATAAGGGATGCCAGAATCATGACGGCAAGGACAGTCAGCTTTGTCAGGCGGAGAAGCTTTCTGTCATCAGTAATTTTCAGCAGAGGCGAAAGAATATCATGGGAAATCATAGTACCGATACCCAGCGATAGTCCCCCGATACTTCCCAGTAGGGAAAGAATGATGCCGCTCATGGCAAGGCCGCCGATGAGGACCGGCACATGATTGACCAGAAAAGTGGGCAGGACCAAGATCGGTAAGGTTCCGGGCTCTGCGGCGTGCATGTACATGCCGACAGCTACTGACGGCAGCCCGATGGGGATGACGATAAGTGCTGCAATGAAGCAGCCGGAAGCCGCTTTCAAAGGGGTACCTGCTGAAAAGATGCATTGGATATAAGTCTGTGTGCAGAGTACGCCAACGATGACGGAAAATAAATGGGCCATTGCGGAATCTGTGCCCTGCCCCATCAGATCAAAATGAGAAGCGGGAAATGAAGAGAGGGTATTGTTTTCCTGTAACAGCAGAAAAGCAATGGCGCCGGATATGAATAGAGAAATCCAGATAATTACCATTTTCAGGATACCGCTGACGGCGGCGCTTTTCATGCCTCCGAAAAAAGTATAGGCGATAACGAGAGCCATAAGGAGAAGGGCGGACAGAAAAGGCGTCAGCCCGAAAAGGGCGGAAATGATCTCTATGCCCGGCAGTGAACTGGCAACAGCGGACAGAAGGATACCGATGGAAGAAATAATGGAAGAAAGCATCTCGGCCTTCTTTCCGTAATAAAGTTCCAGATATTGAGGAATTGTTTCCAGTGCTGTATTGCGAAGCCGTTTGGCATAGAAAATACCCATAAGGATAAAAGCGATACCGCTTCCCAGGGTAAACCACCATGCGGAAAGGCCAAAAGAGTAAGCCAGCTGCGCCGTACCTACCGTAGCGCCTCCCCCGACGACCGTTCCCGCGATGCTTCCGGCGACAAGAGAGGCCCCGGCGCTTCGTCCTGCCACACTGTATCCTGCAGAGGATCTTACGGAACGGGAAACATAAAATCCACTTCCAATGACGGCAAAGACCGTGGCGGAGATGATCAGTATATGTAAAAAGGTCAGAGACATAAGAATCGGCCCTTTCGTAAGTATTTTTGTAATCCTATTTCAAAAGTATAGATAGATTATAACAGAATACGGAATAAGATTGGAAAAACACTTTATATGTTTCACGTGAAACATAAGGGGATAAAATAAATCGTCTCCTTATGGTATAATAATATGGACTATCTGTGAAAGGATGTAAGCTATGGGGAAGATCATCAGTATCATTAACCAAAAGGGCGGCGTGGGAAAAACCACAACAGCGGTAAATCTGGCTGCGTTCCTGGCGGACAAAGGATATAAGACGATGCTTGTGGATGCGGATTCCCAAGGAAACGCCACCAGCGGACTCAGCAAAGATGTGGAGTTCGAGGAAACGCTGTATGATGTGCTTTTGGATGATGTCTTCATCGAAGAAGCCGTCGTCAAGACAGACATAAAGAAATTATCCATTCTCCCCGCTTCCATTGATTTGGCAGGGGCTGAAATTGAAATGGTTTCCATGGAAAAACGGGAATTTCTTATGAAAAGAAAACTGGATCAGGTACGCGATAAATATGATTTCATTTTGATTGACTGTCCTCCTTCTTTAGGTCTTATGACGCTGAACGCTCTTGTAGCATCGCAGGAAATACTTATCCCCATTCAGGCGGAATTTTATGCGCTTGAAGGACTTTCCCAGCTGGTGAAGACAGTACAGGTCGTGACACGTAAGCTGAATCCGGGGTTGTCCATACTGGGGATATTGCTGACGATGTTTGACGGCAGGACGAATTTATCCCTTCAGGTAGCTGATGAAGTGAAAAAATATTTTGGAAATAAAGTTTTCCGCACGGTGATTCCCCGATCAGTGAAATTATCGGAAGCGCCGAGTTTCGGTGAACCCATACTTACATACGCGCCGAAATCCAAGGGGGCGGAAGCATATAAAAAGTTGTGCCGTGAGGTGGTTAAACGTGTCTAAGACCAAAAGACTGGGAAAAGGATTGGGAGAGCTGCTCGGAAGAGAAGTGATGGAAGAAAAGAATACCGAAAGTATTTCCATTTCCCTTGTTGTTCCCAATGAATGGCAGCCGCGGCGTGAATTTGAGCCGGAATCTTTAAATGCTCTGGCGGAATCCATCAAAGAACACGGCGTCGTCCAGCCGGTTATTGTAAGAAAAAAAGACAGCGGATATGAACTTATTGCCGGCGAGCGCCGTTTAAGAGCGGCCCAGCTGGCGGGGCTTGTGGAAATACCTGCTCTTGTCCGAGATTACAGCGATCAGGAAACGGCGGAAATCGCCCTCATTGAAAATCTGCAGCGTGAAGATCTGAATCCTCTTGAAGAAGGACTTGCCTATCAGCGGATGATCAGTGAATATCATTTCACACAGGAAAAGATGGCAAACCTTATCGGTAAGAGCCGTTCCTATGTGACGAATATGATGCGGCTTCTGGACCTTTCTGAAGAGGTAAAAAGCCTTCTTTTGGAGCGGAAATTGACGGCGGGACAGGCTCGTCCCCTTTTAGGATTGGAAACACCTGCCGAGCAGATCGCGCTTGCGCGCCGAATTGTGGAAGAAGATCTTTCCGCACGGCGTATCGAGGAAATCCTCCGCCGTGAAAAAGACGGACAAAAGCGGAAGCCTGCGGATAAAGCGGATGCGTATCTCCGCGCGCTGGAAGAAGATTTGGTGAATGCCGTAGGATCCCGTGTAAAAATTAAGGTGGGAAAAGGGAAAAACAGTCACAGAGGCACCATTTCCATTTCTTTTAAAAGTGACAAAGAATTTGAACGTATTACAAAACTTCTCAAACAGGGAGAATAAATGAATCCATGGATATTTTAGAATTCAATATCAATTATCAGCTCATACTCTCCGTAATCGGCACGATTCTTGCGGTTTTACTGGTATTTCTTATTCTCCAGTTTTTCTGGCTCCGGGCCAAGGTAAACCGTTTGTACAGGAAATATAAATATTTTATGATGGGCGAAGACGGCGGATCTATCGAAATGAAGTTATCCACAGAAGTACGGGAACTCCGGGATATGGTGGAATCTTCCCAGGGCATGCTTCATCAGCAGGAGCTTCTGGCTACGATGCAGCTGAAATCTTTCCAGAAAATCGGTTTGGTGCGATATGATGCTTTTGATGAAACAGGAGATAAACTTTCCTTTTCTCTTACCCTTCTGGACGGCAAAAATAATGGCGTCGTCCTTTCTTCTCTGGCTGGTCATGATGCGTCCCGCATTTATGCAAAAGCTGTGACCGGCGGCGAATGCAGGGAAGCGCTTTCTTCAGAAGAAGCGGAAAGTATCAGTATGGCACTGAATACTCTTATGCCTGATGTGGCTAGAAGGGTAGAAGATGCAGTTCGTGCCGGTGAAGAGAGAAACGGTGAAAATCCGTCTGCTAAGCGTATTGACCGGATTGAAAAGAAATGATGCAAAGAAACAGGAATATTCCCTTGAAATAGATTGACAGGTGAGTAGATGATCAAAGAAAAGAATGAAGAAACCGGTGAAGTGAAAGTTATATTTTCATCGGAAGAATTTAAGAAACTGAAAATTTTCGGTGGTGCCGCAGCGGTGCTCCTCATTCTTTCCATCAGTTTGGCGGGATGGGCGGGATACAGCACGAATGCGCTTCACACGGAAAATGAACTTTATCGAAGCCAGCTTAAAATGGCAGATGAAAAAATGCAGGCGCTTGAAAATAAGGCTAAAACTGTTGAGAAGATCAGTGGGCAACTGCAGGAACTTGTCCGTACGAACGGCGGAACAGTACCTGAAAATACGGGAATGGGAACCGGCGGTATCGGAGGTGCTTCTACTGTTCCTGATATAGCAAAAACGGCGGGCAATAAGAAAGAAGATGATGAGAAAATTGCTGTTTCGGAAACGCCGGGAGAACTTTTGAAAGAAATGCGCCGCCTTGATGAACGTTTAGATAAGCAGATACGTCTTGTCGTCGCACTCCGTTCCGAATTTATGAACCAGGCCTACGGTGCTGTCAGCTCTGTTGTGAATCCCACGGCGGAAACGCCGAACATATGGCCAGTTGCGGGTCCTATTTCCAGCTACTACGGATACAGAACCAGCCCTGGCGGTATCGGATCTACCTTCCATGAAGGAGTAGATATTGCCGGCGATTATGGCACACCTATTTCCGCGACTGCTGCGGGGACTGTCACAAAGGCAGGCTGGGTTGGCGGCTACGGATACCTTGTGGAAGTAAGACATGCCGATGGTATTGTTACGCGGTATGGGCATAATTCCGCTGTTTTGGTTTATGAAGGACAGCATGTGGATCAGGGAAGTATGATTGCTCTTATGGGGAGCACGGGAAACAGTACCGGTCCTCACTGCCACTATGAGGTCCGTATTCATGGAGAAGCAGTGGATCCCATGTATTTCCTGCCACAAAGCTATTGAAATAAATTGGTTAAGAAAATGAATACTTATTTTTGATAATAATTTTGATAATAATAAAATTTATTTCATAATATAAATAGTTATTTACGAAATTGAAAGCCTGTAAACTTATTACAGGTTATTTTTTCTGTATGATAAAAATAGGGATAGATCTTATTTATTATAGATTCCAATGCCCGCATCTTGTGGTTTTGCCAAATATCTCATTGTGGCAGTGTCTGACGATTTATGTTACGTCTTTGGCAAGGCAGACGGTGCATTTCTTGGAAAAGTAAAAAATGAGGAAACGCTTGGTAATGATATGCATATCGAAGGGATGATCAAGATAGATAATAATGCGTTTGTAATCCAGTACCGTACGGACATGAATGAAAAGAAAAGGATAAGTACTCCCTGGCAACGATTATGGTGAAATAATTTCTTTTTGCCGACTGCTTTAAGCTGGTTTGGGTTGCTATTTTATCGTATCGAACATCATAACAAACGTTCATACAGGACTGCTTTATAGGTATCAATAAAACATAGTAAAGGATATTTTCATCCTGTACATGTACTTAATAAAAACAGACACAAAATTTGCAGTTATATACAAAGAAAACGCGATAAAAAATGTGAGAATACAGGAAATGGAATTGTCAGACGGCCAGCACGATGATAATTTTACAAAATTTGTTAGGCAGGACAACTCGCATGGAAGGCAATGAACATAAATAAAATATTGTTGACAGAAGCATTTTTGTGTGGTATGTTATTTAAGTCGCTTAGAGCGATGGTTCTTTGAAAACTGAACAGTACAGCGAGAAAAAAGC
>ERZ1673694.118-NODE-118-length-62879-cov-120.010139_pt1 | contig 62879 bp, 50 predicted proteins | sample MGYA00580224_ERZ1673694 | MGnify/ENA primary metagenome ERZ1673694 (study PRJEB41218, sample SAMN15661778) | gut metagenome | host: Homo sapiens | place: Canada: London | collected 2015-08-20/2019-03-30 | study: EMG produced TPA metagenomics assembly of...
TTAATACTGCTACCATTATCGTAAAAGGCAATCATGTGGAACATTGGTTGAACGGTGTTAAATTGATTGAATATGATCGCAACAACGATATGTGGAATGCTTTAGTAGCATATAGCAAATATAAGAACTGGCCTAATTTCGGAAATCCGGAGGAAGGAAATATACTCCTTCAGGATCACGGAGATGAAGTGTGGTTCAAGAACGTGAAGATTAAAGAACTGAAGTAAGGTGTATTCCATATTATTGTGGGAGATACGTTAAAATTCTTTATGACTTTTTATTTAGGCACGGATTGCGCGAGTTTCACGGTTGTTTTAATGAAATAGCAATCGTGTAATTCGGGTAATCCGTGCCTAATTTGTCCTGCTATACGATGCAAGTTCCTATTCAACATATGTATAAGCCGTCCCATGAAGGTAATGGACTGCTTTATGCCTGGTTTCTTTCCATGCATACACGGGTGGATATTATCCTGTATAGCAAGAAAACGGAAGGAGAATTGTTGTTTGTGGTCAATTGTATTTATGATGCATTGTGTCGGTTGGAAAAGATAGCGAACTTTTATGATCCGGCCAGTGAATTGTCTTATGTCAACCGGACAGCTTTTGTTTCTCCAGTCGTTCTTAGCGAAGAACTCTATTCAATGATTGATTTATGTCTGGAATATAATGGGAAGACTCTGGGGTGTTTTGATATTACAGTCCATTCAGAAAATTACAATCAGAACACGATACAATCGGTACATTTATCAGCTGAAGATCATAGTATCTATTTTTCACGACCGGGAGTTGCTGTCAACTTATCTGGTTTCCTCAAAGGGTATGCTTTGGAAACAATTAAAAGCATATTGAATGAGTGCATGATAGAAAATGCATTGATAAATATGGGAAACAGTTCCGTCCTTGCTTTAGGTAATCATCCGGTAGGAACGGGATGGAAAGTCAATAATATACTTCTTCATAATGAGTGTCTTACAACCTCCGGTAATGACTCTCCTGAACGTCGGCATATTGTTTCTCCTCGAGATGGAAAATTGGTGGAAGGTGCTCGACAGATATCTGTAGTTACAACTAATGGGGCAATAGGAGAAATATTGTCTACTGCTTTGTTTGCTGCTGACAGCGAACAAACTAAAGTCTTGGTGGGTATATATGCACAATGTCGTGTATATATATATCCACCATGCTGAATATATACTCACCGTGCTGGACATATATATCCACCATACTATATTGGCCATCTATATCCAACGATACTTATCCAACTAGCTGTCAAGATATAGATAGTCTGTAGACGAGCAAAATTAATTATTAAATACGGACAAATGTTACAAAATTGATTATGACCTGATTTTTCTGTTTTTTGAGACAAAAATACTATTTGAGATAAGCTTGCATTTTTTATTTTTGTTGCGAATTTATATATTAATTAATATAGCTATTAAATATAATACGGATGAAAGTAGATAAGTTCAATATAAGTAAGCTTGAATATTATCTTATAATATTAACTCAAATTTATTTAGTATGAAAAACAAAAAAGAAGGTTTCACGTCTCGGGTAGGATTGTTCTTACTATTGGTGACTTTTTGTCTTGGTACAGTACAGGCTCAAAGTTCTAAAATTACGGGATATGTGAAAGATCAATCGGGTGAACCGTTGATTGGAGTAAATGTGATGGAAAAAGGGACTACTAATGGAACCGTAACCGATCTAAACGGATTCTACAGCATTGTGGTGAAGGCTTCAAATGCTGTGTTAAAATTCAGTTATATTGGTTATAAGAATCAAGAAATCCCGGTAGCAGGTAAAAAACTGATTAACGTCACGATGAAAGATGATTCAGAGACGCTGGATGAAGTAGTTGTAGTGGGTTATGGTACGATGCGTAAAAAAGACCTGACTGGTTCGGTCGTCCAAGTTCGTCCTGATAAGATTGCCAATGAAAATCCTAAAACTGTTCAAGACATTTTACGCGGAACACCGGGATTAGTGGTAGGTTATGGTGAAGGCGATGCTGGCGCAAAAGGCGGCGGTGAGATGAAAATCCGTGGACAGCGTTCCGTTTATACAGATGGTGGTCATAACAATCCGTTGATTATCCTCGACGGTATGTTCTTTCAAGGAGAACTCTCGGAAATTAATCCGGATGATATTGGACAAATAGACGTTTTGAAAGATGCGTCGGCAGCTGCCGTTTATGGAGCACAGGCTGCTAATGGTGTAATCATCATCACAACGAAAAAAGGTAAAAAAGGCAAGCCTGTTGTTAATTTCACAGCTAGCGTAGGTTTAACTCAAAAGGCTGCCTATCGTGATAGATGGCAAACTACGGACGAATATCTGCAACACTATGTAGACTGGAAAGAAAAAAACACTTATGGTGTGAATGCTGAAACAGGAGAATATGCAGCTTATTCAAGACCTGGTAATGAATATACTTCAAAACCGGAGTATTTCCGGAATCCTAATAATTTGTCGGGAGTGTCTTTGGAACAGTGGCGTAATTATTCGACCAATCGGGAAGGAGAATCTGATCTTAGTATATGGGCAAGGCGTTTGGGATTTAGATATGATACGGCTGCACTTGACAATCTTTTGTCGGGAAAGACCGTCGATTGGCAAGATGAAGCGTTCCGATTAGGTTTCAACCAGGACTATAATGTAAGCATTAGCGGTGCCGGCGATAAAGTGGATTATTACATGTCTTTAGGCTATCTGCGCAATGAAGGCGCGTTTGTCGACGATACGTATCGAGCTATCCGTGCAAACTTGAAACTAAATGCAAAAGTAACCGATTGGTTTGAAGTGGGTGCAAATATAAACTTTCAAGATCGTTCGGATGGTGAAATCGGCATGGATAAAGGTGGTTTTATGGAAAACAGCCCGTATGCCATGCTGAAAGACGAAAACGGAAACTATACACAAGACCCCTTGATGTATCAATATGACCGTGCTAATGAAACAAACTGGTATTTTGAAAAGCAATACATTCAATTGGAAAAAGGGTATACTACCTTGAATACGATTTTCAATGCTAAAGTAAAACTGCCTTTCAACATCACTTATCAGTTTAATATTGCACCCCGTTTCCAATTTTTCTACGACCGCTATTTTACGTCTGCAGAAAGACCTAATTCCAATCCTAACGACCGTGGAACAAACCGGGAACAGGCCAAACGTTTTAACTGGTCTCTGAACAATACGATTACCTGGGATCAAACTTTTGCCAACAAGCACCATGTCATTCTGACACTTGTGCAAGAAGCGGAAGAACGCCAATATTGGTCGGACCGAATTGAAGCCCGTAATATTTTGCCATCTGACGCGCTTGGGTTCCATAACACCCAGAATGGAGATAAGGCTGTCAGCTCATTCAGAACAGATGATAATCATCAAACGGCTGATGCATTGATGGCACGTGCATTCTATTCTTACGATGATCGTTATATGGTTACCGGTACTATCAGACGTGACGGTTATTCGGCTTTCGGAGCAAATAATCCTTATGCATGGTTTCCTTCGGGAGGTATAGCATGGTCATTCACCAATGAGGATTTCTTCCAAAAATATGCTCATATCATGAATAGTGGTAAACTGCGTGTTTCATACGGTAAAAATGGTAACCGCTCATTGGAAAATCCTTACGAAGCACTTGCCAATCTGTATCCGGGGGGGGGTAAGATGCAAGGTTATATCGTTTCTTCGGGTGACTTATATTTAATGCGTTATTTGATGGCCCAACGTATGAAGAACCCGAATCTGCAATGGGAAAAGACACAATCGTGGAACTTTGCATTGGACTTTGGATTTTTGAACGACCGTATCACAGGTACATTGGAATATTATCGGATGAGTACCAAAGATATGATTATGAGACAACCTCTGTCTAATTTCACCGGATTTGAGAATATCACTACCAATTTGGGACAGGTGGACAATAGTGGTTTTGAGGTGGCATTGAATACGCTGAATATTGATAAGAAAAATTTCCAATGGAGTTCATCATTCAGTCTTTCATATAATAAAAACAGAATCAAACATTTGTTTGGTGATCGTCAGGATATTGTAGATGCCAATGGTACTGTGGTAGGTTCCAGAGAAGCGGACTATGTGGCAGCCGGATGGTTTATCGATAAGCCTATTAGTGCGATTTGGGATTATAAAGTGACGGGAATCTGGCAGAAAGATGAGGTTGAAGAAGCTAAAAAATACGGGCAGGTTCCTGGTGACCCGAAAGTATGGAACAATCCGGCTAACGACCAGTACGATGCTGACGGTAATTTAGTAAAGGTGATCTATAATGATGATGATAAAGTGTTCCAAGGACAAACTGCCGCTCCGGTTACATGGGCATTGCGTAATGATTTCACCTTGTGGAAAGATTTGACTCTCTCGGTGAATATTTACTCTCGTATGGGGCATAAGAGTCTGGAAAGTATGTATTTGAACAATGATGACGACGGTGGTGGTATGACTTATAGATTGGTGAACAAGAATGCGAAGGAATATTGGACTGTAGACAATCCGACTAATAAATATGCACGTATCGAGGCGCAAGGCCCGGAAGGTGCAAAAGGTGCACGTAAATTATATAATCGTTCTTTCATTCGTTTAGAAAATATATCTGTCGGCTATACATTGCCTAGGGCTTGGACGGAAAAAATACAAATCGATCGTGTGAAAGTGTATGGCTCTGTTCGTAATGCTGCTGTATGGGCTAAAGATTGGGAAGGATATGGCGACCCTGAAACTGGCAATTTTGCATCTCGTATTTGGACGCTTGGACTTAATTTAACATTCTAATCTTTTAAACAGAAACGTATATGAAAAATTATATTCAAAAATATATTTGTAAAAGTGTCACTTTATTTGTGGGCACTTCATTGATGTTGACCGGATGTTCGGAAAGTTTTTTAGATCCGGATCCTCAAACGATGTTTGAACCGGAAACTGTGTTTTCTACGGAAAATGGTATCAAATCCGTATTGGCTATTTGTGACCGTCAGCTTAAACGTAATTATGTGAGCGAAGATGCCAGAGAGATGATAGCGCTGCCCACAGAATATACTTTTTCTGATTTGATGGTGCCGTCTGCGACTGATAAAAGCGGATTGCTGGATAATGTTGACAATATGCTGAGGCCGAACAGCGACCAAAGTGACGAAAAGAATCTGGGACGCACAAACAGTATATACTTCTTCTGGAGACAAAATTTTGAAGGTGTTAGAAATGCTAATACAATACTTTCATTTATTGATGATGTACCGATGGATGAAACATTGAAAAACGAATATATCGGCCGTGCCTATTTCCATCGGGCTTATCGCTATTATTCATTAGTCTTTCAATTTGGACATGTACCTTTGTTGACAAAACTTCCGGAAGTTCCTAAGCAGAACTATCGATCTACTCACCGTGACGCTATTCTGAAAAAAATGGTAGAAGATATGGAATTTGCTGTAAAATGGGTTCCTGAACAGAAAGATATGGATTATGTGGGTATGGTAAATAAAGGTGCTTGCCGTATGTTGCTTTCCAAACTCTATATGTCTGTTGGCGAATTCGGGAAGGCAAAGGAACAGCTGGATATCTTAATTGATGAATCAGGCTATTCTTTGATGGAAGAGCCTTTCGGAACCTTCTTTGAAGGTGGCGAACCTGCGGCATGGCCTATTACCCGCAATGTGATCTGGGATTTGCATCGTCCGGAAAACAAGTTGATTGCCGCCAACAAAGAAGTGATTATGGGTATGCCCAACCGGGGAGCGGAAAAAGAATCATTCATCCCGATGTTGACTATGCGTATTATGTATCCTTTCTTCTTTGATAATAGAATCAAAATGCCTGATGGAAAGCAGGCTCTATCCAACTATACTCGCAAAGATGGTAAGTATCATAAGGAATATGATTATATGCGCGGACTGGGACGTGGTATATCTACATTTCGTACTTCCACTTTCTATCAAGACAATCTGTGGGCGGTTAATGATAAAATGGACCAAACCGATTTGCGGCATAGTGCAGAAACCGGAAACTGGATGCACATGGAAAATCTGAAATGTAATAATCCGGATTCTGAATTCTTCGGGCAAAATATCAAACTTTACGCAGAAGAGGATTATACCAATGAAAAAGGTGAACTGGTTACCCGCAAGGGAGATTTGATGTGTTCCGACACTATTCGTCGTTGGTATGACGTCCCTCATTACATTTTCTGTCTGAATGATGTCATCAATCAAGCTAAACTGACCAATAATGGTCTGGAAGGAGCTACGGATGGCAGTATTGCAGATTGGTATCTGTATCGTTTGGCGGAAGCTTACCTGCTGCGTGCTGAAGTAAAATTCTATATCAATCCGGATGATCCGACAATCAAGGATGATATAAACATCATCAGAAAACGCGCTCATTGTACTGAACTTTATAAAGGTAAGGTTACTATCGGTGATATCATGGATGAACGCGCGCGTGAACTTTTCTTTGAAGAATGGCGTAATGTAGAGTTAACCCGTGTATCTCTCTGTTTGGCTATCAGCGGCAGAGCGGACGAGTTCGGCAATACATATAAAGTGGAAACATTCGACAAGCAATCCGGCACCGATCCTGAAGGTGGTAGCTATTGGTATCAACGTTGCATCAAGAAAGGTATGTACAACAAAGGCGTTACTATTAACGTAAACGCTACTAAAACAGATATCAACTATATCATGGGTAAGCATAACATCTATTGGCCTATCCCTGAAAAAGCAATCGTTTCTAACGGAAAGGCTCCTTTGTATCAGAACTACGGTTATGATGGTTATGATCCGAATGTGCAGCTATGGGAAACCTGGCAAGAGGCTGTAGCTGATGAAGACAAATTCTGATAGATGAGGAAATCTTTTGATAATAAATAGCCACCGTAACTTCGAATTTCGAGTTGCGGTGGTTGTTTTTTGAACATATTCTGCTATTTATAGGTCGGTTTCTTTTATTCGTTTTGCTGCTTTTTGCCTTACTTTGCGATATTAATTGTCAATCTAACGTATATATGAAAAATAAGATTTTATTGCTGGGCTTATTTTGTTGTAGCCTGATTTCGGCAGAAGCACAAGTTTTACTCGACAAAGGAACCGGAAAGAATAGTTTCCCTATTGTTTCTTCATCAACGAATGCAGTTATCTGTTTTGATGGAAAAGATGCAACTGTAGTACGTAAAAGTGCATCTCTTTTTGTGGATGATGTTCGCCGTGTGACGGGACAAGAGTTAAAAATAGATGAAAGCAAGCCCGGGAAGGTATCTGCGCGGTATGCGATTATTGCCGGTACTATTGGGAAAAGCGGATGGATTGACGTTTTGGCATCAAGAAACAAAATAGATACGGCTGCCATTGCCGGAAGTTGGGAACGCTATATGATAGAGGAGGTCAACAATCCCGTTCCGGGCATAAAGAAAGCAATTGTTGTAGCCGGAAGTGACAGGCGTGGTACTGCTTACGGACTTCTCTCCATATCAAAGGCAATAGGAGTATCTCCCTGGTATTGGTGGGCGGATGCTCCAATCAAACAGCAAAAACAAGTAAGTGTAAAAGTCGATAAGTTTATCTCTAAAACACCATCTGTCAAATTCAGAGGTGTCTTTATCAATGATGAGGACTGGGGACTTTATCGTTGGTCGAAACGCAATTTTGAGAAAGAACGTGGAAACTTCGGACCGAGAACGTATGCAAAAGTGTGCGAACTGCTGCTGCGTCTTCAGGCTAATTATCTTTGTCCGGCTATGCACGATGCATCTATGGCATTCCACCGTATTCCTGAAAATCGCCTGGTAGCAGATAGCTTTGCTATTGTCATGGGATCCTCTCATTGTGAACCGTTATTGTTCAATACGGCAAGTGAGTGGAAGCGTGATAAAATGGGTGAATGGGACTATATCAATAATAAGGATGGAGTCAACAAAGTGTTGAAATCACGTGTAGATGAATGTGCTCCGTTTGAAAATGTATATACTTTGGCTTTGCGTGGATTGCACGACCGGGCAATGAATGCAAGCAATAATATGAGCGATAGAAAGGAAATGCTTCAGGAAGCTTTGATGGCACAAAGGCAAATGTTGGTGGATGCAATCGGCAAGCGTGCGGAAGATATTCCTCAAGCCTTTACTCCTTATAAAGAGGTACTCGATGTATACGATCAGGGATTGGAACTTCCGGATGATGTGACTATTATCTGGCCGGATGATAATTATGGATATATGAAACGTTTGAGTAGTCCGAAAGAGCAGAAACGTTCCGGACGTTCGGGAGTATATTATCATTCTTCTTATCTGGGTAAACCTCACGATCATCTTTGGATGAACACAACTTCACCCACATTAATGTATGAAGAACTACGTAAAGCATACGACTTGACGGCCGACCGTATCTGGCTGCTCAATGCCGGAGACATCAAATCATGTGAATTTGCTGTTGATTACTTCCTGACGATGGCTTTTGATATTGATTCATTCAACTTTGAAAGAGCGGCAAATTATCGTACCGAATGGTTGTGTGGCATGTTAGGAAACGATTATCGCAATGAATATCAGGATGTAATAAACTCTTTCTATAAACTGGCCTTTGCACGTAAACCGGAGTTTATGGGATGGGGTTACCAGTGGGCTACCGACAAACACGGAAGAGAACGGAATACAGATACTGATTTCTCACTTGCCAATTATCGTGAAGTGGATACTCGTCTGGCTGAATATCAACGGATAGGGAATATGGCAGAGAAAATTCTGAAAGCTCTGCCGGAAGATAAGAAGGCATGTTATTATCAATCATTATATTATCCGGTCAAAGGATGTGAACTGTTGAATCGTATGATTCTCAACGGACAGAGAAATCGTTGGTACTCTATTCAGCAAAGGGCAACTACCGCAGAATTGGAGAAAATGACTAAGGCTTGTTATGACAGTCTGGAAGTAATTACAAAAGGATATAACTCATTACTTGGAGGTAAATGGGATCATGTAATGACCATGAAACAAGGATTTGCCGCAGCCTACTTTGAACTCCCGGCTCTGCGGAAGGTTAATTTGGCACCTACAGCCTCTTTGGGTATATTAGCTGAAGGAGAAGACATTTTGAAAGGGCAGAAAAGCTTCCATTCATTGCCATCTTTCAACACATATTTCCGTCAATCATATTACGTAGACGTTTTCAATAAAGGAGCGACTCCTTTGAAATGGAAAGCATCAGTTTCAGATAACTGGATTCTGCTAAGTCAAAAAGCCGGAGAAACTGCTACAGAAAATCGTATAGAAGTCTCAATCGACTGGGCTAAGGTCCCGACTGGTGAGAAAGTATTCGGAACATTGGAAATCGCATCTGATCGTGGTGAGAAGGAGAATGTCTATATTTCTGTCTTCAATCCTTCCTCTCCTTCATTAGCCGAAATGGATTCTTTATTTGTAGAACACAATGGATATGTTTCCATTGATGCTGCCGGTTTCCACCGGAAAGTAGAGAACAAAGCTATTCAAATGAGAACGATTCCTAATTTGGGAATAGAAAATACGGCTATTCAACTAGGTGATCCGACAGCCGCTCCACAGCGGACTGCAGGGCGCAGTACACCTCGCCTGGAATATGATTTCTATACATTCGAACAAGGTTCGGTTGATGTTTACACATACGTATTACCTACATTTACATTAAGTAAGGACCGTGGGTATGCCGGACATGAAGCAACGAATGTGGAAACGAAATATGGAGTATGTATTGATGAAGGTCCTGTTATGAACCCTTCCACCTCTTCTTTTGAATATGCACAAATCTGGTACGAAAGTGTACTGAAGAACTGTAGAATCAACAAAACCACTTTGCATATCGACAAACCGGGTAAACACACTGTGAAAATTATATGTGGCGATGCCGGAACAGTCCTGCAAAAGATTGTTTTGGATTTCGGGGGAATGAAGCGCTCTTATTTGGGACCGCAGCCGACAAGACAGGGGAAATAGTAAGCTGAATAAAATATAGTACAGCTATGAAAAACATTTTTTTTATGTTATTTTTCTCCATGGCTATTTCATTTATAGCGTGTGGGGGCGGTGGGGAGAATGATGAGAATTTACCTACCGATAACGGGAATACGGAGAAACCAAAGGACGACGAATCCCAAGAACCTGTGCTCTGTAGCATCACACCTATAGGGGAATTGAATCAGGGGACTCCTATTATAAATTCTCATACAGATGTTACGAAACGTTCTTCATTGATGATGAATTATCGGATGTTTGTGACTATGGAATCTTCTTATCCTCGCTATCCTCGTATAAAAAAGATGAAGAATGGCGACTATATTTTGTTCTATCACAATGGTAGTGCTAATAATAATATTGGTCGGCGTTGTGTTTATGCACTTAGTAAGGATATGAAAACGTGGATCAATAAAGGAGAGATATTTAACAGTTATGACATTATCGATAGCAAAGGCAATAAGAATATACATTGCTATGCTAATTGCGATGGACTGGTGCTTTCTAATGGAGATATATTGGCTGTTGCATCTTGCAGGGCTAATTCCGGCTATCGCGATTTACCGGAAGATGCAGGAATTGAATTAAGGCGCAGTACGGATAATGGTGTCACCTGGAGTGAACCTGTCAAAATCTATCAGGGAGTTAATTGGGAACCTTTCTTGTTGGAGTTGCCTACAGGTGAATTGCACTGTTACTTTACAGATAGCAGTCGTACTGGTTTGGAAGGACATGGCACAGATACAGGTACAGCAATGGTTGTTTCTACTGACGGTGGAAAAACATGGAGACCGGACTTTAGCTCTTCTCCTTATTATGTATTGCGAATGAGGTGGGAGAAAAACGGAATTGTCGGCTATAATCATCAGATGCCTTCTGTTGTGAGACTCAATGATAACAAAGGATTAGCTGCTGCTGTGGAAACCAATAATTCAGGATATCATATTTCACTTTGCTATTCAGATAAAGACGAATGGGAATATTTGGCTGCCGATCAGGAAGGGCCTGCTGATAGTAATAATTGTGTTTTTTCCGGTATGGGACCATATTTGGGACAGTTCCCTTCGGGAGAAACCATCCTTTCGTATGAATCGTCAAGTAAATATACTCTTAAAATAGGAGATGCCACTGCGCGTAATTTCGGTAGCGCTTATCAACCTTTTTCTGGTGGTTATTGGGGATCATTTTGTATTATTGATTCACATACTCTGGTTGGAACTAATATTAAAGCGAAAGAAGGACCGGTTCAGATGGCACAGTTTGTACTTAATCATCGTATTGATGCCGTGAAAAGAAAGGTAATGGTAGATGGTAATAATAAAGAGTGGGCAAATACAGATCATGCACTCTTTGTGGGCAGTCAGTCACAAGCGCAAGGGACATTACGCTGTTCGCATGATGATGATAATATTTATTTTCTGTTAGAAGTACTTGATCGAAACTTGCTAGCTTCTGATTACGCTTCCTTATACATATCTCCTGTGGGTAATAATAAGCTGTCAAAAGGGGCTTGTTGCATACAAGTAACAATGAATGGACTGAAAAATTGTGAAATATATGATGCATCATGGAAAGAAGCTCAATTGGACGCCCAGGTCAAAACTTATGTCTGCGATGAAACAAACGAGAGGCGTATTGATAATTATGGATATATTGCTGAAGTTGCTATTCCACGTTCAAAATTGACTATCACTTCCGGGCAAGTACTTGTCAATTTTTCTATTACAAAGCGGAATTCTTTAGATGCCATTTGTGATGTTGCATCTACAAGTACGGCACGTTGGATACCGGTGACTGGGTTATGATTCGGAGAATTTAATATTGAATAATTAATTATATAGAACACTACGATTATGAAAAGGAATTATTTGATTTATGCCTTATTGATGACTGTTTTTTTGAGCTCAAATGTGATTTCTGCTCAAAATTATTTTGGAGATTTTCCTGTGAAGGCAGATCCAAAAACGGTTGGAAATAAATTGAGCAGACGTTTGATGGAAACTAAACACCAACTGTATTTTGATAGAGGAATACATTATGCAGAGGTGTGTACATGGTACGGAGCTCTTCGTTTTGCAGAATTGACAAATAATAAAGATCTGATAAAGCTGTTGAGAAATCGTTTCGAATTATTGTTTCATCTGGAAAAAGAACTTCTACCTCCGCCGATTCACGTAGACCAAAATATGTTTGGTTGCTTACCTCTGAGGTTTTATAATATAACGAAAGATAAACGTTATTTGGATCTAGGACTGCCCTATGCTGACACTCAATGGCAACTTCCTGCCAATGCAAACGAAGAGGAGCGTAAATGGGATAAAAAGGGATACTCCTGGCAAACTCGTCTTTGGATTGATGATATGTATATGATTACTATTGTGCAATCTGAGGCTTATAAAGCTACAGGTGATCCTAAGTACATCAATAGGGCTGCCAAAGAAATGGTTCTGTATTTGGACGAATTGCAACATCCCAACGGTCTTTTCTATCATGCACCGGATGTGCCTTATTATTGGGGACGTGGTGATGGTTGGATGGCTGTCGGTATGACGGAGTTACTTTATAACTTACCGGAAAAGGATCCTAATCGTGCACGTATCATGAAAGGTTACTTGTTGATGATGGATAACTTGAAAAAATACGTGAACAAGGACGGTCTTTGGAATCAGCTGATTACCGAACCGGACTTTTGGACAGAGACATCTGGTTCGGCAATGTTTGCTTATGCCATGATTGTGGGGGTTAATAACGGCTGGTTGAATAAAGAGGAATATGCTCCAGTGGCACGTCGTGCATGGCTTGGCTTATGTAATTATATTAATGACAAGAATGATCTTACTGAGGTTTGTGTTGGAACCGGAAAGAAAAACAGTAAACAATATTATATGGATCGTCCCCGCATCGCCGGTGATTATCATGGACAGGCACCGATAATATGGTGTGCTTATGCATTATTGAATAAATAAAACAATAAAAGACCGGATACAGATCTAGGAGTTTTTTTGTTCATAGTGTATTGTTGCTTTTAACATAACATATATTTATTTTTGAAGGGTCTGAAATTATAATGCTTGAATATGAAAAGAGAATTTTGTATTTTTATTGTACTTTCTTTAGTGTTTCATATACATGCTCAATTAGTATACCACAATGCATCGAATTTTCCACTATTAGGAAGGGCGACAGAGAGTGCTGGGGCACGATATGAAAGGTTTCCGGATTCATTAAAGAATATTTCTCGTGCTCCATTATGGAATTTAAGCCGTAACTCTGCGGGAATGGCAATACGTTTCCGCAGTAATTCCACTACGATAGCAGCTAAATGGGTGGCTCTTTTTAATACCCACATGAATCACATGACCGATACTGGTGCAAAAGGTTTAGATCTTTACTGCCTTCAGAAGAATGGTGACTGGCGTTTTGTCAATACTGCCCGTCCAAAAGGAAAAACAAATCAGGCAACAATTATCAAAAATATGCATCCTGAAGAAAGAGAATACATGCTTTATTTGCCATTGTATGATGGTCTTATTTCTTTGTCTATCGGAGTTGATTCTTTGGCTACTATTAGTCAGCCGTTAGTGGATTATCCAATTCGTAAGAATCCTGTTGTTTTTTATGGAACCAGCATTCTTCAAGGAGGTTGTGCTTCACGTCCAGGAATGGCACATACCAATATTATATCGAGAAGATTGAACCGTGAATGTATCAATTTAGGATTCAGTGGAAATGCATTTCTAGATTTGGAAGTAGCTAAAGTAATAGCTGAAGTAGAAGCTAGTGTTTTCGTTTTGGACTTTGTGCCTAATGCTTCTGTTGCAAAGATGAAAGAACGGCTGGAAACATTCTATCGTATCATTCGTGGTAAACATCCGGATACACCAATTATTTTTATAGAGGATCCTATTTTCCCTCACACATTTTATGATGAAAAGGTTGCTAAAGAGGTGCGACGAAAGAATGATACGTTGAAAGAGATATTTAATTGTTTAAAGAAAATAAATGAGAAAAATATCATTCTTATTTCATCAAAAAATATGCTGGGAGAGGATGGAGAAGCTACTGTAGATGGCATTCATTTTACAGACTTAGGTATGATGAGATATGCTGATTTAGTTTGTCCGGTTATAAAGAAAGCAATTAGATGAAATGGTGTTGCTATTAGTTTAAAATATAGCAACACCATAAATATTCTAGTTTTCAAATAATGTTTGAGTAGTAGTGGATTGTTGAAGAAGAAATTATCCAATAAAAGAAAGATATTGTTCAGATGGTTGCTAATAAAAACTCCTCTGTATAATCTTTGAATACTTTAGATTAGTTTGGGACTAATTTTTCATTTATTGACCTATATTTAATATCTTAAATAGTTCCAATTTTCTACTTTTGTATCAGATGATAGGGGTGCTAGTACCTTTATAGAGAGATAATGATCATTATTATATAATACGGAATTTAGTTTTAGATGCAGTTAAAAAGATAGTTCAAGGGATAACGTTTTTTGATAAAACACAGGGTATTACTTAAATCTATATGTAATGAATTACAAATCAATTAAAAAAAATATTCGAAAAATTGGGCTAATGTTTCTTAGTGCGGGACTTCTGCTTTTTTTGTCATGTGGTTCTGATGATACTAAGGATGTTTCTGGTGAAGATGGGGATGTAAATTCGAATCAGTATTTACAAGTACAGCCTAATGGACTAAATGTAATTAAGGTTTCCAGTAGTGATGTGACACAAGTTGTGTACCCTTTCTCTGTGGAGTTGAAGGGGGGCAGTGCGAGTACAGCTTTTATAGCAGAACTGGATGAGTGGAAGGAGGAGGATTTGAAGGCATATAATAAGGAGGAAGAAACTGCTTATAAATTATTGCCATCGTCGTTGTATTCGATAAGTACCTCACAGCTTGCTTTTGAACAAGGAGTTACTTCAAAGGAAATAGAAGTTAAATTTGACCCAGCTAAAATATTTGCTGAATTCAAGAAAAATGGGGCTGAATATGTGATAGCATTGAGACTAACCTCAACTACCGTAAAGGTTCGTAAAAGTCAGAGTGATTTTCTACTACATATTTCGTTTGATTATCCAATAGTTAGTTTGGCTACTACTTCAGAAGAGGTTAGCATTAGTAAAGTGTTGATGCCCATTTCTGTTAATACTACTTTTAATTATAAGGTAGATGGAGAAATAAAAAATAATCCTTGGAACTTTTCGTGTAAATTGGAAGTACCCTCTAATGCGAAAGAACTGGTTGCTGAATATAATAAGAACTATAAAACTTCTTATCAGCTTCTTCCAGCGGCTAACTATGATTTAGGAACGGGGATATTTTTCAAAGCTGGGGAGAATGAGGCTGCTGGAGAGTTTATAGTTAAGCGTGAAGGAATGGAGACCGTAAAATATTTGTTGCCTGTACGGCTAGGGGAGTGTTCTCATGAAAGTGTTGCTCTTCGTGATGAAATTTGTTACTTCAAAATAGGTATAACTTACACGAACCCGGTAATTACCTTCTCAAGTGCAGCCGATCCTACTGTTATTCGCACAGAGGATGGTTTCTATTTATATGCTACTCAAACAGATAAATATTGGGTTCCTATTTATTTTTCTAAGGATTTAGTGAATTGGGAATTTAAGAGAACTGCTTTTCGAAATGCGACAAAGCCGCAAATTCCTGGTGGAGGTGCATTTTGGGCTCCGGAAATCCGTCATATTAATGGTAAATATGTACTTTATTTTTCATGGGCAAAATGGGGAGATGGAGATGCTAGCTACACTGCAGTTGCTACTTCAGATAGTCCTTTAGGTGATTTTGTGAATAGTAAAGAGTTGCTGACGAAAGAAGATTTTGGGTCCAATTGTATTGATCAGTTCTATTATGAGGAGGATAATAAAAAATATATGTTTGTCGGTAGTTTTAATGGTATTTATGTAACTGAACTTACTGATGATGGACTTTCTGTGAAACGTAATGAGAATGGTACCCCAACTCTTAAAAAGCAAGTCTGTGGTAAAGCCTTTGAGGGTACCAATATTTATAAGAAGAACGGCTATTATTATCTGTTTGCATCTATAAACAATTGTTGTGATGGCGAGAGAAGTAGATATAAAGTAGTAGTGGGCCGCTCACAGGATTTACTTGGACCATACCTTGATAAGAGTGGTAAAGATATGATTAACAATGCTTGGGAGTTGGTATTGGAAGGAGATGGCCAGAAATTCTTTGGTCCTGGTCATAACTCCATTATTGTACAAGACGATGCCGGTACTGATTGGATGATATACCATAGCTATGTGAAAGAAAATGGTGAGGTTGGAGGACGTTTGGGTATGTTAGATCGGGTATTGTGGACAGAAGATGGTTGGCCCTATATAAAAAATTGTGTGCCTTCAACTTCAGATTTTCTTCCCGTATTTAATAATTAGGGTTGAAATGTTAGTTGGATATAGTTTTGAGATTAAAAAAATAGCGAACTAAAATTTAATGTATGAAAAAGAAAAGTTTTTGGAAGGACCGGTACATCAGATTGTTTACTATCATGATGCCGTTGATAGTCCTTTGTGTACTAGGTTGTAAGGACGATGAGTCGGAAGAAGCGGCTTTTGATCCGAGTAAGCCGATTGTGATTACTGATTTTGAGCCTAAAGAAGGAGGTGTTGGTAATAACTTGATTTTATATGGTGATAACTTCGGTAATGATCCAACCAAGTTAAAGGTTATTATTGGGGGTAAAGAGGCTAATATCATTAATGTTAAGAATCAAATACTGTATTGTGTCGTTCCACGAATGGCTGTGGATGGAGATGTAGAAATCAGTGTTTATGATGGTGAGGGAGAAGAAATAGCCTATGCGGAAGCCGAAGAGAAGTTTACATATGTAAAGCAATGGCTAGTATCAAGATTGGCTGGTCAACGGTTTCAAAATGAAAATGATGCATATGAACAAGATGGCTCTTTTGACGACTGTGGGTGTATTAAAGGGGCAACTTGGTTTTCCTTTGATCCAAAATCTAATTTTGATCATTTATATATGACTGCCTCTGGTGTAGGTTCGTGTCGTTTGATTGATTTGGAGCAAAAGACAGTAACCATGCTTCCTGATTTAGGGAATAAAACAGAACGACCCACTATTATAAATTGGACAGTGGATGAAAATCAAGATATGATTGTGTCTAGAGATTTATCTAATAATGGAGCTGTAAATATCGTTCTTTCTCGTGCTTCAGGTTTTAAAACGAAAACTTTGTTAGAGGACAGTCAACATAAACAAAAAGGAGTGACCGGTGCTTTTGTACACCCCAAGACTGGAACTCTTTATTATACATTATATGAAACTCAACCGATGTGGCGATATGATTTTGCAACAAAAGAATTTACAACTTTTGCCAGTCATATGAGAACTAAAGAAACTTTACGAATGGTGGTACATCCTACGGGGAAATATGCGTATTTATTACGTTTGTATTCTTCTCAGCAAAATAGCTATATTGCACGAATGGATTATAATGAAGTATTGGATAAATTTTCCGAGCCCTATATAATTGCCGGTCATGCTAGTAAAGCTGGATATGTAGATGGAGTAGGAGGAAATGCTCGTGTGAATGGGCCTGGACAAGGCGTTTTTGTAAAAAATGAAGATTATACAGGTGCAGAGGATGAATATGACTTCTATTTCACCGATGAATATAACCATTGTATACGAATATTAACTCCTACAGGTAGGGTAACAACATTTGCTGGACGTGGAAATGGAAGTACAGAAGGAGGATATGCGGATGGGGCATTACGTACAGAGGCGCGTTTCTTTCATCCATGGGCTATTGCTTATGATGAAAAAAGAAAATGTTTTTATGTGGGTGAAAGAGGAGAAAAGCATGATGGAACAAAACAGGCTGTCATTCGTAAAATAGCCCAGGAAGAATAATAAATGATAAACACATATTTTATGATGAGAAAAAATATATTTATATGTATATTGTTGTTACTTTTCTCAATAAGTGCATGGACACAAGAAAGTGTAACAGTAACAGGTATTGTAACTGACCAGAATAAGGAACCCCTGATTGGTGTGAATATTGCTATAGAGAATATGCCCGGATTAGGTGTGATTACTGATCTAAATGGTAGATATAAAATTAAGACTTCTACTTATAATAAACTGGTATTTTCATACATCGGATATGAAACAGTGAATATATTGGTGAAAGAACAACGTGTAATAAATGTAGTCATGAAAGAAGCTTCTGCTACTGTCATTGATGAAGTTGTGATTACGGGTACAGGTGCACAGAAGAAAATAGCTGTTACAGGTGCTATTACTAACGTGGATGTGGATGCTTTGAAATCTGTTCCTTCTACATCAGTGGCAGATGGGTTGGCTGGTGTGGTTCCGGGAGTAATGGCAATGCAGACTTCTGGTCGCCCGGGTAGTGTGTCAGAGTTCTGGATTCGTAGTATTTCTACCTTTGGTGCTAATACTGCTGCATTAGTATTAGTTGATGGATTTGAACGTGATATTGATGAAGTAAATGTAGAAGATATAGAATCTTTTACTGTACTGAAAGATGCTTCTGCTACTGCTATTTATGGAAGTAAGGGTGCAAATGGTGTCGTTTTAATTAATACAAAACGAGGAAAAGAGAGTAAGATTAATATTGATGCGAAAGTAGAAGGATTTTATAGCACTTTTACTCAGGCACCGGAGTTTGTAGATGGATATACATATGCTTCTATGGCTAATGAGGCTAGATTGACACGAAATCAAGAGGCACTTTATTCTCCAACGGAACTAGAATTATTCCGTTCAGGGCTTGATCCAGATCGATTTCCTAATGTAGACTGGATGGATGTGATGATGCGTGATGGTGCTTGGAGTTCGCGTGCTACTCTGAATATGCGTGGTGGTGGTCGAACAGCTCGTTATTTTGTGTCTGGTAGTTATCAAAATCAACAAGGTATGTATAAGGTAGATAAAGCGCTAAAGGATTATAATACCAATACAAATTATAGAAAATGGACATATCGTATGAATCTGGATATTGATATTACAAAGACTACTTTGTTGAAAGTGGGATTATCCGGTTCATTACGTAAACAGAATGATCCAGGAAGTGGAACGGATAATCTTTGGTCGGTGCTTATGGGATATAACCCTATTATGATGCCTGTAGTTTATTCGGATGGAAAATTTCCTGCTTGGTCTGATAAGGATGATAATATGAATCCTTGGGTACAAGCCACTCAAACAGGTTTTAATGAGAGTTGGAAGAATAATATTCAGACCAATGTAACATTAGAACAAAAGTTGGATTTTATAACAAAAGGATTACGATTTATTGGCAGATTTGGATATGATACTTATAATTCAAATTGGGTTAAACGCTATAAGTGTCCAGAAGTTTATAGAGCCGATCGTTATCGTCAACCAGATGGAACGCTTAATTTTACTCGGGTAAGGGAAGCTGTTCCTATGACGCAGACATCTAACTCGGAGGGTGATAGAAGAGAATTCTTTGAGTGGGAATTGCATTATAATCGTGGATTTAAGGAACATCATGTAGGGGGTGTTTTAAAGTACACTCAATCGTCCAAGGTCTTTACACAAAATTTAGGAACTGACTTGAAGACCGGTATGGCTCAACGTAATCAGGGATTAGCTGGTCGGGTAAATTACAACTGGAATTATCGTTATTTCGTAGATTTTAATTTTGGATATACTGGGTCTGAAAATTTCCACAAAGACTATCGCTTTGGCTTTTTTCCGGCTATTTCTGGTGCATGGAATTTGGCAGAAGAACCTTTCATGAAGAAACTGGCGGGAAAATGGGTTAATATGCTTAAAATCCGTTACTCTTATGGAAAGACAGGTAATGACAATCTAGGTAAAAATGTCCGTTTCCCTTATTTGTATAGTATTGGTGATGGAGGGACTTTTAACTTTGCTGATATATCTGTGGGAGACAAAAGTTGGACTGGAAAGTATTATTCTAGTATTGCTTCTCCCAATGTTTCATGGGAAGTTTCAACGAAACAAGATTTAGGTATTGATTTTTCTTTTTTGAGTGATCGATTGTCAGGTGCTATTGATTATTTCTATGAACGACGCGAGGGAATTTATATGGAACGCAAATCTGTTCCTTATGAAGTCGGATTGGAAAGTAATCCTAAGGCAAATGTGGGTATTGTAGAGGCGAAAGGATTTGATGGACACTTTGCTTGGAAGCAAAAGATAGGAAAAGTAGATTTCACTTTGCGAGGTAATATGACTTATAGCAAGAATAAAATTATAGAACGAGATGAAGAAAATACTATTTATGAGTATAAACTTGATCAAGGGCATCGTGTGAATCAAGCAACTGGGTTTATTGCCTTGGGATTATTCAAGGACTATGAAGAAATTAGAAATAGTCCGAAACAAGAATTCAAATATACAAAAACCCAGAATGGGTATACAGAAGGTGAGATATACGAAATCATGCCAGGAGATATTAAATATAAAGATATTAATGGTGATGGTATAATTGATGGTAATGATAAAGTCGCTATTGGAGCAACGACTAAACCAAATTTGATTTATGGATTTGGTATGTCAGCTAAATGGAAAGGATTAGATGTGAATGTTCATTTTCAGGGATCAGGTAAATCTACTTTCTTTATTGATGGAACTACCGTGCAGATGTTTAGTGGTGGTGATGGATGGGGAAATGTATTGAAGGAGATGGCTAATGGTAATCGTTGGATCTTAGGAGTAAATGAAGATCCTAATGCTGAATTTCCTCGTTTAACCTATGGTCAGAATCCTAATAATTATCAGAAATCTGATTATTGGCTGAGAGATGGATCTTATCTACGTTTAAAAACCTTAGATATCGGTTATTCTCTTCCGACAGCTTTGGTGAATAAGATTCACTTAAATAGAGTACGTGTTTTCTTTGTCGGAACTAATTTGTTGACTTTCTCTGATTTTAAACTTTGGGATCCAGAATTAGGAGTTTCTGATGGAAAGAAATACCCTTTGAGTAGAACGTTCTCATTGGGTGTATCTGTTAACTTATAAACAATGTAAATATGAAAAAATATATTATAACTTTGTGTTTGGTAGTAGGGCTGGGTACCACTATTGTCGGATGTCGTGATTATTTGGATTCGGACTACATTTTTGATGAACGTATGTCTATAGAACAAGTGTTTCAGAGTAAAGATTATACAAATGAATGGTTGGCGCGTGGCTATACTTACTTGAAACATGATTATCTCCAGCAGGTGAATAGTAAGAAAAATACGTCTTTCAATTTTGCAGACGACATGTATTATGGTGATTTGAATTATGTAGATTGGAAGAGTGGTAATTATACAGAAAAAGGATTGGGGACTGGGAATAGTCTATATATTTGGCAACCTGCTTATCAAGGAATTCGTCATTTGTCTGTTTTCCTTAATAACATAGACATGAATAAGGAGTTTTCCGAACCAGAAATTGCCGATATGAAAGGACAAGCGCATTTTTTGCGGGCATATTGTTATTGGATGTTGATTCGTTCGTTTGGTCCTGTCCCTATTTTGCCAGATGAGGGTATTGACTATACGAAAGAATATGACGAGATTGCCTATCCGAGGAATTCATATGATGAATGTGTTGATTACATTTCTAATGAATTAGTAAAAGCTGCTATGTTGCTAGAGGAGGCACGAGGTCCACAAGATATAGTACGTCCTACTCGTGGAGCAGCTTTGAGTCTCCGTTCCAGAGTGTTGTTATACGCTGCTAGTCCCCTATTTAATGGAAAAGCTCCTGCAGAGGTGATTGCTGCATTGGTGGACAAGAGTGGAAAAAAACTGTTGTCTGATACTTATGATGAACGGAAATGGGCTATAGCGGCAGCTGCTGCAAAAGATGTAATAGAGTTAGGCAAATATCAACTGTATGTTGCTTATAAAAGTGAAGGAGGTTCAAGTTTATCTGACCCTGCAACTATTACTCCTCCGGACGATGAAGGAACTTTCCATTCTAACCCTTGGCCTAAAGGTTGGCAAAATATTGACCCATTTAAATCCTACCGTGCATTGTTTGACGGAGAAGTCTCTGCCTATGGAAACTCTGAGATCATATTTACTAGGGGGACTAATCAGGGAGCGGAAAATATAAAAGTGATGGTTATCCACCAATTACCTCGTTCACAGGGGGGAGGATACAATTGTCACGGCATGACTCAGAAGCAATGTGATGCCTATTATATGAAAGATGGTAGTGATTGTCCAGGTATGAACTCAATGTATGCAGGAATGGAAGGATATACAGACCCCAGTCGTTATAACAATGATCCTCGACCAACTGAGGTAGTAACGAAAGACGAATTGAGTAAGTATCCAGAATTAGGGGCAAAAGGAGTTGGCGTTTCTAAACAATATGCAGGTCGCGAACCTCGTTTCTATGCATCGGTAGCTTATAATGGAAGTGTTTGGCATATGTTAAATGCCGACATAAACCAAAAGGAGGAAAAAGATGTACAGATTTTCTATTACAGAGGCGAATCAGATGGTTATAAAATAGGAACTAACTGGCTTAATACTGGTATTGGGATTAAAAAGTTTGTGCATCCAAACGACTTGTCAGATGCAGATAAAGCATACGATGCAAGTCGCATTGAGGCTAAATATGCTCCGGATATCCGTTATGCAGAGATTTTGCTGAATTATGCGGAAGCACTGAATGAGGTGCAAGGTACATATGAGATCCCTTCATGGAATGGAGAAAAAATGCATACTATAACACGTAAAACAGAAGAATTGAAGAAAGGGGTTCAACCAATCCGTATCCGTGCAGGGTTACCAGATTATGATGTGTATGATAGTCCTGATAAATTTCGTATTAAGATTAAGCGGGAACGTCAGATTGAATTGTTTGCGGAGGGGCATCGTTTCTTTGATATTCGTCGTTGGTGTGATGCGCCGGTAGAGGAATCAGTTCCTATGTATGGATGTAATATTTATATCAGTAAAGAAGATCCTGCAGGGTTCCATACTCCAGTAGAAACGACTTCAATGCCAACGATGTTCTCTACTAAAATGTGGTTCTGGCCGATTCATCATTATATAATGAAACGGAACCTGTTGATGACTCAGAATCCAGGATGGAGAGACCCAGAATAAATCTCATAACTTATTTATATGTATAAAATGAAAAAGATATATAATTTATTTTTGGTTGCAATGCTAGCGATATGCTGTACTTCGTGCAACAATGAATGGGAAGATGAACAGTTTAAGCAGCTGGTCTCTTTTAAAGCTACGATAAATGGTGAGGGAGTAAGTTCTACGTATGTACGTTATAAGCCAGATGGTATGGTTACATATAATCTTCCATTACTCCTTAGTGGATCTACAATGAATACAAATGTTAGAACTGTACATGTAGCTCTAGATCCGGATACTCTGAAAACCTTGAATCTGGAACGTTTTGGTGAACGTCGTTCGGAACTTTATTACCAGATGTTAGATCAACAGTATTATACGATGCCGGAAACTGTGGATATTCCTGCTGGTGAGTATGTAGCTACTTTACCTATTAATTTCACTTTAGGAGGTGAAAATAACGCTAATTCGTTGGATATGTCAGATAAATATATTTTGCCATTGACAATAGTAGATGATCCTTCATATGATTATCAATCGAATGACCGCTTACATTATCGGAAAGCTTTGTTAAATGTTATTCCATTCAATGATTATTCAGGCACGTATGATGGGAGTCAATTTAAGATTACTTTGGAAGGGCAAAAGGACCCTTTTACGGTGACTAATCACAAGGCCTATGTACATGATGATAATACGGTATTTGTCTATATGGGACTTAGAGATGTGGATTATATAGATCGCAAATGCTATAAATTGTATATGGAGTTTACAAAGGAAAAAATTACTCCTTTGAAATATAAATTGAGACTTTGGACAGATAATGGAGGAACGGAGGGGAATAATTTTAAGGAATTAAATGGTAAAATCGGAAATGTTGAATATGAACAGCCTTATTATACTGTAGTAGAGGAATATGATGCTGTAAAACCGTATTTAAAGCATATTTATATTACACTTTATTTAGCTTATACATTTGAAGATTATACACTCAGCCCAGGCAATAGGTTGAAATATACAGTGGAAGGTACCCTGAATATGCAACGTGACCTGAATACGTTGATTCCGGATGAAGATCAACAAATTCAATGGGATTAAGTGATACTTGACAAATGATAAAGAGGTTGGCTCAAATTGTGCTTTGAATCAACCTCTTTATAACTATTAATTTAAAGATTTGGAACTAGATTGAAATGGCATTATCATGAAAAAACGAACGATTCTAAAGAATATTTATATATGTCTAGCTTTATTCTCAACCGTTTTATTAGTCGGTTGCTCGAAAAGTGATGAAACCCCGATCTCTGATGATCCCCAGCCTTCTGGCAAAGGAAAAATCACATTTAACTTGCATACTCCGGTTGCATTCCTTACCAAGGCAGTAGGTGTAGGTGACGAAAATGGAGGCACTAATGACAAAATAGCTTTTTATCAATTTAGCAAAGAAGGTAAGTATGAACAAAGGTATGTCTTAAATTATGAAGCTGCTTCTGTGGGTGCAAACGGTGATACAAGGTCATATACTGTAGAATTAACTTCTTCGACTGGAGGAGAAAAGAGATTTATCATTGTGGAGAGTGAGGATGAGAACAACTTTCCTAATATGAGTGGAGCAAATACAATCGATGAACTGCTAAATAGTAAGACTGTTGCGGAGAGTGGTAAATTGAATCCTCCATTTGTTATGTCTAATGTCAAAACAGATGGTAAGGAGTATGTAACAGTTACCGATGTAGAATCTTCCGACAATCAGGTTGATGTAAAACTTAAAAGACGTGTAGCTAGATTTGATTTGCTGAATGATCCAACAGAATCGGGATTAGTGATCGATAAAGTATATATTAAGAATAGATACACTCAAGGATTCATAGGTGATGTAAGTGGTAGTGCAGGCAATATATCAGCTGATGTTCTGGAAATACCGGTAGCTGATTTAGCTAATGATGGGAAAAGTTTCTATCTTTATCCGACTCAGTTGACTTCAACTCTTGAGCAGAATGAAAAAACAGTAGTATGGGCTACCACTAAACTTGCCAATACCAATACAGAAGGTCCGACTCTTTATCTTAATCTTACTGCTGATATTAATGTGGAGGCTAACTATCTCTATCAGCTTAATACGAAAAAGATAGCTGGTTCTACAGGCTTTGATATTTCAGTAGAAGAATGGAAAGACGGAACTTCAATTGATTGGGTAACGATTGAGGACGGAATCTCCGTAATGGATGACAAAGCTACTATCATTGCTGGTACAGAGATTAAAGGGACTTATGTAAAGATTGCAGCTGATGCTGCAATGCCATATACTATAAAACGTGTTGTTACAGATTATAGCTCAGCAGCATTGGACGCTGCGTATGACGGAAGTTTGCCTGCATGGCTTACTATTTCTTCATCTACTAAAAATGCAGGTAGTGGTCTTTATCGTCATGAGATTGTTTATACGGTGACTGCACATCCTGTGAAGACAAGCCAGTTTGCTATCACACATCTTAGCGGAGCTGTTACAGACGAGAATCTGCTGGCCATCGGGTTTGTCGATCCGTATCCGGGCACTCCGCTGCCTTGTTTGTCAAGAGGGGAGAAACTTTATTCACCGGTACATTGTCGTCAGTCTACGTATCTTGTGCATAACACTGTGGATAAGGCGTATTTCTGTGGAAATGAAGGGTTTACGTTTGATACTCCTATGAAAGGTAAGACGGGTAATGAAGGGGCGAAGAATCTTTGTCCCGAGGGCTGGACAGCATTGAACAATGTAGAGGCCAAAGAGTATATTTTGTGGGTAGGAGAGCATCTCAAGTCACAAGTAATGGAGTCTATATATACTTACTGTTGGTCCGAGGCAGACGGTGAGGCTACCGATTTGCGTATATTGGCGGGATATCCATACAATAAAGCTACTCCTAATGTGAAAGATTTAGCTTGTTATGGCACTTGGCCAAGCGTGGCTTGGTTGAATATCAATGAGAAAGATCTCTCTATAAAAGACAAGACATTCTATGATTATAATAATTGGGATGTGAAGAAGGATTACGGAATCCCCTACAGATGTATTCGTGATAAAGCTGGCTGGGAATAACTGTGTGGGCTCTCGAAAGGATATATATTCAATGATTAAATTGTAAGATAATGCTAAAGAATACTTTATTTGTGATTCTTCTAATGATTTCTAGCTTATTCACGGCTTGTGCTGAAGGATATGTAAGTGATGTACAGAAGGAGGATGACACAAAAGAAATACGTTTCAGTCTGAACATGGAGGGAGGGTTAACGATGTTCCCCACTAGGTCTTCTGTGTCTTTGGACGGAATGAAATGGAAAATATTCTGTTTTGATGACCAATATAACTATCTGTTTGACAGGACAGGAAGTATAGGGGATGCAGCAAATGAAATAAAGGTTTCTGTAACTAAAGGCATCGTTTATCGATTCTTGTTTTTGTGTACTACAGCCGATAAATTTCCAGAGTTGACTTCTGGTAAGACTTATTGGGATTTAGATGCATATGTTCCTCAATTGCCGTTAGCTGATCCGATGGCGATGCTTGTCAGTAGAGGTAATGAAAAAGATGGTACACTTCGTGTAGCTGCTGCGTCTGCATCGGTGCAGGTTACTCTTGCTCCGCGTGCATCTAAGATCGTTTTGCAAAAGGATTCGCAAACTGCTTCGGATATTACGGTGAATTCCGTGACTTTTGCGGATGCCGCCTCTTCTGTTCCTTATGCCCATATCGAACCTCAGTATTACAGTGAATATGAGAATCTTCCGGTAGTAATTCGAAAGACCTATCAGTATGTGCCCCAAGAGGATGTATGCTATATGCTTCCAGATATGTGTGCCGGAACCTTTGGAGTGAATGCTACGTTGCATATCACTCATCCAATTTCTGGAGAACAGGATGTGCGGGTAACGGTACCAGTGGGGCTTGCGCTGAATGTAGGTAGTGGAAAGACTTACTATATTGAAATGTCTGCTAATGCAAACGGAAAAGTTGTTGCTACTTGGGCAACACGTGTAGCACCCAAGACACTGAAACTTGCTACGCAAAACTTATGGGGAAAAAACACTTCCGTTGTATTGGATTACTTCAATAAAATTGATGTGGATGTGCTTTGCGCACAGGAATGCAGCAAACTTTCCGAATCTGATATACAAGCACAGGGGCTTTACGTGCATACTCACTCCAACAATGGACAGGGGAAATGCAGCATTATATCGCGCTATCCTTTCTCGGGGATTACACCGAACAAATACGGTGTCTATATCGATTTGGGTGAAGGTATTATCGTGTTAGTGATGAACTGTCACGGTGCTTTCTATCCTTACGGTCCTTATCAGTTGAACGGTATCGAGTATAAAGGATATGAAGCTACGGACGATGTCGACTATGTAGTAAAAGTCAATAAAGAAGCCCGTCAGGGCATGGTGGACAAGCTGCTGGAGGACTTCAATTCGTCTACCACTCCTTTTGTTTGCCTTTCGGGTGACTTCAATGAACCGTCATGGCTTGACTGGACGGAAGGTGCCCTGTCGGCAGGTCTTGCTCCCTACGTTGTTCAGTGGCCTACTACTCGTTCTCTGTGGGAAGGCGGTATAAAAGGTGATGCCTACCGGACGATACATCCAGATCCTGTGACACATCCGGGATTCACGTGGACGCCGCGCCCGAGCGAGAAGGACACCAAGGATCGTTTGGATCTCACTCTTTATACTTTGTCTCCCAACACGGAGGTGAAAAGTTGCCAGGTAATAGGAGAGAATACAGAAACGTCAGATATTGTTCTTCCTAATTGGGGGCCGTTTGAAAATGTATTCGATCACCGGGGATTACGGACAGAATTTGTCTTTACGAAATGACGGAACGGTGTACCGGAATTAGGGAGTCTCCAGACTGTTAATTATTGAGGTCTCGGGTATTAATACCTGTCGTGTAAGGTATTAATATCCGAGAATTCAGCTATTAATAGCTAACATGCCAACTATTTGTAATGGATAAACCAATGATTAACCAATGTCTTTTTGTCTGTTGCTAGATAACTTTCAAATAGGCAATATATGGCAGTTTGGGACTGAAATTTTATTTATTGACTTGTTTTTAGCATACCGGACAGGTAGAAAACACTATTTTTGTCCTCATCCGTTTTAGATTTTTAAGATTATATAAACCAATAAATTGTAACGTACGAATATGCACAACATTGCTAAAACCTTTTTCCCGATTTTATTATTACTTTTTGCTGCAGTAGTGACAGCACAGAATGGGAAGAACAATGTCGGAAATGCGCAACGCATCTGGCTTGATTCTGAAATTGGTCATCAGGGCGACTACCAGTGGAAAATGATAAAAGCTGGAGATGCAACAGACCCCGGAGAAAAGATTTCATTATCCAATTATGCAACGGCAAATTGGATGCCGGCTATCGTTCCCGGAACAGTTCTAAATTCTTTGGTGCATAACCAAAAATACCCGGAGCCTTATTATGGAATCAATAATAAGATTGAATCTAAATTAATACCGGATATCTCTGAAACCGGACGTGACTTTTACACATACTGGTTTCGTACAGATTTTAGTGTCCCTCAATCATTCAAGGGGAAAACTGTCTGGTTGCAGTTGGATGGTATCAACTACCGGGCAGAAGTATGGGTGAATGGTAACTTGTTGAGCACGATAAACGGCATGTTCATTCAGGATTATATTGATGTTACGGATTTTGTGAAAATTGGGGAAAGCAATGGATTGGCTATTAAGATTTATCCGGTAGATGTTCCCGGAAGTGCGAAGCCGAAATCCTGGGGGGCAGCTGGTGAGTTCCATAATGGTGGAAATGGCAATATTGGTTTGAATACTACCATGTTGATGACAGTAGGTTGGGACTTTACCTTTATGGACGGTATCCGTGACCGTAATACAGGTATATGGAAAAATATTTCTCTCTATGCTACAGGCAGAGTAGCATTGCGCCATCCTTTTGTTAAATCTGAATTACGAAAACCCGATTATGATCAGGCTCGTGAGACTGTATCAGTTGAAATTATCAATCCATCAACCAGTAACCGGGTAATCAGTTGCAAGGTAAAGGGTGAAATTGTGGGTGAGAATATCACTTTCGAAAAGACTTTCCGACTGATGCGTGGAGAAGAAAAGATAGCTACCTTTTCTCCTGAAGAGTTTCCGCAACTTATCATCAACTCTCCAAAACTTTGGTGGCCTGTCAATAAAGGACCACAAAACTTATATGACCTAAAGCTGACAGTGTCAGTTGATGGTAAAGAATGTGATTCAGTGAAAACAAGATTTGGTATTCGAGAAATTGTTTCGGATAGAAAGACTCCCGATAAATCACGTGTCTTTTATGTGAATGGCAAACGATTGTTTATCCGTGGTACCAACTGGATACCGGAAGCCATGTTGAGAACTTCGGATGAGCGTACCTATGCTGAATTACGTTATTCCCGTCAGTCGGGCGTCAACCTTTTGAGAATGTGGGGAGGTGGTATCGCAGAATCCGATTACTTCTTCCAGTTATGTGATGAATTAGGATTGTTGGTATGGCAAGAGTTCTGGATGACTGGTGATACTCGTCATCCGCATGACAAGGCTGTCTATATGAGCAATGTAGAATCTACAGTAAAGCGCATTCGCAATCATCCTTCTTTGGCTTATTACGTTGCTTCCAATGAAAGTACGGAAGTCACAGGTACTCCTGAATTACTGAATAAATTGGATGGCACACGTGGATTCCAGATGCAGTCCGAATGTGAAGGGGTACATGATGGCAGTCCTTACAAACAAGTAAATCCGATGCAACATTATGAAAATACGGCATCTCCCAGAGGAAGTCGTGTAGATGGATTTAACCCGGAATATGGTGCGCCTACTCTTCCGACTGTGGAAATCCTTCGGGAAATGATGGATGAAAAAGACCTTTGGCCTATCAATAAGGAAGTATGGGATTATCTGGATGGAAATGGTTTCCATCTGATGAGTACTATGTATACAGACTTGGTGAATAACTACGGAAAATCATCATCAATCGATGAGTTTGCGCAGAAAGGACAACTGCTGGGAGCAATTAATTCGAAGAGTATTTGGGAAGTATGGAACTATAATAAACTGGATTATGGTGATCGTTTCTGTTCTGGACTTCTGTTCTGGTATCATAACTGCTCTATGCCTCAAGTGGCTTCTCGTATGTGGGACTGGTCTTTGGAACCGACAGCGTCGCTTTATCATACTGCCAACTCTTTAGAACCATTACATGCACAGTTTGACTATCTGAAAAACACAGTGTCTGTAGTGAATGATTATTATCGTGAATTTAAGGATTATAAAGTGATAGCACAGGTTTACGATATTAACAGCAAGAAAGTTTTTGAGGAATCAGCAGTGGTTAATCTGCCTTCGGATGGAGTGGTAAACGATGCGTTGACTATTCGTTTCCCGGAAAACATATCTCAAGTTCACTTTATTAAACTGATTCTGAAAGATGAAAAGGGAAAAGATGTTTCTTCTAATTTCTATTGGCGTTCTAATGACAAATATGAAGGAAGCAAGACTTTGACCGGTCCGGCTGCTTCAGGTTTTGAAGATTTGAGTAAACTAAAACAGGCAAAAGTGAAACTTACCTATAAAGTAAGAGAAGATAATAACAACTACTTTGTAGATATTACTTTGAGAAATACCTCCGGGCAGATTGCATTCTTTAATCAGCTGCAATTCCTGAATTCAAAGATGAGTCCGATACGTCCGTCATTCTATACAGATAATTTCTTCTCCCTGATGCCGGGTGAAAAGAAAACGGTGACTATTGAGACTGCAAAAGGAAAGCTGAAAGACGGAGCTGTATTGGCACTGAAAGGTTGGAATATAAATAAGCAAGAATATAAACTAAAGTAATAAGAGAAGGTTGTGAATTGGTTCTACATTCTTTATATCAGGAGTGTAGAATCAATTACGTGATAAAAAAACATTTTTAACTATAAAAGAGAACTAAGATGAAACTGAAACTTATTATTGGCATAGTTGGTATATTATCTGCATGTGGATTTACCAATGCGCCTTCTTTAGATACTAATCAGGAGAAACAGGATAATAATTGGGTGATCGGGCCATTCTTGCGTCCTGAAGGAGTTAATCCTGTCATATCACCGCAGCCTACAGAGTTTTATTGTCCGATGCGTAAGCAGCAAGTTAAGTGGGAGGAAAGTGACACTTTTAACCCTGCTGCTACTGTAAAAGATGGAAAGATTGTCGTGCTTTATCGTGCAGAAGATAATTCGGCCCAAGGTATAGGTAAAAGAACCTCACGTGTTGGTTATGCTGAAAGCAAGGATGGGATTGAGATGAAAAGGCTTGATAATCCTGTTCTTTTTCCTGCTGAAGATAATTTTAAAGATCAAGATTGGCCGGGTGGTTGTGAAGACCCTCGTGTGGCTATGACCGAAGACGGATTGTATGTGATGCTTTACACGGCATGGAACCGGAAAAAAGCACGCCTTGCCGTAGCTACTTCCCGAGATTTGAAGAACTGGACAAAACATGGGCTTGCCTTTGATAAGGCATATAACGGTCGATTTAATGATCTTTTCTGTAAATCGGGTTCTATTTTAACAAAATTGAAAGGAAATCAATTAGTCATTGATAAAGTTGATGGCAAGTATTTGATGTATTGGGGTGAGTATGCGGTATATGCTGCTACTTCCGATAACCTGGTTGACTGGTATCCGGTTTTGGATGAGAAGAATGAACTGATGAAAATCATACAACCTCGTAAAGGACATTTTGATAGTTTGTTGACAGAATGTGGCCCTCCGGCTATTCGTACCAAGCATGGCATTGTTCTCATGTATAATGGTAAGAATAGTGGTAAAACTGGAGATGCTAACTATCCTGGCAATGCTTATTGTGCCGGACAGCTTTTATTGGATGGTAACGATCCCTATAAAGTATTAGACCGTTTGGATAAGCCTTTCTTTGCTCCCGAAGCTCCTTTTGAGAAGAGCGGACAATACAAGGACGGAACAGTATTTATCGAGGGACTTGTTTATCACAAGAAGAAACTATACCTCTATTATGGTTGTGCGGATTCACAGGTGGCGGTAGCGGTATGTGATGATGTGAAGAAATTGAAAACAAAATAGTAGATTATAAGACGATGAGAATAAGGCTGAATACATATCTTGCTTGTGTAATTGTTTTTCTGTGTGCTTCTACAGAATGCATTTATCCACAAAAACTAAAATGGAATTTTGGTTTATCTCGTAAACAGAGTTCCGAAGTGATACCTCATTCAAAACATTCATTTCAGACAGCTAAGCCTAAAAAAAAAGTGGTAGAACCCGGAGAATTGAGTCCGCTTTCCGATTGGGAGTACCAACTCTCCAAAGGCTGGGAAATGATAGAAGGATATAAAGCTAGAGCAGCTGAAAAATCGGTATTTACACAAGATTTAGATACAAGCGAATGGTATTCGGCAACAGTTCCCGGTACAGTATTAACTACGTTGGTGGATCAGGGCGTATACCCTGATCCCTATTGGGGGCTTAACAATTTATTGATTCCTGATACGCTTTGCCGGATGGACTGGTGGTATCGCAATTCTTTTAGTATTCCTCGTAGTAAGAAGGGAGAAAAAGTGAAGTTGATTCTGAATGGAATCAATTATAAAGCGGAGATCTGGTTCAATCATCAACTATTAGGAACAATGGTTGGTGCTTTTGAGAGAGGTATTTTTGATATAACTCCTTGGGTGGATTATGATAAGAAGAACCTGTTGGCCATTCGTATTCTTCCACCTAACAATCCCGGTATTCCTCACGAAGCAAATAAGAAAGAAGGAATCGGCCCCAATGGTGGAGCATTGTGCTTAGACGGTCCTACTTTTATCTCTTCAGAAGGCTGGGATTGGATTCCCGGCATACGCGACCGAAACATGGGTATTTGGCAGGATGTCAGAGTCAAATTTGGAAATGAACTGGAAATTGTTGATACGCATGTGATTGCGGATCTGCCTTTGCCTGACACTACATCTGTCAATTTTATCGTTCAGACGGAGATTTATAATTCTTCTAAAACGACTTGTACTGCCAATTTACATTTTAATATAGGAGGTGTGTCTGCTGTTTATCCGGTTTCTTTGAATGCAAATGAAAAAAGGATGATTAAACTTACTCCTCACGAATGTAAGGAACTGCAAATGAAGAGTCCACGTCTTTGGTGGCCGAATGGATATGGAGAACAATATTTATATAAAGCATCTTTGAGCCTGATATCACCCAATAAAGATACTCTTGATGTCAAAAAAATGCGTATTGGTATTCGTGAGTTGGAATATGAATTGTCTGCGTATGAGGATAACGCTCCTGTGGTGCGGTTGAACTATAATCCAACTGCTGCTTTGCAGGATGGAAAACCCGTTTTTGATGCTGTGAAACGTAAAAAAACGGATAGTAAGGTTCGCTATACGAATTATGATGGAGAGTTTGTCCCAAATTTATTGAAACCGGTTTCTTCACAGGGAATAGAGTTGATAAAGGATTCACTGATGAAAGAATACATGGTTATAAAGGTGAACGGACAACGGATTTATTGCAAAGGAGGTAACTGGGGGATGGATGATGGTATGAAGCGTGTTTCCCGGGAACGACTGGAACCTGCCTTGAAGTTGCATAAGAATATGAATTATAATATGATTCGTAACTGGACGGGTGAGAGTACGGAAGAAGTATTTTATGAGCTTTGCGATGAATACGGAATGTTAGTGATGAATGATTTTTGGCTTTCAACAGACGGATTTAATCTTAATCCATTAGATAATTGCCTGTTCATAAAGAATGTGACTGAAACGGTACGTCGTTTCCGTAATCACCCTTCCATCGCTTTATGGTGTGCACGTAATGAGGGTTTTGCTCCGAATGAACTTGAGTACATGTTGGCCGCTACTTTAGCTAAAGAAGATGGCAGCAGGCATTATACAGGAAATTCCCGTTCATTGAATAGTTCAGGAAGCGGACCTTGGCGTTATCAGTTTGATGCAGGCTGGTACTACCGTTCTTTAGCTGGAGGATTTCGTTCGGAAGTGGGTACTCCTTCTCTGCCTACGGCTGAAACTGTTCGTGAGTTTATGGCGGAAGAGGATACATGGCCCATTAGTGATGTTTGGTATTACCATGACTGGCATAATCATAGATATGGTAGTAAGACTTTTAGTGAGCTTTATAAGGAAGGGGTGGATCGTAAACTAGGACGTTCTGATAACTTGGATGATTTCTGCAAGAAAGCACAATTGATTAATTACGAAAGCCATCGGGCCATTTTTGAAGCATGGAACAGTAAGATGTGGAATGATGCTTCCGGGGTATTATTGTGGATGAGCCATCCTGCATGGCCCAGTATGGTTTGGCAGAACTACAGTTCGAATGGGGAAACAGCTGGTGCTTATTATGGCGCGCAAAAAGCATGTCGTCCTCTTCATATTCAGATGAGCCTTAATAGTCAACATAAAGTGGATATTATTAATACTACACTGAAAGAATATCGAGATTTGAAGGTAGGAGTTACTGTTTATGATAAAGTAGGCAAAAAAATACGCTCTTTACAACATAAGGTAGGACAAGTGACAGCCAATGCGCTGACTTCTGTAACACAGTTGGATGATATAAAAGGACTTCCTGATTTCTGCTGGGTAAAGTTGGTGTTGACAACTAATAACGGAAAGTTGCTGGATGATAATGTTTATTGGCTCAATCAGAAGGAATGGGACGGAAAGGTCTTGGCTAATTTACCAGTTTCTTCGGTAAATGTTTCGGTGAAGAACTTCACGAAAAAGACTAATCATTATGAAGGCAGGCTTATTGTGAAAAATCCGGGACAATACTTGGCCGCTGCAATAGCATTGACATTAAGGGATGCAAAAACTGATGCGGCTGTTCGTCCGGCTTATTTTGATGATGGATACTTTTATCTGATGCCAGGAGAATCTAAAGAAGTTTGTTTTCAGGTAGATTGTAAGGAGAGAGTTGATAAACTGCTTTTGCGGGTAGATGGATATAATGTTGAACTGAAAGATATATTGTTGAATAGATAAAGAAAAATATTATGAGTAAGAAATTCTTGATTTTGTTATTTTTGATTCCTTTTCAATTGATGTTTGCTCAGAAAAGTTTACTGAAGGACTTTCCTGAAGGATATACCCCAGAAGAGATAGGCAAACGAATAGCATATCGCTTTTTAACAGAAAAACACGCGCTTCATGTTGGTAAATGGATTGGCTATCCGGAAACCTTCTATTGGAGTGGCGCCTTGCGATATGCTGATGGAGCGAAAGACAAGGAGCTTATTCAACGTTTACAAGAAAAGTTTGATTTCTTGTTTACCGAAGAGAAGATTTTACAACCTATTATGAATCATGTTGATTTGAATATGTTCGGTAGTCTTCCTCTCGAATTCTATTTGGTGACGAAGGATCTGAAATATCGTTATTTAGGTTTGCCTTATGCCGATTCGCAGTGGGAGCTTCCGAGAAATGTGAAACCGCATGAAAAGGAATGGGCGGAAAAAGGTTATTCTTGGCAAACACGTTTATGGATTGATGATATGTATATGATTACCATTGTACAGACACGTGCCTATAAAGTAACGAAGGATAAGAAATATATTGACCGTGCTGCTAAGGAGATGGTGATGTACTTGGATGAGTTACAACGTCCGAATGGCCTTTTCTATCATGCCCCGGATGTGCCTTATTATTGGGGGCGTGGAAATGGCTGGATGGCTGCCGGTATGGCGGAGTTGCTTCAGTGCCTGCCTAAAAAACATAAAGATCGTGCACGCATTATGGAAGGCTATCTCAAAATGATGGAGAGCCTTAAAAAGTATCAGAATCCGGAAGGACTTTGGAATCAATTGATTGACAAGTCTGATTGTTGGACTGAAACTTCTGGTTCAGCAATGTTCACTTTTGCCTTTATTAAGGGGGTTCAAAATGGATGGTTAGATGCAGAAGCTTATGCTCCGGCTACCCGAAAGGCGTGGATGGCTTTAGTGCCATATCTCAATGAAAAAAATCAGGTGGGCAATGTCTGTGTAGGAACGAATAAAAAGAATAGCAAACAGTACTATTATGACCGTCCGCGTCGCACTGGTGATTTTCATGGACAGGGACCTTATTTGTGGTGTGCTGCTGCCCTTATGGAAAAATAATCGTTTCTGTATGGAGCTCTAGTTGAGGCTTTGGAGGGGATTTTTGCCAAATTGGATAATTTTTTTTATTTATAGCCCAATTTGTTTTATTCAATGTGGAGGATGTTCTTTAACTTTGCCTTAACAATTTAGTACAAATAGAATCAGGCGGGCTGATTCACATTAATGTTTTATATGAGTTTGAAATATTTACTTTGTGGGATGGCTTTTGTAGCATGTGCTACTATTGCTAGAGCTTTTAATAATGTGCCGGAATCGATTTCTGCATCTATTTTCTTGAAAGTTCCAGGGAATGACGCGAAGCGTTATCCATTGACTTTTCAGAAGTCTCAAAATAATAACGGCACTTATTATTTGGAGAATTCGGAAAAGATGCCGTTGACTGTGTCTCAAAACATAGTAGATGGTGATGATGGGTTACGTATTAGTGTGTCTATTACCGCATTGGAAGATATTTACTTTAATTACAGTCAGCAGGTGGCAACAGATTTCCGTCATAACGATTGCCTATTCTATATGCCGGGGTTCTGGTATCGGCGTAATCTGCGTTCGCCCAAGGAAGCCCCTTCATTTCATACTTCAGACAGTTGGATTGTAAGTGAAGACAGGTTAAGCGCGCCTCTCACCGGGATTTTCTGTGAGAAGAAACAACGTTTTATGACTGTCAACAGACTGGATAAATTTGTAAATAGCACGTTGGCTACCCATCGTGAAGGTGAGATTATTCTCTCGGATAAAACTTCTTTGGGATATACCGGATTTGAAAATAAGGATGGGGTTGCTACTCTTTCTTTCGGTTTTCCTTATCGGGAGGCTCCTAAAAGTTATATCCGTAAATTGACATTAGCTCCGGCTGTAACGGCTTATCAGCATCTTAAAAAAGGAGAGACGATTTTGTTGACTTGGCAAATTACTGAAGGTGAAGCTAAGGATTACTCTGATTTTGTGCGCCATACTTGGGAGTATTGTTATGATACATATTTGCCTAAACCTGTAGATACTCCCTATTCAATTGAATATATGAAGCAGACTCTTAGCCAATTCTTTGTAAGTAGTTTTGTAGATAAATATCCGTTGGTATATAATTCGGGTATACATCTTAGAACAGATGCGTGTACAAGTAATGGGCAGGCGGAAGTCGGTTTTATAGGGCGTGTTCTTCTGAATGCATTCAATGCCTGGGAATATGGTTGGGAATGTAACCGGGAAGATTTGAAGGCTAACAGCGCCAAAATATTCGACAGTTATTTGAAGAATGGTTTCACGGAAGCAGGCTTTCTCAAGGAATCGGTAAATTATGACAAGAACTTTGAGGATCCTGTTCATAGTATCCGTCGTCAATCGGAAGGACTTTATGCAATTTTTCATTTCCTGGCTTATGAAAAAGAAAAAGGTCGTAAGCATCCGGAATGGGAACAGCGATTGAAAAACATGTTGAACATGTTTCTGCAATTGCAAAATGCTGATGGTAGTTTTCCACGAAAGTTCCGTGATGACTTCTCGATTGTAGATAAAAGCGGAGGAAGTACTCCTTCGGCTACATTACCTTTAGTCATGGGATATAAATACTTTAAGGATAAACGTTACTTGGATAGTGCTAAGCGGACTGCGGATTATTTGGAAAAAGAACTGATTTCTAAGGCCGATTATTTCTCGTCTACTCTTGATGCGAATTGCGAAGATAAAGAAGCGTCACTTTATGCTGCAACTGCTACCTATTATCTTTCATTAGTTACTAAAGGGGAGGAACATAAGCATTATGCTGATCTGACGAAGCAAGCCGCTTATTTTGCATTATCGTGGTATTATTTGTGGGATGTTCCTTTTGCTCCCGGACAGATGCTGGGTGATATTGGTTTGAAAACACGTGGCTGGGGAAATGTTTCGGTAGAAAATAATCATATTGATGTGTTTGTATTTGAATTTGCCGATGTACTTCGTTGGTTATCGAACGAATATAAAGAATCCCGTTTCTCGAACTTCGCAGAAGTGATTTCAACCTCTATGCGGCAGTTATTGCCTTATGAAGGACACATGTGTGGCATTGCCAAAGTGGGTTACTATCCGGAAGTTGTTCAACATACCAGTTGGGATTACGGGAAGAATGGCAAAGGATATTATAATGACATTTTCGCACCCGGATGGACTGTTGCTTCTTTATGGGAATTATTTACTCCTGGGCGTGCCGAGATTTTTATGGAAAGGTAATATAATAAATTAATTTGTAATGACATCAAGAAGAGATTTTCTTAAAAAAGCTGGGTTGATTTCTGCTGCTTTTGCAGTTCCCGCTCTTAATGTGAATGGAAATACCACACAATCCAAGATACGTTTAAAGAATACCAAGATTGCAGTGGATGATCGGTGGGATGTTATTGTAATTGGTGGAGGACCTGCTGGATGTACTGCTGCGATTTCTGCGGCCCGGGAGGGAGCTAAAACTTTGCTGATTGAGGCAATGGGACAACTTGGCGGTATGGGAACAGCAGGTATGGTTCCGGCATGGTGTCCGTTTTCTGACGGCGAAAAGATTATTTATCGAGGCTTGGCGGAAAAGATATTCGAGGCATCAAGAAAAGGAGTGCCTCATGAGAGAAAGCAAAAACTGAATTGGGTGAATATAAATCCTGAATATTTGATGCAGGTTTACGATCGGATGGTCGCTGAATCGGGGGCAAAAGTCCTTTTCTTTTCGAGGGTTGCTGCTGTTGAGATGTCAGCTGATGATACGGTAGATGCTATCATCGTAGCAAATAAATCCGGGCTTGTTGCATTCAAAGCAAAAGTCTTTATTGATGCGACGGGAGATGGAGATGTGGCTACCTGGGCAGGTGCTTCATTTAAAAAGGGAGGTGAGGATGGTATACTGCAAAGTTCTACTTTGTGTTTCTCGTTTGCTAATGTCGATAGCTATAACTACAATCTCATAGGTCCTTCATTGCATACGAGTAACAAAAATAGCCCTATCTTTGACGCGATTAAGTCCGGAAAATATCCATTGATAGGCAGACATTTCAATAGTAATCTGATCGGTCCGGATGTGGTACAATTTAATGCAGGACACATTGATAATGTTGATTCGACCGACCCATGGGCTACTACGCGGGCGATGGCTACCGGTAGGCAAATCGCTGAACAATACTTGGAGGCACTGAAAGAACTTCAGCCTAAAACTTTTGGTAGTGCTTTTGTTGTAAAGACTGCCTCCTTGTTGGGGGTTAGAGATAGTCGTCGGATTGAAGGGGATTATACGTTTACTTTCCAAGATTGGCTGGAGCGTAAAACATTTGAAGATGAGATCGGACGTAATTGTTACTATATTGATGTTCATAAACCGGGGCATAAAGAGACGCGTTACAAAAAAGGCGAATCTCATGGAATTCCTTATCGTTGCTTGACTCCTAAAGGTATGAAGAATCTATTGACCGCCGGACGCTGTATTTCTACTGATGAGGAAGCTTTTGGAAGCTTACGAGTGATGCCACCTTGTCTGGTGACTGGTGAAGCTGCCGGAATGGCTGCGGTACATGCTATCAAACAAACAAAGAATGATGTTCATAAGATTGATGTAGGTTTTCTACGCAAAAGATTAAAAGAAGAGGGGCAATATTTCTTATAAATACATTAGGGATGAATTTTATGGGATGTTCCTCTTGACAAATCCTTTTAAATGTTGTATCTTTATAGTCTGGAAAAGAGCTTAAACCTTGTAAATAACAGATAAAAGAATATGAAATTGATGACTTGAATGGTATAATATTATAACAAATCTGGACGTGTTCCCTAATAAATATTGGGAAGGATATACCGGATATAGGCAAAAAGGCTGCAAATTTTATGAAATTTGCAGCCTTTTTGTTGTAAAAGATGGATTTATAAACTCGGAAATCCAATGGCAGAGTTTTTAATAAACTCAGATACCGTTCTTAATAAACTACTCAAAAGTTTATTAAAAACGTACTATTTGTTTATGTGGAAATTTGTTTGTTTTTTTATAAAATCTTAAATTGGCGTTTAGAACATTCTTTGTTGAAGATAACTATACTTTACAATTTGAAAAGTAATCAAACGAAACAACAGCTTTCCTGTTGGCTAAATTTATACATGAAGTTCCAGAACGAACCGTGTTCCTTTCGTATAATTCGTATCCAGTGTCAGGCTTCCGTTCATCTTGGCAGCAATTAGTGAACAGATCGGTAATCCTAGTCCATCTCCTGTAGTCAGGTCTTTCACTTCTGTGAAAGGTTTGAAGAGATTTTCCTGTTGCTCTGCCGGAATTCCAGTTCCTGTATCCGTAACGATGAATTGGTGCGTGTGCGCTCCCCGTTTCTTGAATTCGAGACTGATACGACCCTGATCGGTGTAGAAAGCGGCATTTTTCAGTAAATAGAGAAGAATGCGTTCCAATTGTTCCTTGTTTGTCTTTACCTGAAGTTTTGGTGCATTGACTGAAGATGTGACATCCTGTTTTATGTATTCTTTAACTTTATCCATCACATTCTCACAGAAAGTTCCCACGTTGATTTCACTTAGTTCATAAAACTCGGTTAATGAGTTTTCCAAAGATGACAGTTCTTGAATGTCATCACTGAATTTCTTCAAAGCTGCGACTTGTCCCTGCATTTGGGCCGCTTCTTGAGGAGCCTTTTGTGACAGTTCTTCGGCTGAAGTAGCCAGCGTATTCAGGGTAGGCTCCATTTGCGAAGATATATTCTGTATGAATTTGGTTTTTAGCTCGTTGTGTTCATTGGCAATTTTTACACTTTTCTTTAATTTACGATTGTTGGCGATGAATCGTAGCAATATCACAGCCAGTATTGCCAGGCCGGCTACCAATATGACTGCCAGCACACAGAGACCTATGATTATATATTGCTTGGCAGATAGTGAGTCGTCCTTTTCCTGTATGGTCAGTTGGCTTTCGTCATATTTTCTCTTCAGTACATTTAGTTCGTCTTGTGCGGTTAATGCTTTTACCGAGTCTGTCCAGACAATGAAACTTTCGTAAGTGCGTTCCATCAGTGGAGCATTATTGCCTTTTCGTGCAATATTGATAAGATTCTTGTAGCAATCGCTCACTTTGGCGTAGTCCTTCTTTTCCTTATATTGGTTGATAAGTTTGCGGAAACAGGCATCGCCTTGTGTACTTTGGTTGAAAGTATAGTAATAATTGGCTTTTGTATACAACAGTACCTCCGTTAGGGAGTCATTCTTTGCAAGATTAGCCATTTCTTCCAGTTTGTCCAACTGAATCTTTGCTTGTGCGGGATTTTTCAGTGCGGTGTACATCTGCAATCGTTCCTTGTTTATAAGGAAACGCAGGTCATAAAAGACTTTCTTTTTATTCTGTTCTCCGGTCCATAGAAGCTGCTCCATGTCACGGCAAAGCTCGAATCCCTCTTTGTAAAAGTTCTCTCTGACGTATAAAGCATTAGCCTGAACGCCACATTCTATTGCTTGTGGATAGTTTTCGCGGCTTGCAAATGCTTCGTATGCTTTTTTGAATAAGTAACGTGCTTTGATGTAATCTTTTTGATTAAGACTGCTTTGTGCTTGTTTTTTTAGTTCTGTGGCTCTGTCTTGGGGAGTTTGCGCATAAGCCATTATGCTCAAACAAAATATCATTAAAAGACTTGTTATCGACGTTTTCATATTTATTGCATATTTGTTTGTCACAAATGTAAAACAAATATATGAAAAAAGATAGTGTTATCGATGAAATAATTCTATTCTGTTTCTATTCATTATTATTATCCTGCCCAGTTCTCTCTGTCGAGATTCCGATAGCTGATGGCTTCTGCCAAATGACTAGGAAGTATTTGTTCTACTCCTTCCAAATCAGCGATTGTACGGGCAACTTTTAAAATCCGGTCATAGGCTCGGGCAGACAAATTGAATCGTTCCATTGCGTTTTTTAGCAATGCGAGTCCTTTCTCATTCGGTTGAGCATACATTGCAAGCAATTTGCTGTTCATTTGTGCATTGCAATAAATTCCGGCATATTCGGTGTATCGTCTTTCCTGCAGTTGACGGGCTTTTATCACTCGTTGCCGGATGATATTGCTCGGTTCTCCCTGCCTTTGATCGGAAATCTTATCAAAAGGTACAGGAACGATCTCTATTTGAATATCAATCCGGTCTAATAATGGACCGGATATCTTATTCAAGTACTTTTGGACTTGCCCGGGACTGCATACACACGCTTTTGTCGGATGGTTATAATATCCGCAGGGACATGGATTCATGGATGCGATCAGCATCAGATTGGCCGGATAACTGATAGTGCTTTTGATGCGGGAAATGGTGATTTGACGGTCCTCCAATGGTTGGCGCAATACTTCTAGCACTCCTCGGTTGAATTCCGGTAACTCGCTATTCTTAAAATACTTGCACCATTGTAGAAACTTTCTTATCTTTGCGAGAGGTAAAGACTATTATCTGTGCTATTATATTGCATTATAGATAGTTAGCTAATAGTCTTGATTGCAATAATATTAAATGTAACAGATATGAGAGCTGCATTTTTGATTAGGTGCTCAACTAAGAAGCAAGACTATGAGCGACAGGTAAATGACCTAACTAGACTGGCTAAGAAGTTTGGTTATACGTCAAGTGATAATATGATATTTGGTGAGCATATCACTGGTAAAGATGATGCAAGTAAGAGAGATAGGCAGTCTATTCAACGTCTAAAAGATGCTGCTATTAATAAGGAATTTGATGTCGTTTTAGTGTCGGAAGTTAGCCGAATGAGTCGTGACCCTATGTCGGGTCGGTTATATGTTAGACAGCTTATCAACATGGATATTCCTGTGTATTTTAGGGATATTGATACTTGGACTATAGACCCTGTAACTGGCAAGAAAGTTAGAGATGCTGAAACTATTATAGGTGCTGCCTTTGATGCTGCTTGGAAATACATAAAGAGTATGAAAACACAAATAGCATCTGGTAGACGTGATGAACTGGATAACAATCAAATGAGTATAGGACAGCCCTTCTTTGGTTATAAAAGATATGGTGGTAGAGATAAGGGTAAGAAGAATAGTTGGGTGATAAATGATGATGCCGCTAAAGTTGTGGTAGATGTATTTGAAGAATATGTTAAAGACGGTGCAACACTGAAATCTACAGCTTTGGCTATTACTGCCAAGTATGGTGAACAATTTAATAAGAAATTCAGCATAGGGACTATAGAGCATATTTTAACCTTTGAACCTTATTGTACTGGTATAAAGGTTGTATCTCTTACTGACCCAGATACAGAAGATGTAGATGAGTTTGAAGTCGAGATACCTACTATCATAACTAGGGCTATGTTCGATAAAGCCACCACTAAGAGAGCTACAAATAGAACTGCTAGAACTCCTTATCCAAAACAGGCTACTTATATATTGAGTAAACTTCTTAAATGTCCTATCTGTGAACACTCATTAACTCCACAGAAACGTGGTGGAGATAAGGGGGATAAATATAGATTGATGAATGGGAAGGTAGCTATTAGGTGGTCATGTATGTCGGGTATCAATAATGCTACAGATTGTAGTAGTCGCATTACAATTAGTAATGAGAAATTAGAAGCTATTATTTGGGGCTTAGTTAAACAGGAGTTAATAGGATTTGCCAATTTGAATGATGAGGATAGAGTAGCTAGGGTGGTGGAACTTACCGATAAAATAACCAATTTGGAAATGAATATAGCCAACTTTACATCTCATATATCTAACATGGATAGATTGATAGAAAGAGCTTATAGTGCTTATATGGATGCTCCGGATTCTGTAATGGATATAGCTAAAGATAAGTACTATAAAACCCTAACTAAGTGTGAGAATGAGAGAGCGGAGTGCAAGGATAAGATAGAAGCTTTAAATGTAGAGAAGTTAAGATTGGAGAATATGAGGACGTTCTTCAACCAACCTACTTTACCAAAGGATGCCATTGAGAAGGCAGAATCAGACCCTATTAAAATGAGGAACTTAGTAATGGAACTAATAGACAAGATATATCCTTATAGGATTACAACCTATGTATCACCAGCTACTAATAGGATAATGAGGAATGGTATAGTTTTATTGGAAGTATATACTATAAATGGAATTTATAACGTACTATATGACGGTAATCAGAGGAATAACAAGGTAGCCTATTATATTAGTGGTGTTTATGCTACATTTCAAAATGGAAGGAATAAGTTTGATGCTTATGATACTGGAGAGTACTTTGTTATCTCTCATGCTACATTGGTGACTGAAACAGAAGATGTAGATATGTTAGTAACCTTTAATGAACTGATAAAGATATGTATGCAGAATGGTTGGGAAATAGATTATACTTACAAGATGTAATATTTCACTGAATATAATTATTAACTAGTAAATGTGGTTGATTATTGAAAATGAGGTTGTGCCAATGTCTTGACACAACCTCACGAAAGATGCTATTGGGCGTTTAATGCAGCTAAAGCTGCTTCTAAAGCTTCTTTAGACATGCCACTCAATAACTGTGCTTGACTTGAATGTTTCAGTTCTGTACAGTTCTTAATCCATTCACTGTAAACTGCTATTCTTGCATCACACCAAGAAACAAGGTCGGAAGCTGTTGCTCCCTCTTTATACCACATTCCATAAGTTCTATGCATTTCTGCACGTTTACGTTCTTCAGCACTCTTTGCATTTACATTTTCAGAATTTGACATAGTTTTAATTATTAAGTTAATAATAAATTTATTACCAGCAAACCTTACTGGATATTCAGATTATAAGCTAGTAAATTAACTATCATCTGAAAATGCGTTGCAAATGTAGTATGAAATTTAATAACCTCAAAGGAATAATAAGGATTTCTTGTATGATAATTAATTCTTATATAATAATTGATTTATACGTAATATTGTATCTAGCCTATCAAGTATTATCTAAACAAGTTATTTGAATGGCTAGGTAATAATACTACTAGTCCATACTAATAGAGCTATTAGAAGCAAGTATATGGGAATTTACTAAAGTAAGGTAGGATATATGGTTATACAAAGACTTTATATCCTACGTTCTTTATTATATCCCCAATTGTAGAACTTCTTAAACATCTCCCAAATGTAGCCAATAAATCCAATTACGATAAATGGCAGGAAAGGCAGAAGAAGGCTACTCCAACCATATCCCAAACACAGCCCTACAATTACGCCAATGACATATAAGGCTGTTATAATTCCGCAACCTATCATTACTCCTCTTCCTCCTGCCATTGCGTATTTAATTGGAGTATTAGGAGTGAAGAAGTCTGGTTCTTTATTCTCTGATTGATTATTATTCATATTAGTTTATTTATAGTTACGAGATATTAGTTTAATTCTTATCTTTGTAGTAGAATTTCATAAAAGTTGCTAGTTATGGGTGTTCTATTGGTTACAGGTATTTTGAAGGAGATAACATGTTTACAAGCTGTTGCTGATGATGAAGCGTGTAAATATGGTTACGAGTCGTGGATAGCCTACTGTTATAAAACCAATATATTTATAAGATTCATTACTATATGCCCTTGCTGTAAGAAGTCATTTACTAATGACAACCCTGCTGTTGGTGGGCATGTACTTGCTGAATATGGACGACTAGATACAGAAGGTAGACTTATTTATACCAAGTATATTACTCCTATCTGTAAGAAGTGTAATGACCGTTTTAAGAACAATCAAGCTTGGAAAGTATTTAAAGTCCGTGGTTATCATTTATGTCAAGTACCTAATAAGCCACCTAAACGGTAAACTTTAACATCAAAGAATATATCTTAATGATTAAATCTAATAGAACAAGAATATAGCTCGATTTCTTGTGAAGTTACTGATTATTAATCTATTGAACCAATGAATCATGTTAAAGTAAGTTACCGTTACATTTCTTGAATATCTCTTCAATCAGCTTCTCCATTTCCTTAGACTTCTTAGGGTTACAGTTTACAGGATTGTCAACCTTTACTAGTTCATTCTTATCATTTAGTTCGTATCTAGTTACACGATACTGTTGCTTCTTGTTTCTTTTCATATTCATAATTTACCTCCATTCTTATATCCTAGTTTACCTAGCTCATTTACTTAGATTTGGGTATAAATATCTCCTTACCATTCTCATCGTATTCTGCTTTAAATGGGTTAAGAACCTCTCCATGCCTAGTTAAGCAATCAGTATCATCTTCATCCCCTACACCTGTATCATACTCATCACCGAATAAGAATGGTACTTCTCTCTGTACAAGTCTTCTGTCTCCAGTCTCTAAGTTAGTTACATAGTACGTACCCATATTAATATAGGTGTACTCTTTACCGTCTACAACCTCTGTATAAGGATATTCTTCCATAATATTACTCTCTATTATTTATAATTGCTGGAGCTGCTGTACCAAATCCATACTTATTAAACTTCTCATAAATTCTTCTTATTAATATCAGAAAGCCGCTGGACTAGGAGGCATATTTCTAAGCTCCTCTAAGCTATTAACTCCAAACATTCTACATAGTTCCTCTAAAGTGGGTGGAGTTAAATCACAAGGCTCAATGAAAGATTTGTCTACTGCAATTCCTAATTCCTCCATAATATCCCACATCTCACTTGCTGTCTTTGTTTCCATACATTTAATACTCTTAATACTCTGCTGTTATCATACTCATTCATAGTTATTCATCTGCCTGTTCATCTAGCATATCATCATCTAACTCCTCATGTATAAAAGCTAATATTTCACCTGTTATAGCGTTCTTAATACATTTGAATCCGGGTGCAATTTCTTCAACTGTCTTCTCACATTTGATAGTGCACCACTCTGGTATTGTTTTATCCTCACTTTCCATTGTTATAATTATTAATAGTAGCCGCAGTAGGAACTCCAACTGCTGTACCAAATCCCATTCATGTTAGTAATTCCACCACTCTTCATATATAGGATATCCTAAGTTGTGGAACTCTGTGTTCTCATCTGGAATAACTTCCGAATACTCATCTAATTTAATATCAGTCCCAATTACTTTAAGTCCCATTATACGTAGATTACCATTAATGTATTCATAATTCTCTACTTTACTAAGTAGATTAAAGAACTCTTCTGATTCAACAATTGCCTTATGTGCTATTAAGTAGTCTGGAAATACAGTAATACTACACCATTTATCAACATCTGCCCTAAGAGAAGTTAGAGATTCAGGACATTTGTTGTCCCAATAGTCCAATAGAATACTTGCCAATATCAGTAATTCATTCCTTTTTATGCTCGGAAACTTCTGTAAAACTAAATCAATTTCATTCATATCCATTACGTTCCTTATCTATAATGTGATACATCTTCTCAAATGTAATTCCTATCGCAGACATATCATAGCTCTTAATAACTCCTTCATTAGAAATTACTCTCACTTGTAACGTGTCTTTGTCTGATTTATGAGATGTTATGTGGTGAGTACGCTTCTTATCAAATTCTGGAGTAAATATATCTAATTCGTTTCTGAAATGAGATTGATTAATATAGTTTACTATGTAGTCATAATCGTTAATGATTTGGCATAGTTTTATAAAGTCTTGACAACAATAGATAGATTTTTTATAATCTTCAAACATTAACTTAAAGCTATCCACTGTATATTCCTTATTGGCATTATAAAACTTTATTCTTGCTATAACTCCTCCGTCTGATAAATCAGATAATTTAGTTATTCTTCTTTGTGGTCTGCTTATCCACATTTCCTCTATTAAATCCATAAGTTGTTCCTCCGATTTAATGTATTACACTATCTGCATGTAGAACTCCAATGTAAGCTTTGCATCCTTATCTTCTAAATTATTAATGAATGCTTCGGGGGCTTTCCAAAACTCTTCTCTTGATAGCCCATATCTATCAAGTACTTTATTGATTCCTTCCATCCAATGTTCTGCTGTTATCATATTAATTCATTTAAGATTATTAGTTGCATATCTATGATATAGAGTTAGTCATTATTAAAGAAGTAAACAACTGGAGATATGTTAAGTATTGTTACTAGGTTGCTCATCTAGCATATCATCTAACTTCTCTGTTAAGTTACGCAGAGGAGGACCTGAGTGTACAACCCTATCAACCTTCCACATCTCTGCACATACTTCCTCTGCTGTAATCTCTCCTGCTTCAAATTTAGCGTAAAGTTCATCAAATAGCTTACTATATTCACTATTACTCATTTCTATCATAGTTCATTCACTCCCTCTTCTGTTAATTCCCCAGAATCACATTTAGCACAAATGTTTATATTCATTGTTGCTTTCTCCAATAAAATGAAAATGCTAGCTCTGTTTCATTATTGTTTATAGCAATAAATACATCTATCTCCCCCCATTCATATAGCCTTTCATCTATCTGTAGAAAGTGAGAATGCGGGATAAATTTAAATTCAAGAGTAACATACTCTCCTAAATATTTAAAACTTAGACTTACTTTCTTCCTTTCTATTATTTGAGGCAACATATTATCATATATATTACATATAACCTTTGCTATCTTGTATGCTTTGTATTTAGTGATTAATTTGTTTGTACAAATAGCCCCAGATATTAGTAGTGGAATATATTGACAACCTCCCTCTAAGATAGCAACACCGTCCATAACCAGAAAGGTATAATGAATAATCATAACTGCCATTGCTATACACAAGACTATATTTGTAAATATATACTTCTTGGAACTTGTCAATTCATACCTATAAAACCTATGCCAGTTGTAATTATGCTCCCTTTGTTGGTAATCACTATTCTTGTTTTGTCCAACAAATAGTTTGTACACATTATAAGGGGTTGGTGCATATATACCTATATCACGAGTATATATATCATAAGGGCTTTGTTTATCATAATGGTTTAGTTCACGGTTTGACTGCATAAATCTAGACCGCCACTTATACTTTCTTCTCAAATATCCTATTATACTTGCTATACACGAAATAAGGCAAATAATAAACACTATTACACTCATACTTCCCAGTCTTTAATATAATCAACAATCTTCTTAAATACATCACCTGCCATTAGTTCACCACTTGCAGGTAATCCAGTCTTATTAATGGAAACTATGATACTATACTTGGGATTATTGGCAGGGAAGTAACCACAGAACTCAACTGCATACATATCCTTAGTACTATCCTCATTAGTAGATAATGAACTAGTTCCCTGCATACCTGCAACTAGTACCTTATCAGACTTGGCAGGTTGACCTAATCCGTCAGTAACATTAAATACTAGAGCTTTCTTCAAACTATCAATACTAGCCCTACTTGCTATTTGGGGATTAATAACTACTACACTGTCCTTGTATAGTTGAGGCTGTATCATCTTCCCATTATTAGCAATAGCATTATAGAAGGTTAGTATTTGAATTGGCGATACGTGTTGGTTATAACCAATACTAGACCATACAAAGGCTGTCTTAGTCCAGTTGTTATCTTTAGGAGTTACAATGTGTGCAGGCTTTAGATTGGCTATTCCTGTGATACTATCCGGTTTACCATAGCTCATATTAGCTAATAAATCAAAGTACGATTGGGGATTATTACCAAATGCTTTCTCCATTGTCTTATAAATGGCAATATTGGAACTAGTTGCCAATCCTTCTTGTACTGTAAGCTCACCATATCCACCTCTATGCCAATTATGGTCTTTAAGTTCTCTGCCATGAACTTGATAGATACCATTTCCAGTATCAACCTTATCACTCAATTTCACCTTACCAGTTTCTAAAGCTGCCAATAGCGATATTGGGTGCATCAGACCAGTAGACTGCCATACAGAGAAGTTCTCGCATGGTTGGTAGTTCGTACTGTCTTTCCTAGTAAGTCCAACCAGAGCTTTTATTTGCCCTGATTGAACTTCCATTACTATAACCTGCCCAGATTGGGCGTTTATCTCTGATAACTTGCTTTCCAATATGGCAGTAGCATTAGTTTGTAATGTACTGTCAATGGTGGAAATGGGTACTGTTACTTGCTGTTTATGTTGACAAGCTGATAAAATGCATAATATAACCAATGTTGCAATTATTCGCTTCATATTCTGTAAAATGTATTATTGTACTTTAATGTTTTGTACCAGAACAATCACGCTTTATTGTTTTAACTAAATCCATTTTATTTCCTCCTTCATCTTCTAAAGATAATGTGGTTGAAGTTAATGTTAGTATTTTAATTTTCAAAGAAGAATTTTCGTCCCCTTCAATATGAATGATAATTTCTTTCTGTTTAGAATTATACTCGAAAGTTCCTTTAAAAATCAACTTCCTCATTGTCACTTTTTTTGTGCTTATAACCCCAATATCATTCCAATGCGAGCATTTATTATTTGATTGAAATTCAAATCTATAAGTGGTGAAACAATCATCTTCTTTTTCTGTTTCATAATCCGTAAAAGTCCAAGTTCCCAATAATGGTAAATATTCCGATTCAATATTTTGCGCTTGCACTCCAATTCCTCTTATACAAAGAAAAAGAATAATGATAATAGTATATGTTTTCATGATTGAATTTATTCTATGAGTTTATATTAATAGGTTACTGTTTTTTTTGAAGTTGCAGGCATATTCTGTAACAGTTTGAGTAGATAATCTGCAATACATGCTCCCACATCGTTAGGATTATACTTTAGATTATGCTTCTTTCTAAACTTCTTATTATTAAATTGAGGATTACCATAATATCCTCGCTTATCCGTAAGAGTATTATCATCATTGATTACAAATCTCCCACTACGTATTCCAGGTACTACTTCATTAAATACTGCTTCAATGAAAGGACGTTGCAATTTTGTTTTTATCCTTTCATTAGAAATATAAACCTCTGGATTTTTTTGTATAGCTACAATGAAAGCATTTTTGTTATATAATTCCCCTCTGTATTTTATATATCCATTATCTTGGGCATATATACCTATATAACAAATAGAAAACAACAATGAAATTAATATTTTTTTCATTTGTAATAATTTATAAGTTAAACATTAAAGTTATATGAATTTCAATCAATATATCAATTCTCGTTTTCGCTAATAAATTTGATTTAAAATATAACGTTCTAGTTTTGGAATAACAATTACTATAGCTGTTCTCTGTCCATATTTATCTTGACCAAAGTGCGTAAAAGTCCCGCTAAATTCAAATTCATTAGCAACAATATCTTCTGGATGTTCCAGTGCATATTGCTTTATATCACTGACATTTACCGTTCTAATTATCAACGCCTTGCTCCTTCTTCTTTCTTCATTTTCTTTTATCACCTTATTACATTCGTGAATTAAATCTTTTCCCGTTAAAGTCCTAATATGTTTTCTTACAGTAATTTGTGGAGCTTTATAATAGTCAATTTCTTTAGACAATGCTTCTTTTTCATCCATATAGGCGACTTCCTCTATGAATTTCGTTTCTGCAAAATCCATTTGCTTATCAATAGATGATGTACAAGAATAGAGTATCATGCACAACGCCATTATAAATACATAAATAGATAATCTGATTGTTTTCATATTACATCATTTTAATACGTTTATAAATAAGCATAACTATCTGATTGTTAACAGTCGCTCCTATAGTTATTCTACTCAATACTCCTTTAGCTTTATTGGCAACTACCATTACTCCATTTTTACCATATCCTCTATATTCATAACCATCTTTAGAGGTTAAAGTAATAGTCTCATTCTGATAAGTAACAGTAGCTTTGGTAGAGCTGATTAGAGTTGCCGTAATATTAGGTGCATTAACAGTAGTTACTTTCTCATTATTAATTACTGCATAGTCAAATTTATAGTTGTCAGCAAGTATGTTAATGCTGAACATACCCAGTAAACATATAAACAATATTTTTCTTAATTCCATGATAATAAATCATTTTTTCTTATATCTCCAACGTTCGATAATTGCATACAATACAAATCCAATTATCAGTATCACTGTGAATATTTCAGCACCATATCCAGAAGAAGAATCTGCATAGTCAGACATTCTACCTCTGCTTAATAAAATTATCAATGAATACATAAACTTAATTTTAATAGTTCTGTATGTTATTACCATTCAACCTTTTAAGTAAAAATGAATAATCATCCTACTCAAAAAAATATATTACTATTTGCTAAATTTCGTTCTACTATCTGATAGCAGAATTGTCTGTAGATAAGTAGTATGTCTGCTTCTTATAAATATTGATTTATACTCCCCAATTCTCCCCAAGAAAGTAGTTAATCATAGTATTTAAAGTATTAGAGAACTGATAGCATATAATTGAATGCTATAATACTTTATCTTGTCACAAATATAATAATTACTTAGTTTATTTGCCCAAAGATTTTAATATAAAAATGCCTAATCTCTGGATTTAGTAAGGATTTTAACAGTCTACATACTGTTTGAGAGGTAGGGACTAGTTGTAAATATGCCTGTTTCATAGTCTATCATTTGTTGTATCCAGTTCCCAATAGATACAATTCTACATACAAAAAAGGTGTGGGAACTATCAGCATATCTGTTCCAAGGTATCGCCAAACACCCACACTACAAATACACACAAGTTGCCCACACCTAGACTATGATATTCTGCTAAATAGCAGGTATATAGCCAAGCATGGGCGTTGTGCATATCCTCGTAGTGTAAAATTTTGGCGAAATTCTGGAACAAGGATAATGCAAAACGCCTTTCGTTAAATAAATATGTTATTCCATTACTGGAACGGCACAAATATACGAAAAGCGTTTGTATTATAACTAAACCTGTGTGTTAAAAACTAAGACAATCATAGGTATTTAATAATTCTTCTTGTCTCAATCCCAAGTATCTCTTAGTAATTGATACACTGGAATGATTGAATAGCTCCATGAGCTTAACAAGTGCAAGCTCTGAATTATCGTTATTCATGTTGTAGACCTGTCTGCCAAAGGTCTTTCTAAGAGAATGACACGAAAAATTGCCTATTTGTAGCCTGTATTTTTTCTTAATCTCCTTCAACATGACATTGATTCTCTGAACTGTGTACACTGTCCCCTTCTGACTTATCAATACAGGAGCATTTATGCCAACTGGATTTATATGCTCATAACAATCTCTGATATGTTGCTGTAGCTGCATATTAATCCTAATTGTCCTTTGCTTCCCTGTCTTAATCTCTATAATGGTAAATTCTTCTGCATCTAATATCTGATTCCACCTCAAAGCAAGAATATCAGAAATTCTTAGACCTGTGAAGCAACCTAAAGCGATAAGAAGTGACATCTTATAGTTACTATCCCTTGCCAACTTTCTTACTAAGTTCATTGCTTCGCTCCATTGCAGATAATCTGCTGTTGTACTTGAATATTTAAGTGACATAATGTTCTGTTTTATAGTAAAACTAATAAAAGTGAATATTATTTTTTAATTGGAATATCTAACTTGCTGATTACTAGTTAAACATTCACTAATAAAGAAAGTGAACATTTTTATAAAGCAAGGACACTAAGCAAATAATGTCCTTACTTCATTCAACCTATATAAAAGGTAGGTGGGCTTCATCCAACACGCCACTGTCAACTATCCGTTTGCAAAGTTCGTGTGATGCCTGATTCCTAAGGTCTGTACCATAGTTCCTACTACCAACCATGCGAATAATCTCTACTATGGTTTTCATTAATTCCTGCTGTAGTGTACGGTGGTAACACTTTGTACTTTCAGCAAACCTTTTAGGATTCCAACTATAATCGTTCAAGGCTCTTTCAAGTTCTTGCGCTGCCTTGTATTCGCGACTGCCTTCTATTACCATATTCTTTAATATTTAAGAGGTTTATAAATAAAAAGAGCACCTGTATGGATGCTCTTTGTTTTTTCTGCATTTTAATGTACTACTTCACCGTAATAATCTTGTATATAGTCCAGATAATCATCAAGAAGAATACAACAGGTGAGATTGCACACGCAATAAAGAAAACTATAATCCAAAATGTAACGACTACTAACGTTTGTAACATAAATCTTTGATTATTAATAAGTGATATAATAAAGAAAGGACACCTATACTTTATTATATAGATGCCCTTTTTCTGTATTTGACAATCCTGTATATTCTCAAATACCACTAACTAAGAAACCACTGATATTTGTCATCTATTCCACGTAAAACGTTGTTAATTCCAACACTGATTTCCGTTGCATTAACTGCCCGTTGCAAATAAGTGTCCACATAACTATTTTTGTTGGATTGGGTGAGCAAATTGTGAAAATCGAAAAGAGAAATAGCATTATCTTTCATTCCAAACGCTTCGTTGTGATAGAAGTCACGGCAAACACTGTTTATCTGGCTGTCAGTTATCAATAGTTTAGGTATTGATTTCTGATAACCAATTGGCAATGCTTGATAGCAACGACAACGACCAATGATTTGTGCAAACTGTGATTCACTAAGTGAAGTGTTGGATAAAGTTTGCATCAAATGGATTTCTTTGGCAGGATTGAAATTGTTAAACAAGTCAAGCACATTTCTATAGAGTTCACCAATATTTGAAACTTCCATAGAGAACTTAACTCCTTCTCCTGTGAGTACCTGATTGCTACAAATGCGAACACGCCACCCAATAAAGCAAGAGAATTTCTCCAAACCTTTTGTTGAACGATAGAGGTTCAAGTCTGAATAGTTCCTTACTCCACCCACGCACAATTCAAGTTTCTGCCCATTTATTGTCTCATAAATAGTTGGAATGGTAAAGGCAAAAGCAAGTCTTTGATAGAATTGTGTTTTTTCACATTCCAACAGTTCAGAAGCTTTCTTGCCCAAACTTTGGGGAGTTCTGCCACGTACAATATGACTGCAACGAATATCAGGCGCATTTACTGTCTCCCCTGCATAAAAAGAACTGGCTGCATCATGCACACATGATATAAAATCCTGATGTGCGATTGTCAACTCTTGGTTTGCCCATGTAGGTACAACGCATTGAGTTGTCAATTCTTCCAATGTAACGGGATTTGTGTTAGCATCTAAAAACGATACACTTGATTTAACAACAGGCTCTTCTACTACTATAGTTGCATCTTCTGCAAATTCACCAAAGTTTCTACTAGTTCTTTGTACTGGCATAATCTGTAATGTTGATTCCATAATCTGTAATTTATTAAGTTAATATTAGAAATTCCTCTGTCTGAAAGCTAAGCAAGCCACAATCAGTATTAATAATCCAATAAAGAACTGTGGCATTAAGACTACTGGCACAATTAGAATTATTCCAAACGTCAATAAAATCTTTAAATTCTCCATACGCATAATAATAGATTAGTAAATAGTGTATTTAAGGACAAAATGAGGGCTTGACATGAAGTACTATTCATTCACTTTCCTTTGTGCATCTTTATATGTAGACATATACCAATCGTTGATAAGTCCGCATATTTCAGAAGTTCAAAAGGTTTGTGGGCTGAATAGCAATTCATGTTATCCTTTCTTTTTCCTAATGATTGGTATGGGGGTGTTAGTAGTTTCACAGAAGCTTAGCGCACGATATACATCTGATACGCTCACTGACGAATCAAATATTTCACCTTATAGCTGCATAAAGTCTAAATAGAAACACTTCCTCAAGAAAAGGGTCGGGGGTATGAATTTAGAGTACTTATATTTTTGAGTTGGGGATATACATAAAAAGCCCCAAACCTGATTAATGGTTTGGAGCTTTATTGCTTACAAACTAACTACAGAATAATCTCATAAGGTATATCTTCCTTAACAGGTCGCTTTCTACCTACTGTACCTGCTTGTATTGACTTCATAAAAGCGTGGATATTCTTGACATCTTTAAATCCATTCTCCTTATACTTCTTATAAATCATACATTCTCTGGATAATGGTTTGTTATTGCCTTCGTTGAAGTCTATCATGTGGTCGAACATGGCAATTAGTTTCTTTACCTGTTTATCTTTAGGCTGGTCTATTATTAAGCCTTTGACCTTTAGAATCAGACAGTCACCAATTTCATCCAATAAATCCAAATCCTTTAACTGCTCTATATACCGACTAATAGTGCTATGTCCCATGTGAATACGCTTCTCCAATTTCCTTATGGATGATAATTTGATAACATAACTATGCGGCTCTGTTACACTGAATAGCTTTAATATGAATCCTCTTAGCTTCAAATCTAAAGTATTGTAAGTATCGTAGAACTCTCTGCCAATTCTTCTATAATTGCCTGGCTCTACTTGATTGAATCTGTATATAGTCCAATGCCTGTCCTTCCGTTTAGAATCTATATCACGTATAACAACCTCGCCTGTAGCCCTTAATTTGTCATTGAAGGATAATGTACTCTTACTCTTCTTGTAATTATCCAGTTCTTCCCCTACAAACCCTGCAAGCTGTTTTAATGTAGTATTAGTTTCCAAAGAATCTTTATCTGCTGTTAATAGCAAGGTATAAGCCCTGTACACATCTGAACAGTTTAGATTCTGAATCAGATTATTACTCATTACTGTGTACTCCTTGAATGGAAGTTTCGTGTCTTTCATAAGGCAAACGCTCAATATGGTTAATCAAAATAATCTGATTGGTCTTTAACAAGAATCTCATCTTAGTGGAACTTAGTCTGTTCACTTTCCTTAGTTCGCTTAGTTTCTCATATAAATTATTATTATAATGCCACATATATTATTGATTTATATATCCTACTTATCCCACCTACTGAAAGTTCGTCAGAACTTTACAGTATGGCTGTATGGAGTGTAGTATCTAGGAGTGTAGACAGGGGGTGAATAAGCACGCTCCAAAAGGGGATTAAGCACACCGCTAAAGGGGGGAATAAGCACACCTTTATAATCTGGTAATATCAATACTTCTGCACATAACTTTGCTGTATTAGTAAACACATTAGTAGATAGTGATACTAATTAGATGATTAGTTGCAAATACATACCCTGCCTAGTATGCTCACTTATTAACGGTAAAAGGGAGAACCATTTATACTGTCCTCCCTTCATTAGAAACTATTCATGTATCATTATTCATCTTGATGTAAACGGTGTAAACCTTGTTATCTCTCTGCTTGCGTCTCTTGGAATATCCATTGAGCTTAGCCCATATTCCAATCATCGTTCTATTATCTGCTATATGGTGGGCTAATGCAAGCTCACGTAACTGTTTGAATGTAAGTTCTGTTTCCTCACTCATTCTTAGTACCATGAATAATTATTAAATAGGTAATCTGGCAAGATAAGGTGGATTGAATCGGTAGGTATATTCAAATATATTTCAAGTTGGGCTATTCAGTAGTTTCAGTAATTCTCATGTGGTAGCACAAAGATACTGCATTTCGGTAAGGCTACATAACAGTTGTGTGACTATTTTAAAACTTTGTGTTGGGAGCTTTATGAAGTGAAGATATGCCCTTGCCTGCTAGCTTGGAAACTGCTTCGGAACTCGTAAACGAATCCTGCTCCGATTTACGGTATGCAAGTGAACAGTGCACGCCTTGCTTTGAATTATTTTTCACTTCTGGGCGTATCAGTCGACAGCCCAAAGCCCGATGTAAATTCTTGCGTCTCTGATATGTCACAGTCTCAAATTCCAAGTGCGGGATAGGTTAGCCCACTCATTTGAAACGAATTAGATTTATGGCAGCAAGTCTGGAAGATAAACGGAGCGGTCATTTCAAGATTGACAAGCTGTAGGGAATGTTAGCGTTGCGTATTCACCTCTCTGCCTTCGTTCGCATGGATAAACACACGTGAGAGTGCTTGCAGTCATGAATCTCCGAAAAATGAGACAGAACCGTTCGGAGTGTAATAAGTCAAACTCTCAACAGTTCTGTCCCACATTTCGATTATTCGAGTGAATATTTCTTCTCAAACGGAATATACCCTTTGAGGCGAGACTTCGGTATTGTTATCCGTTCAGAGATTCTAAAGTACTTATTCAAATATGTTGCCTTTGCTTTCAATGGTTTATTATTATCATCAACAAGATTATATTTATCATATATCATCTGCAAGGTTGCTATGATTTCAGATTCTGAATAAGGTTTGCCTAAGACGATAGTATTATAGATTTCATCTATCGGAACAAGGTATATCTCTGCCTTATGCTTTGTTTTAAGTTCTCGTTTCATGGTAGATAAATCATAATCTATTTCCACAATCTTATCAATGCCAAACTTCTCATAATACTTACACAGTTCGGGGGCTTCATGTCTTAATGATGCTAATTCCTGTTCCTGTTCTTCTGAAGGAATCATAAATACCAACCCTTTAGGTCTAAGAACTTGTAAACGCTCTAGTATTTCAATCTTCCTCTTCCTTGATAAAATCTTGGGCTTAACTGTTTGAGGTTGTTCATCATTGTAATGCTTATAATGGTACAATACATTGAAATGTCCCGTTTCACGATAAGCGTTCTCTAAATATTGTGGATATTGATAGAATGATGCAATCTTGAATTTCTGGATATAACATTCTACTAAGAATGGATTTACCTTACCTTTATATTCATCATTCTCAAATAGAAACCTGTAAACGGGAATACGTTCTTGAATCTCTGTCAGAAGTTCCCTCTCTCTACCTTTAAGAGCTTCCTTTACATCAGCAAGAGTATCATAGACATTCTTCTGTGCTTTCATCTCTTTTATAACTTCTTCACGAGACTGTAATTCCAAATCATTATTCCAATTAGTTATATGGGTTATATCCCCTATTCCGTTTCTGAACCTACCAATTATCTGAATAGCGTGTGTATATGGGTCTATCATTGTGTGGGGTCTGCTGATACAGTCTGTCATCATTATTATATCCGGTCGGTCGGACGTCTCCAAATCAACTGCTGAATAGAATCTACTGGTAAAGAAACTATATTGCTCCAATACCTCACCAGATACAAACAGGTCTGCTGCCTTATATCCTTCTTTACGCAACTTACCGATATTCCCGTCAGTATCTGAACAGTAGATTTTAGTGCAGTCTCTGATATTGGCTTTCTCTATTAACGCCTTAGCATATTCGGGTGAATTTAAGAATATAGCTATCTTGTTGCCACTTTGGAATATCTGATTCATGAACTCCTGTTGTACATTATTGGTTCCAACCAAATTTAGAGCCTTCTTGTAATCATAATTGGGTATAATCTTAATACAGGTAAATGAATGGTTCGTAAATCCCTTCAAATTTGGTAACAAGGGAGTTGCTGATATTAATGCTTTATTATCAAAGCTAAAGAAGTCGAAGAATGGCAGAATTATATTCGGTCTAAATTCCGCATCTTGTACAACCTTCTCACATTCATCTATCAGTAGAAAGAAGTCCTTAAATAAATTAATACTTGCATAATCTGCTGCCCGTTTTACTTTAGAATAGCTTTCTGGTGTAACAATAATCTTCTTATGAGGAATAGATTTATCAAGTAGATATGTTTTAATGGTCGCATCTGTAACACCTTCACATACTCCTAATGCTTTAGGGTATTTATTTTGTTTCCCTACAATGACAGGAACATTAGGCTCAACAATTATTGAGTTACGCTTTGCTTCCAATTCACAAGTAGTCGCACCTTTGGCGGTTAGGGTCTTGTCAATTATGGTATTAGTGGGCAAACCTTCCGGATAGAGGTCTGACATAAATTCCTTCTCTTCAATGTAAACAAGTGTACTGTGTAACTCTGTATTCTCCATATTATCTAAATTATTGTTCACATGGGACAGAATTACACAGAGTACACTATATTATGGTCTGAACTATTCTGTCCCACTTGTAACGAATCATGCTCAAAAGTACACATAAAGTTGGAATTTATGACATGAAGGTTCTACTTTATTCAAGTCTATCTGTTATTTTAGTCCTTATTATCAGATTTTGAATTTATTCCTATTAGGCTTTCACTTATTGGATATTTACAGTATGACAACAGGCAAATTCTAGTTATAAAGACATTGATAGAATGTATAGAGATTACTACAGTCTATTAGTATGCTGTATTACTATAAGATACTGTGGTATTATAAAGTATTATAACTACTATGAATATATACCTAGTTCCATACTATCATTCAAGACCATTATGATATATATCTACAATAACACATTAATTTATAGCATAAATTATATTAGATTTGATTGCTTATTTAAAATATATTCGTACATTTGTGACGTTTCATTTAGAGATACCATAATGGCTTAATTGCGCTTTATGTTCGTTTACTTGTAAACAACTTATGGACTAATACCGTAAGGAACGGCAAGCCTTTGAGTAGATTTAAAGGTTAATTTATTTACCCTAATTAATTTATCATTATGGAGAATCAGAATGAAGCAACTTGTGTAGTGTTAAGTCGTGAAGAATTATTTGATTTGTATGGCTCTTGGTTTGGTAATACTGCAACACCGGCTGATATGGTTTGTTGGTGTGACAGGCAAATCGAGAAGTACGAGGAATGGATTAAGAACTGCAAGGAACTCAAATTAGAGAACCAGAAGAAGCTTCTTAAAGATATTCCAACAGACATACTACAAGCTATTTTAGATTCTTCTACTAATTAATACTACTAAGTAAACACTTTAGGGTATCCATTTGGATACCCTTTCTAGTTAATACTAATAGGTTATGCTGTACACAAAAGTCCTTGATGAATATAAGATAGATTATGAGGAATATCTCCGAGAAAGGGAAGTAGACTTCTTCGGAATGAAGGATAGATACCTAAAGTATATACAGACCAAAGGAATAGACCATTTCACTTTTAAACCTATAAAGATTACCACCAACACAGGTCATATATATATTATCAGATATAGCTTCAGTGCATACTGGAAGCATAAGTTTGTACCATTAATTGCAAGATGTTACCGCCAACCGGAAGGCATATATGTAGTGACCTGTCATAGTACTATTACTAAAACTGCTAAGAGCGCTGCATATATACCACATTTCTTTGATAGATATAGAGATAGGATTCTTAAACGTAAACATGGCAATAAACTAGATGTTATAATGAAATTCTTCGAGCATGAAGCACGTTTCAGTGTAGGAACAATAGCACAGAATGACAAATATCCCGATAACAGCATATTCGTTTTTGATAAATTCATTATACTAGGCAGTCCACTAGAGGATGTTAATATATTTGAAATGAGAACCTTAATCAGCTTAGATATGCTAAAGGAAATGCAGAAGGATATATGTAATGAACTTGTAGAATCCCGTATTAAAGGATTAGAAGAACATATTAAAGATGAGGATAGGAATAAAGATGAACTTCTTCGCACTTTATTAGAGCTACCCAATTATAAAGAAGTATAGCATACATAATCAGAATCAAACATAATCTTGCTATATTATCTCACATAATGTAAGACATATATGGGGAACTTAGATTTCGTTGCTATTGATTTGGAAACAGCTACTTCTCATAGAAACTCTATCTGTGAAATTGGTATTGTAAAGAACTCTATAGTAATTGAGAGTAAACTAATACTAGGTTGAAATTGTGAATATTGGAGTTGAGAGGGTGCTCTAGGGCGGAATTTACTTTTCTTCTTCAAAGGAGACGGCAGGAATTGAGATGAGAGGCTGACCGATTGTGAGGCTTTGTTGGGCTTACATCGGTGCGGAAACTGAATTTTACTGGATTGAATGGTTGTTCTGTCTGATTAAATAGTTGATATATAACAATATACAATAGTTAAATAGTTTTGAGAATAGTTCATCTAAAAAAAGTACTCCATTATGTGCCAGACTGATTTCTCCCGGTTGTGGAAAACTACCTCCACCAACCATCGCCACTTGGGAAATTGTGTGGTGTGGGTCGCGGAATGGACGCTGGGAAATCAATGAGGACCCGCGTTTCAGTTGTCCGGCAACTGAATGTATCTTGGTGGTTTCTAAACTTTCACCCAGTGAAAGAGGAGGAAGAATGGAAGGAAGGCGTTTGGCCATCATTGATTTACCGCTGCCCGGAGCGCCTACCATTATTAAATTATGTCCTCCGGCTGCCGCAACTTCTAGTGCCCTTTTTACATTCTCTTGTCCTTTTACGTCTGCAAAATCCAGGTCACAGTTGGTCTGCTGTTGATAGAATTCTTCCCGTGTATTGACAACAGTCGGCTCTAATTCGCGTTCATTATTGAAGAACTCGACGACCTCCTTGATATTACTGACTCCATATACTTTTAATTGATTGACAACAGCAGCTTCCCGTGCGTTTTGTTGGGGAATGATTAGTCCTTCGAAACCATCCTCGCGAGCTTTGATAGCAATGGGAAGCGCACCTTTGATAGGTTGGATGCTTCCGTCCAGACTTAGTTCGCCCATTAGCAAATAGCGGGAAAACTTCTCGGAAGAGATTGTTTCGCTAGCTCCTAATAATCCGATGGCAAGAGGCAAGTCATAAGCTGAACCCTCTTTTCGAATGTCAGCAGGTGCCATGTTGACTACTATATTGCTGGTGGGCATTTTATAACCATTCACCAGTAATGCGGAGATGATGCGTTGATGGCTTTCTTTGACCGCAGAATCCGGAAGGCCGACGAGATAGAACATAC